>Ga0209810_1000367_pt1 | contig 105911 bp, 120 predicted proteins | sample Coa_R1_7_FD_187159 | JGI IMG/M metagenome (GOLD analysis project Ga0209810, IMG submission 187159) | Surface soil microbial communities from Centralia Pennsylvania, which are recovering from an underground coalmine fire - Coalmine... | ecosystem: Environmental > Terrestrial > Soil >... | reverse complement strand
AAGGAGCGCGTGGTCGAGATCAACCGCGTCGCCAAGGTGGTCAAGGGCGGCCGGCGGTTCTCGTTCACCGCGCTCGTCGTGATCGGCGACGAGGTCGACCGCGTCGGCGTCGGCTACGGGAAGGCGCGCGAGGTGCCGCTCGCGATCGCGAAAGCGGTCGACGACGCGAAGAAGAACCTGTTCACGGTCCCGAGGCACGGGAACACGATCACGCACGAGGTGCTCGGGCACTACGGCGCCGCGAAGGTGCTGCTGCGCCCCGCGTCGCCGGGCACCGGCGTCATCGCGGGCGGCGGCGTGCGCGCCGTGCTCGAGCTCGGCGGTATCCGCGACGTGCTCGCGAAGTCGCTCGGGACGACGAACCCGATCAACATGCTGAAGGCGGCCGAGGCCGCCCTCCGCAACCTGCGCCGCCCCGAGGACGTGGCGAAGGCCCGCGGGAGGACGATCACCGAGGTCCTGCCCTACCGCCGGGCCGAGGAGGCCGAGCTTGTCGACGCCTGACGGCATCGTCCCGGGGGCGGGCGGGCGGCGCATCCGGGTCACCCAGGTCGGCAGCGCGATCGGGCAGTCGCCGCGGCACCGCGGCACGCTGCGCGCGCTCGGTCTCGGCCGGATCGGCCAGACGGCCGAGCACGACGGCGCGAGCCCGGCGATTCAGGGCATGCTGAGGAAGGTCCGGCACCTCGTGACCGTGGAGGAGGCACGTGACTGAGACGCTCAACCTGTCGAACATCGGGCCGGCGCAGGCGCGCGAGCCCCGCAAGCGGGTCGGCCGCGGCCCGGGCTCGGGCAAGGGCCGCTACGCCGGGCGCGGGATCAAGGGGCAGAAGGCGCGCACCGGCTCCCACACGATGCGCGCGGGGTTCGAGGGCGGCCAGATGCCGCTCGCGATGCGCCTCCCGAAGCAGCGCGGCAAGACGTCGAAGGACGCGATGCCGGTGGGGCCGTTCCGGACCGAGCTGCAGCCGGTGAACCTCCGCGACCTCGACCGGTTCGACCCGGGCGAGGAGGTGACCCCCGAGACGCTGAAGGCGAAGGGGCTGATCCGCAGCGTCCGGAAGGACGTGAAGCTCCTCGGGGACGGTGAGCTCGCGAAGGCGCTGAGGATCACGGTGCACGCCGCGTCGGCGAGCGCCCGCGCGAAGGTCGAGCGGGCCGGCGGCACGCTCACCCTGCTGCGGGAGCCGAGGCGCGAGCGGGGCGGGCGCCGGCCCCGGGCGGCCGCCGCCCGCGAGGCGGCGGGCCAGCCGACCGAGAGCGAGGCGTAACCGCTGCTCTCCTGGCTTGCCAACGCCTGGCGGGTTCCGGACCTCCGGCGCCGGGTGCTCTTCACCGGCGTCGTCCTCGCCGCCTACCGGTTCGGCTCCTGGATGCCGGCGCCGGGCGTCGACGCGAACGCGGTCCAGAAGTACTTCGGGAGCCAGGCGAACGGCATCTTCGGGCTGCTCAGCCTGTTCTCCGGCGGGGCGCTCTCCCGCTTCTCGATCTTCGCGCTCGGGATCATGCCGTACGTCACGGCCTCGATCATCCTGCAGCTCATGACGGTCGTCGTCCCGAGCCTCGAGCAGCTCCAGAAGGAGGGCGAGTCCGGCTACGCCAAGATCAACCAGTACACGCGCTACCTGACCGTCGGGCTCGCCGGCGCGCAGGCGGCCGGGTACGGGTACCTGTTCAAGCGCCAGCACGTCCTGAACGTCAACACCGGCCGCCTCGTCCTGATCGTGATCACGCTCACCGCGGGCTGCACGCTGCTCATGTGGATGGGCGAGCTGATCACCAAGCGCGGCATCGGCAACGGGATCTCCCTGCTGATCTTCGCGTCGATCCTCACCTCGGCGCCGACCGGGATCAGCGCCTGGCTGAACGGGTCGGCGACCGAGAAGCTCTTCTTCCCCCTGGTCGCGCTCGGCGTCGTCGTCGCGGTCGTGTTCGTCCAGGAGGGGCAGCGGCGGATCCCGATCCAGTACGCGAAGCGGATGGTCGGGCGGCGGCAGACCGCCGGCGGCGCGACCTACATGCCGCTGCGCGTGAACATGGCCGGGGTGATCCCGGTGATCTTCGCGGCGGCGCTGCTCGCCCTGCCGCAGACGGTCGGCTCGTTCGCGCCGGGCACACAGTCGTTCATCAACGCGCACTTCTCCTACCGGTCGTGGACGTACCTCGGGGTGGAGGCGGCGCTGATCGTCGTCTTCACCTTCTTCTACACGGCGGTGCAGTTCAACCCGGTCGACCAGGCGGACAACCTGCGCAAGTACGGCGGCTACATCCCCGGGATCCGTCCCGGCCCGCCGACGGCCCAGTACCTCGACCGCGTGCTGACGCGGCTGACGCTCCCCGGGTCGCTCTTCCTCGCGGTCGTCGCCGTGCTGCCGTCGATCTTCATCAACTACTTCAACTTCTCGCAGGCGACCTCGCGGGCGCTCGGCGGCACGTCGGTGCTGATCGTGGTGGGCGTCGCGCTCGACACGATGCGCCAGATGGAGTCGCAGATGATGATGCGCTCCTACGAGGGCTTCCTCCGTTGACGGCGGGCGGCGTTCCTCGGCGCGGGCGGGGGAGCCCGTGAACCTCCTCGTCCTCGGCCCCCAGGGGGCGGGCAAGGGCACGCAGGCGAAGCGGATCGCGGCCGAGTACGGGATCCCCCACGTCTCGACCGGCGACATGTTCCGGGCGGCGATGCACGTCTCGACCGGCGACATGTTCCGGGCGGCGATCGCGGCGCGGAGCGAGCTCGGCCGGCGCGTCGAGCCGCTGCTCGCGAGCGGGCAGCTCGTCCCGGACGAGATCACCGTCGACCTGATCCGCGAGCGGCTCGCGCGGCCGGACGCGCGCGACGGCTTCGTCCTCGACGGGTTCCCGCGCAACCTCGCGCAGGCGGAGGCGCTCGACGGGATGCTCGCCGGCATCGGCCGCACCCTCGACGCGATCCTGTTCTTCGACCTGCCCGACGAGGTCGCGACCGCGAGGATGGTCGCGCGCGCCGCCGAGGAGGGCCGTCCCGACGACACCCCCGAGGTGATCGCGCGCCGGCTCGCCACCTACCACGAGCTGACCGAGCCGGTGGTCGAGCACTACCGCGCCTCCGGGCGCCTCGTCCCGCTGCACGCGGAGCGGACGATCGACGAGGTGTGGGCCGAGGTGCAGCAGGCGCTCCGGCGGCTCGAGGACGAGGCGGCATGACCCGGTCCGGCGGCGGCGTGGGCCGGGTCCCGGGGGGCGGCCCCGGGCTGCGCCCGGCGAGGACGGTTCGCCCGTGATCATCCGCAAGAGCGCGGGCGAGATCGAGCGGATGGCGGCGGCCGGGGCCGTGGTCGCGGGCGCGCTCGCGCTGCTCGAGGAGCGGCTCGAGCCGGGGATCTCGATGGCCGAGCTCGACCGGGTCGCCGAGCAGTACATCCACGACCACGGCGGCGTGCCGACCTCGAAGGGCTACAAGGGCTACCCGGCCGCGATCTGCATCTCCCCGAACGACATGATCGTCCACGGCATCCCCGGCGAGTACCGGGCGAAGGAGGGCGACATCGTCACCTTCGACGTCGGCGTCACGAAGGACGGGCTGATCGCCGACTCGGCCGCGACCTTCGGGGTCGGCGAGATCTCGGAGGAGGCGCAGCGTCTCCTCGACGTCTGCCGGGCGGCGCTCGAGGCGGGGATCGAGGCGGCGCAGGTCGACGCGCACGTCCGCGACATCTCGGCGGCGGTCCAGCAGACGGTCGAGGAGGCGGGCTTCTCGGTCGTCCGGAGCCTCGTCGGCCACGGCGTCGGCCGCGACTACCACGAGGACCCGCAGGTGCCGAACTTCGTCGTGGGGCACGCCGGGCCCCGCCTCGTGCCGGGGATGACGCTCGCGATCGAGCCGATGATCACCGCCGGCAGCCCGGACGTGTACGTCCATGACGACGGCTGGTCGATCTCCACCGTCGACGGCTCGCTCGCGGCTCACTTCGAGCACACGGTCGCGATCACCCCGGAGGGGCCGCGGGTGCTCACGCGACCGGCGCGGGTCCTGGTACGATGACGACCTCTGCGGCGAGAGCCGCGATTTTGCCCTGGGTTCCGGGAGCGGCCGGGGAAGGCGAGCGCCCCTTCCCGCGGCCGGCGTCCGGCGCCCGCGGCCCGTCCCGGTGAAACTAGGAAGGATGGCGAGCAAGGAAGAGAAGATCGAGGTCGAAGGCGAGGTCACCGAGGCCCTCCCGAGCACGATGTTCCGCGTCAAGCTCGAGGGCGGCCACGACGTCCTCGCGACCATCTCGGGGAAGATGCGCAAGCACTACATCCGCATCCTCCCGGGGGACAAGGTGAAGGTCGAGCTCTCTCCCTACGACCTGACCCGCGGCCGGATCACCTACCGCCACAGAGCATGAAAGTCCGTCCTTCCGTCAAGGCGATCTGCGAGCGCTGCCGCGTGATCAAGCGGCACGGGCGCGTGCTCGTCATCTGCTCCAACCCGCGCCACAAGCAGAGGCAGGGCTAGGCCGTGGCGAGGATCGCGGGCGTCAACCTCCCGAACACGAAGCGGCTCGAGATCGGGCTGACCTACATCTACGGGATCGGCCAGCCGACGGCGCGCCAGATCTGCGCCGCGCTCGGGCTCTCCCCGGACACGAAGGTGCGCGACCTCACCGAGGACGAGGTGGCGAAGCTCCGCGCCCACATCGACGCGAACTACGAGGTCGAGGGCGACCTCCGCCGCGAGCGCACGCAGGCGATCAAGCGCCTGCAGGAGATCGGCTGCTACCGCGGGCTGCGGCACCGGCGCAACCTGCCGGTCCACGGGCAGCGGACGAAGACGAACGCGCGCACCCGGAAGGGCGCGAAGAAGACCGTCGGCCGCGGCAAGAAGGCGGCAGGGAAGCCCTGATGGCCCCGCCCCGCAAGGCGGCGACCCGCGGTCGCGCCCGCCGCCGTGTCCGCAAGAACATCGCGATCGGCCAGGCCCACATCAAGACGTCGTTCAACAACACGATCGTGGCGCTCACCGACCCGGAGGGGAACGTGATCGTCTGGGAGTCGGCCGGCTCCGCGGGCTTCAAGGGCTCGCGCAAGTCGACGCCGTTCGCTGCGCAGGTCACGGCGGACGCGGCCGCCCGCAAGGGGATGGAGCACGGGCTGCAGAAGGTCGAGGTGTTCGTGAAGGGCCCGGGCTCGGGCCGCGAGACGGCGATTCGCTCGCTCCAGGCGGCCGGGCTCGAGATCCTCGGGGTGAAGGACGTCTCCCCCCAGGCGCACAACGGCGTGCGGCCCAAGAAGCGACGGAGGGTCTGAGGCGGTGGCGAGGGACCGCGGCCCGAAGTGCAAGCAGTGCCGCCGGGAGGGGATGAAGCTCTTCCTCAAGGGCGAGCGCTGCCTGACCGAGAAGTGCGCCGTCGAGCGGCGCAGCTACCCGCCGGGGGAGCACGGCCGCGGCCGCATCAAGCAGTCGGAGTACCTGCTCCAGCTCCGCGAGAAGCAGAAGGCGCGCCGGTACTACGGTCTGCTCGAGACCCAGTTCCGGACCTACTACGAGAAGGCGTCCCGCCAGGGCGGCGTCACCGGCGAGAACCTGCTCCGGGCGATCGAGACGCGGCTCGACAACGTCGTCTACCGGCTCGGCTTCGCCGCCTCCCGCGCGCAGGCCCGCCAGCTCGTCCGTCACGGCCACTTCCTCGTCAACGGCCGCCGCGTCAACATCCCGAGCTTCCAGGTCCGGCCGGACGACGTGATCACGCTCAGGGCCGGCTCCACCGCCGAGCAGACGGTCCGCGACGCGACCGACCTCACCGCCGCCGTCGCCCCGTGGCTCCAAGCCGACCACGAGGGGCTCACGGGCAAGGTGCTCAAGTGGCCGGAGCGCGCGGAGATCGACGCGCCGGTCCAGGAACAGCTGATCGTCGAGCTCTACTCCAAGTAGCTCGACCCGAAGAAAGGAACCAATGTCCGCTCGCAGTGCCACGATGGATTTTCAGGTCCCCAAGATCACCCACGAGGAGGTCAGGGAGAACCGCGGCGTCTTCGTGATCGAGCCGCTCGACCGCGGCTTCGGGTACACGTTCGGCAACTCGCTGCGCCGCGTGCTGCTCTCGTCGCTCGAGGGCGCCGCCGTCACCTCGGTCAAGATCGAGGGCGTCGCGCACGAGTTCACGACGCTCCCCGGCGTTCGCGAGGACGTCACCGACATCATCCTCAACCTGAAGCAGCTCGTCTGCATCCTCCACGGCGAGTCGCCCGAGATCGAGGTGCGGCTGACCGGCAAGGGCGAGGGCACCCTGACCGCCGCCGACATCGAGGCGCCCGCCGACCTCGAGATCCTCAACCCGGAGCTCGAGATCGCGAACCTGTCGTCGAAGGGGCGCCTCGAGATCACGCTCACGATCGGCCGTGGCCGCGGCTACGTCCCCGCGGAGGGCAACCGCGGGCAGGCGCACACGATCGGGGTGATCCCGGTCGACTCGATGTTCTCGCCGATTCGCCGCGTCGCCTACGACGTCGAGGCCGCCCGCGTCGGGCAGCGCACCGACTACGACAAGCTGATCCTCGACGTGACGACGAACGGGTCGATCGAGCCGAAGGAGGCGATCGCGCAGGCCGCGGAGATCCTGATCCGCCAGCTCGCGATCTTCACCGACCTCGAGCGGATGGAGGGCTTCGGGCTCGAGAGCGCTCCCCTCGAGGGCGCGATGGTCGACGTCCAGCTCGCCCACGGGATGGAGAACTTCCCGATCGAGGAGCTCGAGCTCGGCGTGCGGTCGTACAACTGCCTCAAGCGCGTCGGCATCGAGACGATCGGCGACCTCGTGACGAAGACCGAGCACGAGCTCGCGTCGATCCCCAACTTCGGCAAGAAGTCGATCGAAGAGGTCAAGGAGACGCTCGCCCAGCACGGGCTGCGGCTCCGCGGCGACAACGGCGAGGGGTAGGCCGCCGTGCGTCACGCCCGCTCCGGGAAGAAGCTGGGTCGCGACGCGGCCCACCGCAAGGCGCTGTACGCGAACCTCGCCGGGGCGGTGATCGAGCACGGCCGCGTCAAGACGACCGTCGCCAAGGCGAAGGCGGTCAAGCCGCTCGCCGAGCAGCTCATCACGCTCGGCCGGCGCGGCGACCTCCACGCCCGCCGGCAGGCGGTCGCCGTCCTGCGCTCGAAGGACGTCGTCCACAAGCTCTTCGCGGAGCTCGGGCCGCGCTTCGCCGACCGGCCCGGCGGCTACCTCCGGATCACGCGGATCGGGCCGCGCTCCGGCGACGCGGCGGAGATGGCCTACCTCGAGCTCGTCGACACCCCGCTCGTGTTCAAGCGCAGGCTGGAGCCGGGCGCCCCGCCGGAACAGGCGGAGGCCGCCGAGGCGGCGGAGGCGCAGGAAGCGGCGGAAGCGCAGGCGGCGGCGGCCGCCGGCGAGGGCGCGGAGGGGGCCGCGGCGCCGGCCGAGCGCGCGGCCGGCCCGGCTGCGGACGCGGAGGCGGCGGCGGCCGAGGACGGGCCCGCGGCGGGAGCGGCCGCGTCCTAGGCGGTCGCTCCGAGCAGGGCGCTGATGCCCGCGATCACCGCGCCCGCGAGCGAGACGGCCGCGAGGGAGGTCGCGAAGCCGGTCCCGAAGAAGCGCCACCGCAGGGCCGCAAGCGCGAGCAGCTCGAAGCCGACCACGACCGCCGCGACCACGAGCGCCGCGTGGTAGCTCGGGATCAGGAACGGCAGCGAGTGGAGGATCCCGCCGACGAAGGTGCCGACGCCGGTGATCCCGCCGCGGACGAACGGGTTGCCGCGGCCGGTCAGCTCCCCCGTGTCGGAGAGGCCCTCGGAGAACGCCATCGAGATCGCCGCGCCGATCGAGGTGGCGAGCCCGCCGACGAACGCGTAGAAGGGCTTGTGGCTGATGAGGGCGACGGAGAAGATCGGCGCGAGCGTCGAGAGCGACCCGTCGATCAGCCCGACCATCGCGGGCTGGACGCGCTGGAGCAGGAAGTGGTGCTCGTCGCTCACAGCGAGGGTGTACCAGGCGGCGACCCTGACGCAGGCTGTGAGGCGTTCCTGACGTGCGCCTGCGGCTGACGATCGCCTACGACGGCACCGGCTTCCGGGGCTTCGCCCGCCAGCCGGGGGAGCGGACGGTCGAGGGCGTCCTGCGCGCGGCGCTCGCGACCGTCTTCCCGGGGTTCCAGGGGCTCGGGGTCGCGGGGCGCACGGACGCCGGCGTGCACGCCCTTGCGAACGTCGTCTCGGTCGACGTCGGCGCCGGGCCGCCGCCCGAGCGCGCGGCCGAGGCGCTCAACGCCGCGCTCCCGCCCGACGTCGCCGTCGTGCGTGCGGAGCCGGCGCCGGGCGACTTCCACGCCCGCTTCTCGGCGCGGTCCCGGACGTACCGCTACCGCGTCTGGCGGCGGCGCGAGCGCTCGCCGTTCGAGGTCGACCGCTCGCTCTGGCATCCCCGCCCGCTCGACCTGCAGAAGCTGAACGCCGCCGCGGCGACGGTGATCGGGGAGCGCGACTTCCGCGCCTTCACGCCGACGGACACGCAGCACCGGGTGTTCGTGCGCGTCGTCGAGGACGCCCGCTGGCTCGACCGGGGCGACGCGCTCGAGTTCGAGATCACCGCCGACTCGTTCCTGCGGCACATGGTGCGGACGCTCGTCGGGACGATGCTCGAGCGCGACCCGGACGACCTCATCGAGCTGCTCGGCGGCGCCCCGCGGGCGCGCGCCGGATCGACGGCGCCCGCCTGCGGCCTGTACCTCGTCGACGTCGGCTACGACTGATGCGCCCGGCGATCCCCGCGATGCGACTCCCCGTGGTGCTGTTCGACCTCGACGGCACCGTCGTCGACTCGGGCGCGATCATCCTCTCCTCGATGCGACACGCGACGCGCACCGTGCTCGGCCGGGAGATCCCCGACGAGGTGCTGATGGCGGCGGTCGGAGGCCCTGGGCTCGAGCACCAGATGCGCGCGCTCGGCGGCGAGAGGCACGTGGAGGAGCTGATCCGCGTCTACCGGGAGCACAACGAGCCGCTCCACGCCGGGCTCGAGATCTGCGGCGGGATGGACGACGTGCTCCTCGAGCTGAAGGCGCAGGGGCGGCGCCTCGGGATCGTCTCGGCGAAGCGCCGGAGCACGGTCGAGCTCGCGTTCGCGAGCGTCGAGATCGGGCACCTGTTCGACGTCGTCGTCGGCGGCGACGAGGCGGAGCGCCAGAAGCCGGCGCCCGACCTCCTCCTCCTCGCGCTCGACCGGCTCGGGGCGCGGCCAGCCGAGGCCGCCTACGTCGGCGACTCCCCGTTCGACATGCAGGCCGCGCGGGCGGCCGGGATGCGTGCCGTCGGCGTCACCTGGGGCGGCATCCACGCGCCGGAGGCGCTCGCCGACGCGGACGTCGTCGTCTCGAGGCCGGAGGAGCTCCTTGCCGTCCTCTGACCCGGCCGCCCGCGCCGCGGAGCTTCGCGCGCTCCTGCACCGCTGGAGCTACGAGTACTACGTCCTCGACGAGCCGAGCGTCGACGACGCGACCTTCGACCGGCACTTCGACGAGCTCGTCGAGCTCGAGCGCGCGCACCCCGAGCTCGTCACGCCGGACAGCCCCACGCAGCGGGTGGGCGCCCCGCCGTCCGAGCGGTTCCAGAAGGTGCGGCACCTGACGCCGATGGGCTCGCTCGAGAAGGTGACGAGCGAGGACGGCCTCGTCAAGTGGGCGGACGACGTGCGCAGGCGGCTCGGCGGCGAGCCGGTCGCCTGGGTGACCGAGCCGAAGATCGACGGGCTCGCGATCAACCTCACCTACGAGGACGGCGTGCTCGTCCGCGGCGCGACCCGCGGCGACGGCGTGCAGGGCGAGGACGTGACCGCGAACCTGCGGACGATCGGCTCGGTCCCGCTGCGCATCCTCGGCGACGCGCCGCGGTTGCTCGAGGTGCGGGGCGAGGTGTACATGCCGCTCTCCGGGTTCCGGGCGCTGAACGAGCGCCTCGCGGCGGCGCACCAGAAGGTGGCGCCGAACCCGCGGAACGCCGCGGCCGGCAGCCTGCGCCAGAAGGACCCGTCGGTCACGGCGCAGCGCCCGCTCGCGGTGTGGGTGTACGGCACCGGGGCGCGCGACGGCGTTACGTTCGCCACCCACAGCGAGTCGCTCGCCTGGCTCAAGGAGCACGGGTTCCGCACGAACCCGTTCGTCGAGCGGCTCGACTCGATCGAGGAGGTCGCACGTGCCTGCGCCGCGTGGGAGACGCGGCGCGTCGAGCTCGACTACGAGATCGACGGGATCGTGGTCAAGGTCGACTCGCTCGCCCAGCAGGAGCGGCTGGGCGCGCTCCACGACCGGCCGCGCTGGGCGCGCGCCTACAAGTGGGCGCCGATGACCGCGCAGACGCGGCTGCGGAAGATCATGATCCGCGTCGGCCGCACCGGTGCGCTCAACCCGTGGGCGCTGCTCGAGCCGGTCGAGGTCGGCGGGGTCACGGTCTCGCGCGCCACGCTCCACAACGAGGAGGACATCAACCGCAAGGACATCCGGGAGGGCGACCTCGTGATCGTGCAGCGTGCCGGGGACGTGATCCCGCAGGTGGTCGGCCCGGTCCTCCCGCACCCGCGAGGGACGAGGCCGTTTCGGATGCCGACGCACTGCCCGCTCTGCGGCGCGGAGGTCGTGAAGCCCGAGGGGGAGGCGATGCACCGCTGCCCGAACCGCGCGTGCCCCTCGCGCGGGCTCGAGTCGCTGATCAACTGGGTGCAGGCGGCCGCCGACATCGAGGGCGTCGGCGAGCAGCTCGTGCGCCGGCTCTTCGACCTCGGGCTCGTCCGCTCGATCCCGGACCTGTACGAGCTGACGAAGGAGCAGCTCCTCGAGCTGCCCGGCTTCCAGGAGAAGAGCGCGTCGAACGCGATCGCCGCGATCGAGCACTCGCGCCGGTCGACCCCGCTTCGCCGCGTGCTCTTCGGCCTCAACATCCCCGACGTCGGCTGGGTGACGGCGCAGAACCTCGCCCGCCACTTCCGCAGCATCGACCGGCTGATGGAGGCGACGCAGGAGGAGCTCGTCGCCTGCGAGGGGATCGGCCCCGAGCGGGCGGAGGCGATCGTCGAGTGGTTTCGCGACGACGAGAACCGGCGGCTGGTCGCGCGGCTCCGCGCGCTCGGGCTCAGGCTGGAGGCGGACGAGGACGACCGTCCGTCTGGAGGGCCGCTCGCCGGGAGGCAGTACGCGATCACGGGCACGCTCGAGTCGTTCACCCGCGCGGAGGCGAAGGCGGCGCTCGAGGCGCTCGGAGCCAAGGTCTCCGACAGCGTCTCGACGAGGACGACCGGCCTCGTCGTCGGCGAGGACCCCGGCGCGTCGAAGCTCGAGAAGGCGCGGGCCGCCGGCGTGCCGACGCTGACCGAGGCCGAGCTGAGGGCGCTACTGCGGGGTGAGGGCTAGCCGGCGCACGAACGCGTCCTGCACGGCGTGGGCCGCCGACCAGTCGACGGGGTGGCCGTTCTCGAGCAGGGAGAAGGCGTAGCGCGACCCGACGTAGCCGGAGAGGGCCGAGGCGACGTCGGTCGTCCCCGTCTTGCCGCGGACGACGCCGCGGGTGCCGGGCCCCACGAGCCGGTGCTCGAGCGTCCCGGTCTCGCCCGCGACCGCGAGCGAGTCGCGCACGACCGCGTGCAGCGCCGGGGTCCGCCAGCAGAGCAGGAGCAGCGCGGCGAGCTCGCGGGCGGTGGCACGGTCGAGCCGCGAGAGGCCGGAGCCGTCGACGATCCGCACGCCGGCGAGCGGCACGCCGGCGGCGAGGAGGTCGCGCCTGACGACGGCCGCGCCGGCTGCGGTCGAGCCGACGCCGTCCACCTCGGCGCCGATCTCCTTCAGGACGCACTCGGCGACGAAGTTGTCGCTGTCGGCGTCCATCAGGCGCAGGAGGAGGGCGAGCCGCTGCGAGCGGATCGTGGCGAGGGGCTGCGCGCCGGGGCGCGCGGCGCCGCGGACGGCGCTCCCGGCCTGGACGCCGAGGCGGCGGAGGATCCGGTCGAAGAGCGCGGCCGCGGCGAGGGCCGGGTCGCGGACGAGCCGGCCGGCGCGGAGCCCGCGGTCGACGACGAGCGCCGAGAGCGGCGCGGACTCGACGCCGTAGAAGTCCGGGCGCCAGCCGGGCGCGGTCCAGCGGCGGTCGAACCAGGAGTCGTCGCCCACGATCGCCCCCGTCACCCGGCGGATGCCGAGGCCGGCGAGCTTCCGGGCGAGCCGCTCGAGGCCGCTCGTCGCGAGCGTCGGGTCGCCGTAGCCCTTGAGCACGAGCCGGCCGACCCAGACGCTGCCCTCCCGGCGGCCCTCGCCGAGGACGGCGGTCCGGAACCGGTAGTCGGGCCCGAGCTCGAGGAGGGCGCCGTAGGCGACGGCGAGCTTCTCGTTCGACGCCGGCTCGAGGGCGAGGTCGGGGTTGCGCGCGAACAGGGTCCGCCCGGTCGCGAGGTCGACGGCGACCGCCGCCGACTCCCGCGGCGAGAGGAGCGGCGTCCGGAGCGCGCGCGCGAGCCCGCGGACGAGCACGGGCGCGTGGTCGCTCGCGGCGGTCGCGCCCGCCGCGAGCGGCGCGAGCAGGGCGGCCGCGGCGGCCGCGGCCAGGCTGGCGGAGCGGGGCGCCAACGCACCGCGGAGTATGCCGGACGCCATCGGACGCGCCGCCCGTCGCCGGAGCGTCCGCCCGCCGCCGGGCCCGCCGCCGGGGGAAGATGGGCCGCGCGGCCCATGACGGCGGCGAGGGGAGGGCGGATACTCGCCCGAGATGGCCGGCGCGGACCCGCTGCTCGCCGAGATCGAGGCGCTGCTCGCCTCCGGGGACGCGGGCGACCCGGCGCGGATCGAGCGGACGCTGACCGACGGCTATGCCCGGGTGCTCGCGCTCGAAGGCGAGCAGCGCCGGATCCGGCGCGCGCTCGACGGGCTGACCGCCGGCGCCGGCGGCGCAGCCGCGGCCTCCGGCGCGGAGCTCGCCGCGCTCGTCCGGGCGCTCGAGCGGCGGGACGACGCGATCGGCGCGCTGCGGGCGCAGCTTCGCGCCCTGCGCCGGCGCCACGCGGCCGCCCTCCGCGCCGGAGGCGCCTGACGCCGGTCCCGGACGCGGGCTACACGAGTCCCGAGCGCACGGCGTAGACGGCGGCCTGGATGCGGTTCTCGATCTGGAGCTTCATCAGGATGTTCGAGATGTGGTTCTTCACCGTCTTCGGGCTGATGTGCAGCTCGGCGGCGATCATCGCGTTGTCCTTGCCGTTCGCGATCAGCTTCAGCACCTGGATCTCGCGCTCCGAGAGCTCCGACCGGATCGTCTCGGCCTCGCGCGGCGACGCGCTCGTCGCGCGAAGCCGCTGGAGCACCTTCGCCGCGATCGGCGGCGAGACGAGCGACTCGCCGGCCGCGGCGGCTCGGATGCCGGTCATCAGCTCGTCGATCGACGCGTCCTTCAGCAGGTAGCCGCAGGCGCCGGCGAGGATCGCGTCGATCACGTCGGCGTCCTCGTCGGAGATCGTCAGGACGAGCACGCGGGTGAGCGGCGCGACCATCGCGATCTGCCGCGTCGCCTCGACCCCGCTGATCCCCGGCATGTTCAGGTCCATCACCACCACGTCGGGTGCCGCCTCGCGGATCTGCCGCAGCGCGTCGGTGCCGTTGTCGGCCTCGCCGACGACGTCGACGCCCTGCTCCTCGAGCAGGGTGCGCAGGCCGCTGCGGAAGAGGTCGTGGTCGTCGACCAGGAGGACCCGCGGCGAGGTGTCGGGCGTCGAGTCGCTCAGTGCAAGGCAATTGTGACCGACCGCGACCCCCACGCGCCCGCCTGTGCGCAGCTCGGGAACCACAGGTCGATCCGGTCCCCGACGATCGCGCTGCCCGTGTCGGCGGCGACGGCCTCGCCGTAGCCGGGGATGGTGAGGTGCGTGCCGAGCGGGATCACCCGCGGGTCGACGGCCGCGACGCCCCAGCCGGCCGCGATCCCGGTCGCGGTCCGGCCGCTCAGGCAGTAGCCGGTCGAGACGACGACGACGCCGCCGCGCGTGCCGGCGGGGACCGGGGCGGCGACGGCGGCCCGAAGCCGGGCGCCGGTCAGCGCCTGCGTGCGCGCGGCCGCGGCGCGCGCGGCGGCCTCCACCCGCACGATCGCCCGCGCGTTCGCGGCCTCGCGGGCGGCGAGCGCGGCGACGAACGCGGCCCGCTCGGCGTGCACCGCCGCAAGCCTCGCAGCCTCCGCCCGCGCTTGCCGGATCGACTCGGCGAGGCGTGCCTCGCGCGCGGCGAGCGCCCGCCTCGCCCGGAGCGCGCGGGTCCCGGCGGCGCGGAGGTCGCTCACGATCTGCGTGTCGAGCGAGTCGACCCTGTCGATGGTGTCGAGCTGCGAGAGGACGTCGCTGAGCGAGCTCGCCCCGAGGAGGACCTCGAGCGTGCCCGAGCCGGACCGCTCGTAGAGCGCGCGCAGGCGAGCCGCGAGCCGAAGCTGCGAGACCCGGACGTCGGCGCGCGCGAGGCGGAGCTCGCGCTCGAGCCGCGCCCGCTCGGCCCGGAGGGCCGAGGCCTGCGCGCGGAGCGCGGCGAGCCGGCCCTGCGCCGCGCCGAGGCGCGCGTCGAGCGAGTAGAGGTCGAGGACGGCGGAGCGCCGCTGCCGCTCGATCGCGGCGTTCGCCGCCCGCAGGCCGGCGGCCGTGGGGCGGGCCGCTGTCGCCGGGACCGGCAACAGAACGGCGGCCGCGCAGAGCGGGAGGAGGCCGCAGGGGAGCCGTCGGAGGCCGGGCACAGCGCGGGACCCTAACACGGTCCCGCCCGTGTTCCAGATGAGATTGCTGAAGTTTGAAGGAGGTTTTCGGCCCGTTCTCGGTTGCCGCCGTCCTCACAGGTTGTTAACCTCCGGCCCTCGTGCTGCACCGGCCCCACCGGTGCGTCGCACCCGCCAGGCGGTCGAGGACGCTCGGGCGTTCGGGACGCGGTGCGGCGCCGTCCGTCCTGCTCGCGGCCCTCGTCGCGCTCGCCGCCGCCCTCCCGGTCGCCGCGAGCCCGCCGACGAGCGCGTCGATCGCCGCCAAGCGCGCGGAGGCGCAGCAGGTGCTGAACGAGGTGAACGGGCTGAACGCGAGCCTCGACCGGGCCGATGAGCTGCTCAACCTCGCGAACCTCCGCCTCGCGCAGGTCCGGCGCGACATCGCGCTCAACCGCTACGAGCTCCGGGTCGCGAGGCGCAACCTGGCGCGGAGCCGCCAGACGATCGCCCGGCGGCTCGTCACGCTCTACACCTCCGGGCAGTCCTCCGCGCTCGAGCTCGTGCTCGGGGCGACGAGCCTCGAGGACATCCTCCGGCGCCTCGACACCCAGAACCGGGTCTCGTCGCTCGACGCCCAGGTGATCGCCGAGGTGCAGACCTTCAAGACCGCGGTGCAGGTGCACGCCCGCCGGCTCGCGGTCGCGCGGCGGCAGGTCGTCCGGCTCGTCCAAGAGCGCCGCGCCGAGCAGCGGGCGATCGAGGTCCGCCTCGGCGAGCGGCGGCGCCTCCTCTCCTCCCTGAACGCGCAGGTCGCCCAGCTCGTCCAGGAGCAGCAGGCGGCGGAGGTCGTCGCCGCCCAGCGCGCCCGCGCCGCCTACAGCGAGGCGCGGAGCGTGCAGGCAAACGCGGTGATCGGCGCGTCGGCCGTCACCCCCGAGGGCCCGAGCATCGTCCCGCCCTCCCAGTACGCGGGCGTCGCCGGGATCGCCCTCGGCTACCAGGGCGTCCCGTACGTGTGGGGCGGGGCCTCCCCGAGCGGCTTCGACTGCTCCGGCCTCGTCATGTACGCCTACGAGCAGGTCGGCGTCTCCCTGCCACACTCCTCCTACGCGATGTGGAACGAGGGCGTGCCCGTCCCGCGCGACCAGCTCCAGCCGGGCGACCTCGTCTTCTTCGACGGCCTCGGGCACGTGGGGCTCTACATCGGCAACGGGCTGTTCGTCCACGCCCCGCACACCGGCACGGTCGTCCAGGTCTCGAGCCTCGACGCCGGCTCGTACGCCGCGAGCTACGTCGGCGCCCGTAGGATCCTCGGGTAGGTAGCAGGAGGAAGCGCCCGGGACGACGAACCCGGCGCTTTCGCGAGTCGCCGGCGCCCGGCCGCGGCCCGGACCCGGACACTGGAGGCGAGATGCGCACGACCTGGAACGGCTCCCTCAGCTTCGGCCTCGTGAACATCCCGGTCGGGCTCGCCCCCGCCACCGCGCCGGCTGCCCGCGCCTCTGACGTCCAGTTCCGGATGCTGCACCGCGCCTGCCTGACCCCGATCAGGCAGAAGCGCTGGTGCCCGGTGCACGACGTCGAGGTCGGCCCGGACGAGCTCGTCCGCGGTTTCGAGGCGGCGAAGGGCCGGTTCGTCCCGGTCGAGGACGAGGAGCTCGAGGCCCTCGAGCGGCGCGACACCTCGCGCGCGATCGAGATCGGCCGCTTCGTCAAGGCGGAGGAGGTCGACCCGATCTACTTCGACCGCACCTACTTCCTCGTGCCCGCGGGGACCGAGGCGCAGCGCCGCCCGTACGCGCTCCTCGCGCGGGCGATGCGCGACGAGGGCGTGGTCGGGATCGGCTCGTTCGTCCTCGCGGGCAAGGAGAAGCTGTGCCTCGTCCGCCCGAAGGGGGAGGCGCTCGCGCTCGAGACGCTGTTCCACGCCGACGACGTCAAGGGCGAGGAGGAGATCGACGAGGCGGTCGGCCGGACGCCGGTGAAGGCGGAGGAGCTCGGGCTCGCGCGCCAGCTCATCTCCGGCCTGCTCGGGCCCTTCGAGCCCGAGGCGCAGCTCCGGAGCGCCTACCGAAGCTCCCTCAAGGAGCTGCTCGAGGCGAAGCTCGCCGGCGCCGAGCTGCCGCCGCCGGCCCCGGAGCCCGCCGCGACGCCGGTCGTCGACCTGATGGAGGCGCTCCGCCAGTCGATCGCGGCCTCCAAAGCGCGGACGCGGACGCCGGCCCGGAAGCGGGCTGGCGCGAGCAAGCGCGCGCCGGCGGGTCGCGAGTAGCGCCCGCCCGCGCCGCGGGCCTCAGCGCTTCGGCGCGACCGCGCGCAGGTGCTCGAGCTGCGCCTGGAACAGGGTCTTGTCGATCTTCCCCTGGTAGATCGGCACGTGCTCCTCGACGCAGATGCGGATCACCTCGTCGCGGTCGAGCCCGACCTCCTTCGACAGCTCCTCCGGCGTCAGGTGGTTGGCCATGTCGCTCCTCTCGGTCGGTCGTCGTGCTTCGTCCGGTCCACGAAAAAGCCCGCCGCGCTCGAAGCGCCGGCGGGCTCTATCGGCTCGCTGCGTCCGGGGACGGCCGGCACGCCTCACGCACCGGGCCCTGTCTCGACGCTGCGCATGGTGCGCACACTCTAGACGACCGGGCGGTCGCGGGGACGCAGCCGGCCCCGCTAGGATGTCAGCGCTCTCGGGGTGTGGCGCAGCCTGGTAGCGCGCTCCGTTCGGGTCGGAGAGGTCCCCAGTTCAAATCTGGGCACCCCGACTTCTCCCGGGTCGGCGGTGCCAGACTGGAGGTCTGGCACCGTTCGCCGACATCAGGGCGGTCGTCTTCGACGTCGACTTCACGCTCGCGCGTCCGGGCCCCGACCTCGGGCCCGACGGCTACCGGGAGCTCGGGCGCCGCTACGGCCTCGAGCTCGACCCGAGCCGCTACGAGGCCGCGCGCGCGGCGGCGCTCGCCGAGCTCGAGCGCCACCCGGAGCTCGACCACGACGAGGAGCTGTGGGTGCTCTTCACCGAGCGGATCATCCGCGGCATGGGCGGGACCGGTGACACCTACGCGGCGGCGGTCGAGATGGAGCGCCGCTGGACGCGGTCGGCGCACTTCGAGCTGTACGACGACGCCCTGCCGGCGCTCGAGCGGCTGCGGGCGCACGGGCTGAAGATCGGCCTCCTCTCCAACTCCTCGCGCGACCTGGCCGAGTTCGTCGCCCACCACGGCCTACCCGCCGACGCGCTCCTCACCTCGCACGCGCACGGGAAGACGAAGCCGCACGCGTCGATCTTCCGCGCCGTCCTCGACCTGCTCGGCGTCGCGGTGGCCGAGGCGGTGATGGTCGGCGACACGGTCGAAGACGACGTCGAGGGCGCCCGCGCGGTCGGAATGCGCGCCCTGCTCGTCGACCGGGAGGGCCGCTACCCGGGACGTCCCGACCGGCTCGGCGGCCTCGACGAGCTGCCGGCGGCGCTCGGCCTCCGCGCCTGAGCCGCCCGGGCCGCCGCCCGCGACCGCGGGCCGGCCGGCATAGAATTCGGCGCATGCTCCCGGGCCCGCGCCGGATCAACCTCCTCGCCCGCGACACGTGGGACTTCGGCTCCATGCGCCACGGCTACCGCTGGCGGGGCGCCTCGGTCGGCAAGCGCCTCCGCTCCGCCCGGGTCGGGGCGGCGGCGTACGACCTGCTGAGCGACGAGGACCGCTCGTGGCCCTACCACTTCCACCACGGGATGGAGGAGTGGCTGCTCGTCGTCGACGGGACGCCGACGCTCCGTCACCTCGGCGGCGAGTGGGAGCTGAAGGCCGGCGACCTCGTCTGCTTCCCGCCGGGTCCGCAGGGGGGCCACCAGCTCCGCGGGCCGGGGACGGTGCTGCTCTTCTCGGCCAACCGCTCGCCGGAGGCGGTCGAGTACCCGGACAGCGGCAAGATCGCGATCCGGCCGCCGGGCAAGATCCTGCGCGCCGAGCCCGAGCTCGACTACTGGGAGGGCGAGGAGATCCCCGAGGGCGAGCCGGCCCCGGCCGCGCCGAAGGAGGCACCCTGAGCGCCGCCGCCGAGGAGCCGGTCTACCTCCACCTGCCCGTCAACGTCCTCGAGGTGGAGACGCAGGGCGACGAGGGGAGGCCGCCCGGCTACCGGGCGCGCGCCGCCCGCCTCGGCCCGCTCGTCGGCGCGAAGGCGCTCGGGCTGACGGTGTACGACCTCGACCCGGGCGAGAGCGTCGCCCCGTACCACTACGAGTACGGGAACGAGGAGTGGCTGATCGTCCTCGCCGGGAAGCCGACGCTCCGGGACGCCGACGGCGACGAGTACGAGCTCGCGCCGTGGGACATCGTCCTCTTCCCGGAGGGGCCCGAAGGCGCGCACAAGGTCTCCAACCGCACGGACGAGCCGGTCAGGGTGGCGATGCTCTCGACGACGAACGAGCCGTCGGTCGCCGTCTACCCGGACAGCGGCAAGATCGGGGTGTGGACCGAGCGCGGCGCCGACGGGCGACTCTTCCGCCTCGACGACGCGGTCGACTACTGGGAGGGCGAGGCCGAGCGCCCGGCGGCCGCGGCGGCGCCCGGTGAGGCGCCTGGGAACGGCGCCCAGCCCGCCGGCTCCTAGCCCCGCCGGGACGCGCCGTCCCCGGCGGCCGCTCCGGCGCCGGCGGCCCGGCCGCCCGGCGAGCGGGCGTGCACGGCCGCGAGCGCCGGCGCCCACGCGCAGAGCGGCGAGACCTCGCCGCCGCGGCCGTTCAGGGCACGGTAGCCGAGCGCGTGCTCGGCCTGCATCAGCTTGTGGATCTGCGTCGTCCCCTCGTAGATGATCGGGGCGCGCGCGTTACGGAAGTAGCGCTCGATCCCGGTCTCGGCCGCGTAGCCGTAGGAGCCGAACACCTGCACCGCGAGGTGCGCCGCCTCGAACGCCGACTCGGTCGCGTGCCACTTCGCGAGCGAGGTCTCGCGCGTCGAGCGGCGGCCCGCGTTCTTCATCCAGGCGGCCTGCATCACGAGCAGCTTCGACGTCTCGTAGCCGAGGACCATGGTGGCGATCATGTCCTGGACGAACTGGTAGCGGCCGATCTCCTGCCCGAACGTCGTGCGCTCGCGCGCGTACGCGACCGCCCGCTCCAGGCATGCGCGGATCACCCCGCACGCGCCGGCGGCGACGGTGAACCGGCCGTGGTCGAGACCGTACATCGCGATCTCGAACCCCTGCCCCTCCTCGCCGATCCGGTTCTCGGCCGGCACCTCCACGTCCTCGAAGAAGAGCTCGCCGGTCGACCCCGCCCAGACGCCCAGCTTGTGCTCCTGGTCGCGGGTGGTGAAGCCCGGCATCCCCTTCTCGAGCACGAACGCGCTGATCCCCTTGTGCGCGCCCGCCGGGTCGGTCTTCGCGAACACGAGCGCGTGGTCGGCGACCGACGCGTACGAGATCCAGTTCTTCTGGCCGTTCAGGACGTAGACGTCGCCCTCGCGCCGCGCCGTCGAGCGCATCGCCGCGACGTCGGAGCCGGCGCCGGGCTCGGTGAGCCCGAAGCACGCGAGCTTCTCTCCCTTCGCCTGCGGGACGAGCCAGCGGCGCTTCTGTTCCTCGGTGCCGTAGCGAAGGAGCGAGAGCGAGTTCAACCCGACGTGGACGGAGATGAGGGTGCGGAACGCCGCCTCGCCCCGCTCCACCTCCTCGCAGGCGAGCGCCTCGGCGACGAAGTCGAGCCCGGCGCCCCCGTACTCCGGCGGCACGACGATCCCGAGCACCCCGAGCTCGGCCAGGCCCTCGATCAGCTCGAGGTCGAGCCGGTGCTCGATGTCGTTGCGGACCGCCACCGGCAGGATCCGCTCGTCGACGAAGGCGCGAACCGTCTCCTGGATCAGCCGCTGTTCCTCGGTAAGCTCGAAGTCCACGCAGCAACACTAGCCCCGTTGAGCCCGTTCCCTCACTCCGCCCTCGTCCTCGGCCTCGTCCTCGCGCTCGTGTCGGCGGGAGCCTTCAACTGGTCGTGGGTGGCCCAGCACACGATCACCTCGCGGATGCCGCGGCTCGAGCTGCGGCGGCCGCTGTGGTCGCTCAAGCTCCTCTTCTCGCACCGCCGCTGGCTCGCCGCGTTCCTCGTCGGCATCGGCGGCTGGGTCCTGTACGTGCTCGCCCTCCGGCTCGCGCCGCTCTCGCTCGTCCAGTCCGTGTCGGCCGGCGGGGTGGGGCTGCTCGCGGTGTTCGCCCAGCGGGCGGCGGGGGAGCGGCTGCCGCGCCGCGAGTGGATCGGGGTCGCCTTCGCGGTCGTCGGCCTCGTCTTCCTCTCCGGCTCGCTCGCCGGCGGCTCGACCGGCGGGCACCACGGCTCCTGGACGGCGGTGATCGCCTGCTTCGCCGCCGCCGGGGTGGGCGTGCTCGCCTTCCTCGGCCCGATCCAGCCGCTGCTCGCGCCGGGCGCCGCCTGGGGGATCGCCGCCGGCCTCATGTACGCGACCGCCGACATCGGCACCAAGGCGGTCTGGCAGGGCGGCCTCTTCCTGGCGCTCGTCGTGCCGATCTGGGCGTGCCACGTGGTCGCGTTCACGACGATCCAGATGGGCTTCCAGCGCGGGCGCGCGCTCGCGACCGCCGGGCTCTCGTCCTTCTGCACGAACGCGCTGCCGATCCTCGGCGGCCTGACCGTGTACCGCGAGCACCTGCCGGGCGGAGGGCTCGGCGCCCTGCGCATCCTCGCGTTCGCCTGCGTCGTCGTCGGCGCGGCCGCGGTCGCGCGCCGGGAGCCCGCGGCGGGCGCCGCGCCGCTCGCCCACGCGAGCCCCCGCTAGCAACGCGAGCCCCCGCTAGCATGCGCGGACCTTGAGCGGGCTCACGAGGCACCTCCGCCTCGCGACGGGAGCGTCCCTGCTCGGGTGCGCGGTGGTCGCGGTCGGGCTCGTCTTCGCCGGGTCGGCGACGACGCTCGCCGGCGGGCTCCGGATCGCCGGGGTGCCGGTCGGAGGGCTGACGCCGCGGCAGGCGAGGGCGACGCTCGAGGCGCGCAGCGCGCGGCTCGCGAACGTCCCGGTCACCTTCCTCGCCGGGCGGGAGCGCGTGTCGATCCGGCCGAGCGAGCTCGGCGTGCGCCCCGACTGGCGCGCGGCGGTCGACGAGGCCTCCCGCGAGGGCGACGGGTTCGCCGTCCTGCGCGGCTTCCGCCGGCTGACGCTGCAGCTCGACCCGCGGGACATCGAGCCGCCGGTGCGCGCCTACGACGCCGCGGTCGCCTACGAGGTCGGACGGATCGCCGCCAGGGTCGACCGGCCGGCCGTCCCGGCGCGGCTCGTCCGGCACGGGCTCGCGGTCGAGGCGGTTCCGGGGCGGACGGGGCGCCTGCTCGACCGGGCGGCCGCGGCGCGCACGATCGTCGACGCCCTCGCCTCGTTCTCGCGCGCGCCCGTCCGCCTCCCGCTCGTGCGCGACCCGCCGGCGGTCACGGTCGGGAGCCTCGCCCGCAACCTCGCGCTCGCCCGGCGGATCGTCTCCGCCCCGGTGAGCGTCGGCCGCGGCTCCGCGGCGGTCGAGATCTCGCGGGCGCAGCTCGCGGCGATGCTGGAGCTCCCGGCGACCGGCGGCGCGGCGCCGGCCCTCGGCGGCCCTGCCGCCGACGCCTTCTTCCGGCGCCTCGACCGCGAGGTCGCCCGCCCGCCGCGGGACGCGACCTTCGCGGTGGACGGGCCGAAGGTGACGCTCGTCCGCAGCCGTCCCGGGCTCGCCGTCGACGTGCCGCGGACGCTCGCGTCCGTGCTCGCGGCGGCGGAGCGGCGCGTCCGGCGCCGCGCCCTCCTCGTCGAGACGACGGTTCCGCCGCGGCGGACGACGGCCGAGGCGAAGGCGATGGGGATCACCGGGCTCGTCTCCAGCTACGAGACGTTCTTCGGCGGGATCCCGAACCGCATCCACAACGTCCAGCTCGTCGCCCACCTGATCGACGGCACGTTCATCCCCCCGGGCGCGACGTTCTCGTTCAACCGGACGACGGGCGCGCGCACCGCCGCGAAGGGGTTCCTGGAGGCGCCGGTGATCATCAACGGCGAGCTGCAGACCGCGCTCGGCGGGGGCGTCTGCCAGGTGTCGACGACGACGTTCAACGCCGCGTACGAGGCCGGCCTGCCGATCACCGCGCGCACGAACCACGCGCTCTACATCTCGCACTACCCGCTCGGCCGAGATGCGACCGTGGACTACCCGGACGTCGACCTCCGGTTCGTGAACGACACCGGGCACTGGCTCCTCCTCCGGACGTTCGTCACCGACTCGTCGCTCGTCGTCGCCCTGTACGGGACGCCGCAACACCGCCGGATCGAGAGCGAGACCTCGCCGCTCGAGGTCGTGGCGAAGCAGCGGGTGGTGAAGAGGGTCGACCGGACGCTGAAGCCGGGGGAGCAGGTCGTCGACGACCCCGGCGAGCCCGAGATGACGACCTGGGTGCGCCGGCGCGTCTACGCCGCGAGCGGGAAGCTGCTCTCCGACCAGACCTTCTACTCGACCTACGTCGCCGCCCCCGAGCTCGTCCGCGTCGGGCCGAAGCCGAAGAAGAAGCGCGGGAAGGTCACGACGCCTGCGTCAGCGCGTCGGCCAGCCACGACGGCGTCCGGGTAGGCCGCAGCGTCTTCGCGTCGACCGTCCCGTGCACCGTCCAGCCGTCGGCGAGGATCGTCTCGCCCCGGGCGACCAGGTAGTCGAAGCGGAAGCGCGCGCCCCGCGCGCCATGGCAGCGCGTGTGCACGAGCAGCCGGTCGTCGAAGAACGCCGGCGCGCGGAAGCGCGCGTGCGACTCGAGCACGAGCGACTCGAGCCCCTCGTCGCGCAGGCGCTGGTACCCGCCGGCGAAGGCCTCGAGGAACTCGACGCGCGCCACCTCGAACCAGATGAAGTAGTTGGAGTTGTGCGCGACGCCCTGCGCGTCGGTGTCGGCGAAGCGGACGCGGATCCGCGCCGCGAAGGGGAACCCGTCGGTCTCCGCGCCCACGGGCGAGAATCTACGTCCGGCGGCGGCCGCCCGAGAGCGCAGCCCGCAGCAGCTCGGGCCGGTAGAGCATCCAGACGTGGCCGCCGGGGGCGTCGACCTCCTCGTAGGTTGCGCCGGCGAGCCGGGCCAGCCGTCTGCCGAGCTCGGGCGTCGTCAGCCGGTCGGTCGTGCAGGCGACGACGGCGCACGGGACGCCGGCCGCGGCGAGCCGCTCGAGCTCGGGCGTGAGGTCGAGGTCGCGCAGGGTGCGGGCGAGGCGGAGCGCGGCGAGCGGCGCGGCGAGGACGCGACCGGTCGCGAGCCGGAGCTCGGGGCCCGGGTAGAGGCCGTCGGCGACCTGGCGGAGGAGCGTGAGGGCGCTCTTCCAGAGCGGGCGGGAGAGCGGCAGGCCGGCCGGGGAGACGAGCACGAGCCGGCGCACGCGCCCCGGGTGGTCGCAGGCGGCGAGCACGGCGAGCGCGGCCCCCATCGAGTGGCCGGCGAGCACGACCGGGGCGTCGCGCCGCGCGAGCTCCCCGGCGAGCCAGCGGCGGTACGCGGCGAGGTCGCCGCGGGTCGCGCGGAAGGACGGCGGCTCGAGCACCTCGAAGCCGGCGGGGACGCAGGCGGCGTAGAGAGCACGCGGCGCGCCGAAGCCGGGCACGAACACGCCCGGCTCGCTCGCGTGCGCGGCCGCCGTGCCCGCCACCGCTAGAAGGCGCTGAGCTGCGCGTGCGCGTCGAGCCCGGAGACGCCGACGCCGACGAGCCGGAGCGGGCCGGGACGGTCGCGGAGGGCGCGGTCGAGCAGGCGGCAGGCGAGCTCGCCGATCCGCTCCGGGTCGTCGGTGCCGGCCGGCAGCGACCTCGAGCGCGTCCGGATCGCGAAGTCGGGGTAGCGGAGCTTCGTCGTCACCGTCCGCGCCACCTGGCCGCGGGCCCGGAGCTCCTCGCCCAGCCGGGCTGCCATCCGCCGCAGCTCGTCGTGGAGGCGCTCGGGGTCGCCGACGTCGCGCGGGAACGTCTCCTCGTGGGAGATGGAGACCCTGATCGTCGACACCTCGAGCGGGCGCGGGTCGATCCCGCGCGCCCGGTCGCGGAGGACGCGGCCGACGGCCCCGCGGACGAGCGGGTCGCCGTCGGGGAGCGCGGCGAGCTGGCCGATCGTCTCGATCCCGGCGGCACGCAGGCGCGCCTCGCCGCGCGGGCCGATCCCCGGGAGCAGGCGCAGCGGCAGCGGGGCGAGGAAGGCGGCCTCGCGGCCGGGACGGACGGCCGTCAGCCCGCCGGGCTTGCGCCGGTCGGAGGCGATCTTCGCCACCACCTTCGAGCTCGCGACCCCGACCGAGCACGTGAGCCCGGTGCGCGCGCGGATGACCGCCTGCACCGCCTCCGCGAGCGCGCGCGCGTCGTCGAAGCCCGGCGCCACCGCGCCGAGGTCGAGGTAGCCCTCGTCGAGCCCCGCCTGCTCGACCGTCGGCACGATCTCGCGCACGATCGACCAGACCTCCCGGGAGTACGCGCGGTAGAGGCTCATCCGCGGGTGGACGAACACCGCCGCGGGGCAGCGCCGAAGCGCCTCGGCCGAGGGCATCGCCGAGGTGATCCCGTAGGCCCGCGCGACGTAGTTGGCGGTCGAGACGACGCCGCGCCCGTGCGGGTCGCCGCCGACGACGAGCGGGAGCCCTCGAAGCGCCGGGTCCTCGAGCTCCTCGACGGCGGCGAAGAACGCGTCGAGATCGAGGTGGGCGACGATCACCGGGAGACGGCGGCCTCGACCCGGCGGCGAGTCGCACGCGGGTCGACGGCGGGGAAGCGGTCGAGCTTCGGCTCGAGCTCGTCGCCGAGCGCGCGCAGCAGGCGCCGGATCCGGCCGCCCTCGGCTAGCTCGCACATTCACATTCGGACGCGCGCTCGACGCCGACGAGCCGGCGGACGAGCCCGTGGGAGCGCGGGTGGGCCGCGTCGGGGTCCTCCTCCGCGAGCGGCTCGTCGAGCCGGAGCTCCGGGACGGGAGGCGGGTCCGGGACGGCGACGCCGACGGCGCGCAGCCCGGCGGCGCCGGCGGAGACGAGCGGGGCCTCCGGCGAGGCGCGGCCGGCTGCGAGGTCGCGCAGCCCCGCCACGGCGAGGTCGCTGCCCGGCGTCTCCACGAACGGGGAGAAGGTACCCCGCGGGCCGGCGGCGCGGCCTGCCCTCAGGCGCGCCCGGCGATCGTGGCGGCGAGCGTCCGCGCCTCGTCGTGCGAGAGCGCGTGCGCCGAGCGGACCTGCCGGAGGTACGCCCCGAACGCGCGCGCGACCTCGCGCTCGCTCGCTCCCCGCGCCGCCAGCCGGTCGAGGAGCTCGTGCGCGCCCGCCCGCTCGGCGGCGGTGAGGTCGAAGCGGACGCCGGTGCGGTCGATCGCCACCGTCCGCAGCCGGTCGTGGAAGACGCCCGCGAGGGCGAGCCCGGTCGCGAGCAGGAGGAGCACGATCGCGAGCGTCTCCGAGCGCTGCGAGGGGGCACCGGCGTCCGGGGTCGGCAGCCACACCTCCCAGATCGCCACCCAGACGAGGAGCCCGGCGAGCGGCAGGAGCACGATCGGCGCGATCTCGGCGCCGACCCAGCGGACCGCCGCAGCAGCGGTCCCGCGCAGCCTGCTCACGCCGCGACTCTACGGCACGTACAGTTCCGGGTGCAAGCGGGAAAGGAGGCCCGATGGACGCGAAGCGCACGGTGATCTCGCAGCTCACCTCGGTCGGCGAGGGCGCCCTCGGCCGGCTCGTGCAGAACCCGGTCGCGCACCGCGCGCTCGACGGCGCCCTGCAGGTGAAGGACCGGGTCGAGCGGCTGATCCGGGGCGTCGAGTCGCTCGAGCGGCGGATGGAGGCGGTGGAGCGGCGTCTGGACGCGCTCGAGGCGAGGCCGAGGCGCCGCGCCGCGGTTCGGCGCGCGCCGAAGCAGACGACCACGACCTGATCGCCCGGAGCGGGCCGGGACGGGGCCCGGCCCCTACCGGCCGCCGGGGCGGCCGGCCGGGACGCGCACCCGCAGCGCGCCCGGCACGACCTGGAAGCGGGCCGGGGTCCGCCCGCCGGGCTCGCCGTCGACCTCGAGCGGCAGCGGCTCGGCCGCCTCGACCTCGACGACGGGACCGCGCAGCACCTCGACCTTCGGGTGGCGGACGTGCCCGCCGCGGTAGAGCCGCGGCGAGGTGGTGACGAAGTCGAGCTTCGTCACGTCGCCGACCACGACGACGTCGAGGAGGCCGTCGTCGATGCTCGCCTCCGGCGCGAGCCGCATCCCGCCGGCGTGCCACTGCCCGTTCGCGACGATCACGTCGTGCATGCGCCCCCGGCGCTCCTCGGCCCCGACGCGGACCGTCACCTCCGTGTTGCGCCAGGTGAGGAACTCGCGGACGAGCGCGAGGTAGAAGGTCGCGCGGCCACCGAGCGCCTTCGAGCCCGCGTTCGCGCGCCGCGCGACCGCGCCGCTCATGCCGACCGAGCCGACGTTCGCGAACCAGCGCTCGCCGCCGTCGAAGCGCACCCGGCCGAGGTCGACCGTGCGCGTCTTCCCGGTCAGGGCGACCCGGACGGCGTCGTCGAGCCGGCTCGGGATCCCGCAGGAGCGGACGAAGTCCTCGCCCGTCCCCGACGGCAGCACCGCGAGCGTCGCCTCCGAGCCCGCGGCCCCGTTCACGACCTCGTTCAGGGTGCCGTCGCCGCCGACGACGACGAGCAGCTCGTACCGGGCCGCCGCCTCGCGCGCGAGCTCGACCAGGTGGCCGGCCCGGGCCGAGAGGAGGGCGTCCCCCTCCAGCCCGAGGGCGCGGGCGCGCTCGCGCAGCCTCGGCCAGCGTCTCCCGGTCGCGCCGTTGCCGCTCGCGGGATTGACGAGGAAGACGGCCCGCTCGCCCACGCGGGCTGGCTAGCGCTGGGAGACGGCGACGTCGAGCGCGAGCCGCGTCATCCGGTCGACTGCGGCCTGCAGCTCCTCGTCGGTGATCCGCGTGAACACGCCCTCGACGACGATGTCGCTGACGGTGAGGAAGCACGCCGCCTCGACGCCGCGGATCGCCGCCACCGTGAAGAGCGCCGCCGCCTCCATCTCGACCGCGAGCACCCCGCGGGAGGACCAGCGCTCGTACTGCCCCTCCTTCGGGTTGTAGAACAGGTCGCTCGAGACCACCGGCCCGACGTGGAGGGTCTCGCCCGTGTGCTTGGCGACGTGCACCGCCTCGTGCACGAGGCTCCACGACGCGGTCGGGCAGTGCGGCTCGCCGTCGACGAGGTGCGACGCGGTCGCGTCCGCCGGCACGGCCGTGAGCGCCACGATCAGGTCGCCGAGCCGGTGGGCCGGCTGCAGCCCCCCGCAGGTGCCGACGCGGATCAGGCGCTTGCAGCCGAGCTGGATCAGCTCCTCGCACACGATCGTCGCGCTCGGGCAGCCCATCCCGGTCCCCTGCACCGACACCGGCGTCCCCTTGTACCGCCCCGTGAACCCGAGGAGCCCGCGCTCGGCGTTCCGCTGGACCGGGTCCTCGAGGTACGTCTCGGCGATGTAGCGCGCGCGCAGCGGGTCGCCCGGGAGGAGGACCGCCTCGGCGTAGTCGCCCGGCTCGGCACGGACGTGGATCGGCATGACCGGCGCAATCTAGTCGCCCCGCGCCGGCACCGGGGCGGCGAGGAGCGCGCGCCCGGGGCGAGGCTCTAGCCTGCCGCCGTGAGCCCGATCGAGCCGACCTACGAGCAGGTGCTCGAGTTCTGCGCGCGCGACCCGGTCGAGCGGGTCTTCCTCGAGGACGTCGCGCGCCGCGGCCTCGGTCGCTTCCAGGCGACGGCGGGCCCGGACGGGACGCTCGCGTCCCTCTGCCACCTCGGCGCGAACCTCGTCCCGTCCGGCGCCGGCTGCGCCGTCTACGCGGCGGCGGCGGCGCGGTCGCGGTCGCGCATGCTCATCGGCGAGGAGCGCGCGGTCGGCGAGCTCTGGGAGGCGGCGCGCGCGCGCATGCCGCGGCCTCGCGAGGACCGACCGGGCCAGCCGGTCTACGTGATCGACCACCCGGTCGCCGCGGGCGGGACGGGCCTGCGCCCGGCGACGGTCCGCGACCTCGACCGGCTGCTGCCGGCCTGCGCGGCCGCGCACGAGGAGGAGCTCGGCGTCGACCCGCTCGCGCGCGACCTCGACGGCTTCCGCTGGCGGACGCTCGCCCAGATCGAGGAGGGCCGCTCCTGGGTCTGGCTCGAGCGGGGGGTCGTCCGCTTCAAGGCCGAGGCGTCGGCCTGGACGCCGGCGGCGGTGCAGGTGCAGCAGGTGTGGGTCGACCCGGAGGTCCGCCGCCGCGGGTACGGGCGGGCCGGGATGCAGGACCTGATCAACCTCCTCCTCGAGACGACGCCTCTCGTCACCCTCTTCGTCCGCACCGACAACGAGCCGGCGATCCGCCTGTACGAGTCCCTCGGGATGACGCGCGTCGGGGCCTACCGCTCCATCCTGTTTTGATCATCCTCGCGCGCCACGGGGAGAGCGAGTACTCGGTGCTCGGCCTGATGAACGGCGACGTCACGCTGCCCGTGGGCCTGACGGAGACCGGCGTCCGGCAGGCGCGCGCCCTCGGCGACGCGCTCGCGGGCGAGGCGGTCGACCTCTGCGTCACGAGCGAGTTCCGGCGGGCGCGCGAGACCGCCGACCTCGCGCTCGCCGGCCGCGACGTCCCCCGGCTCGTGCTCGGGGAGCTGAACGACCCGCTCTACGGGCCGTACGAAGGGGCGCACATCGACGCCTTCCGCGACTGGGCGGCCGCCGCCGGCGCGACCGCGGCGCCGGAGCCGGGCGGGGAGAGCCGGGTGGCGATCGCCGGACGCTACGCGGCCGCCTTCCGGGCGCTCGCCGAGCGCCCCGAGCGGGGGATCCTCGTCGTCTGCCACTCGCTCCCGGTCGCGTACGCGCTCGCGGGGCGCGAGGGGCGGCCGCCGGAGCCGCGCGAGCCGCTCGTCCCGTACGCGACCCCGTACCGGTTCACGCGCGCCGAGCTCGCCCGCGCGGCGGCGGTGCTCGAGGCGTGGGTCGCGGTCGCGAGCCCAACCTGGTAGTGCGAGACTGTCGGCGGGCATGCTGGACCGGATCGAAGCCCACATCCGCGCGTACGACCTGATCGAGCCGAACGGGGCGGTGCTCTGCCTCGTCTCCGGCGGGCCCGACTCGACCTGCCTCTACCACGCGCTCCGCGAGCTCGGCTACCGCGTCTCCGCCCTGCACGTGAACTACGGCCTCCGCGGCCGCGAGTCCGAGGAGGACGCCGAGTTCTGCGCGCGGGAGCTCGGCGCCGAGGTGGTCGAGGTCGAGGCCAGCGGCGCGAGCGAGGCGGAGCTGCGCGCGATCCGCTACGCGATCGCGGGGGACCGGCTGCGCGCGACGGGCCACACCGCGAGCGACCAGGTGGAGACGATCGTCTACCGGCTCGCGACGAGCGGGACCACGACGGGGATCAAGCCGAAGCGCGAGGACGGGGTCGTCCGCCCGCTGCTCGCCGTGTGGCGCGAGGAGACGGAGGCGTTCTGCCGCGCGCGCGGCATCCCGTTCCGCGTCGACTCGTCGAACCCCGCGACCACGCGCGGACTGATCCGCGAGCGGATCCTGCCGCTCCTCGACGAGCTGCACCCCGCGGCGCGCGCGAACATCCTCCGCGCGCTCGATCGCCGGCGGACGATGCCGCCGGCGCTCGCCGCCCTGCTCGACTCCCCGGTCGGGTCGAAGCGGGTCGACCTCGGCGGCGGCGTCGTCGCCGTGCGCGAGCACGACCGCCTCTGGCTCGAGCGGGCGCCGGTCGCGCTCGAGGGCGAGGTCCGCTGGGGCGGCTGGCGCATCCGCTCGACACTGACCGGGCTCAGGGTGCGGGGGTGGCGTCCGGGCGACCGCCTCGCCGGCCGCTCGAAGAAGGTGCAGGACGTGTTCGTCGACGCGAAGATCCCGCGCTCCGACCGCGAAGGGTGGCCGCTCGTCGTCCGGGGCGACGAGGTGGTGGCCGTGCCGGGGCTCGTCGACGCCCCCGGGATCGAGGCCGTCCGCGAGTGAGCCGCGCCGAGCTCGAGCGGGGAGTGGGCGAGGTCCTGATCGGCGAGGACGCGCTCCAGGCGCGGATCCGCGAGCTCGGACGCGAGATCTCCTCCGACTACGCCGGGCGCGAGCTCCTGCTCGTGGGGGTGCTGAAGGGGGCGGTCTTCTTCATGGCCGACCTGATGCGGGCGATCACCGTCCCCTGCGAGATCGACTTCATGGCGATCTCGAGCTACGGCGCCTCCAGGGACTCCTCCGGCGTCGTCCGGATCCTCAAGGACCTCGACCTCAACATCGAGGGGCGCCACGTGCTCGTGGTCGAGGACATCATCGACTCCGGCCTGACCCTCTCCTACCTCGTCCGCAACCTGGAGTCGCGGGAGCCCGCGACCCTCGAGGTCTGCACGCTGCTGACGAAGCAGGGTCGCCGCCGGATCGAGGTGGACGTCCGCTACGTCGGCTTCGAGATCCCGAACCGGTTCGTGATCGGCTATGGGCTCGACTTCGCGGAGCGCTACCGGAACCTCCCCTACGTGGGGGTCCTGCACGAGGCGCTGATGCCGGAAGGGGTCTAGGCCGCTTCCCGAGCGGAAAATCGAGGAAAATTTCCCCTTGAAATGGGGGGTCGGGTACCCTGACAGAGCTCCCGTGAACCGCTTCTTCCGCAGCGCCTTCTTCCCCCTGATCGTGATCGTCCTGCTCGTCTGGCTCGCGAGCCAGACGCTGATCAAGTCGGGCGGCCACAGCTTCAAGGGGATCCAGACGTACTCGCAGCTCGAGGCCCAGGTTCGCGCCCACCCGGGCGAGTTCCAGCAGATCTCGTTCAACCCGAGCAAGCGGGCGGTCACCGCGACGCTCAACACGAACCCGACCTCGACCGTCACGGTCAACTACCCGACCGACCAGTGGGCGACGCAGTTCTCGAACCTGCTCGCGGCGAAGGGGATCACCGCGAGCTCGAAGGGGACGGGCGGCTTCTCGTGGACCGCGCTAATCGGCTCCTTCCTGCCGTTCCTGCTGCTGATCGGCTTCTGGATCTTCCTGATGAACCAGGTGCAGGGCGGCGGCTCGAAGGTGATGTCGTTCGGGAAGTCGCGGGCGAAGCGGATGGCGCCGGACTCGCCCAAGATCGGCTTCAAGGACGTGGCCGGCGTCGACGAGGCGGTCGAGGAGCTGCAGGAGATCAAGGAGTTCCTCGAGAACCCGAAGAAGTTCCAGGCGCTCGGCGCGCGCATCCCGAAGGGCGTGCTCCTCTACGGCCCGCCGGGCACCGGCAAGACGCTGCTCGCGCGCGCGGTCGCCGGCGAGGCCGGGGTGCCGTTCTTCTCGATCTCCGGCTCCGACTTCGTGGAGATGTTCGTCGGCGTGGGCGCGTCGCGGGTGCGGGACCTGTTCGAGCAGGCGAAGCAGGCCGCGCCCTGCATCGTCTTCATGGACGAGATCGACGCCGTCGGCCGTCACCGCGGGGCCGGGCTCGGCGGCGGCCACGACGAGCGGGAGCAGACGCTCAACCAGCTGCTCGTCGAGATGGACGGCTTCGAGATGAAGGACAACATCATCCTGATCGCCGCGACGAACCGTCCCGACATCCTCGACCCGGCGTTGCTCCGCCCGGGCCGCTTCGACCGGCAGATCGTCGTCGACCGCCCCGACCGCAACGGCCGGCGGAAGATCCTGGAGGTGCACTCGAAGGGCAAGCCGCTCGCGCCGGGGATCGACCTGGATGCGCTCGCGGCCGGGACGCCCGGCTTCACCGGCGCCGACCTCGCGAACCTCGTCAACGAGGCCGCCCTCCTCGCGGCGCGCCACGGCAAGAAGATGATCGAGCAGGAGGACCTCGAGGAAGGGATCATGCGCGTGATCGCCGGCCCCGAGAAGAAGGCGCGTCTGCTCTCCGAGAAGGAGCAGCGGATCACCGCGTACCACGAGATGGGGCACGCGCTCGTCGGTCACTTCCTCGAGAGCACGAACCCGATCCACAAGATCACGATCGTCTCGCGCGGGCAGGCGCTCGGCCTGACGATCTCGCTGCCGACCGAGGATCGCTACATGCAGACCAAGCAGGCGCTGCAGGAGGAGATCGCGATGACGCTCGGCGGGCGCGCAGCCGAGGAGCTCGTCTTCAACGAGGTGACGACTGGCGCCGCGAACGACCTCGAGAAGATCACCCACACGGCGAAGCAGATGGTGATGCGCTTCGGGATGAGCGAGAAGCTCGGCCCGCGCGTGCTCGGGCACAACATCGACATGCCGTTCCTCGGCCGAGAGATGAGCCGCGAGCCCGACTACTCGGAGGAGGTCGCGCGCGAGATCGACGACGAGGTGCGGCGGATCATCGAGGACGGGCACGAGCTCGCGCTCTCGGTGCTGCGCGAGCACATGGACGACCTCCACCGCCTCGCCCAGATCCTGATCGAGCGCGAGACGATCGACAAGGAGCAGTTCGAGCGGCTCCTCGCGGGCGAGCCCGAGGACTCGGTCTTCCCGCCCGAGGAGAAGGCGCCGCCGGCGCCGGCGAAGGAGCCGGAGCGTCAGCGCCAGCCGCTCCGGCGGCCGTTCCCGCTGCCCGGGCCGGCGATGCAGCCGCCCGAGCCCGAAGCCTCCTGAGCCGGGCCGTCCCCCGTCCGCGGGGCCGCCTCCGCGCGCCAGAATGGGCGGCATGAGGGCGCCGATCGAGGAGCGCTTCCCGCGTCCGTCGGTGATGGGCGTGGTGAACGTCACGCCGGACTCGTTCTCGGGCGACGGGATCTACCTGCGCCCCGAGGCGGCGGTCGCCGAGGCGTTTCGGATGCTCGCCGCCGGCGCCGCGATCGTCGACGTCGGCGGCGAGTCGACACGGCCGGGGTCGGAGGGCGTGCCGCTCGCCGAGGAGCTGCGGCGGGTCGTGCCGGTGCTGGAGGGGCTCGCCGGGGAGCCCGTCTCGATCGACACCTCGAAGGCGGAGGTGGCGCGTCGCGCGCTCGAGCTCGGGGCGGAGATGGTGAACGACGTGACCGCGCTGCGCGGCGACCCCGAGCTTGCGGCGGTGGTCGCCGACGGCGGCTGCTACCTGTGCCTGATGCACATGCTCGGGTCGCCGCGGACGATGCAGGACAACCCGCGCTACGACGACGTCGTCTCCGAGGTGAAGGCGTTCCTCGAGGAGCGGCTCGCGTTCGCCGTCCGCGAGGGGGTGCGCGAGGAGCTCGTCTGTCTCGACCCGGGGATCGGGTTCGGGAAGACGGTCGAGCACAACCTCGAGCTCGTCCGGCGACTCGACGAGCTGAGGGCGATCGGTCGCCCGATCCTGGTCGGTTTCTCGCGCAAGAGCTCGCTCGGCAGGATCCTGGGCGACCCGTCCGCGCGGACGGGGACGACGGCGGCGTCGGTCGGGATCGCGGTCGCCGCCTTCGAGCGCGGTGCGACGATCCTGCGCGCCCACGACGTGCGCGAGCACGTCGAGGCGCTGCGCGTGGCCGCGGCGGTGGCGGCGTGATCGTCGAGCTGCACGGGCTCGAGCTGTACGGCCATCACGGCGTGCTGGCGGAGGAGCGCGAGCACGGCCAGCCGTTCTGGTTCGACGTCGAGCTCGAGGTCGGGGAGTGGGGCGCGAACGACCGAATCGAGGACGCTGTCGACTACAGGCTCGTCGTCGAGGCGGTGCGCGAGGTGAACGCGCGCCGCTTCGACCTGCTGGAGGCGCTCGCCTCCGCCGCGGCCGAGACGCTCGCCGAGCGCTTCGCGGTCGCCCGCGTGAAGGTGCGCGTGCGCAAGCGCCCGGCCGGCATGCCCGTCGAGTACACGGCCGTGACGGCCGAGCGGCCCTGAGCCTGTGGAGAAGGGGTCAGACCCCTTAACAGTCGTGACGAGATCGTGACGCGGGCGTTTGTCGGGCTGGGCGCGAATCTCGGCGACCGCGAGGCGACGATCCGCCGGGCCGCATCGCTGCTCGGTCGGCACCGTCTCTCGACGATCCGCGAGACCGAGCCGTGGGGCTTCGCCGACCAGCCGCCGTTCCTGAACGCGGTGGCCGAGCTGGACACGGGTCTGACCCCCGGCGAGCTGCTCGAGCGGCTGCTCGCGATCGAGCGGCGGCTCGGCCGGGTCCGGGGCCGCGGCCACCGCTACGGGCCGCGGGCGATCGACCTCGACCTCCTGCTCTACGGCGACGAGGAGATCGCCGAGCCCGGCCTCGTCGTCCCGCACCCCCGCCTCCACGAGCGCGCCTTCGTCCTCGAGCCGCTGGCGGAGCTCGACCCGGGCCTCAGCGTGCCCGGCCGGGGCCCGGTGCGGGACCTGCTCGCCCGGCTAGAATCGAAGGGGTGAGCCACCTGGACGAGCTCGACGACTTCGAGGCCGAGCTCGAGCTTCGCCTCAAGAAGGAATACAGCGCCGTCTACTCGCTGTTCCGGTACTGCGTCCTCACCCAGGACGCCACCTACCTCTGCAACAAGCTCGACCTGCAGTACGTCCCCCAGCCCTCGTACCCGTTCTTCCACGTGCGGATGGAGGACGTCTGGGTCTGGGACAAGAACCGGCCGCGGCGGATGATCCCCCACGTCGAGGTCTACACCTCGGCCGACGTGACCGTCGAGGAGCTGAAGGGCGAGGGCGACGAGCCCGAGCTCACCGCCGAGGCGCTCGCCAAGCGGCTGAGCGACCGCGCGAACGGCGAGGACGACGACCTGTAGCTCCGTCCCTGCTCCTCGCAGTCGACGCCGGCAACACCCAGACCGTCTTCGGCCTGTTCGACGGCGACCGGCTCGCGCAGCGGTTCCGGGTCGGCACGGACCCGGCGCACACCGCCGACGAGCTCGCGGTCATGCTGCGGGCCTTCGTCGAGTTCGAGAGCCTCGACGGGATCGTGCTCTGCTCGAGCGTGCCGCAGCTCGTGCGCGAGTACGAGGACTTCGCCGCGCGCTGGGCGGGCACCGACATCCTCGTGCTCGGGCCGGGCGTCTCGACCGGCGTGCCGGTCCGCTACGACGACCCGCGCGAGGTCGGCCCGGACCGGATCGCGAACGCCGTCGCCGCGCGCGAGCGGCACGGGTCGCCGTGCGTCGTCGTCGACTTCGGCACCTCGACGAACTTCGACGTCGTCTCCGCCGCCGGCGAGTTCGCCGGGGGCGTGCTCGCGCCGGGGATCGAGGTCTCGATGGACGCGCTCTCCCGGCGCGCCGCCCGGCTGCCGAAGGTCCCGTTCGTCGCCCCGGAGCGGGTGATCTCCCAGACGACGACGCAGGCGCTCCAGTCGGGGCTCGTCTACGGGTTCGCCGGCCAGGTGGACGCGATCGTCGACCGGATCCGGGACGAGCTCGGCGCGCCGGAGGCGCCGGTCGTCGCGACCGGCGGGCTGGCCGACCTGATCGCCCCGCACGCCCGGACGATCACGGCGGTCGACCCGGAGCTGACGCTCCAGGGGCTCCGGCTTGTCTGGGAGCGCAACCGGTGAGATAGTCGCCCCCGTGGAGCAGGCGCCGACCATCCCTGCGCCGCGCATGCCGCGCTACGCCCCGCCGGACGTCGTGTGGTACTTCGGCGCGGCGGTCGCCGCGGCCGCCGGGGTCGCCCTGATCGGCAGCACGAGCACCGCCGAGCGCGGGGTGTGGATCCTGCTCGTCGGCCTCGCGACGATGGCCGCGTTCGGCCTGGTCGCGGCGCTCTTCCTCCGGGCCGGGCTCCCGATCCCGGGCGGGGTCGTCGCCGCCGCGCTCGTCTGGCTCGTGCCCCCGACGGAGGTCGGGTTCGAGCGGCTCTTCGGCGTGCACCCGCGCCTGCCCCTCCCGTCCTCGCGGACAGATCTCGCGGCCGCCGGCGGCGGCTTCCACGGCGCGCTCTTCTCGATCGCGATGGGCACGGTCGTCGTCGGGCTCGGCGTCTACTGGCTCGTGCGCTTCGCCTTCGTCCTGCTGCCCGTGGCGGTCGCGCTCGCGCTCGCCGCGCTCGTCTTCATGCCGGCGGTCGTGTCTCGCCCGGGAGCGGGCGACTACGTCGTCACCGGCCTCCTCACCGGGATCGTCTTCTGCGTCGCCGGGCTGCTCCTCGACGCGCGCCTGCACCGGCGGGAGGCGTTCTGGTGGTACGCGGTGGGCCTCTTCGGGGTCGCCGTCGCGTTCGCGTACTACCTGGCGCGGCACGTGACCTGGGTGTGGCTCGTCCTGCTCGCGGTCGCGGCGCTCGTCCTGCTCGCCTCCGCTCCGCTCGGCCGGGCCGTCTGGACCTCGTACGCGCTCGTCGGCGTCTACGCCGCGGTCGCGCACTACGTCGACGTCGCCACCGGGTCCTGGCGCACGACCCTCGTGCTGACCGCCGTCGGCCTGCTGCTCGTCGCGCTCGGCGCAGCCCTCGACGCCGCCGACGCCGGCCTGGTCGCCAGGCTGACGCGCGCGTGGACGCCGTGGCGCGCTCAGCCTCCGCCGTAGGCGGAGATCGGGAGCGCGTCGAGCAGGACGTCGTCGACCTCGGGCAGCTCCGCCTCCAGCCGCTCGAGCACGGGGAGCGCCCCCGGCGCCGCCGCCAGCAGCCGCGCCTCGACCGCCTCGACGGTGGCGAGCTGCAGGAGCTCCTGCTTGAACGGCTTCGGGAAGCGGCCCCGGCCGAGGTACCAGCCGTAGAACTTCTTCAGGAAGCCGGTCGCCCGGCGCTCGCCGAGCTCCCGGACGGTCTCGCGGATGAAGAGCAGGAGCTCGGCGACCACCTCCTCGCGCGTCGGCGACGCCGAGGGGAGCCCCATGATCTCGGCGAGCGCCCACGGGTTCCCCTGCGCGGCGCGGCCGACCATCACCGCCGCCGCCCCGGTCGTCGCGAGCACCTCCCGCGCGCGCGCGCGCGAGTCGATGTCGCCGGAGGCGACCACCGGCACGTCGACGCGCTCGACGAGCGCCGCGGTCAGCGCGTGGTCGGCCTCCCCCGTGTACATCTGCCGCGCCGAGCGGGGGTGGAGGGTCAGCGCCGCCGCCCCCGCCGCGACGAGACGCGGGCCGAGGTCGAGGCAGGTCCGCGACCCGTCCTCGGTCCCCCGGCGCATCTTCACCGACACCGGCAGGGGCGTCGCCGCGGCGACCGCGGCGACGATCCGCTCCGCCCGGCGCGGGTCGTCGAGGATCGACGCTCCGGCGCCGGTCTTCGTCACCTTCTTCACGGGGCAGCCGAAGTTGATGTCGACGACGTCCGCGCCCGCCGCCGCGACCATCCGCGCCGCCTCCGCCATCGCCGCCGGGTCGGAGCCGAAGATCTGGATCGCGATCGGGTGCTCGTCCGAGGCGACCCGGAGGTAGCCGAGCGTCCGCTCGTTCCGGTGGGCGATCCCGGCGACCGAGACCATCTCCGAGCAGACGAGGCCGGCTCCGAAGCGGCGGCCCTGGCGCCGGAAGGCCTGCACCGAGACGCCCGCCATCGGGGCGAGCACGAGCCGGGACGGGATCACGACCCCGCCGATCGACCAGGGCTCGCGGAGGTCGACACGCATGCCCGTCACGTTAGACGGGCGCGGCTCCTCGGGCGAGGCCCGCCGGCGGCGAGGGCAGCGGGTCGGCGGCCCCGGGCGCGGCAGCCTCTTGCGACAGCCGGCGGCGCGAGGCTACTATTCGCGCCCGTTTTTCACCAGGAGACCCCCTTGAAAGAAGTCATCCTCACCCCCGAGGGCTACAAGAAGCTCAAGGCGGAGATCGAGTTCCTCCAGACCGAGAAGCGCCGCGAGGTCGCCGAGCGGATCCGCGTCGCCCGCGAGTTCGGCGACATCGCGGAGAACGCCGAGTACGACGACGCGAAGAACGAGCAGGCGATGCTCGAGCACAAGATCGCCCAGCTCGAGGAGCGTCTCCTCTCGGCGCGGGTGATCACGAAGAAGGAGATCTCGAAAGACACCGTGTCGGTGGGCTCCAGGGTGACCCTCCGCGACCTCGCCGCCCGCAAGAGCTTCGAGTACCACATCGTCGGCTCGGCCGAGGCGAACCCGGCGGAGAACAAGCTCTCGAACGAGTCGCCGGTCGGCAAGGCGATCCTCGGCCACAAGAAGGGCGACATCGTCGAGGTGGCGGCCCCCCGCGGCACCACGCGCTACAAGATCCTCGAGATCAAGGCCGCGTAGGGCGCAGGCGGAGAGGCGCGGCCGCGGCCCGCACACGTTCCGCCCCCGCCCGCGGCCGCGGGCACTAAGGTCGTCCCGTGAAGGTGGTGCGGCTCCCGGCCGACCGGCTCGACGAGGCGAGCCGGGTGCTCGCCCGCGCCTTCCAGGACGACCCGGCGTGGGGCTGGGTGCTGCCGAGCGCGCGGCGGCGCGCGGCGCTCCTCCCGTGGCTCTTCCGCACGGGCTTCGAGATCACCGACGCCGAGCTGTGGGCGACCGAGGGTGACCTCGTCGGCTGCGCGCGCTGGCTCCCGCCGGGGCCGCCGAGCGTCCACCTGGGGCCGATGCTCCGCGCGCTCGTCGCCACGCCGCTGCGCGTCCGGGAGGCGACGCAGCGCTTCTTCGCGTACGGCCGGGCGGTCGAGGCGATGCGCGCGGCGGCGGTGCCCGAGCCGCACTGGTACCTCGCCGGGATCGGGGTGGATCCGCGCCACCAGCGGCGCGGGATCGGCGCGGCGCTGCTCGCCCCCGGGTTGCGGGCGGCCGCCCGCGACGGCGTCCCCTGCGCGCTGCTCACGAACTCCGAGCGCAACCTCTCCTTCTACCGCCGGCACGGGTTCGAGGTCGTGCTCGAGGGTCGGACGCCCGAGGACGGCCCGCGAGCATGGATGATGCGGCGGCCATGACCCTGCCGAAGCGCTTCCCCGACCGCGACGAGGTCCGGAGCGTCCGGGCCGAGGCCGCCCTGCTCGACCCGGGCGCGGAGGGGACGCGGCTCCGGCGGCTCGCCGGCCGGGTGCTCGGCCGCCGCGACCTCGGCAAGCTCGCGTTCCTCGACCTCGTCGACCGCTCCGGTTCGATCCAGCTCCTCTGCCGCGCGGAGCTCACCGGCGAGGTCGACGTCCACCTCGGCGACATCGTCGGCGCGACCGGGCGGGCGACGAAGTCGCGCCGCGGCGAGCCGTCGCTCCTCGTCGAGCGGCTCGAGCTGCTCGCCCCGATCCGCGCGCCGCTGCCCGACACCTTCCACGGCCTCACCGACGTCGAGCAGCGCTACCGCCGCCGCTACCTCGACCTGCTGATGAACGAGGAGACGCGCGCGGACTTCGTCCTGCGGACGCGGATGATCTCGGCGATCCGCCGGGCGCTCGACGACGAGGGGTTCGTCGAGGTCGAGACCCCGATCCTCCAGCCGCGCTACGGCGGGGCGTTCGCGCGTCCGTTCTCCACCTACCACAACGAGCTCGAGCAGACGCTCTACCTCCGTATCGCCACCGAGCTCTACCTCAAGCGGCTGATCGTCGGCGGGCTCGAGCGCGTGTACGAGCTCGGCAAGGACTTCCGCAACGAGGGCGTCTCCTACAAGCACAACCCGGAGTTCACGATGCTCGAGTGGTACGAGGCGTACGCGGACTACCGCGACACGATGACGCGGATGGAGCGGCTCGTCGCCCGCGTCGCCGAGGAGACGGTCGGCTCGACCCGGGTCGTCTTCCGCGGCCACGAGCTCGACCTCGGGCGCTGGCGCCGTCTGCGCCTCGTCGACGCGCTCGAGGAGCACGGTCTGTGGACCCGCGACGAGGCCGAGCTCCGCGCGCGTCTCGCCGCCCGCGGCGTCGACACGAACGCCGACCGGACCTGGGCGCAGCTCGTCGACCACGCCCTCTCGCACGTCGTCGAGCCGACCCTCGTCCAGCCGACGATCCTCCACGACTACCCGGTCGAGCTCTCGCCGTTCGCGCGCGCGACCGACGACGACCCGGGCCTGGTCGAGCGGTTCGAGTACTTCGTCGGGGGGATGGAGCTCGGCAACGCGTTCACGGAGATCAACGACAGCGAGGAGCAGGCCGCCCGCTTCGCCGCCCAGCGGGGGGAGGGCGCGGGGGGCAACGCCGACGCGGAGCCCGGCGACCCCGACTACGTCGAGGCGCTCTCCTACGGGATGCCCCCAACCGGCGGGCTCGGGATGGGCGTCGACCGGCTCGCGATGGTGCTCGCCGGGAAGGACTCGATCCGCGACGTGATCCTGTTCCCGGCCCTTCGGGAGAAGCCGTAGGGCCGCCGAGCCAGCTTCGGGCCGTGCGCGGAACTGGACCTTCGGCTCGCGACGAGACGCCGGGAAGTCGGGCTACGATGTGACCCTCATGTTCGAACGCTTCACCGAGCGAGCCCGCCAGGTGGTCGTTCTCGCCCAGGACGAGGCTCGTGCGCTCAAGCACAATTACATTGGCACGGAGCACATCCTGCTCGGCCTGCTCCGCGAGGAGGAGGGCCTCGCCGCACGCGTCCTCGAGAGCCTCGACATCACCGTCGAGGAGGTCCGCGCGCAGGTGGCGCGGATCGTCGGTCAGGGCGACGAGGTCACGACCGGGCAGATCCCGTTCACGCCGCGCGCGAAGAAGGTGCTCGAGCTCGCGCTGCGCGAGGCCCTGAGCCTGGGTCACAACTACATCGGCACCGAGCACATCCTGCTCGGCCTCGTCCGGGAGAACGAGGGGGTCGCGGCGCGCATCCTGCTCGACTTCGACGCCGACGCCGAGAAGATTCGCAACGAGATCATCCGCATGCTCTCCGGCCCCGGTCGCCGCCAGCAGGGGCAGGCGGGTGCGCCGGGCGAGAAGTCGAAGAGCTCGAAGCTCCTCGACCAGTTCGGCCGCAACCTGACGAAGCTCGCCGCGGAGGGCAAGCTCGACCCGGTCGTCGGCCGGCAGACCGAGATCGAGCGGGTGATGCAGATCCTCTCCCGCCGCACGAAGAACAACCCGGTGCTGATCGGGGAGCCGGGCGTCGGCAAGACCGCCGTCGTCGAGGGTCTCGCGGCGCGCATCAGCTCGAACAACGTGCCCGACCTGCTGAAGGGGAAGCAGATCTACACGCTCGACCTGGCGGCGCTCGTCGCCGGCTCGAAGTACCGCGGCGAGTTCGAGGAGCGCCTGAAGAAGGTGATGAAGGAGATCACCCAGCGCGGCGACATCATCCTGTTCATCGACGAGCTGCACAACCTCGTCGGCGCCGGCGCGGCCGAAGGCGCGATCGACGCGGCGTCGATCCTGAAGCCGGCGCTCGCGCGCGGCGAGATCCAGACGATCGGCGCGACGACGCTCGACGAGTACCGCAAGTACCTGGAGCGCGACGCGGCGCTCGAGCGGCGCTTCCAGCAGATCCGCGTCGACGAGCCGTCGACCGAGGACACCGTGCAGATCCTGCGGGGCCTGCGCGACCGCTACGAGGCGCATCACCGCTGCAAGATCACCGACGACGCGCTCGAGGCGGCGGCGACCCTCGCCGACCGCTACATCCAGGACCGGCACCTGCCCGACAAGGCGATCGACCTGATCGACGAGGCCGCGTCGCGGATGCGGATCAAGACGATGTCCGCGCCGCCGCGCTACCGCGAGCTCGAGGAGGAGATCGAGCGGGTGCGCAAGGACAAGGAGGACGCGATCGAGAACCAGGAGTTCGAGAAGGCGGCCTCCCTGCGCGACAAGGAGCGCAAGCTGACGCAGAAGAAGCGCGAGCTCGAGGAGGAGTGGCGCAACCAGGAGCAGACCGAGCAGCCGCAGATCGGCGAGGAGGAGATCGCCGACATCGTCTCGATGTGGACCGGCATCCCGGTGTTCAAGCTCACCGAGGCGGAGTCGCAGAAGCTGATCCGCATGGAGGAGGAGCTGCACAAGCGCGTGATCGGCCAGGACGCGGCGATCGTGGCCGTCTCGAAGGCGATCCGCCGGGCCCGGGCGGGGATCAAGGACCCGAAGCGGCCGACGGGCTCGTTCATCTTCCTCGGCCCGTCCGGCGTGGGGAAGACCGAGCTCGCGCGCACGCTCGCCGAGTTCCTGTTCGGCGACGAGGACGCGATGATCCAGATCGACATGTCGGAGTACATGGAGAAGCACGCCGTCTCGCGGCTCGTCGGCTCCCCGCCGGGGTACATCGGCTACGACGAGGGCGGTCAGCTCACGGAGGCCGTCCGCCGCAAGCCGTACTCGGTCGTCCTCTTCGACGAGATCGAGAAGGCGCACCCGGATGTCTTCAACATCCTCCTTCAGATTCTCGAGGACGGGAAGCTGACCGACTCGCAGGGTCGGAAGGTCGACTTCCGCAACGTGATCGTGATCATGACGTCGAACATCGGCTCGGCTTCGATCTCGAAGAACGTGTCGCTCGGGTTCAACCTCTCCGACGAGCAGGGCCTCTCCTACGAGGACATGAAGTCGCGGGTGATGGGGGAGCTGAAGAAGGTGTTCCGGCCGGAGCTGCTGAACCGGATCGACGAGGTGATCGTCTTCCCGAAGCTCTCGAAGGACGAGATCCTGCAGATCGTCGACCTGATGCTCAACCGGCTGCGGGTGCAGCTCGCCGAGCACGAGGTGACGATCGAGCTCTCGCAGGACGCGAAGGAGATGCTGGTCGAGAAGGGCTACGACCCGGCGATGGGCGCGCGTCCGCTGCGGCGGGCGATCCAGCGGCTGATCGAGGATCCGCTCGCGGATTTCGTCCTCGGCCGCTCGCTCGCGCCCGGCTCGACGATCGTCGTCAAGCGCAAGAACGAGGAGGAGGTCGACATCGAGGTCGTCCCGCCGGTGCCGAACGAGGTCCCGGCCGGGATCGCCGCCTCGGCCGGCGGCGAGGAGGGCGCCGAGCCCTCCGGCGACGCCGAGTAGCGCAGGCCTTACGCGGCCGTTACGACGGCTTACGCTCGGCTGATCCGGGCCTGGGGCGCTCCTTACGTGCGGCGCGGACGCTGCGGCGGATGGCACCGCCCACCGACGCAAAGGAGCGACCGATGAAGCGCACCGCCCTCCTCCTCGCCTCCGCCCTCGCCCTCGCCGCCGGCAGCGCGTCCGCGGCCGGCCAGCCGAAGGGCCCGTTCGCCGGCGCCGTCCACGCGGTCGGCGCGCTCGCCGGCAAGGACGGCAGCCCGATCTCGCTCACCTGGGACCGTGGCCGGATCACCGGCCTCTCCTCGAGCTCGATCACGCTCACCCGGCGCGACGAGGCGCAGGTGACGTTCGCGATCACGGCGTCGACGGTCGTCCGCAACGGCGGAGCGACCTACCCCCTCTCCGACCTGAAGACCGGGCTCGTCGCGACGGTCGTGTCCGAGGCCGGCGACGCGCTCGTCGTCCGCAGGATCCGCGGCGACGGCGCCCCGAGCGGCGCCGACCCGTCGGCGTTCGCCGGCCCGGCCGCGAAGGCGATCGACGGGACCATCGACGTGCAGGACGCCGACGGCTCGCACGCGACCTACGACTACGACCGGGGCCGCATCCAGTCGGTCGGCGGCGGCTCGCTGACGATCGTGCGCCCGGACAAGCAGACGGTCACGCTCGCGCTCGACGCGAGCACGATCGTCCGCGACGCGGGCCGGACCGAGTCGGTCGGCGACCTCGTCCCGGGCGAGCGGGCGATGTTCTTCTCGCAGGCGGGCCTGCTGAAGCTCGTCCGCTGCGTGCACTCCGGGCGCGCCGGTCGCTGAGGCCGCGCTCCGCGCCGCCGGGAGGGGCGCCGTGGCGCCCCTCCCGGCTCAGGTGTCGGTCGGGACGTCGTCCCAGGACGCGCCGAGCCCGCAGGCCCAGTTGAGCGCTCGGTGACGCTCCCAGGCGATCACGTGCACGACGCTCCGCTCCTTCGGGGAGAGCTCGCGGAAGGCGGTGCCGAAGGCGGGGAAGTCGCCGCGCAGCGGTCGCGGCAGCAGGCCGCGCTCGTGGCCCCGCATCGCCGTCGCCGCCACGAGCTGCGCGAAGGACCGCCAGCGCTCGGGGAGGACGACGGCTCCGCCCGCCTCGAGCGCCGCGGTGCGGGCGCGCCAGTGCCAGAGCCGCGCGGCCTCGCGCGCCCGCCGGAGCTCCTCGCCGTCCCGGAGCTGCGCGGCCTCCAGGTCGGCTGCGAGCACGCGGCGCCGGTCGAAGGCGCGGTCGTACGGCGGCAGCTCGATCCGGGTCAGCGCCCAGAGGAGCGTCCCGAGCCCCTCCGCCTGCCAGAGCGCCTCGACGACCGCGGGGTCGCCGGCGCCGCCCGGGAGCCGCGCGAGCGCCGCGCGCACCTGCGCTGCGAGCGCGGCGCAGCGCTCGAGGAGCTCGCGGCGGCTGCGCCCCTTCGCCACGGCCGCGAACGCTAGCGCGGCGGGGCGGGCGGCGATCGTCGCGGAATCGGCACGATCGCCGTCGGCCGCGGCGCGTATCGTGGCCCGGTGGCGCGACCCGCCCTCACCTACGCCTGCTCGGACTGCGGCTACGTCGCCGGGCGCTGGCTCGGCAAGTGCCCGGGCTGCGGCTCCTTCGGGACGCTGGCCGAGGGGGCGCCGGCGCCGGCCGCGCCGGCGCGTCCGCTCCTCCGCCTCGTGGAGGTGCCCGCCGAGGAGGCCGACCGGATCCCGACCGGGGTCGACGAGCTCGACCGCGTCCTCGGCGGCGGGCTCGTCCCGGCCTCGCTCGTCCTCGTCGGGGGCGAGCCGGGGGTCGGCAAGTCGACGCTCCTGCTCTCGGCCCTCGCCCGCATGAGCGCCGCCCGCCCGTGCCTGCTGATCACGGGCGAGGAGTCGGTTGCCCAGGTGAAGCTGCGTGCCGACCGGCTCGGCGGCGCGGGCGAGGTCCGGATCCTCGCCGAGACCGAGCTCGAGGCGGTCTGCGCGACGCTCGAGCGCGAGCGGCCGGCGGTCTGCGTGATCGACTCCGTGCAGACCCTGTACGCCGCCGGGCTCGGCTCGGCGCCGGGCTCGGTCGCGCAGGTGCGGGAGGCGGCGGCCCGGCTCCTGCGGGTGGCGAAGGAGGCCGCGGTGGCCACGTTCCTCGTCGGCCACGTGACGAAGGACGGCGCCGTGGCCGGCCCCCGCGTCCTCGAGCACCTGGTCGACTGCGTGCTCCAGTTCGAGGGTGACCGCTACCAGGCCCACCGGGTGCTGCGCGCGGTCAAGAACCGGTTCGGCTCGACGAACGAGCTCGGGGTGTTCGAGATGACCGGCGCCGGGCTGGTCGGCGTCCCCGACCCCTCGGCGCTCTTCGGCCGCACCGAGCCCGGCGAGGTGGGGGCCGCGGTCGCCTGCGCGCTCGAGGGGACCCGGCCGATCCTGCTCGAGCTCCAGGCGCTCGTCTCGCCGACCGACCTGGCGATGCCGCGGCGGGTCGGCACGGGCGTCGACCCGAAGCGCCTCGCGATGGTCGTCGCCGTCCTCGTCCGCCACGCCGGGCTTCCGCTCGGCGGCGCCGACGTGTTCGTCAACGTCGCCGGCGGCGTCCGGATCGACGAGCCCGGCGCGGACCTCGGGATCGCGCTCGCGATCGCCTCCGCCGCCCGCGGCCTGCCGGTCCGGGAGGGAGTGGCGGCCTTCGGCGAGCTCGGGCTCACGGGGCGGGTCCGCCCAGCCGCGCAGGGCCAGCGGCGCCGCGACGAGTGCCGCAAGCTCGGACTCGAGCCGCTGGAGGCGGACACCCTGCGGGCGGCGTTGTCCGCAGGGCTTACGGGGAAGCGCGCCTGAGCAGGGAAATTTTCGGAAAATCCCCTGCAAAGATGGCGCTTTTTGCCGATCTCTGGTACCCTTTGTCTCCCTGTGCCGGGGCCGAGATGGCCGTCCGGCGCCTTCGTCACACGAACGGGAGAGGGAGCGCACTTGTACAAGGTCGGCGACAAGGTGGTGTACCCCCACCACGGGGCTGGGACGGTCGTGAAGCGCGAGAAGCGCGAGGTGCTCGGCCAGAAGCGCGAGTACCTGATCATCCGGATCGAGCACAACGACATGACCGTGAACGTCCCGGCCGAGAACGCCGAGCGCGTCGGCCTCCGCAAGGTGATCGACGAGGAAGCGGTCAAGAAGGTCGTCAAGTACCTGACGAGCGGCGGCACCGAGATGCCGAAGAACTGGAACCGCCGCTTCAAGCACAACCGCGACAAGATGAAGACCGGCGACATCTTCGAGCTCGCCGAGGTCGTGCGGAACCTGTCGCTGCGGGACGGCGAGAAGGGGCTCTCGACCGGCGAGAAGCAGATGTACGTGAAGGCGAAGAAGATCCTCGCCTCGGAGCTCCGGTACGCGAAGAACCTGTCGGAGGAGGACGCGATCGCCTGGCTCGAGGGCGTCCTCGCCGGCCGGGAGCGCCCCGCGGCGGCGCCGAAGCGCGCGGCGGCGAAGAAGCCGGCGGCCAAGAAGGCTCCCGCCGCGGCGTAGCGGTTGGCGGCCGGCGGCGTCTGGGCCGTGCTCGTCGCCGCGGGTCGGGGCGAGCGGCTCGGCGGCGACCGGCCGAAGGCGTTCGCGAAGCTCGGCGGGCTGCCGCTGCTCGCGGAGCCGCTGCGCCGGCTCGAGGAGACGGCGGCCGTGGACGCGATCGTGGTGGTGGCGCCGCCCGGCTGGGAGGAGCCGTCGATCCTGCTCGCCGAGGAGCTCGGCGCGGCGAAGGTGACGGCGTGCGTCCCGGGCCGCGACACGCGCGCCGGGTCGGTGCGGGCGGGCCTCGACGAGGTCGGCGAGGACGCCGCGGTCGTGCTCGTCCACGACGCCGCCCGGCCGCTGCTCCCGCCCGGGGTGGTCGAGCGGCTGCTGGCCGCGCTCGCGGAGGGCTTCGACGGCGCCGTGCCGGGCCTGCCGCTCGCGGACACGACGAAGCGGGTCGCCGACGGGGTGGTGGTGGAGACGCTCGCCCGCGACGAGCTCGTCGCCGTCCAGACGCCGCAGGCGTTCCCGGCCGCGACGCTACGGGCGGCCTTCGCAGCCGGCGACCGCTGGGCCCTCGCCCCCGACTGCTCCTCGCTCGTCGAGGCGGCCGGCGGCCGGGTGCGGGTGGTGGCGGGCGACGAGCGGCTCGCGAAGGTGACGACGCGCGCCGACCTCGAGCGCGTGGCAGGCTGGCTCCGTGGCTGAGGTCAGGGTCGGGCTGGGCTACGACGCGCACGCGCTCGAGGAGGGCGTGCCGCTCGTCCTCGGCGGCGTCGAGCTCGACCATCCCCGCGGGCTCGCCGGCCACTCCGACGGCGACGTCATCGCCCACGCGCTCATCGACGCCGTCCTCGGCGCCGCCGGGCTCGGCGACATCGGCTCGCTCTTCCCCTCCGGCGACGAGCGCTTCCGGGGCGCCTCCTCGGTCGCGCTCCTCGAGCAGGCGTACGCCCGGGTGAAGGCCGCGGGCTGGCGGCTCGTGAACGCCGACTGCGTGCTCGTCGGCGAGCGGCCCCGGCTCGCCCCGCACCGCCTGGAGATGGCGAGGCGACTCCAGGCGGCGATCGGGGAGGGCAGCGTGAGCGTGCGGGCGACCACGACCGACGGGCTCGGCTTCACCGGTCGCGGCGAGGGGCTCGCCGCCCACGCGGTCGCGCTGCTCGAGCGGCGCTCGGGTGGGCTCAGCCGACGGTCGCCCGCGAGCCGACGCTCGTGATCGGGGCGTTCACGACGACGTGCGCGTCGCGCTCGACGAGCTTGCCGGCCTTCGCGAGCGCGTCGATCTGGTCGTCCCTGACGAGCAGGACCGGCTTCACCCCCGCCTTCCACGCGACGACGACCTCCTCCCAGAGCGGGTTGTAGTCGCTCTCGCCGGGCTCGGAGCCGAAGACGGCGAGCTGGCCGGACGCCGCCCTCCCCTGGACGAAGAACTGGCGCGGCGCGCCCTTGACCGCGCCGAGCTCGGCCGAGTAGTTGACGTGCCAGGCGGCGGCCTGCGCGCGGCTCGACACGTCGGTGATCACGTACCCGTCCTCGTGCCCGTCGTAGTAGCCGTGGTACAGCGCGAGCGGACGCTGCGCCGACGGGCCGAGGTGAAACGGCAGCGCCGACGCGAGCACGGCGGCCGCGGTGAGCCTGATCACATCCATCCCTCCTCGTGGTCGATCTCGGGAGGGAGTACGGCGCGCGCCCCGGTGCGGTTTTACGCGGGCAGCGTCGCCTCCGGGGTGAGCAGCCCGTCGCGGACGAGCGCGGCGACGGCCTCCGCGTCGTCGGGGACGCCGCCCGCGGCCGCGGTGCGGAGCGCCCGCGCGCGCCGCTCGCGGAAGGAGCCCTCGAAGCGCGACTGCCGGCGCGACGGCTCGTAGCGCCGGCCGCGCGAGGGGCAGAGCCCCGCGAGCGGGCACGCGCCGCACCGCGGCACCCGGGCGAGGCAGACGGTCGCTCCGAGGTCGAAGAGCGCCTGCGCGCAGGCGGCGTCGAAGGCGTGGCCGGTGCGCTCCTGGACCCGGCGCACGTTCGTGTCGATCGGGAGGACGTCGCGGCCGAACGCGAAGTTCGCGATCGCCGCGGCCGTGTACGGGCCGACGCCGGGGAGCTCGGTGAGGTCGTCGGGCCAGCCGTGGGCGGCGACCGCCCGGGCGGCGCGGTGGAGGGCGAGCGCGCGCCGGTTGTAGCCGAGGCCCTGCCACTCGACGATCACCTCCGCCGCCGACGCGGCCGCGAGCGCCTCCACCGTCGGCCAGCGCTCGAGGAACCGCCTGTAGCGCGGGACGACCCGGTCGACCTGCGTCTGCTGCAGCATCACCTCGGAGACGAGGATCGCGTACGGGTCGCGCGTCCTCCGCCAGGGGAGGTCGCGCCGGTGCGCCCCGTACCAGGCGAGGAGGAGCTCGCGCACCCCCGGGAGGCTCGCTAGTAGAGCGAGCGGCTGAAGCCGGCGGCGACCGCGGTGCCGGCGAGCGCGCCGACCGCGAGGACGACGGCCGCCGCCCGGGTCAGGCGGGCATCCGCCGAGAGCTTGGCGGCGACGAGGAGCGCGAGCAGCCCGACCGGCGCGAGCAGGAACGGCCAGATCACGATCGCGGCCACGCCGCAACCGGCGGCGATCGCGCACAGAACCCTGGCCGCGCTCTCCCCCGTCACGGCCGGCACTCTACCGAACCTAGACTCAGCGGGCATGAAGGTCCGTTTCGCCCCGAGCCCGACCGGCTCGCTGCACATCGGCAACGCCCTCGGCGCGGTCGTCAACCGCAACTTCGGCGGCACGCTCCTCCTGCGGATCGACGACACCGACCCCGCGCGCAACCTGCCGGGCGGCGAGGAGGCGATCCTCGCCGACCTGCGCTGGCTCGGGATCGAGTGGGACGAGGGGCCGGTGCGCCAGAGCGAGCGCGGCGAGCGCTACCGGGAGGTCGCCGCCAGGCTCCCCGCGCGCTTCCGCGGCGTGCAGCTCCTCCGTCCCGACGGCAGCGCCACCTACCACCTCGCGAGCGTCGTCGACGACATCGACTTCCGGATCACGCACGTGATCCGCGGCAACGACCACCGCCCGAACGAGGCCCTCCACCGGGCCCTGACCGAGGCGCTCGGCGCGACCCCGCCGACGTACATCCACCATGGGCTCGTCCTCGGGCCGGACGGGAAGAAGCTCTCCAAGCGGTCGGCCGGCGCCTCGATCGCCGCGCTGCGGGAGGCGGGGATCCCGGCCGAGGCGGTGCGCCGCTACCTGGACGAGCTGGGGCTGCCGCGGCACGACGTGCGTCTCGACCTCGCCCGGATTCGGTCGCTCGCGGTCGAGGTGATCGCCTCGCTGCCGGAGGAGGAGCTCGCGGCGCGGCTCGGCGTCCCGGCCCGCGTCGTGCCCGCGCTCCGGGGCGCGCACGACCTGGAGGAAGCGCGCGCGCTCGCCGCCTCGATCCTCGAGCCTCCCCCGGCCCGGGTTCCCGCCGCCGGCGCCGACCGCGCCACGCTCGTGCGGCTCCGGGAGCTGCGGGCGGAGGCGAACGGCGCGCTCGGCGAGGAGCGGGCGAAGGCGATCGTCGGCGAGCTGAAGGCCGCCGGCGGCGACCTGCGCGGGGTGCGCCGGGCGCTCACCGGCCGCGACAGCGGCCCCGAGCTCTGGACGGTGCTCGTGGCCCTGCCGCGCGACGAGACGCTGCGGAGGATCGATGCGGCTCTTTGACACGTACACGAGGTCGCTCGTCGAGCTGCCACCGCCGCCCGGGCCGGTGCGGATGTACATCTGCGGCCCCACCGTCTACGCGCGCGCGCACGTCGGCAACGCCCGCCCGTTCGTCCTCGGCATGTGGCTGCGCTCGTGGCTCCGCCTGCGCGGCTACCGCGTGACCTTCGTACACAACATCACCGACGTCAACGACAAGATCTACGAGGCCGCTCCCGGCGCGAGCGCCGAGCTCGCGCGGCGGGCGACCGCCTGGTACCTCGAGGACACGGGCGGGCTCGGGCTCGGCCTGCCCGACGCGATGCCGAAGGCGACCGAGATGGTCCCGCAGGTCGTCGCGTTCGTCGAGGAGCTCGTTGCGCGCGGGTTCGCGTACGCGGTCGACGGCGACGTCTACTTCCGCGTCTCGCGCCTGCCCGAGTACGGCCGGCTCTCCGGCCAGCGCCCCGACCGGGTCGCCGAGCAGGAGCCGAACCCGGCGAAGGAGGATCCGCGCGACTTCGCGCTCTGGAAGGCGACGAAGCCGGGCGAGGACACCGCGTGGGACTCGCCGTGGGGACGCGGCCGCCCCGGCTGGCACATCGAGTGCACCGTGCTCGCCGAGGAGCTCCTCGGCGAGGAGTTCGAGATCCACGGCGGCGGGCTCGACCTCGTCTTCCCGCACCACGAGAACGAGCTCGCCCAGGCGCGCGCGCTCGGCCACCCGTTCGCGCGCATCTGGGCCCACAACGGGATGCTCCGGTTCACGGGCGAGAAGATGTCGAAGTCGGCCGGGAACGTCGCGACGATCCGCGAGGCGCTCGACGAGTGGGGTCGCGAGGCGCTCCTCGTCTTCTTCCTCTCCGGCCACTGGCGCAAGCCGATCGACTTCAGCGAGGAGACGATGGCGCAGGCGGCGGCGCAGGCGGAGCGGTTCCGGAACGTCTTCCGCGGGCCGAGCGTGCCCGGCGGCGACTGGGAGGCGTTCGCGGCCGCGCTCGACGACGACTTCTCCACCCCCGAGGCGCTCGCGCTGATGCACTCCTTCCGCGACCACGACCTCCTGCGCCGCGCCCTCGGCGTGTTCGGGCTCGACTCGCTCGCCGAGCGGGAGCAGCCTCCGGCCGAGGCGGTCGAGCTCGCGCGGCGCCGGCAGGCGGCGCGGGCGGCCCGCGACTTCGCCGAGGCCGACCGCCTGCGGGGCGCGATCGAGGCGCTCGGCTGGGAGGTCCGCGACGTCGCCGACGGCTTCCGGCTCGTCCCGAGGCGTGCAGCCTGACCTCGTCTACGGCCGGCGGGCGGTCCGGGAGGCGCTCCGCGGCCGCCGGGAGGTGCTCGAGCTCTTCGCCACCGAGCGGGCGGTGGCGGGCGAGCCGTGGCTCGCCGAGGCGCGGCCGAAGCTGCGGTCGGAGCGCGAGCTCTCCGCGCTCGCCGGCACGCGCGACCACCAGGGCGTGGCCGCCCGGGCGGCGCCGTACCCGTACGCCGACGCCTACGAGCTCGCCGCCGCCGAGCGGCCGCTGCTCGTCGCCCTCGACCGCGTCACCGACCCGCACAACCTCGGCGCCGTCTGCCGCAGCGCCGAGGGGGCGGGGGCGACCGGCGTCGTCGTCCCCGCGCACGGGTCGGCGATCGTCACGCCGGCGGTCGCGCGCGCCTCGGCCGGCGCCGTCGAGCACCTGCCGGTCGCCGTCGTCACGAACCTCGCGCGCTTCCTCGAGGAGGTGAAGGGGCCGGAGCTCTGGGTCTACGGGGCCGCGGGCGACGCGGCGACCTCGATGTGGGACGCCGACCTCTCCGGTGGCCTCGTGCTCGTCCTCGGCGCCGAGGGGAAGGGGCTGCGCCCGCTCGTGCGGCGGAGCTGCGACGCGCTCGTCTCGATCCCGCTCGCCGGCCGCGTCGAGTCGCTGAACGTCAGCGTCGCGGCGGCCGTCCTCCTCTACGAGGCGAGGAGGCAGCGCACCTGACGCGGTGCGCGCCCCGGTCGATGGCCGACGCGACGCTCTACCTCTTCGACGGCCACAACCTGCTGCACGCGGGCCCGTACGCGACGCCGCGCGCGCTCGCCGACGCGCTCGCGGGCTTCGTCGCGCAGGCCGGCGCCCGCGGCGTCGTCGTCTTCGACGGGGCGGGCGAGGACACCGCGCTCGGGCCGCTGCTCGTCCGCTACGCCGCCGACGCCGACGCCCTGCTCGAGCGGCTCGCGGCCGAGCACCGCTCGCGCGAGCGGGTGCTGCTCGTCTCCTCCGACCGGGCGGTGGTCGAGACGGCCGGTCGCGAGGTGGCCCGGCTCTCGGCGCGGACGTTCCTCCGCGACCTCGCGCCGCCGCCCTCGCCCGGCCGGCCGCCCGGCGGGCTCGGCGACCGGCTCGACCCGGAGACGCGGGCGCGCCTCGAGCGGCTGCGCCGGGGCCGGTGAGCGCACCGTCCGACGGCGCCTCCCGAAGGCGAGCACCCGGGTCCGCTGCAAGCAAGGGTTGTGCGCGCTCGCCGAAGTTGCTAGATTCACCTCGACCTCAGGGTGAGAGTTCTCCCGTCCCGAAGGAGGTTCTGCCATCGCCCCCCGCCACGCAGCCCCCGCCGCGCCCGCGAAGTCGCCCCAGAAAGCTCAACGTGAGCTTGAGGATTTGCAGCTCGTGCTCAAGGCCCGGAACGGCGACGACGCGGCGCTCGAGAGCCTCATCCGCCGCTACACCTCCTTCGTCCGGTTGAAGGCGAGCTCCTACTTCCTCGTCGGGGGGGACGGCGACGACCTCGTCCAGGAGGGGCTGATCGGGCTCTACAAGGCGGTACGCGACTACCGGCCCGACAAGGAGACGTCGTTCCGCTCCTTCGCCGAGCTGTGCGTCACCCGGCAGATCATCACCGCGATCAAGAGCGCCACCCGCTACAAGCACGCCCCCCTGAACACGTACGTGTCGTTCAGCAACGCGCCGGCCGGCCAGGAGCCCGACAGCGACGTCACCCTCGGCGAGGCGCTGCCCGGCTCCCACGTGCACGACCCGGCGGTCTGCGTGATCTCGACCGAGGAGCTGCAGGCGCTCGTCGGCTGCCTCGGGACGACGCTCTCCCCGCTCGAGTCGAGCGCGCTCCGCCTCTACCTCGAAGGCTCCTCCTACGAGCAGATGGCCGCGTCGCTCGACTGCGACACGAAGACGATCGACAACGCGCTCCAGCGGGTCAAGCGCAAGATCCTCACCCACCAGCGGGAGCGTCAGGTCCTGCAGTAGCCGCGCGCGCGTACCATGGGCGCGGGCGCCGGAGTAGCTCAGCTGGTAGAGCAACGGATTTGTAATCCGTCGGCCGTCGGTTCGAGTCCGACCTCCGGCTCTTGCCCGTGACCGGACGCATCCTGCTCGCCCAGGGCGACATCACCGCCCACGCCGCGGACGCGATCGTCAACGCCGCGAACGAGCGCCTGCTCGGCGGCGGCGGGGTCGACGGCGCGATCCACCGGGCCGGCGGCCCGGCGATCCTCGAGGAGTGCCGGCAGCTCGGCGGCTGCCCGACCGGCGAGGCGAAGGCGACGACGGCGGGACGCCTGCCGGCACGGTACGTGATCCACGCCGTCGGCCCGGTCTGGCGGGGCGGGGGGCACGGCGAGGACGAGCTGCTCGCCTCCTGCCACCGGCGCGCGCTCGAGCTCGCGGCCGGCCTCGGCTGCGCGACGGTCGCGTTCCCGGCGATCTCGACCGGCGCCTTCGGCTTCCCGCTCGAACGCGCGGCGCGCGTCGCCCTGCGCGCCGTCGCGGGCGCGCTTCCGGCCCTCCCCGCGATCGAGCGGGTCACCTTCGTGCTCTTCGACGAGGGCGCCCACCGCGCGTTCGCGGCTGCCCTCGCCGAGCTGCCTGCGGAGGCCGACCGGGACGAGGCCGGCGGGCCGAGCGGGCGAGGCTAGCGGGTGTCCTCGTGGCGGTGCCGCCAGCGGCGGAGCCCGCCCGCGGCAGCGCCGATCGCACCCAGGGCCATCACGGCGCCCATGCCGCGGCGCATCCGACGGTGGCCCGAGCTCCGACGCTGGCGGCGAAGCTTCATCTGCATCACGTCAGCCTCCTTCGGTTCGGCGACGATTCTACTCCCCTCCGGGCGGTTACTCCCCTCCGGGCGGTTCCCCCTCCGGGCGGTCGTCCCCGGCCGAGCTCGCGCCCGGCCGCTCGGGGTCAGCTCAGGGGTCGAGACGCAGGCGGGGTCGAGACGCCGGCGGCTCCGGGCGGTCGTCCCCGGCCGAGCTCGCGCCCGGCCCGTCTACCCTGGGCGGCGTGCGCGCCCTGCTCGCCGCCGCCCTCCTCGCCGCCGCCACGCCGCTCCCCCGCGGGGCGCTCCTCGCGATCGACCGCGCGGTGCCCGCCCGCAACTTCCTGCCGACGCGGATGCTTCCCGGCTACGCCTACCGCGGCTGGCGGGACGGCGGCGGCGTCCTGCGCGTCGACTTCCGCGACCGGGCAGGGCAGGTCGTCGAGTGGCGGGTCGAGCCGATGACCGGCACCTGCGACGCCGGCCGGCAGAGGAGCTTCCAGCTCGACGGCAACAAGGTCTGGTGGGCCGAGGACGCGAAGGAGCAGCGGGCCTGGCGCTGCACCTTCGACCGGGCGGGCAAGCCCGTCCGCCTCGTGGCGGCGAGCGCGGTCCCCGGGACGGAGCTCGCGCCGTCCGGGCTCGGCCTCGTCGTCGCCTCGGCGAAGCGCGCCTGAGCGGCCGGGGGGTCGGGGCGGGAGCCGCCGGCGCGGTGCGCGCCGGCGCGTGCGGGGGAGCGCTCAGTCGCCGATCGCCTTCAGCAGCACCCGCTTGCGGCGGCGGCCGTCGAACTCCGCGTAGAACACCTGCTCCCAGGGGCCGAGGTCGAGCTTCCCGTCGGTGATCGCGAGCACCACCTGGTGGGCCATGAGCTGCCGCTTCAGGTGCGCGTCGGCGTTGTCCTCGCCGACGTTGTGGCGGTAGCTCGACACCGGCTCGTGCGGGGCGAGACGCTCGAGCCAGTCGTCGATGTCGGCGATCAGGCCGCGCTCGTCGTCGTTGACGTACACCGCCGCGGTGATGTGCATCGGGTTGACGAGGCAGAGCCCGTGCTGGATCCCCGACCGGCGCACGAACGCCTCGACCCGGTCGGTGATGTTGATGTAGTCCCGGCGGTGCGGCGTCTCGAAGACGAGGTACTCGGTCGCGTGCTTCATGCGAGGGCCCGGGCGAGATCCTCCCACAGCGCGTCGACGTCCTCGAGCCCGACCGAGAGCCGGAGCAGCCCGCGCGGGACGCGGTCGCCCTCCCAGCGGTGGCGGCTCTCCATCGTCGAGCGCTCCCCGCCGAGGCTCGTCGCGTTCACGATCAGGCGCGTGCGCGTCTCGACCGCGCGGGGCTCGGCGACCTCGAACGAGACGAGGCCCGAGAACCCGGGGTAGCGGACGTTCGCCACGGCCGGATGCTCGCGCAGGCGCCGCGCGAGCTCCGTCGCGCTCGCCGTGATCCGCACCATGCGCTCCTCGAGCGTGTCGAGGCCGCGCAGGAGCGACGCGGCCGCGTCGGGCGAGCACTGGAGGCCGGCGCGACCGCGGATCGCGAGCAGCCGGTCCGCGAGCTGCGGGTCGCGCGTGACCGTCGCGCCGAGCAGGGCGTCGTGGCGGCCGCAGAGGAACTTCGTCGCCGAATGGACGACCACGTCGGCGCCGGCGTCGAGCGCATGCAGGTACACGGGCGTCGCGACCGTCGCGTCGCAGACGACGAGGCCGCGATGGGCGCGCACGGCGTCCCAGTCCGGGAGCGTGAGCCCGGGGTTCGAGGGCGCCTCCAGCCAGAGGACGTCCGCGGGCGGCGGCGTCCCGGTCTGGTCGTACTCGACGAGGCGCAGGCCCCACGGCTCGAGCTCGCGCACGAGCACCGCGGTGCCCCAGTAGGCGCCTTCGGCGAGCGCGACCGTCTGCCCGGGGCGGGCGAGCGCGAGCAGGACGGCGGTCTCCGCGCCCATCCCGGAGCAGTAGAGGAGCGCGTCGCCTCCCTCCAGCGCCCCGAGGCGCTCCTCCGCGGCCGCCCCGGTCGGGTGGGCGTAGCGCGCGTAGACGAACGGGCCCGGCTCGCCGCGCTCGTCGTAGGGCCAGATCGTGGCGCGGTCGGTCTCCCTGGAGCGGTCGGTCTCCATCCGGCGACTGTAGCCTGCCGCCGATGGCCGAGCCGGGACGCCGCCAGCTCTCCGCCCGCGCGCGGGCCGAGCGGCTCTGCGATCCCGGCACGTTCGTCGAGCTCGACCGGTTCGTGCGTCACCGGGAGACGAGCTTCGGCATGCAGGAGCGCCGACCGCCGGGCGACGCGGTCGTCACCGGCCACGGCCGGGTCTTCGGTCGCCCCGTGTTCGTGTTCTCGCAGGACTTCACCGTGTTCGGCGGCTCGCTGTCGGAGGCGGTCGCCGAGAAGATCTGCAAGATCCTCGACCTCGCGGGCAAGTACGGCTGCCCCGTGATCGGGATCAACGACTCCGGCGGGGCTCGCATCCAGGAAGGCGTCGTGTCGCTCGCCGGCTACGCGGAGATCTTCTGGCGCAACGTCCAGCTCTCCGGGGTCGTGCCGCAGCTCTCCCTCGTCATGGGCCCGTGCGCCGGCGGCGCCGTCTACTCGCCGGCGATCACCGACTTCGTGCTCATGGTCGAGGGCTCCTCGTACATGTTCATCACCGGCCCCGACGTCGTGCGCGCGGTCACCGGGGAGGAGGTGACGCACGAGGAGCTCGGCGGCGCGCTCGCGCACGCGGAGAAGTCCGGCGTCGCGCACCTGATCGCGGGCGACGAGGAGGCGGCGCTCGACGACGCGCGCTACCTGCTGAGCTTCCTGCCGCAGAACAACCGCGAGCCGACGCCCTACGACGAGCCCGCCGACCCGGCGGAGCGCGAGTCGCCCGAGCTCGACGAGCTCGTGCCGGCCGAGGCGACGAAGCCGTACGACATCAAGACGGCGATCGAGGCGGTCATGGACGAGGGCTCGTTCCTCGAGCTGCAGCCGCTCTTCGCCGAGAACATCGTCTGCGGCTTCGCGCGGCTCGGCGGGTACGCCGTCGGCGTCGTCGGCAACCAGCCGCGGGCGCTCGCCGGCGTGCTCGACATCGACTCGTCGGCGAAGGCGGCGCGGTTCGTCCGCACCTGCGACGCGTTCAACATCCCGCTCGTCACCTTCGTCGACGTCCCCGGCTTCCTGCCGGGCACGGCGCAGGAGTGGGGTGGCATCATCCGCCACGGGGCGAAGCTCCTCTACGCCTACGCCGAGGCGACCGTCCCGAAGCTGACGGTGATCACGCGCAAGGCGTACGGTGGCGCCTACGACGTCATGAGCTCGAAGCACCTCCGGGCCGACCTGAACGTCGCCTGGCCGACCGCCGAGGTGGCGGTGATGGGGCCGGAGGGTGCGGTCAACATCGTCTTCCGCCGGGAGCTCGCCGCCGCCGAGGACCCCGCGGCGCGGCGCGCCGAGCTGATCGCCGAGTACCGGGAGAGGTTCGCGAACCCCTACATCGCCGCCGAGCGCGGCTACCTCGACGACGTGATCGAGCCGCGGCGCACCCGGCCGGTGCTCCTCCGCGCGCTCCGCGCCGCGATCTCCAAGCGGGAGCCGCGCCCGCTCCGCAAGCACGGGAACATCCCGCTCTGAGGCCCGCACGGTCCGGCGCGCGACCGGGCGCCGCTAGCCTGCGGGACGATGCCGGTACACCTCGATCCGTCCCAGCCCGAGCCGGTCGTGCGCGCGATCGAGCGCCTCCTCGGCCACGGTCGGCGGCGGGTCGACCCGTGGTGGGCGGCGGGCGTCTCGGAGGGGCTCCGGGGCGGCGAGGAGGAGCGGCTACGGGGCGGCGACGGCCCGCCCGCGCAGGACGCGGGGGGCGGAGCGGGCGTAGTCGAGGCCTGACACCCACGAGAGCGCGACCGCGAGCAGCAGGAACCACCACGAGACGGCGTTGCTCCAGGCGCCCGCGGCCGCGAAGCCGCCGACCGCGGCCGCGACCGCCTGCGACCAGGTCTTCAGCTTCCCGAGGTCGCGCGCGGCGATGACGACGCCGCGCTCGAGCGCCGCGAGGCGGAGGCCGCTGACGAGCAGCTCGCGGCCCACGATCGCCGCCACCATCCAGGCCGGGAACACGCGCTGGTCGAGGAGGACGACGAGCGCCGCGAGCACGAGCACCTTGTCGGCGACGGGGTCGAGCAGCGAGCCGAACGACGAGGCGCGCCCGCTTCGCCGCGCGATTCGGCCGTCGAACCAGTCGGTGGACATCGCGACGCAGAAGAGGACGGTCGCCCAGTAGTCGTGGCCGCCGAAGCGGACGGCGTAGAGCAGCACCACGACCGGCGCCGCGGCGGCGCGCGCGACGGTGAGCTGGTCGGCGAAGGGCATCCCGGGGGAGAGAATACGCGCCGTGTTCGGCAAGGTTCTCGTCGCCAACCGGGGAGAGATCGCGGTCCGCGTCTGCCGGACGCTGCGCGAGCTCGGCGTCGCCTCGGTCGCCGTCTACTCCGACGAGGACCGGGCCGCGCTCCACGTCGCGTACGCGGACGAGGCCTACGCGATCGGCGGGCGCACCCCGGCGGAGAGCTACCTCGACGCCGCCAGGCTGGTCGAGACGGCCCTGCGGGCGGGCGCCGAGGCTGTCCATCCCGGCTACGGGTTCCTGGCGGAGAGCGCCGGGTTCGCGCGCGCGGTCGAAGCCGCGGGGCTCGTCTGGATCGGGCCGCCGCCGGAGGCGATCGAGCGGATGGGGACGAAGACGGTCGCCAGGGCGCTGATGCGCGACGCCGCCGTCCCGATCGTCCCCGGGACGACCGAGCCGGTGACCTCGGCGGACCAGGTCCTCGCCCTCGGGGAGGAGCTCGGGTACCCGCTCGTCGTGAAGGCGGCCGCCGGCGGAGGCGGGAAGGGGATGCGGGTGGTCGCCTCTCCGACGGAGGCCGTCGACGCGTTCGAGTCGGCGCGGCGGGAGGGCCGAGCCTACTTCGCCGACGGCTCCGTCTACGTCGAGCGCTACCTCGAGGACCCGCGGCACGTCGAGGTCCAGGTGCTCGCCGACGCCCACGGCAACGTGATCCACCTCGGCGAGCGCGACTGCACGATCCAGCGCCGCCACCAGAAGCTGGTGGAGGAGTCGCCCTCGCCCGGGGTGACGCCGGAGCTGCGCGAGCGGATCGGCCGGATCGCGATCGACGCGGCGCGCGCGGTCGGCTACCGCTCGGCCGGCACGGTCGAGGGGCTGCTCACGCCGGACGGCACGTACTTCTTCATGGAGATGAACACGCGCATCCAGGTCGAGCACACGGTGACCGAGCTCGTGACGGGCGTCGACCTCGTCCGCGAGCAGGTGCTGGTCGCGGCCGGTGAGCCGCTCTCGCTGCGCCAGGAGGACGTCGTCCTACGCGGCCACGCGATCGAGTGCCGCATCAACGCGGAGGACGCGTCAGCCGGCTTCCTGCCCTCACCCGGGCGGATCACGCGCTACCGCGAGCCGGCGGGACCGGGGGTTCGCGTCGACTCCGGGGTCGCCGCCGGGTCGGAGGTGAGCGGGCTGTACGACCCGCTCCTCGCCAAGCTCGTCGTGCACGACGTCGACCGCGAGCGGGCGCGCCGCCGGATGCTCCGCGCGCTCGGCGAGCTCGAGATCGGCGGGGTGACGACGCTGGTCGGCTTCCACCGCGCGCTCCTCTCGCACCCGGCCTTCGCCGCGGGAGAGACGTGCCGGGGGCTCGTCGAGTCCGAGGAGCTGGCGCAGGCGGCGGAGCAGTTCTCTCATCGGGAAACAACGGTACCGGCGCCGCCGGACGGAGCGTTGTCGGCCCGGACGGCCATCGCCGAGGTGGACGGCCGGCGGGTGGAGGTACGCGTCTTCCAGCCGGAGCCCGCCTACCGCGCCCTCGCGCGCAGGCGGCGGGAGCGAGGCTCCGGGCTGGCCGGCGCCTCCGCCGCCGACGTCGTCGTCAGCCCGATGCAGGGCACGGTGCTCGAGGTGCGCGTGGCGGAGGGGGACGCCGTCGAGGCCGGCGCCGTCCTCTGCATCGTCGAGGCGATGAAGATGGAGAACGTCGTCATCGCCCACCGCGCCGGCAGGGTCTCCGGGCTCTCGGTCGCTCCCGGCGGGCCGGTGGCGGCCGGTCAGGTGATCTGCGTCGTCTCGGACGGGCTGCGGCTGGAACCGGGGTAGGCTCCGCCGCGCTCAGAGGGAGCGCTGGTAGACCCGGAAGGCGTAGCTCGCGAACGCGACGGTCGCCGCCGAGAGCGCGACGAGGTAGCCGAGGTGTACGCCGACGTCGGCCCAGTCGGTGCCGGGCAGGACGACCGCCCGGGCCGCGCGCACGCCCCAGTTGACGGGGTTGACGTTCGCGAGCGTCCGCATCCAGTGCGGCATCTGCCTCGGGGCGAGGAGCGTCGAGGAGAGGAAGAGGAGCGGCAGGCTGAGGAAGTTCGCGAGCGCGATCACCGTCGACTCCCGCCGGACGAGCAGGGCGACTCCCTGGGAGAAGCCGGCGAAGGCGCTGTTCACGACCATCGCCACCACGAGGATCGCGAGCCAGCCGAGGACGCCCGTGTGGATGCGCACGCCGAGCGCGAGCGCGACCAGCAGGATGATCAGCCCCTGCAGGCCCGCCTGGAGCGCCGAGCGGATGATCTGCGAGAGCACGAGGGCGAGTCGCGAGGCGGGCGTCGCGAGAAACCGCTCGACGAACTTCCGCTCGATGTCGAAGACCATGTTCATCCCGCTCCACGACGCGCCGAAGAAGGCGTTCATGACGACGATCGCCGGCGTCAGGAAGGTGACGTACGAGGTAGTGCCGAAGCCGCCGAGCCGGGTGACGTTCTTGAAGAGCTGCCCGTAGAGGATCAGCCACACCATCGGCTGGACGAGCATGATCGCGATCCAGATCGGCTCGCGCAGCAGGTTGCGCGTCTGTCGCCCGATCATGAACCACGTGTGACGCAGCACGGTCATCGCGTCGCGGCCGTGTCCTCGGTCGCGAAGTCGCGTCCCGTGTAGTGGAGGTAGACGTCGTCCAGGCTCGGGCGGTGGATCGAGACGCGGGCGACCGGGATGCTCGCCCGCGCGAGCGCCGCGAGGATGCCCGGCAGCGCCTGTCCGCCGTCGGGGACGCGCGAGACGAGCGTGCGCCCGTCCGGCAGCTCCGCCTCGACCGGCGCCTGCGCGCGCTCGAGCACCGCTCGTGCGTCTGCGACCCGGCCGTTCGCGAGCTCGACGTGGACGGCGTCGCCCGCGAGCCCGGACTTCAGCTCCGACGGCCGGCCCTCGACGACGACGCGGCCCCGCGAGACGATCGCGAGCCGGTCGGCGAGCTCGTCGGCCTCCTCGAGGTAGTGCGTCGTCAGCAGAATCGTCAGCGACTCCTGCCGGGCGAGGCGTCCCACCTCCGCCCACATCGCGACGCGCGCCTCGGGGTCGAGCCCGGTCGTCGGCTCGTCGAGGAAGAGCACCCGGGGACGGTGGACGAGCCCGAGGGCGATGTCGAGCCGACGGCGCATCCCGCCCGAGTAGCCGTCCACGATCCGGTCGGCGGCGTCGGCGATGCCGACGAGCTCGAGCAGCTCGTCGATCCGGGCGCGCAGCGGGCGACCGCCCAGGCCGTGGACGCGGCCCTGGAGCAGCAGGTTCTCGCGGCCGGTCGCGCGCCGGTCGATCCCCGACTCCTGCGGGACGTAGCCGATCGTCCGCCGCACCGCGCCCGGGTCGCGGACGACGTCGTGGCCGCACACGGTCGCCGTCCCGGCGTCCGGGGTGGTGAGCGTGACGAGGACGCGCACCGTCGTCGACTTCCCGGCGCCGTTCGGGCCGAGCAGGCCGAAGACCTCGCCCTCGCGCACGGCGAACGAGACCCCGTCGAGGGCTTGCACCTCCCCGTACCGCTTCCGCAGGCCCTCGACGGCGATCGCATCCACCCGGGCGAGCCTACCGAGCGGGCTAGCGCGAGGTGTAGGACCCAGCGCTCGAGCTGCTCGCCACCCGTCGCTTCCGCGCCCGCGTCGGGCTCGCGAACGCGATCTTCGAGTCGATCGAGATCGTCCATCACCGCCGGCGGGCGACGTGCCTCGGACCGAGACATCCTCGAGCCGTCGCTCGGGATCGAGACCTGATCCGAGGGATCAGCCTCCCGGGGGTGGGAGTACGGCTGGTGGGTCTCCGAGTCCGCTCGTCGGTGGTGGTGGGCAGGTGAAGCCGGGCGCGGTGTTTGAGAAGCGGCGGCCCGTCCAGATGGGTTCGACGACGGCGTTGGCCGACGCGGTGCTGCCGCCGTTTGGTTGCTTCTGAGGGCCGACGAGGGTCCAGGCGAAGGGGCTGGCGCCAACGATCGCATGGCCTGCCTGGGCGATGAAGTTCATCCTGATCAGAGCGAGCCCGACGGGGATGCCGCCCTGGGGGATGAAGATCAGGTAGGTGCGGAGGGTGACGTTCAGTCGCACTCGGGTGCCGGGACGTTGTGGAACGGGCGGCCCCAGCGAGCTGTTGGGCGCATCGACGAAGGTGAACGCGGTCGTTCCTGGTGAGGGCACGTTGACCGAGGTGACGCCAGCCGGGCTTTGGAGCGCGAGATAGAAGCAGTTGTCGAGGGCGGGACCGTGGTCGTCCTGCACGCCCTGAGGGGCCACACGGCTGTTGCTCGTGTAGATCTCCGTGATGCCGAACTCCCCCCCGACGACTCCGGCGGGAATCTGCGGGTTGAAGCGGTAGCGGGGGCCTGGGATGACTCCGACGATCATGTGGTTGAGAAGCGCCCCGCCGGGGCCGTTGCGGGTGACCCCGATGCGGCCCCAGAGCAGTGGCCGGAGGCCGGGGTTCGGCTTGAGCACCCGGAACCTGACTGTGCGCGACTGGCCGATCGTGAGGTCTTTGACCCCGATCGTCCATGTTCCCGGTTGGAAGAAGAAGAAGTCGATCGTGTTCCGACGCAACTCGGCCTGCGTCAGCGGCCGCGGCGGGCGCCCGTAGGTCAACCCCTCGACCGCCGAGCTCGATATCGGGCTGCTCGTCGAGAGGCCTGCGATCGTCCAGCGGACGCGGTCGGGCTGCTGCGAGCCGCAGTAAGCCTGCAGCCGCATGTGCTCGCCTGTGACCGCCGTCTGCGTCGTTCCCTCGATGTTGCCGCCGCGGAGCAGATCGACGATGTGCAGCAGCGGCCCGGATGCCGTCTGCGTGGCGCGAAGGCCACCGGTTGCCGTGGGGCACGGCGGTGCGCCGCTGATCCGGATGTCCTCGCTGATCGTGCTCCTCTCGTCGGGTCCGCTGATCGTCCCGCCGAGGTGTCTCGTCACCGGGAGCTTCGCCAACAGGCCCTGGACGCCGGCGTTGAACGCGCCCTGCCAGGCCCTCATCGTCGCCGAGCTGCTCGTTGGGGTGCCGAAGCAGCCTTGAAGCGGCGAGCATTCGAACTCGGCCGGCTTCCCGGTGGTCCCCTTCGGCCCGAAGCCGTTGCAGTTCTGGCCCTCCAGGACGATCTCGGGCGGGCCGACCGTGGCACCGACGGATGCCGGATACAGACTGTCGCTCCTCAGCGGTGCGACGCCAACCGCCCAACCGATCACACCCGAGTTGACCGTACACGAGACCTGCTGGCTAGCCGGAGAGGTCGGATACACACCCCTCAGCGTCCCACTCACCTGCACCGAGGTCTGGTGCGAGACCAGCTTGAAGGTGTGCGTCGCCGGATCGGGCACGAACCTATCTGTCTCTGTCGCCGTCCAACTGACTCGCTCGTCGCCGTGGTCACCGGACGACCCCGTCCAAGCATCCGAATACGACCCCTTGTTCACCACCGTGACCGGGACCGGCGCCGTCCCCGAGCATGTCCCACCCGCCTGGCAGCCACGGAGTGGACGCTGCGACCACGCGGTGCCCTCGATCACCACGGCCGCCGCCACCACAACCAGCCCGTATCCCAGGCGCCCCCGCCGCACCGAACGAATCTAACGTCGGCTGATCTGTCGGGCAAGAACGGCCTCGGTGAGTCACCCTGCTCCGGGCTGCGACGCGATCATCTTCGGGGAGCACCGACGGGCCGGCGCGACGAGGAGCTGGTCGTCGAGCGCTTCGGCGGGGTGGGCGCAGTCGAGCTCTGCGCCGGCGGCTGTTGAGCGTGTGCGCGACGGCAGCGAGCTCGTCGGCGCCGCGCCGGCTGAGGTCGGTGCCGAGGGGTTCGAGATCCCGCTCGGGCTGTGGGACGGCTCGTCCCGTCTCCGCAGGCCCTCGACGGCGATCGCATCCACCCGGGCGAGCCTCCCGAGCGGGCTAGTGTCCGCCGGGTGGACCTCTACGAGCACCAGGGGAAGGAGCTCTTCCGGCGCGCCGGGATCCCGGTCTCGGACGGGCGGCTCGCGACGACGCCGGCCGAGGCGCGGGCGGCGGCGGCCGAGCTCGGGGGCCGCGTCGTCGTCAAGGCGCAGGTGCCGACCGGCGGGCGCGGCAAGGCCGGCGGGATCGCGCTCGCCGAGGGGCCCGACGCGGCGGAGCGCGCCGCGGAGCGGATCCTCGCCCTCGAGATCCGCGGGCACGCGGTCCGGCGGCTGTGGGTCGAGCGGGCGGCCGCGATCGAGCGGGAGCTGTACCTCTCGGTCACGCTCGACCGGGGCGCGAAGCGGCCACTCCTGCTCTTCGCCGCCGAGGGGGGCGTCGAGGTCGAGCAGCTCGCGGCCGAGCGCCCCGAGGCGCTCGTCCGGGTCCACGTCGACCCGCTCGCACGCTACGACGAGGGGGCCGGCCGTCGGCTCGTCGGCGACGACCCCCGGCTCCTCGACGTCGTCGGGCGGCTCTACCGCTGCTTCGTCGAGAACGACGCGACCCTGTGCGAGATCAACCCGCTCGCGGTGACCCGGGACGGGGCGGTGCTCGCGCTCGACGCGAAGGTGACGATCGACGACGCGGCGCTCTTCCGCCATCCCGAGCTCGCCGGGTGGCGCGACACGAGCGCCTCCGACCCGCTGGAGGCGCTCGCGCGGGAGAAGGGGGTGACGTACGTGAAGCTCGACGGCTCGGTCGGGATCCTCGCGAACGGCGCCGGGCTCTCGATGGCGACGGTCGACGTCGTCGGCGTCGCGGGCGGGCGGCCGGCGAACTTCTGCGACCTCGGCGGCGGCGGCTCGGCCCAGGGCGTCGTCGACGCGCTCGAGGTGGTCGCGCGCGACCCCCAGGTGCGGTCGGTGCTCTTCAACATCTTCGGCGGCATCACCCGCTGCGACGAGGTGGCGCGCGGGATCCTCGCCGCGCTCGACCGGGTCGAGCTGCGCGTCCCGATCGTCGTCCGGCTCGACGGGACGAACGCGCAGGAAGGCCGGCGGATCCTCGCCGAGGCCGCCCCGCCGCGCCTGCACGTCGAGCCGACGATGCTCGACGCGGCCCGCCGCGCCGTGGAGCTCGCGTCGTGAGCGACCTCTGGAGCGAGCGGGCCGAGGCGTACCGCACGAGCCCCGCCCACCGCGAGGGCCCCGACCTCGACCTCGTCGTCGAGTGGGCGGAGGGGTGCGAGACGGCGATCGACGTCGCGACCGGCGGCGGCCACGTCGCGCGCCGGCTCCGCGCGCGCGGGCTTCGCGTCGTCTCCTGCGACCCGGCTCCGGGCATGCGGCCGGACGTGATCGCGCCCGCCGAGAACCTGCCGTTCGCGGACGCGAGCTTCGACCTCGCGGTCACCCGGGTCGCCGCGCACCACTTCGCCGACGTCCGCGCCGCCGTCCGCGAGCTCGCGCGGGTGGCGGCGAGGCGCGTGGTCGTCGTCGACAACCTCGCCATGGGGGAGGCGGCGGAGGAGGCGGAGCGGCTCCGCGACCCCTCGCACGTGCGCAACTACGCCGAGGACGAGTGGCGCGCGTTCCTGTCGGAGGCCGGGCTCGAGGTCGAGACGGTGGCGAGGTTCGCCTTCCCGATCGAGCTCGAGCCGTGGCTTGCCCGCACCGGGTGCACGGGCGCCGAGGCGGAGCGCGTGCGCGCGCTCCTCCGCGAGCGGATCGCCGGCGGCCTGGTCACGCTCGACCGGATCGCGCTCAGGGCGAGGCCCCGATGAGCATCCTGATCGACGGGGCGACGCGCCTGCTCGTGCAGGGCCTGACGGGCAGCGAGGGCCGCTTCCACGGCCTGCGCAACCGGGCTTACGGGACGAACGTCGTCGCGGGGGTCACCCCCGGGAAGGGCGGTCAGGACGTCGACGGGATCCCCGTCTACGACACGGTCGCCGAGGCCGTCGCCGCGACCGGCGCGAACGCGAGCCTCGTCTTCGTCCCGGCCCGGGCCGCCGCCGGTGCGATCCTCGAGGCGGCCGCGGCCGGGATCGGCACGGTCGTCTGCATCACCGAGCACATCCCGGTGCACGACATGCTCGAGGTCTACTGGCGCCTCCGCGAGCGCGGCGCGACGCTGATCGGCCCGAACTGCCCCGGCGTCCTCTCCCCCGGGAAGGCGAACGCCGGCATCATCCCGGCCGAGGTGTTCCGGGCGGGAACGGTCGGGCTCGTCTCCCGTTCCGGGACGCTGACCTACCAGATCGGCCACGAGCTCGCCCAGCTCGGGCTCGGCAACTCGACGGTCGTCGGCATCGGCGGCGACCCGATCGTCGGCTCCTCGTTCGTCGAGGTGCTCGAGCGGTTCGAGGCCGACCCGGAGACCGAGGTCGTCGTGGTCGTCGGCGAGATCGGCGGCGACGAGGAGGAGAAGGCGGCCCTGTTCGTCGCCGAGCGGATGACGAAGCCGGTGTTCGCCTACGTCGCCGGCTTCGCCGCGCCGCCCGGGAAGACGATGGGGCACGCGGGCGCGATCGTCTCGGGCTCCGCCGGGACCGCGCAGGCGAAGAAGGCGGCGTTCGAGGCGGCGGGGGTGGCGGTCGGCACGACCCCGACCGAGGTCGCGCAGCTCGTCGCCGCGCGCTCGTACACTCTCCGGGACCCGTGATGGCGGCGACGACGAAGGTGATCTCGTTCGCGCGCGGCGTCCCCGCCCCCGAGTGCCTGGCGGTCGAGGAGCTCGCCGACTGCGCGCGCACGGTGCTCGAGCGCGACGGCAGGACGATCCTCTCCTACGGCTCGGGCGCCGGCTACGCGCCGCTCCGCGAGCTCGTCGGCGAGTGGTTCGGCGTCCACCCGGCCCGCGTCGTGCTCACGAACGGGTCGCTGAACGGCTTCGTCCTGATCGCGCAGCGGCTGGCCCGCGGCCAGAACGTCATCCTCGAGCACCCGACCTACGACCGGGCGACGAAGATCCTCCTCGCCGCCGGCGCGACCCTGCTCAGCGCCACCGTCGGGGAGGAGGGGCTGACCCCGGAGGACGTCGAGACGCTCCTCCGCGTGAACCAGAAGCCCGCCTTCCTCTACACGATCCCCACCTTCCAGAACCCGACCGGGCGGACGCTCTCCGCCGAGGGTCGCGAGCGGCTCGTGCGGGTCGCGGCGGTCCACGACCTGCTCGTCTTCGAGGACGACCCGTACAGCCTGATCCGGTTCGAGGGCGAGCGGCTGCCGGCGCTGTTCGACCTGACCGGGAAGCGGTCGATCTACAGCTCGTCGTTCTCGAAGACGATCGCGCCCGGGCTGCGCGTGGGCTTCTTCGTCCTCCCCGAGGCGCTCGCCGAGGAGATCACGCAGGCGGCGACCGACTCCTACATCACGCCGGTGCTGCTCGCGCAGGCGACGGTGCACGAGTTCATCACGCGCGGGCTCTTCGAGCCGAACCTCGCCCGCGTGAACGAGCTGCTCAGGGTGCGGCGCGACGCGATGCTCGAGGCGCTCGACAAGCACTTCGCGGGCGCCCGCTGGACGCGGCCACAGGGCGGCTACTTCGTCTGGCTCGAGCTGCCGCCGGAGGTGAACGCGAAGGAGGTGATCGACCGCGCCGAGGGCGTGACCGCGGTCGCCGGCAGCGAGTTCGGCGGCGGCCTGAACACGCTGCGGCTCGCCTACAGCTTCGCCGCGCCGGACGAGATCGCCGCAGGCGTGGAGCGGCTCGCCGCCGCGGTCTGAGCGGGCGGGCGGGTCGGGGAGCGACCCGGCGAGACGCTAGGCGGCCGCGTACGCGGCCGCCCGCTCGACCTCGAGCGGGCGGCGAGGGACGAGTGGCGGGCGCACGGGCGGCTCGAGCCGGCTGCCGGCGGCGCGGAAGGTGGGGCACGGGCGCTCGAGCGCGAGCGCGCACAGGCCGCGGCGGCGGAAGTAGCAGTCCTCGCAGGTCGGTCCCTCGTGCGTCATGCGGTGCGGTCCTCGGTGCCTCGGCGGGATGGATCCTCGTGGACGGTCGTGTCCGACCAGGCGTCGATCCTACGGCTGCGCCGCGCGCCCGCAAGGGCTTGCCCCGAGAGAAAACGTGCAGTTTCCGACGGTTTCGGCGGGCGCGAACCGCGCGCTTCCTACCGCTTCTCCGGCAATGTTGCCAACTCGAGCAACGCCTGTCGAAAACTCCTCACAGGGATGATCCGGAGCCCTCTCGCGTAGCGCCTCGCGTCGCGGGCGTTCTGGCCCGCCGGCACGAGGAAGGCGTCCACACCCGCCTCGCGCGCGCCGATCGTCTTCTGCTCGATCCCGCCGATCGGCCCCACCTGGCCGCTCAGCGAGAGCTCTCCGGTCGCGGCGATCTTGTAGCCGCGGTCGACGTCGCGACCGAGCTGCTGGAGGACGTCGAGGGCGAACGCGAGGCCGGCGGAGGGGCCGCCCACGTCCCGGAGGTCGATCGAGACGCGTACGGGCAGGTGGATGCGCACCGCCTGGTCGAGGTACACCCCGACGACGCCCCGGCGCGAGCCGGGCGAGGCGGGCACGGTCGTCAGCACGACCGTCCTCGTGGCGACCCCGCGGCGCACGACGAACGTCACGCGCGAGCCGACCGGCTGCCCGCGCATCGCGCGGGTCACGTCGGCCTGCGAGCGGACGGGCGACCCGTCGACCGAGACGATCACGTCGGTGGGGACGAGGCGGCCCGCGGCCGGGAAGCCGGGCTCGACGCCGACCACGAGGGCGCCCGAGCGGGTCACCGTCACCCGCTTGCCGGCCGTCCGCAGCGCCACCGCGGCGCCGACCTGCTGCGAGGTCCTCATCTCCTCGGTGTCGATCAGGTGCTGCTGCGCGGCGCTGACGCCCGGCGTCAGGATCTGGCTCTCCGGATAGAGCGTCGCACCGCTGTGCAGGCCGCCGAGCAGCTGCTCGAGCAGCGAGGCCGTCTCCTCCTTCACGTCGACGAAGTAGATGCCGCCTCCGTTCCGCGGCTCGCGTCCTCCGGCGACGTGCACGTACGGCGCGACCGGGTGGGCGACGTCGGGGAGGAGCAGGACGTCGTGGGACGGGATCAGCCAGAGGGCGATCACCACCGCGACCAGGAGGAGCGCGCCCGTCGCCGCCAGCCGTGCCGCAGTGACGACCCTCAGCACCCTTCCACGGTAGCTCGGGGCGTCGCGACCGCGGCCAGCGGCCGCGCCGAGGCGGGGCGCCGGCTGCGGCCGCTCGGTCACGGCGCCGGGCGGGGCGACCCGCGGCCGCTCACGGCCCGCCGAGCAGGCCGACCACGTCGCGCACGGCGGCGGCCGACCGGGCGAGCGCCTCGCGCTCGGCGTCGTCGAGCTCGAGCTCGATGATCTCCTCCACCCCGCCGGCGCCGAGCCGCACCGGGACGCCGAGGTAGAGGCCGTCGATGCCGTACTCGCCCTGGAGGTAGGCGGTGCAGGGGAGGACGCGCCGCTCGTCGAGCATGACCGCGTCGACCATCTGCGCCGCCGCCGCCCCCGGCGCGTACCAGGCCGAGGTGCCGAGCAGCTCGACCACCTCGCCGCCGCCCTTCGCCGTCCGCTCGACGAGCGCGGCGATTCGCTCCTCCGCCACGAGCCGGCGGAGCGGCACGCCGCCGACCGACGTCGCGCTCACTACCGGCACCATCTGGTCGCCGTGGCCGCCGAGGACGAGCGCGGAGACGTCCTTGACCGAGGAGCCGGTCTCCCAGGCGACGAAGGTGGCGAAGCGGGCGGCGTCGAGGATCCCGGCCATGCCCACGACGCGCTCGCGCGGCCAGCCGGAGACGTCCTTCGCCACGTGGCACATCGCGTCGAGCGGGTTCGAGACGACGACCAGGATCGCGTCGGGCGAGGCGGCCGCGACCCGGCGCGTCACCTCGCCGACGATCTTCTCGTTCGTGGCCACGAGGTCGTCGCGGCTCATCCCCGGGCCGCGCGGGACGCCGGCGGTGATCACGACGACGGCCGACCCGGCCGTCTCGGCGTAGCCGTTCGAGCCGACGACGTTCGGCTCGAAGCCGAGCAGCGGGCCCATCTCGTTGATGTCGAGGGCCTTCCCCTGGGGCAGTCCCTCCTTGATGTCGACGAGGACGACGTCGGCGTAGTCCCGGGCCGCGAGCACCTGCGCGCAGGTCGCGCCCACGTTGCCGGCGCCCACGACCGTGACCTTCCGCCTGCGGCTCATCCCTCGAGCTTCGCGATCAGCGCGTCGGCGACGTCGCTCGTGCCGACGGCGGTCGGGTCGTCGCGGGTCGGCTTCATGTCGTAGGTGACGCTCTTCCCCTCGGCGATCAGCTCGGCGACGGCGCGCTCGAGCCGGACACCGGCCTCGTGCTCCCCGATGTGGTGGAGCATCATCACGCCGGAGAGGATCTGCGCCAGCGGGTTCGCCCGGTTGAGCCCGGCGTACTTCGGGGCCGACCCGTGCGTCGGCTCGAACACCGCCACCCCCTTGCCGTAGTTCGCGCCGGGGGCGACACCGAGGCCGCCGACGAGGCCGGCGGCGAGGTCGGAGACGATGTCGCCGTAGAGGTTCGGCAGCACGAGGACGTCGTAGTCGTCCGGGTGCTGGACGAGCTGCATGCACATGTTGTCCGCGATCCGGTCGTCGAACTCGAGGTCGGCGTTCTCCGCGGCGACCTCGCGCGCGACGCGCAGCCAGAGCCCGTCCGTGAACTTCATGATGTTCGCCTTGTGGACCGCCGTCACCTTGCGACGGCCCATCCGGCGCGCGTAGTCGAACGCGAAGTCGAACACGCGACGCGTCCCGGTGATCGAGATCGGCTTGATCGAGATCCCCGAGTCCGGCTGCGGCAGCTTCCGCCCGTGCTGCTCGAGCCACCCGGCGAGCGCGGCCGTCTCGTCCGCCCCCTGCTCGAACTCGATCCCGGCGTAGATGTCCTCGGTCGTCTCGCGCACGATCACGAGGTCGACGTTCTCGAAGCGGGTTCGGACGCCGCGGTAGGTCTTGCACGGGCGCACCTGCGCGTAGAGGTCGAGCGCCGTCCGCAGGCCGACGTTGACCGAGCGGAACCCCTCGCCGATCGGGGTCGTGATCGGGCCCTTCAGCGCGACCCCGTTCCGACGGACGGACTCGAGCGTCGCCTCCGGCAGCGGGTTGCCGCCGTGCTCGGCCATCACGTCCGCCCCGGCGTGGGCGACGTCCCACTGGAACGCGACCCCGGTCGCCTCGAGCACCCGCCGCGTCGCCTCCGTCAGCTCCGGGCCGATCCCGTCGCCGGGGATGAGCGTGACGCGGTGGACCACGCGCCCATCCTACGTTCGGGCGGCCGATGGACCCGGTGGGGTACCGTTTCCGCAATGGACGAGATCAGGCCCGGGCTCGAGGGCGTCGTCGCCTTCGAGACGGAGATCGCCGAGCCCGACAAGGAGGGCGGCGCGCTCCGGTACCGCGGGGTGGACGTCGAGGAGCTCGTCGGCCGGTACCCGTTCGAGCAGGTGTGGGGGCTCCTCGTCGACGAGAGCTTCGAGCCGGGGATGCCGCACGCCGAGCGGATCGAGCTGCAGGATCCGAGCGGGTCGGTGATGGCCGACCTGCAGGCCGGGCTCGCGACGCTCGGGCCGAAGTGGAAGCTGCGCAAGCTCGTCGACCTCGACCCGGCCGAGGCGCGCGACGACCTCGCCCGGCTCTCGGCCGCGGCGCTGTCGATCGTGGCGCAGGCGGCGCGGGGCACGGCGCCGCCGGTGCCGGAGTCGGAGGTCGCGAAGGGCGCGATCGCGGCGGAGCAGTTCCTGCTCCGCTGGCGGGGCGAGGCCGACCCGGTGCACGTGCGCGCCGTCGACACCTACTGGGTGATCGCCGCCGAGCACGGCCTGAACGCCTCCACCTTCACCGCCCGCATCGCCGCCTCGACCGGCGCCGACTGCGCGGCGGCGCTCTCGGCGGCGGTGGGGACGCTCTCGGGCCCGCTGCACGGCGGAGCGCCGGCGCGGGTGCTCGACCAGCTCGAGGCCGCCGAGGCGACCGGCGACCCGAAGGCCTACGTGCACGGCCTGCTCGCCCGCGGCGAGCGGATCATGGGCTTCGGGCATCGCGTCTACCGGGCGGAGGACCCGCGCGCGCGCGTGCTGCGGCGCACGGCGCGCGAGCTGCGCTCGCCGCGGTACGAAGCGGCCGAGCGCTTCGAGCAGGCCGCGCACGAGGCGCTGCAGGAGGCGCACCCGGAGCGTCCGCTGCCCACGAACGTCGACTACTGGGCGGCGATCGTCCTCGACGTCGCCCACATCCCGCCCGACATGTACCCGGCGATGTTCGGCTGCGCCCGCGTCGCCGGCTGGTCGGCGCACATCCTCGAGCAGCGGCGCACCGGCAAGCTCATCCGCCCCTCGGCCCGCTACGTCGGCCCGCCGGCGCACACGCTCTCGCAGACGTGACCCTCGCCGAGGCCGCGGCCGAGGCCGACGCGCTCGCCGAGCGGGGCGAGGAGCGGGAGCTCGCCGACCTCCGCAAGCGCTGGGACGAGGAGCTCGAGCACGCGGCACGGTCGGCCGACTACCGCGCCCGCGCGGTCGCCTACCGCGCGATCGCCCAGTTCCGCTTCAAGCAGAAGACGGAGCTCCTGCGCCGCGGGCTCGAGGACGAGAGCCCGGCCTGCCGCGGCTCGGCGCTGCTCGCGCTCGAGCGGCTCTCGCGCGACCACCCGGGCGTCGTCAACGGCGTCCGCCCGCGCCTGCACGAGCTCGCCGCGCACGACGAGAACGACGCGGTGCGGCGTCTCGCGATCCTCGCCCTCCGAAACGGCTCGCCCGACCGGGCGACGATCCAGCTCCTCGCCGGGCTCGCGGGCGACGAGCGCTCCTCGCGCGAGCTGCGCGAGGCGGCCGCCAAGGTCGCCCAGGCGCTGCGGCGGCGGGCGGGGCCCGGCCGGTAGCGGGCGGGCGCGCCCGGCGGCCGCCGCCGCTAGGCTCCCTCGCCGCCGCCGCGCTCGGGCCGGGGGCGGCGGCGCGCGTGCGGGTGGGCGCGGAAGTACGCCTCGCGCCGCCGGCGGTCGGAGACGTGGGTGTAGAGCTCGGTCGTCCCGAGGTCGGCGTGCCCGAGGAGCTCCTGGAGGCTCCGCAGGTCGGCGCCGCCCTCGAGCAGGTGGGTCGCGAACGAGTGGCGCAGGAGGTGCGGGTGGACGCGGTCCGGCTCGAGCCCGGCGGCGGCCGCGAGGCGGCGCAGGATCAGGAAGGCGCCGGCGCGGGTGAGGGCGCCGCCCTTCGCGTTCAGGAAGAGCTCGCGGCGGCGGCGGCGGCGGTCGAGGAACGGGCGGCCGCGGGCGAGGTAGCGCCGGAGCGCCTCGGCGGCCGGGCGCCCGATCGGCACGATCCGCTCCTTCGCGCCCTTGCCGGTCACCCGGACGAGCCGCTCGTCGAGGTCGACGCTCCCCTGCTCGAGCCCGACCGCCTCCGACACGCGCAGGCCGGCGCCGTACAGGAGCTCGACGAGCGCGCGGTCGCGGAGCGCGCGCGGGGCGGTCCCGGCCGCGGCGTCGATCAGCCGCTCCGCCTCGCCGGGCGAGAGCGTCCGCGGCAGCCGCCGCGGGCGGCGCGGGAGGTCGAGCTCGGCGGCCGGGTTGTCGCTCCGGTCGCCGAGGAGCTGGAGGTGGCGGAAGAAGGCGCGGGCGGCCGAGGTGCGCCGGGCGACGGTCGTGGCGGCGAGGCCGTCGGCGCGCATCTGCGCCGCGTAGGTCTCGAGCTCCGCGCGGGTGGCCGCCGCGAGCGGCTTGCCGAGGAACGACCGCAGCCGGGCGAGGTCGCGCCGGTAGGCGTCGACGGTGGCGGGAGACCGTCTCGCCGCGAGCAGGGCGAGGAACGCCTCGAGGTCACGATCGCGGGTGCGCCCTGTCGTAGACACGGCGGAGCCTCCGGCCGTCGACGTGGCTGTAGACCTGGGTGGTGGAGAGGGAGGCATGGCCGAGGAGCTCCTGGATCGTGCGCAGGTCGGCGCCGCCCTCGAGCAGGTGGGTCGCGAACGCGTGCCGGAGCCGGTGCGGGTTCCCGAACAGCCGGCGGAGCGTCGAGGTGTCGAGCCGGCGGCCGAACGCGGAGACGAAGAGCGCGCTCTCGGCGCCGCGGGCGAGCTGGGGCCGGGCCTCGCGGAGGTAGCGCGCGAGCTGGTGGGCGGCCTCCTCGCCGAGCGGGACGACCCGCTCCTTCCCGCCTTTGCCGCGGCGGACGCGGACGAGCTCCTGCTCGAAGTCGACGTCACCGACGTCGAGGCCGACCACCTCGGCGCTGCGCAGGCCCGCGGAGTAGATGAGCTCGAGCAGCGCCCGGTTGCGGAGGGCGAGCGGGCCGCCGTCCGCGCCGGCCGCGGCGATTAGCGCCTCGACCTCCTTGCGCTTCGGCACGTCGGGGAGGCGCCGGGCCCGCCGCGCGGCGAGCGGCACGTCCGGGACGCGGTCCGGCCCGAGCGCGTGCCGGAGGAGCGACCGGACGGCGGCGAGCCTGCGCGCGACCGTCGCCGGCGCGAGCTTGCCGCCGGGCCGCGCCCGCCCGAGCTCGGCCGCGTACTCGGCGAGCAGGCGGACGTCCGCCCGCTCGAGCGGGCGGTCGCCGAGCCAGGCGGCGAAGTGCCGCAGGTCGGCCCGGTAGGCGCGCCGGGTCGAGTCCGACACCCCGGGCGCGGCCAGGAAGCGGTCGATCGCGGTCTGCACGTCCACGCCGCACCATTCGCCCTGCGGCTACGATCGCCTGCCGTGCCCCGGGACGAAGAGCGCTTCGCGGCGCTGGCGGAGCTCGCGGTTGGCGGGGCGAACGTCCAGCCGGGCCAAGTGGTGGCCGTCGGCGCCGAGGTCGGGCAGGAGCGACTCGTGCGGGCGATCGCGGCGGCCGCCTACCGGCGCGGCGCGCTCTACGTCGACGCCAAGCTCTTCGACCCGTACCTCAAGCGCGCCCGGGTCGATCTCGCCGACCCGGCGACGCTCGGCTTCGTCCCGCGCTGGTACGGGAGCCGGCTGCGCACGCTCGCCGAGCGCGGCGACGCGCGGATCGGCATCGCCGGCGTCGTCGCCCCGGAGGCGATGGCGGGCGCCGACCCGGCCCGCTCCGGCCGCGACCGGCTGCCCTGGCTCGCGGAGACGGGCGCGGTCGTCGCCGCGCGCGCGACCAACTGGACGATCGTCCCCTGCCCGCATCCGGGGTGGGCGAGGATCGTCTACCCGGCGCTCCCCGAAGCCGCGGCGTACGAGCGCCTCTGGCGGGAGCTCTGGCACTGCCTGCGCCTCGACGAGCCCGACCCGGCGACGGCGTGGCAGCAGCGGACGGCTGCGCTCGAGGCCGCCGCCGCCCGCCTGAGCGCGCGGCGCTTCGACGCGCTCGAGCTCAGCGGGCCCGGCACCGAGCTCACCGTCGGCCTGCTGCCGACGAGCAGGTGGTGCAGCGCCGGCGGCTTCACGACCCGGACCGGCCTCCGCCACCTGCCGAACATCCCGACCGAGGAGGTGTTCACCTCCCCGGACCCGCTGCGGGTCGACGGCCGCGTCGCCGCCACCCGGCCGCTCGTCCTGCCCGACGGCACGATCGTGCGCGGGCTGCGCCTCGAGTTCGAGGGCGGCCGGGCGGTCGCGGTCCAAGCGGACGCAAACGGCGCGGCGATCCGGGCGCAGACGGAGGCAGACGAGGGCGCGGCGCGGCTCGGCGAGGTCGCGCTCGTCGACCGCCACGGCCGGGTGGGGCCGCTCGGAACGGTCTTCCACGACACGCTGCTCGACGAGAACGCGGCGAGCCACCTCGCGTTCGGGTACGGGTTCCCGTTCGCGGTCGAGGAGCCCGACCGCGCGCGGGTCAACACGAGCGCGATCCATATCGACGTCACGGTCGGCGGCGACGACCTCGACGTGACCGGGGTGACGCGCGAGGGCGAGCGGGTCACGGTCCTCCGCGGCGGGGAGTGGCGGCTGTGAGCGGCGCGATCCGGGCTAGGCTCCGGCCCGTGGCCGCGACGGCCGAAGAGCTCGACCTCGCCGCGCACGGGATCGACGTCCGCGGTCGGGTCTTCCGCAACCCGGCGACGCCGGTGCTGTACGAGCACGCCGTCCTGCGCGGCGAGGCGCGCATCGGCGAGGGCGGCCCGTTCGTCGTCGACACCGGGATGCACACCGGCCGCTCGCCCAAGGACAAGTACGCCGTGCGCGAGCCGGAGTCCGAGGGCCGGATCTGGTGGGCCTCGGCGGGCGGCGTCAACCACGAGCTGCCGGTCGAGCGCTACGAGAGCCTGCGGGCGAAGACCGCCGACCACCTCGCCCGGCTCGAGACGCTCTACGTCGTCGACGCCTTCGCCGGGGCCCACCCCGCCCATCGCCTCGCCGTCCGGGTCGTCACCCAGACGCCGTACCACGCGCTCTTCTCGGCGACGATGCTAATCCGGCCGACGGAGCGGGAGCTCGCGCGCTTCGAGCCGGACGTCCTCGTGCTGCACGCGCCCGCGTTCGAGGCCGACCCGGCGGAGGACGGGACGAGAACCGGGACGTTCTCCGTCTTCCACCCGACGAGGCGCGAGATCCTGATCGGCGGCACGCACTACGCGGGCGAGATCAAGAAGGGCGTCTTCACGCTCCTGAACGACGTGCTTCCGCTCGACGGAGTCTTCCCGATGCACTGCTCGGCCAACGTCGGCGAGGCCGGCGACGTCGCGATCTTCTTCGGCCTGTCCGGCACCGGCAAGACGACGCTGTCGGCCGATCCGGCTCGGCGGCTGATCGGCGACGACGAGCACGGCTGGGGCGACGGCGGCGTCTTCAACCTCGAGGGCGGCTGCTACGCGAAGACGATCAACCTCTCCCCCGAGGCCGAGCCCGAGATCTACGCGGCCTGCACGACGTTCGGGACCGTGCTCGAGAACGTCGCGATCGACGCGGAGGGCCGGCTCGACTTCGGTGACGGGTCGAAGACGGAGAACACCCGCGCGGCGTACGAGCTGCGGCGGATCGCGAACGCGCTGCCTGGAGGGATGGCGGGCCATCCCCGCAACGTCGTGTTCCTCGCGGCCGACGCGTTCGCGGTGCTCCCGCCGATCGCGCGGCTCGACGACCGGCAGGCCCGCTACTACTTCCTCTCCGGGTTCACCTCGATCGTCGCCGGCACGGAGATCGGCGCCACGGAGCCGAGGCCGACGTTCTCCGCCTGCTTCGGCGCGCCCTTCCTGCCGCAGCCGCCGGCCGTCTACGCGCGCATGCTCGGCGAGAAGCTCGCGCGGCACCGGCCGAGCGTGTGGCTCGTGAACACGGGGTGGACCGGCGGACCCGCGGCGCCGCTCGGGGAGGGACGCCGGATGCCGATCCAGGTGACGCGCGCGCTGCTGCACGCGGCGCTCGCCGGGAAGCTCGACCGCGTCGGCTACCGCGTCGACCCGACGTTCGGCTTCGAGGTGCCGGTGCGCGTCCCCGGCGTCGAGGACCGCCTCCTCGACCCGCGCTCGACCTGGCGCGACGCGGGGGCCTACGACGCGCAGGCGCGGGCGCTCGCGGCGATGTTCCGCGCGAACATCGAGCGGTTCCCGGATGCCGCGGGCGAGCTCGCGGGCGCGGGCCCGCTCGTCTCGTAGCCGCCGCCTGGACGGTGGGCCGGAAAGGCGTAGCATCCCGGGATCCCGCCCATCGCGAGGAAAGGAGACGGCAGTGGCAGGCATCGAGGTCGGGAGCTTCGAGGCGCCGGACGAGACGCGCACGCCCGAGAAGACGCGGGTGGAGGTCGTCCGCCTGGCCGGGGCGGCCGTCGGGCGCTTCACCTTCCAGCCCGGCTGGCGGTGGTCGGAGTGCGTCCGGCCGGTCGCGGGAACGGAGCGCTGCCAGGCGCGTCACGTCGGCGTCGTCCGGTCCGGGCGGCTCGGCGTGCGCCACGACGACGGCACCGAGGCCGAGATCGGACCCGGCGACCCGTACGTGATCGAGCCGGGCCACGACGCCTGGGTGATCGGCGACGATCCGTTCGTCGCCTACGAGTTCGAGCAGAGGGCAGCCGAGGAGTACGCGCGCGCCTGACGCCGCCACCGGCGGGCGGCGCGGCGGCGCCGCTCGCCGCGGGCTATCCGCTGCGGCGGGCGAGGCGGCGGACGAGCCGCGCGAGCGGGTCGTAGCGGCGGTCGACGATCCGCTCCTTCAGCGGGATGATCGCGTTGTCGGTGATGTGGATGCCCTCCGGGCAGACCTCGGTGCAGCACTTGGTGATGTTGCAGAGGCCGAGTCCGGCGGCGCCCGCGAGCAGCGGGGTGCGGTCGGCGCCGTCGAGCGGGTGCATCTCGAGGCTCGCGATCCGGACGAGGAAGCGGGGGCCGACGTAGCGGTCGTGCAGCCGGTGGTCGCGCAGGACGTGGCAGACGTCCTGGCAGAGGAAGCACTCGATGCACTTGCGGAACTCCTCGATCCGGTCGACGTCCTCCTGCGCCATCCGCCACTCGATCCCCTCGCGGGGCGTGAACGGCGGGATCCGCGCGTTCACCTCGTAGTTCCAGGAGACGTCGGCGACGAGGTCGCGGACGACCGGGAACGCCCGCAGCGGCTCGACCCTGACCGGCCGGTCGGCCGGGAGCGACGCCACCGCCGTCTTGCACATGAGCACAGGCCTGCCGTTCACCTCGGCGCCGCACGAGCCGCACTTCGCCGCTTTGCAGTTCCAGCGCACCGCCAGGTCCTTCGCCTGCGTCCGCTGGATCTCGTGGATCGCGTCGAGGACGACCGTGCCCTCGCCGGCCTCGGCCTCGTAGGCGACGAACGAGCCGCCGCCCGCGTCCCCCCGCCAGACCTCGAAGCGCCGTCGCGCGCTCACCGCGACGCCTCCTCCTCCTTCCGCGCGGCGACGAGCGGCTCGAGCTCGTCCGGGGCGACCACCGGGCGTCGCTCGACCGAGAGCTCGCCGTCGCGCCGCGACACCGCGAGGTTGCAGGAGCCCCACGCCTCCGAGAGCTCCGGGAAGTCGAGCCGGGCGTGCGCGCCCCGGCTCTCGGTGCGCTCGAGCGCGCAGCGCGTGATCGCCTCGGCGCAGACGAGCATGTTGCGGACGTCGGCGCAGAGATGCCAGCCGGGGTTGTAGCGGCGCTCCGGCACCGGTACCCGCAGCCGGCGAGCCCGCCGCTTCAGCTCGTCGATCTCCGCGAGCGCCGTCCGCAGCCCCGTCTCGTCGCGGAACAGGCCGACGTGGGTCGCCATCGTGCGGCGCAGGTCGGCGTGCAGCGCGTAGGGGTCCTCGTCGCCGCCGCCCTCGAGGAAGGCGAGGAGCTCCGCCTCGGCCGCCGCGACCTCGGCCGGGTCGACCGGCTCGAGCGGGACGCTCCGCGCCGCCTCCGCCGCCGCGGCGCCCGCCCGCCGCCCGAACACGAGCAGGTCGGAGAGCGAGTTGCCGCCGAGGCGCGTCGCGCCGTTCATCCCGCCCGCGCACTCGCCGACCGCGTAGAGTCCGGGGACGCCGGTCGCGCCGGTCTCGGCCTCGACGCGGATGCCGCCCATCATGTAGTGGCAGGTCGGCGCGATCTCCATCGGCTCCTTCGTGATGTCGACGCCGGCGAGCTCGAGGAACTGGTTGTACATGCCCGGCAGCCTGCGCTTCACGGTCTCCGGCGGCAGGTGCGAGACGTCGAGGAACACGCCGCCGTGCGGGCCGCCCCGGCCCTCGCGCGCCTCGGTGAAGATCGCGCGCGCGACCACGTCGCGCGTCGAGAGCTCCATCCGCTTCGGGTCGTACCTCGCCATGAACCGCTCCCCGTTCGCGTTCGTGAGGATGCCGCCCTCGCCGCGCACCGCCTCGGTCACGAGCAGGCCCGCCACGCCCGGCGGCCACACCATCCCGGTCGGGTGGAACTGGACGAACTCCATGTCGATCAGCTCGGCGCCCGCCTCCAGCGCGAGCGCGAGGCCGTCGCCGGTGCACTCCCACGAGTTGGACGTCACCGGGTAGATGCGGCCGAGGCCTCCGGTCGCGAGCACGACCGAGCGCGCGCGGAAGACGACGAACTCGCCGCTCGCGCGCCAGTAGCCGAACGCGCCGCAGACGCGCTCGCCGCTTCTCAGCAGGTGCGTGATCGTGCACTCCATGAACACGTCGACGTCCTGGTGGACGCAGCGATCCTGCAGCGTGCGCAGCAGCTCGAGCCCGGTGCGGTCGCCGATGTGCACGAGGCGGCGGTAGGTATGGCCGCCGAACGCCCGCTGCGACATCGCCCCCGACGGCGTCCGGTCGAACACGCCGCCCCAGCGCTCGAGCTCGCGGACGCGCTCCGGAGCCTCCTTCGCGTGCAGCTCGGCCATCCGCCAGTTGTTCAGGTACTTGCCCGCGAACAGCGTGTCCTGGAAGTGCGTCTCCCAGCGGTCCTCCTGGTCGACGTTGCCGAGCGCGGCGGCGACGCCGCCCTCCGCCATCACCGTGTGCGCCTTCCCGAGCAGCGACTTCGACACCACCGCCGTCCGCGCGCCGGCCTCCGCCGACTCGATCGCCGCCCGCAACCCCGACCCGCCCGCGCCGATCACGAGCACGTCGTGCTCGTGCGTCTCCATCAGAAGAGGCGAGGGTCGTGGAAGACCCCCGAGGACGCGAGCCGGACGTACAGGTCCGCGAGCCCGACCGCGGCGAGCGAGATCCACGCCCACTCCCGGTGGCGGAGGTTCAGCACCGTCACCCCGCGCCAGAGCCGGTGACCGGCGCGGGCCGCGCGCGAGCAGGAGAAGCAGTCGAGACGGCCGCCGACGAGATGGCGGGCCGAGTTGCACCCGAAGGTGAAGGCCGTCAGCGTGACGACGTTGACGAGCAGCACGAGCGACCCGACTCCGATCCCGGGCTCGAGCGAGCCGTCCGCCCGCGCGAAGAGGAAGCTCCGGCCGGCGTCGTACCAGAGGAAGCCGAGCACGATCGTCGCGAGGTAGAGGAAGTAGCGGTGCGCGTTCTGGAGGACGTACGGGAACGCGGTCTCGCCGCGGTAGCGGCGGCGCGGCGGTCCCGCCACCGCGCACGCCGGTGGCGACCAGAAGAACGAGCGGTAGTACGCCTTCCGGTAGTAGTAACACGTGAGCCGGAGCCCGAGCGGCGCCCAGAGCACGAGGAACGCGAACGAGAACGGCAGGTGCAGGCCGAACATCGCGTGCAGGTCGGGCGAGTAGAACGGCGACAGGTAGCGGGCGCCGCCGCGTGTGTAGAGGTAGTCCTTCCCCTCGACGGCCGCGAAGACCGCGTACGCGCCGAAGGCGGTCAGGGCGCCCGCGGTCGCGACCGGCGCCGCCCACCATGCATCCCTCCTCGCCGTCTGCGCGAGGGTCGGGAGTGCAGGGGTCGCGTCCACGGAGGACCGATCCTAGCTTCGGGCCGGGGCGTGACCGCTCGCCTTCCGTCGCGCGCCGCGTTCCGATAGCGTCCGGCGCAGTGGGCCGAGGTCACGACGTGCTGGTCGTCGGCGCCGGCTGCGCCGGGATGCGCGCGGCGATCGAGGCTTTCGACGCCGGCGCGGACGTCGCGCTCCTCTCGAAGCTCCATCCGACGAGGAGCCACTCGGGGGCGGCGGAGGGCGGGATCAGCGCGGCGCTCGGCAACGCGTCCGAGGACGACCCGGCCGCCCACGCCTTCGACACGGTCAAGGGCTCGGACTACCTCGGCGACCAGGACGCGATCGAGATCCTCTGCGGCGAGGGGCCGGCCGAGGTGTACCGGCTCGAGCGCTGGGGGGCGGTGTTCTCCCGCGACGAGCGCGGCCGGATCGCCCAGCGCCCGTTCGGCGGCGCGGGCCGTCCGCGCACCGCCTACGCGGCCGACATCACCGGCCACGTCCTCGTCCAGACCCTCTACGAGCAGGTGGTGAAGCGCGGCATCCGCGTCTACGAGGAGTACTTCGCCTGGAAGCTCGTCGAGGACGGCGGCCGGTGCGTCGGCGTGGTCGCCTGGGACCTCCTGCGCGGCGGCCTCGTCGGGATCTCGGCGAAGGCGGTCGTGCTCGCCACCGGAGGTCTCGGCCGCCTGTACGCCGGCAGCACCAACGCCTACGCCTGCACCGGGGAGGGGATGGCGATGGCGCTGCACGCCGGCGTGCCGCTGAAGGACATGGAGATGGTGCAGTTCCATCCGACGACGCTCGCCGGCACCGGCATCCTGATCAGCGAGGCTTGCCGGGGGGAGGGCGGGTTCCTCGTCAACCGGGACGGCGAGCGCTTCCTCGCCCGCTACGCGCCGGAGGCGATGGAGCTCGCCTCCCGCGACGTGATCGCGCGCGCGGTCCAGACCGAGATCGACGAGGGCCGCGGGCTCGACGGCAACGTGCTGCTCGACCTCCGCCACCTCGGTGCGGAGAGGATCCTCGAGCGGCTGCACGGGACGCGCGAGCTCGCGATCACCTTCGCGGGCGTCGACCCGATCTTCGAGCCGATCCCGGTCAGGCCCGGCGCGCACTACCAGATGGGCGGCATCGACACCGACGTGCACGGCCGCACCGCGCTCGAGGGCCTCTACGCGGCCGGGGAGGCGGCGTGCGTGTCGGTGCACGGCGCCAACCGTCTGGGCGGCAACGCGCTGCTCGAGACGCTCGTGTTCGGACGCCGGGCGGGCGCCGACGCGGCCGAGTCCGCGAGGCGCGCCCGGGGCGGTGACGTCCCGGAGGCGGCGGTGCGCGACGCCGACGCGGAGCTGCGGGCGCTGCTCGGCCGCAGCGAGGGGGAGCGGCCGTGGAGGCTGCGCGAGGAGCTGGCCGAGTCGATGCGAGAGAACGTCGGCGTCTTCAGGCGCGAGGAGCAGATGGAGCGGGAGCTCGAGATCGTCGAGGAGCTGCGCGACCGCTACCGGCGCGTCGTGGTCGAGGACAAGGGCGACGTCTTCAACACCGACCTGACACAGGCGCTCGAGCTCGGCGCGCTGATCGAGCTCGCACGCTGCGTCGTCGTCGCCGCGCTCGCGCGGCGGGAGAGCCGCGGTGCGCACGCGAGGCCGCACGACTATCCGGAGCGCGACGACGCGGGCTACCTCCGGCACACGCTCGTGACCCTGGCCGGCGACGCGCCCGAGGTCGACTGGAAGCCGGTGACGATCACCCGCTGGCAGCCGGCGGTGCGGGCCTACTAGCGATGAGGGTCGCGCTGAAGATCTGGCGCGTCGGCGCCGACGGCCGCGCGCTCCGCGAGTACGAGGTGGACGCGCCGGAGCAGGCGACGCTGCTCGACGTGCTCGACCTCGTCAAGGACCGCTGCGACGGCACGCTCGCCTACCGCAAGAGCTGCCGGATGATGATCTGCGGCTCGTGCGGGATGCGGATGGACGGGGCCGCCGTGCTCGCGTGCGGGGTGCGGATGCGCGACCTCGTCGCGGCCGGACGCGTCCCGGTGATCTCGGCGATGGGCAACCTGCCGGTCGTCAAGGACCTCGTCGTCGACATGGAGCCCTTCTGGGCGAAGTACCGCGCGGTCAACCCGCACCTGCAACCCGCCGGCGGCGCCGCCGCCGACGGGCGCGAGCCCGAGGTGGCGCCGGAGCGGCTGAGCGCGATCCACAAGGAGTCGCTCTGCATCAACTGCGGCGCGTGCGTGTCGGAGTGCGACGCCATGAGCTCCGATCCGGACTTCCTCGGCCCGCAGGCGCTCGCGAAGGCGATGCGGTTCGTCGGCGACCCGCGGGACGGCGCGAGGCGCGCGCGGCTCGAGGCGGTGAACGGCAAGAACGGGATCTGGCAGTGCACGCGGTGCTACTTCTGCAACGAGCGCTGCCCGAAGGGCGTCGACCCCCGGGACGCGATCGCGAAGCTCGGCGCCGAGTCGATCGCCGAGGGTATCGACCGCGACCCGGGCGCGCGCCACGCGCGGTGGTTCGTCCGCTCGGCGGTGACGACGGGGTGGCTGCGCGAGGCCGAGCTCGTCCCCCGGACCCAGGGGCTCGCGGCGTCGCTCCGGCAGGTGCGCTTCGCGGCCAGGCTCGCGCGGGCGGGCAAGCTGCCGCCTCCCCTGCCGCCGCACGCGGCCGAGCGCGTCGTCGAGGCCCGCCGGCTCCGGGACCTGCTCGCCGGCCAGGGGCGGGAGGGCTACCGCGGGATCGTCCAGGGCGAGCGCGCGCTCGGGCGGATCGTGCGCGGGCACGTCGAGGCGCTCGACCGCGACCCGTACGGGCCGGGGTCGTTCCCGCGCCCGTGGCTCCCCGGCGCTCGCGCCGGCGCCGAGGAGGCGGAGGAGACGGCCGGAGGGGGGCGGTGAAGCGCGTCGCCTACTACAAGGGGTGCCTCGCCTCGCTCTCGGCGAAGGAGCTCGACACCTCGACGAAAGCGCTCGCGCCCAAGGTCGGGCTCGAGCTCGTCGAGCTCGAGGCGGTCACCTGCTGCGGCGCCGGCGACATCCACGAGGCCGAGCCGGACTTCGCCCTCCACCTGAACGCGCGCATCCTCTCCTACGCCTCCGCGACCGGCGCCGACACGCTGCTCACGGTCTGCAACGTCTGCACGCTCAACCTGCGCCAGGCGAACTGGCAGCTCGTCGGAGACGCGGCGCTGCGGGCACGCGTGAACGAGAACCTCGTCGCCGTCGGCGTGCCGGCGTACGAGCGCGACGTCGACGTCCGCCACCTGCTGTGGGAGGTCGCCGAGGGCGACGGCTACGAGCGGCTGAAGGCGGCGGCGCACCGCGGCCTGAAGGGGCTCAGGGTGGCGCCGTTCTACGGCTGCCAGATCCTGAGGCCGTCGCGTCTCCTCGGCTTCGAGGACCCCGACCGGCCGGCGTCGCTCGAGCGGATCATCGCCGCCTGCGGCGGCGAGGCGGTCGACTACCCGGCGAAGCTCCGCTGCTGCGGCTTCCCGATCGTCTCCGCGCGCGAGGAGACCGCCCTCGGCGAGCTCGTGCAGCCGATCGAGCAGGCGGTCGAGGCGGGCGCCGACGCGATGGTGACGCCCTGCCCGCTCTGCCACCTCTCGCTCGACGCATGGCAGACGAAGCTGAAGGAGACGACCGGCCGCGACTTCCGGATGCCGGTCCTCCACCTCTCGCAGCTCATCGGGGTCGCCGCCGGCCTCCGCGAGTCGGAGCTGCGGTTCCGGCGGCACCTCGTGGACGTGCAGCCGGTCGTCGAGCGGCTCGAGGGCTGATCCCGGCTCTACCATGGCCGCATGCCACCGCCGCGGCTCGCCGGCCTGACGAAGCTGACGCTCGAGACGGCGCCGACCGTCTGCCACGCCTGCGTCTGGTGGCAGTCTCGCGGCCGGCGCGCCGTGGACAAGGACCGGTGGATGGAGAAGGTCGAGCTCGAGTTCGGCTCGTTCGGCTCCGTCTACTACGACGGCGACGGGCGCGTGCTCGGCTCGATGCAGTACGGCCCGGCCGCCGCCTTCCCGCGCGCGCAGGAGCTGCCGGGCGGCCCCGCCTCCGACGACGCGATGCTCGTCACCTGCGCGTACCTCACGGACGAGTCGAGCCCGTGGGTCGTGCAGTCGCTCTTCCTCGCCGCGATCGGGGAGGCGCGCGAGCGGGGCGTGAGGGCGGTGGAGGCGTTCGCCTTCCGCTACCCGGAGGGCGAGTCCGCGTACGAGCGCTTCCGCGTGCACAAGACGGTCTTCCCCGCCGACTTCCTCGAGGACTTCGGGTTCCGCGTCGTCCGCTCGAGCGGACGGGTCGGCCTCGCCCGGCTCGAGCTCGGCGGGGCCGTGCCGGCGACCGAGTCGCTGCGCGAGAAGGCGCTCCGGGTCGCGAAGCAGGTGCTGCTGCCGGAGCCCGTGCCGGCGCCGCGGCCCTGACCGGCGGGAGCGGCCCGCGCCGCGCGCCGCTCAGGCGGCGCCGACCGGCGCCCGGTCGAGCACGAGCTTCGCGATCTGGATCGCGTTCAGCGCGGCGCCCTTGCGCAGGTTGTCGCAGGCGAGGAAGAGCGCGAGGCCGCGGTCGACGGTCGGGTCCCGCCGGATGCGCCCGACCAGCACGTCGTCGATCCCCCGCGCCTTGCCCGGGGAGGGGAACTCCTCGTAGCGCACCGACGGGGCGCGGGCGAGGATCTCCCGCGCGCGGGCGGGCGGGAGCTCGTCCTCCGTCTCGACCCAGACCGCCTCGGCGTGGCCGACCATCACCGGCACCCGCACGCAGGTCGCCTGGATCGGCAGGCCGGGGAGCTCCAGGATCTTGCGCGTCTCGTCGCGGAGCTTCGACTCCTCGTCGAACTCCTCCCCGTCGAACTCCCACTCCAGCAGCAGGTCGTGGTCCTCCTGCGGCTCCGTCCGCAGCCGCTCCATGCTCTTCGCGCCGGCCCCGGACATCGACTGGTAGGTCGCGACGCGCACGCGGACGAGGCCGGCCTCGTCGTGCAGCGGCTTGAGCACGCAGGTGAGCGGGATGGTGCAGCAGTTCGGGTTCGCGACGATCCCGTCGTGCTCGAGCGCCCGTGCGCCGTTCACCTCCGGCACGACGAGCGGGACCCCCGGCTCGAGCCGGTACGCCGACGACTTGTCGACGACGAGGGCGCCGCCCGCGACCGCGTGCGGCACGAGCGCCCGCGACGCGCTCGTGCCGACCGAGAAGAGGAAGACGTCGACGTCGCCGCGCGCGAGCGCCTCGGGCGTCGCCTCCTCCACCGTCCACGCGCCGAGCCGCCGGCCGGCGGAGCGGGCGGAGGCGAAGACGCGGACGTCCTCGAAGCCGTGCGCGCGCAGCAGCCCGAGCGTCACCGACCCGACGGCGCCGGTCGCGCCGACGACGCCCACCCGGTGCCGCCTGGCGGTCACGGCCGCTCACCGAGCCCGAACGCCTCGTGGAGGGCGCGCACGGCCCGCTCGACCTGGGCGGTCGGGACGTGGCAGGCGATCTTGATCGGCGAGGTGGAGACGACCGCGGGCTCGATCCCCTCCCGCTCGAGCGTCGCGAACGTCGTCGCGGCGACGCCGGGGTGGCTCTTCATCCCGGCGCCGATCACGGCCACCTTGCCGAGGTCGTCCTCGGCGCTCCAGCGCGCCCCGAGCGCGTCGAGCGTCCGGGTCGTGTCGCCGCGGTCCTCGGCCGGCGCCGAGAAGACGATCTCGGGGCCGGCCTGCACGATCGTGTCGACGTTGACGGCCGCCTCGGCGAGCGCGCCGAAGAGCCGCGCCGGCGCCACCCCCGTCACGCGGTACACGGGCTCCTCGCGCGTGTGCACCACCGCCGAGACCAGCGCCTTCTCGAGCATCGCCTCGTCCTCCTTCCGGATCCACGTGCCGTCCGCGTCCTCGAAGGAGGAGCGGACGTACAGGGTCACATTGTGACTGCGCGCGACCTCGATCGAGCGGGTGGCCATCACCCGGGCGCCGGAGGCGGCCATCTCGAGCATCTCCTCGTGGGAGACCACGGCGAGCTTGCGCGCGCCGGGGACGACGCGCGGGTCGGCGGTGAAGACGCCCGGCACGTCGGTGTAGATCTCGCACACGTCCGCGCCGAGGGCGGCCGCGAGGGCGACCGCGGTCGTGTCCGAGCCGCCGCGCCCGAGCGTGGTCACGTCCTGGGACGCCCCGGAGATGCCCTGGAACCCGGCGACGAGGACGATCTCGCCCCGATCGAGCGCCTCGTGGATCCGCTGGGCGCGGACCTCGACGATCTTCGCCTTCGTGTGCGTCGAGTCGGTGACGATCCCCGCCTGCGAGCCGGTGAGCGAGGTCGCCCGCCGGCCGAGGTCGATGATCGCCATCGCGAGGAGCGCGCAGGAGATCCGCTCGCCGACGGAGACGAGCATGTCGAGCTCGCGCGGGGCCGGGGCGGGGGAGATCTCGTGCGCGAGCCGGAGCAGCTCGTCGGTCGTGCGGCCCATCGCCGACACGACGACGACGACGCGGTGCCCGCGCTCGCCGGCGGCGACGCAGCGGCGGGCGACCTGCTTCAGGCGCTCGACGTCGCCGACGGAGGTGCCCCCGAACTTCATCACGAGGAGCCCGGGGGTGCGCGGGGCGCGCTCGACCTGCGGGACCGCCTCGAACTCGGTGAGCGCCATTCTGGAACAGTTAAGCAGTGGCCCGCCTCCCCGCCTTCCGGAGCGACCGCGCCGGGGCCGTCCCGCTCGCGCCGTTCGCGGTCGTCTTCGCCGCCGTCGGCGTCGCCCTCGTGCCCTGGACGGTCTGGCTCTCGGCCTCGCTGCCGATGCACCACCGGACGCACAACTGGGCGCTCGCCTGGGCCGGCTTCGACGCGGGTCTGGCCGCGTTCTTCCTGGCGGCCGGCTACGCGGCGTGGCGGCGGCGGCCGTGGCTCCCCGCGATCGCCGGCGCCACCGGCGCGCTCCTGCTCGCCGACGCGTGGTTCGACGCCATCCTCGAGAGCCGCTCGACCGACCTCGACGTCGCGGTGGTCGAGGCTGCCGTCGCCGAGCTCCCGCTCGCGGCGCTCTGCTTCGCGGTCGCGTTCGCTACAGCTCGCGCCGGCCGGCCAGAGCGCGACCGAGCGTGACCTCGTCGGCGTACTCGAGGTCGCCGCCGACCGGCAGGCCGCTCGCGAGCCGCGTCACCCGCACCCGCCCGCGCAGGCGGTCGGCGAGGTAGCTCGCGGTCGTCTCGCCGGTCATCGTCGGGTTCGTCGCGAGCACGACCTCGGCGACGCCGTCCGCGTCCACCCGGCGCAGGAGCTCCTCGACGCGCAGGTCGCCCGGCTCGACCCCGTCGATCGGGCTGAGCGCGCCGCCGAGCACGTGGTAGACGCCGTGGAACTCGTGCGTCCGCTCGAGCGAGACGACGTCGGCGGGCTGCTCGACGACGCAGATCGTCGCCCGGTCGCGGCGCGGGTCGCGGCAGATCGCGCACGTCTCCTCCTCGGTCAGGTTGCCGCACTCGCGGCAGGCGCGGACCCGCTCCCGCACCTCGGTGAGCGCGTGCGCGAGCGCGAGCGTCTCCTCCGGCGCCCGCTGCAGGAGGTGGAAGGCGAGCCGCTGCGCGGTGCGCTGCCCGATCCCGGGGAGCCGGGTGAGCTGGGCGACGAGGTTCTCGACGGCGGGGCTGAGCACGGCCCGCCGAATTCTGCCGATCGCGCCCGACATGGCCGTTCCCGGCGGGGCCGGGCCGCCGGTCAGGTCTCGAGCTCGCGCGCGTCGAAGGTGCTCTTGAAGAGCTCGACGAGCTCCTCCTCGCTCGCCGGCTCGGGCTCGCCGGGCTGCGCGCCGCGCTCGGCCCCGGTCGTGAAGACGAGCTGCAGCCGCTTGCCGACGACCTCGTAGAGCGCCTCCCGCAGGAGCTCGGCGTTCCTCGGCTCCTCCGCCCGCTGGCGGTGGAAGTCGGCGGCGGGCGGGAACTCGAGCGTGAGCGTCTCGCCGTCGAGCCGCGCCGGATGCGCCTCCGCGAGCACCGAGCTCACCGGCACCGAGCGCTCCTCGACCGCCGGGAGCACCGAGCGCCGCCACGCCTCCTGGAGCTGGACGAGCTCGAGCGGCGGCGGTGGTGGTGGCGGCTGGGCGGCCTCCGGCGCCTGCTCCGCCGCGGCCGGCGCGCCGCCTGCCTCGGTTCGCCGGGGCGGGTGAGCCTGCTCCAGGCGCTCGAGCCGGTAGGCGAGCGACTCGCGCGAGAGGTCGGAGCTCGCGCGCGTCACCTTCACCAGGGCGAGCTCGAGCGGGAGCCGCGGGTCGCCGCCCTGGCGCAGGTCCTCGACTGCGACCGCGAGCAGGTCGATCAGCCGGACGACGGTCGCCGGCCCGAGCTGGTGGGCCTGCTCGCGCAGGCGCTCGCGGGCCTCGTCGGTCACCGGCAGCGTCTCGGGCACGTCCCCGGTGTGCTGGACGAGCATCAGCGCGCGCAGGTGCTCGAGCAGGTCGAGGACGAGCCGGCCGAGGTCCTGGCCCTGCTCGGACAGCTCCTCCAGGAAGAGGAGCGCCCCGGCCGTGTCGCCGTCGACGACGAGGTCGCAGAGCCGGAAGAGCGCCTCCTCCTCGACCGCGCCGAGGAGCTGCAGGACGTCCTGCACGGCGATCCGGCCGCCGGTCGCGGCCGCGAGCTGGTCGAGCGTCGAGAGCGCGTCCCGGAACGAGCCGCGCGCGGCGCGCGCCACCAGCCCGAGCGCCGCGTCGGGCACGTCCATCCGCTCGGCGTCGGCGACGCGGCGGAGCAGCCGGATCAGGTCGGGCAGCCGGGGCCGCTGGAAGACGAACGTCTGGCAGCGAGAGCGGACCGTCGGCAGCACCTTCGCGAGCTCGGTCGTGCAGAAGACGAACAGCAGGTGGGGCGGCGGTTCCTCGATCAGCTTGAGCAGGGCGTTCCAGGCCGCGTCGGTGAGCTGGTGGGCCTCGTCGAGGATGTAGACCTTCGTCCGGCCCTCGACCGGCTGGAGGACGACGCGCTCGCGGATCTCGCGGATGTCGTCGATCCCTCGCTGGGAGGCGGCGTCCATCTCGATCACGTCGAGCGACGTGCCCGCCGCGATCGAGACGCAGGAGTGGCAGGCGCCGCACGGCTCGGCGGTCGGCCCCTCCGCGCAGTTGACGCCCTTCGCGAGGATGCGGGCGAGCGAGGTCTTGCCGGTCCCGCGCGGGCCGGCGAAGAGGTAGGCCTGGCGGACGCGGCCGGACGCGATCGCGTTCGTGAGCGTGCGCACCACCGCCTGCTGCCCCGCGACCTCCGAGAACGTCTGCGGGCGGTAGGTGCGGTAGAGGGCCGGCATCCGGCTCCGATTGAAGCAGATCGAGCCTCCGACTCCATGATAGTGCTCAAGCTATGGAAAATACGCAAACTCTTATTTGCGATCTATTGTTTGGCCGCGCTAGGCTCGCGGCGACACCCCTTCGAAGCGGGAGAAGAAGATTCCAATGAGTCCGACATCCACTCCGTCGAGCCTAAAGAAGAAGGACCGGTGGTCGGCGGGCGTCACCCCGTACGCGGAAATGGGGTACTACGACGCCGACTACGTCCCCAAGGACACGGACGTCCTCGCCGCTTTCCGCGTCGTGCCGCAGGCCGGCGTCGACCCGATCGAGGCGGCCGCCGCCGTCGCCGGCGAGTCGTCGACCGCGACCTGGACGGTCGTCTGGACCGACCGGCTGACCGACTACCGGCACTACCAGGCGAAGGCCTACCGCGTCGACCCCGTGCCGGGCACCGACCAGTACATCGCGCGGATCGCCTACGACATCGACCTCTTCGAGGAGGGCTCGATCGCGAACATGACCTCCTCGATCATCGGCAACGTCTTCGGCTTCAAGGCGCTCAAGTCGCTGCGGCTCGAGGACCTGCGCATCCCCCCGCACTACGTGAAGACCTTCCAGGGGCCGGCGCACGGGGTGGTGATGGAGCGCGAGCTGCTCGACAAGTTCGGCCGCCCGCTGCTCGGGGCGACGGTCAAGCCGAAGCTCGGGCTGTCGGCGAAGAACTACGGCCGCGTCGTCTACGAGGCGCTCCGGGGCGGCCTCGACTTCACCAAGGACGACGAGAACATCAACTCGCAGCCGTTCATGCGGTGGCGCGACCGCTTCGGCTACGCGATCGAGGCGGTCGAGAAGGCGATCGCCGCGAGCGGCGAGATCAAGGGTCACTACATGAACGTGACCGCCGCGACGATGGAGGACATGTACGAGCGCGCCGAGTACGCGAAGGAGCTCGGCTCGATCATCATCATGGTCGACCTCACCGTCGGCTTCACCGCCATCCAGTCGATGGCCAAGTGGGCGCGCGCGAACGGGCTCATCCTCCACCTCCACCGCGCCGGTCACAGCACCTACACCCGCCAGAAGACGCACGGGGTCAGCTTCCGGGTGGTCGCGAAGTGGATGCGGCTCGCCGGCGTCGACCACATCCACGCCGGCACCGTCGTCGGCAAGCTCGAGGGCGACCCCTCGACGACGAAGGGCTTCTACGACACGCTCCGCCTGAACCACATCCCGGAGGACCCCCGCTACGGCATCTACTTCGACCAGGACTGGGCGTCGATGCCGGCGGTGATGCCGGTGGCCTCGGGCGGGATCCACGCCGGTCAGATGCACCAGCTCCTCCACTACCTGGGCGAGGACGTCGTGCTCCAGTTCGGCGGCGGCACGATCGGCCATCCGATGGGGATCGCCGCCGGCGCGACGGCGAACCGCGTCGCCGTCGAGGCGATGATCCAGGCCCGCAACGAGGGCCGGGACTACTTCCAGGAGGGGCCCGACATCCTCGAGAAGGCGGCGAAGGGCTGTCCGGAGCTGAACGCCGCGCTGCAGGTTTGGAAGGACATCACCTTCGACTTCGAGTCCACCGACACGCCCGACGTGCAGCTCGTGCCGTCGATCGGCTACTAGCAGGGAGGGGAGGAGCATGAGACTCACGCAGGGCACGTTCTCGTTCCTGCCGGACTTCACCGACGAGGAGATCGGCGCGCAGATCCGCTACGCGCTCGAGCACCACTGGGCGATCTCGATCGAGTACACGGACGACCCCCATCCCCGCAACTCGTACTGGGAGATGTGGGGCCTGCCGCACTTCGACACGAAGGTCGAGGACTTCGACAACATCATGCGCGAGGTTCGGGCGGCCCGCGAGGCGTTCCCGGAGCACTACATCAAGGTGATCGCCTACGACCCGTCGTACACGCGCCAGACGACGGCGCTCGCCTTCATCGTCAACCGCCCGTCGGTCGAGAAGCCGTTCACGCTCGACCGCATCCAGGGGCCGGGACGCGTGCACCGCTTCCGGCTCGTCGGCGGCGGGCCGGCGAACGGCCGCGTCGAGGTTCCCGCGGCCGTCGCCGACGGAAAGGGCGGCGAGGCGGCGTGAGCTTCGCGTTCGGGATGAAGCCGCCGACCGGGCAGATCACCGAGGCGGCGGAGCCGGAGGAGTACGACGTCGACGCGGAGGAGGCCGAGCCGCTCCCGCCTCCCGTCCGCGACGAGGCCGACCTCGGCGCCGTCCTCGACGAGACGCACGTCGTCGAGGTGCTCGACGAGCTCGACCGCGAGCTGATCGCGCTGAAGCCGGTGAAGACGCGGATCCGCGAGATCGCCGCGCTGCTCGTCGTCGACCGGCTCCGGCGGGAGGTCGGGCTCGCGTCCGAGCGACCGTCGCTGCACATGTCGTTCACCGGCAACCCCGGTACCGGCAAGACGACCGTGGCGCTGAAGATGGCGCAGATCCTCCACCGGCTCGGCTACATCGAGGAGCCGCGGGTGGTCGCCTGCACGCGCGACGACCTCGTCGGCCAGTACGTCGGCCACACGGCGCCGAAGACGAAGGAGGTGCTGCGCCGCGCCTACGGCGGCGTCCTCTTCATCGACGAGGCCTACTACCTCTACCGGCCCGAGAACGAGCGCGACTACGGGCAGGAGGCGATCGAGATCCTGCTCCAGGTGATGGAGGCGGAGCGCGACAAGCTCGTGGTGATCTTCGCCGGCTACAAGGACCGGATGGACGAGTTCTTCAAGTCGAACCCGGGGCTGTCCTCGCGCGTCGCGCACCACATCGACTTCCCGGACTACGACATCGACGAGCTGATGGCGATCGCGCACCTGATGCTCGGCCAGCAGAACTACCGGTTCGGGCCAGGCGCAGAGGACGCGTTCCGGGCCTACCTCGAGCGGCGGATCCGGCGGCCGCGCTTCGCCCACGGCCGCAGCGTCCGCAACGCGATCGACCGTGCCCGGCTGCGGCAGGCGAACCGGCTGTTCGGTGGCGGGACCGGTACGCTCTCGCGCGAGGACCTGGAGACGATCACGGCCGACGACATCCTCGGAAGCAGCGTCTTCGCCGAGGACCGCGAGGACCTCGACGACCGGCCGACCCGCGGCGCGGTCGGGTGAGCCGCCCGATCGTCCTCGGCGTCGTCGGCGACTCGGCGGCGGGGAAGACCACCCTCACCCGCGGCCTCGTCCGCGTGCTCGGCGAGGACAAGGTCACGCATGTCTGCGTCGACGACTACCACCGCTACGACCGCAAGCAGCGGGCGGAGCGGAACATCACGCCGCTTCATCCCGACTGCAACCACATGGACATCATGGCGCAGCACCTCGCCCACCTGCGCAACGGCGAGCCGTTCCTCAAGCCGGTCTACCGTCACGAGGACGGCACCTTCGGCCCGCTCGTCCGGGTCGACCCGAAGCAGTTCGCCGTCGTCGACGGGCTGCTCGGCTACTACACCGACGAGCTGCGCCGGCTGTACGACGTGCGCGTCTTCCTCGACCCGCCGGAGGAGCTCCGCCGTCGCTGGAAGGTGCAGCGGGACTGCTCCCGCCGCGGCTACACGACCGACCAGGTGCTCGCCGAGCTCGACCGGCGGGAGCCGGACTCGGAGGCGTTCATCCGGCCGCAGCAGCGCTACGCCGACATCGTCGTCTCCTTCCTGCCGCGCGAGGGCTCCGACCAGGCCCATCTGGACGCGGAGCTGATCCTCCGCCCGACGCTCCGGCATCCGGACTTCCGCTCCGTCCTCGACGGCGAGGTGGACGCGCGCGACGGGATCCGGCTCGCCGAGGCGGACGGCGAGACGCACCTCTTCATCCCGGGCCGGATCGAGGGCGAGCGGGCACGCGCGATCGAGGAGATGATCTGGCAGGGGCTCCACTTCGCGAGCCACCTGCGCTCCGAGCGCCTCGGCGAGTTCACGATCGGGACCGACCTGCACCGCTCGGAGTCGCTCGCCCTCATCCAGCTCCTGATCCTGTACCACCTGTTCACGACGACGGCGAGCGTCGCGCTCGGCGGTCGGGGAACGCGCGCGCCCGAGCACGAGCCGGTCGCGAGCTGACTCGGGACGGATCCTGAGAGGAGCGTAAGAACCTCGCCGGGCGCGCCGGGGCCCGGCCCCTGCCGGCGTACAATTGCCCGCGTGGAGCGCTACGGCGACTTCGGCTACCACCACCACGGCCCCGGGGTGCTCGGGGCCCTCGTCGTCGTCCTGCTCGTCGGGCTCGCGCTCGCCGCGCTTCTCTGGCTCGTGCTGCGACTGACCGGACGGCTGCCCGAGCAGCGGGTCGCGGTCGCCGGGCCGCGCCCGGACGGGGCGCTCGAGACGGTGCGGCTGCGCTACGCGCGGGGCGAGATCGACCGCGACGAGTTCGCGCGGCTGAGCGCCGACTTGGGCGCGCCCCCACCGCCGCAGTAGACTCGCGCCAGCATGGCGATCAAGCTCTACCGCTGCTCGAACCTGTGGGCGAAGGTCGGCGCCCATCCCTGCTGGCGGGTCCAGCGCGAGCTCGACCGGGCCGGGATCGACTACGAGGTGGTGAAGGGGCCGCTGCTGCGCCGGAGCCGCGACGAGGTGGCGCGCCTCTCGGGCCAGCGCCTCTACCCGGTGATCCAGTTCGAGGACGGCTCGGTCTACCGCGAGGAGTCGAAGGCGATGGCGGCGACGATCAGGGCCGGCAAGCTCGACGAGAAGCGCGGGACGCGCGGCGGCCAGACGGCCGGCTGATGACGCCGCGGGGCGCCGGCGCCGCTCAGCGCACCGCGTCGTAGAGGACGTCCTCGGCGAGCCGCAGGCGCTCGTGGACGACGTTCACCGCGCGCTCGGCCTCGGCGGCGGGCACGACGCACGACACGCGGATCGGCGAGGTCGAGATGATCTCGATGTTGATCCCGGCATCGGCGAGCGCCTCGAAGATCGCCGCCGCCACGCCCGGGTTGCTCCTCATCCCCGCGCCGACGACCGTGATCTTCGCGATGTCGCGCTCGCAGTCGAACCCCTCGGCGCCGATGTCGCGGGCGAGCCGCTCGAGGATCGGCCGGGCGCGGTCGAGCTCGCTCTCGGGCAGCGTGAAGGAGATGTCGGCGAGACCGGCGACGGAGGTGTTCTGCACGATCTCGCCGACGTTGATCCCGGCGTCGGCGAGCGGGCGGAACGTGCGTCCGGCGATGCCCGGCCGGTCCGGCACCTTCCGGATCGTCACCTTCGCCTCGCTCGTGTCGTGTGCGATCCCCGAGACGATCGCCTGCTCGAGCATGTCCTCCTCCCTCACCACCCACGTGCCCTCGCCGGGCTCGAACGACGAGCGCACGTGCAGCTTGACCCCGTGGTTCCGAGCGTACTCGACGGATCGTAGAGCGAGGACGCGCGCCCCGCCGGCCGCGAGCTCGAGCATCTCCTCGTAGGAGACCTCGCGGAGCTTCCGCGCGCCGGGCGCGACGCGCGGGTCGGCGGTGTAGACCCCGTCGACGTCGGTGTAGATCTCGCAGACGCCGGCGCCGAGCGCGGCTGCGAGCGCGACCGCGGTCGTGTCCGAGCCGCCCCGGCCGAGCGTGGTCACGTCGCGCGTGGTGGTCGAGACGCCCTGGAAGCCGGCGACGATCGCGATCTTCCCCTGCTCGAGCGCCTCGTGCACGCGGCCGCGGCGCATCTCGACGATGCGCGCCCTGCCGTGCCGCGCGTCGGTGACGATGCCTGCCTGCGACCCGGTGAAGGAGACCGCGTCGCGGCCGAGGTCGATGATCGCCATCGAGACGAGCGCGACCGCGATCCGCTCGCCGGCGGTCAGGAGCATGTCCTGCTCGCGAGGGTGCGGGTCGGACGAGACCCGGCGGGCGAGCTCGATCAGCCGGTCGGTCGTGTCGCCCATCGCGGAGACGACGACGCAGACCTCGTTGCCGGCGTCGGCGGCCTCGACGACCCGGCGCGCCACCCGCTTGATCTCCTCGGGGCCCGCGACCGACGTCCCTCCGTACTTCTGGACGAGCACCGCCATCGGCCGCAGGCTACCGGCGGCGGGCGTAGAGGCTGAGCCCGGCGTACGGGTACGCGTTCAGCGCCCACAGGGTCGCCGGCAGGTAGCCGAGCCGGAGCAGCCGGCCGGCGATCCGCCGGCGCGCGAGCTCGGCCGGGCCCTCCGCGTACTCGAGGCGGACCGGCCGGAGCCCGGCGCGGGCGAAGGCCGCGAGGTAGGCCCACAGCGTGTGGACGTGCTCGTTGATGCCGAGCTCCTTCTCGTGCTCCTGCTCCGGATTCGCGGCGCTCGCGTACGGGGCGCGCGTGCCCTCGTTCAGCGCGGCGACGACGCCGCCGCGGCGCGTCACGCGCGCGAGCTCGCGGCTCATCGCCGGAAGGTCGAGTGCGTGGTGGAGCGTCGCGACGCAGAACGTGACGTCGAAGCTCCCGTCGGCGAACGGGAGCCGCTCCCCGTCGGCCTGGACGCGGAGGTAGGGGCCGACGCGCTCCTCGAAGAACCGGCCGCGGCCGAGCCCGATCAGCGGGTCGACGACGAGGTCGGCGGCCACGTAGGCGCAGCCGCGGGGCAGGAGGTGCTGCGCGGCCCAGCTCTTCGCCGCGCCGACCTCGAGCACCCGGTCGCCGGCGCGGACGAACCGCTCGAGGAGGACGCGGAAGCCGTGCTCGGTGGCGCCCCAGGCGCGGTCTGCCCACCCGAGCGCGCTGTTCGGGTAGGGGAGGACGGCGTCGAGCCGGTCGTCGGCCTCGTACCAGCCCTGCTCGCGGGCGAGCGCCGGCCACGCCGCCGCCTCCCGGAGCTTCGCCTCGAGCCCCGGCGCGTCCGGGTCGACCAGGCGGAGGATGCCGTCCTCGGCGCCGTAGCGCCGGCGGCAGCGGCGGCACGCGAGCCCCTCGTCCAGCCCGCCGCGGCACGCGGGGCAGACGACGAACGGCGGGACCACGCCGCAAGGCTAACGGCGCGGCCGCCCGGTCAGCCGCCGTCGGCGCTGACGGTGCCGGGCCGGACGGTGAAGCTCAGCTTCTGCGGGCCGCACTTGCCGCCGTTCCCGGCGATCTCGGACACCCAGATCGTCCCGGAGCCGGACGTCCGGCTCGTGAACCGGCCGCTGACCGTGACGTAGAGCTTCAGGGCCGGGTCGCCGCCGTTGTAGCGCGCGAGCGCCGAGGTGATCCCGAAGGTGCCGTTCGCGGCGAGCGGCACCGAGCGGAGGATCGCGAGCGAGGTCGCGAACGGGTCCTCCCCGACCGGGAAGTTGCCGTAGCCGAAGCAGCCGAGCGTCCCGAACGTGAAGTCGACGAGCGACCGCGGGCGGACGACGAAGGTGACCGTGTCCCTGAAGCCGTTGACCGGGCGGCCCGCGATCAGGCCGCTGAAGCGGCCGCTCTGCGGATGCGTGGCGGACGCCGCCGCTGCCGCGGGGAGCAGGGCTGCGAGCGCGACGATGCCGATCAGCTTCCGCAAGGACGATCTGTCGAGGGGACTACGATCCTCGGAACCCGGACGACGATAGCACGGCGATCGCGACAGTTGACTCCATCCCGGCTCCCCGACCCGAGGGCGGCGGGCGCCCTCGGCGCCGCCCTGCGGCGCGCCGGCTACACGGAGGCGGCGATCCAGGAGCTGCTCGGCGACGACGCCTACGGCCACGACCGCGGCGACGGGCCGCTCGACGACCGCCGCCTTCCCCGCACCCCGCTCGCGGCCCTCGTCCGCGCGTTCTTCGTCCAGCTCCCGGTGCCGCGCGGCGAGGTGGCGCGCGCGCTCGGCCGTCGCGGGCTGGAGGCGCTGCACGCGAGCGGGCTCGTCCCGCCGGGCGAGACGGTCGTGGCCGCCACCCGCATCCTGCCGGTCGGCGAGCTCCTGATCGCCTCCGACGACTCGCTGCACGCGTCCGGCCGCGACGACCCGCCCGACTACGTCGCCGCGTACACGCCCACCTCGCGGCTGCTCGACTGCCTGACGCCACGGCGCCGCGTCGCGCGCGCGCTCGACGTCGGCTGCGGCAGCGGCGTCCAGGCGCTGCTCGCCGCGCGCCACGCGCGGCACGTCGTCGCGACCGACGTGAACCCGCGCGCACTCGCGTACACCGCGTTCAACGCGGCGCTGAACGGCATCGCCAACGTCGAGTGCCGGCGGGGGAGCCTGTTCGAGCCGGTCGAGGGCGAGCGCTTCGGGCTCATCACGTGCAACCCGCCGTACGTCGTCTCGCCCGAGCACCGGTTCGCCTACCGCGACAGCGGCCTGCGCGGCGACGAGATCTCCGAGCGCGTCGTGGCCGGCGCGGCCGCGCACCTCGCCGACGGCGGCTTCGCGACGATGACCGCGAGCTGGGTCGCCCGCGGGCCGGACGACGCCGACGACCGGGCGCTCGCCTGGACGGCGGCGACCGGATGCGACGCCTGGATCCTCTCCGCGTCGGAGGCGGATCCGCTCCGGCACGCCGCCGACTGGAACGGTCTCCTCGTCGACGAGCCCGACCGCTTCGGGGCCGCCCTCGACGCGTGGACCGCCTACCTCGGCGAGCTCGGCGTCGGGTGGGTGAGCGAGGGGGCGATCGTGCTGCACCGGCGGCCCGGCCGCCGCTCGCCGACTCGGGTCGACGCCGTCGACGCCGACCGGGTCGAGGCGGCCGGCGCCCAGGTCGAGCGCGCCTTCGCCGCCCGGGCGCGGCTCGCGGCGCTCCGCCGTCCCGACGAGCTGCTCGGCGCCCGGCTCGCGCCCGCGATGCGGCTCGAGCTCGGGTGCGAGGTCGGCCCGCGGCGGGCCGGCGGGGCGCGCGTCCGCCTCCTCGAAGGCACGCACGCCGCGGTGAGCGCGAGCGCGGAGGCGGTCGCCGTCCTCGAGCGGCTCGACGGCCGCTCGACGCTGCGCGCGGCGCTCGTACGCACCTCGGCGCGCGGACGGCGCGACGCGCTCCGGCTCGTGCGCGAGCTGCTCGCGCTCGGCGCGCTCCGCTTCGCCGGCTGATCGCGGCGCGCGCCGCCCGCGCCGGGGACGGCCTACCCGCCGCTCCGCGCGCGGGGCAGCCGCACCACCTCGCCGTGCGGGGAGAGGCCGTCGTTCGCGACGTAGATCCAGCGGCCCGCGACCGCGATGCCGGTCGGGTCGACGAGCCCGGCGCGCGCGAGGACGGTGCGGGTGCCGTCGGGGGCGACGCGGACGAGCTCGCCCGGCGAGGGCGGCCCCAGCAGCCCCTTCGTCGTCAGCTCGAGCACGAGCAGGTCGCTGCCGTCGAAGGCGAGGTCGGCGATGGTCGTGAACCCGGACGCGAACACCTCCGGCCGCCGTCCCGGCTCGACCCGCCACACGCGCGCGGCTCCCGGCGCGTACGGCACGCCGGTGAGCTCGCCCACGTACAGCGCTCCGTCCGGGCCGACGGCGACGCAGGTCGGCACCGACTGCGCCGCGATCGTCCGCATGCTCGCCGGGGCGCCGTAGCGTCTCCCGACCGCGCGCGGGAGCGGCACCCGGCGGGTGGGGAAGACGGCGAGGACGGAGATCCGCCCGTCCCGGCCGACCTGGAGGAGGTCGTTGCCGGCGGCGTCCACGACCGCGAAGCCGCCCCGGTAGGGCGTGAGGCCGTAGGGGTCGCTGTCGATCGGCGGGTCGCCGAACCGCGGCCCGGGGCCGGCGCCGCGGTCGGGGTCGTGCGCGGCCTCGAAGGCCGCCAGGCTCGCGAGCACGGTCGGGTCGGCGCGGCCGGCCGGGGTCGAGATCAGGTCGCCGCCGGTGACGCCGTCGGGGCCGAGGTCGTTCCCGCCGGCGGAGTCGATCGCGCCGTCCTGCAGCAGCACGTCGAACGTCCGCCCGCGGACGACCGCCGCCGCCGGGCCCTGCGCGCGCCCGCCGTCGGGGCGGGCGAACGAGAGCAGGCCGGTGACGACGCGGCGCCGGGGGCCGCCGGCGACGCGCGCGATCGCGCCGGTGAGGCCGACGCACGCCCGCGCGGGGCCGGCGCCGACGCAGGTGTCGCGGCCGCCGGTGCCGGCCTCGACGACGTAGACGGCGCCGCCGGCGCCGACGAAGAGCTTCCGGGGATTGGCGAGCCCGGAGGCGACGACCTGTAGCGGCGGGCCGCTCGCCCCGAGCGGGGCCGCGGTCGCGGCGATCGCGAGGGCGAGGAGGAGGAGCGTCGCGCGCACGCCCGTCAGCCGTCGGTCGGCAGCGCCGGCAGCGGGTGGTGCTTGGTCACCGCCGCGAGCCAGGCGGCGACGGTCCGGACCTGCTTCCAGGTCATCTTCCGCTTCACGACCTCGTGCCCGCCGGTCGGCTGCTCGACGGCGGTGATCGTGAGCGCGTAGGGGACCCGCAGCTCGTCCAGGCTCGGCCCGCCGTTCGGGCCGAGCCCCTTGGTCGTGCCGAAGCCGGCGGCGCGCGCCGCCGCGAGCGCGTGGCAGTCGCCGCAGAACGTGCGGTAGAGCTGCCGGCCCGTCGCGGCGGCGGCCGCCGGCGCGGCCGCGAGCGCGAGCACGGCGGCGAGCCCTAGGGCGTGATGCCGCACATCGCGCCGTTGCCACTCGGGTAGGAGACGACGCCGCTCCCGCCGTTCCCCTCGACCACCATCGCCGGGATCACCTGGATCCAGCGCGCGCTCAGCGCGTCGGCGGCGGCCGGGTCGGAGAGCATGTAGGAGCCTTTGCGCAGGGTCAGGGTCAGCGTGACGCTCGCTCCCGGGGCGAGCTTGGGCGTCCGCACGGCCTTCGCCCCCGGCCCGGCGATCGCGAGCACGTGCCGCTTCCTGCTCCTGTTCACGACGACGAACGTCGTCGTCCCCGCGGCCAGGTTGCTGGCGGAGACGCGGAGCGCCCCGTTCGTGAACGTCACCGTCACCTTCGCGCCGCTGCGCGCGGCCCCGGCGACGCCGGGGAGCGCGAGGGCGAGCGCGAGGGCGAGCGCGCCGACGCCCGTGAGCGCCGTCCGTCTGCTCGCCCTCGTGCTCATCTCCTGCTCCTCCCTCCGGCGCTCGCTCAGCTCTGCAGCAGCGTCCGGATGTACTTCGGGGTCAGCGGCAGCCGGCGCGGCTGCTTGCCGGTCGCGTCGAAGACCGCGTTTGCGATCGCGGCCTGGACGAAGCCGTTCGGGCCCTCGCCGCCCATGCCGAAGACCCCGCCCGCCATCGTCCCGGACGCGGTCGGGTTGTTGATCGCGATCGCCGTGATCTTGGGCAGCTCCATCATCCGCAGGATAGGGAAGCTCACCCAGTCGCGGCTCGTGATCGTGCCGCGGTTGAACGTGACCTGCTCGTGCAGGGCCTCGCTCACGGCCATCACGGCGCCCCCTTCCATCATCCGCTGCTCCTGCCGCGGGTTGACGAGGATGCCGACGTCGCCGACGGTGACCACGTCGGTCACCCGGACCTTGCCGGTCGTCGGGTTGACCGCCACCTTGGCGACGCAGGCCCACTGGGCGGATGCCCGGCTCATCTGGCTGCAGCCCTGGCCGAGGAGCTCGCCCGTCGGGCTCTTCGGGCTCGGGTTGGGCGAGGGACGCGTCACCCAGCCGGACGCCTGCTTCACCGTGTTCAGGACGTTGATCACCCGGGGGTCGCTCGTGTGGTTCAGCCTGAACTGGATCGGGTCGACCTTCGCGAGCGCGGCGAGCTCGCTCATCGCCGACTCCTGCGCGAAGTTCTGCTGCCGCTGCGCCGGCGTCCGCATGCTGTGGTCGCGCATGCCGATCTGGGTGTCGAAGTCGGGCGCCTTCGGGTCGGTGCCGACCTGGAACGTCCCGTAGCCGGCCTGGAGCGCGTTCGGCACCTTGTCGTACACCCACGGGTCCGAGATCCCGTTCGGGGTCGAGCCGAACGTGCCGGGGAACGGGACCACGTTCGGCGCCTTCATCGTCGGCAGCCCGGCCAGGAGCGCGCCGACGAGGCGGTCGTCCTGCATCGCCGGCATGTAGTGGTTCACGCGGAAGGCGATCAACCGCCCGTTCGCGTCGAGCCCGGCCTTGACGTCCGAGAAGGCGGGCGGGTGCTGGGTCGACCAGAGCATGTCGTCCCACCGCATCCACTGGACGCGCACCGGCTTGCCCACGATCGACGAGAGGATCACCGCCTCCTCCTCGGCGCCGGTGTTGCCGCCGTTCGACCGGCCGTAGTGGCCCGACCCGTCGTACCAGCGGACGATCACCTTGTCGAGCGGGACGTTCATCATCATCGCGATCTCCCAGCGCAGGGCGTTGGGGTTCTGGCCGTGCATGTGCACCCAGATCGTCCCGTCCGGGCGGACGTCGCCGACCGCGCAGGTCGGCCCGATCGGGGCGTGCTTCTCGAACGGGTACTCGTAGGTGGCGGTCAGCGTCTTCGCCGCGCCCGCGAGCGCCGCGTCCGGCGAGCCGACGTTCGCCCCGTACTGCACCGGCGTCGTCGTCCAGTCCATCTCCCGGAGCGCCCCGAACAGGTTGTCCGATCCGGGCAGCCCCTCCCAGCTCGTCCACTTCGTGGTGCCGGCGAGGATCGCCGCGGCCTGGATCGCGTTGTACTCCTGCGGGTCGAGCGCCGCGACGAGGTTCCCCTTGACGACGACCTGGGTGTTCGGGAACTGCTTGCGGTCGAGCTGGCCGACCGAGACGAGCTTGGCGCCGAGCGCCGGCGGGTGCACGACCCGGGCGTGGAGCATGCCCGGCAGCCGCACGTCGCCGATGTAGGTCGCCTGGCCCGAGACGATCGGCGGGATCGTCCGCATCGGGATCGACTGCCCGACCACCTTGTAGTCGCTGACCGGCTTCGTCGGCGGGTTGCCGGCGATCGAGTAGCCGAACAGGCTGGAGAGGCTCCCGGTGACCGGGATCGTCAGGCTGAGCTGCTGGTTCTTGACGAGGTCGCCGTAGCTCACGCTCTTGCCGCCGCCCGAGACGACGCCGTTCGTCACCGTCAGGCTCCCGACCGGGACGCCGAGCTGCTGCGAGGCGAGCGCGAGCAGGGCCTGGTAGACGTAGGCTGCGGCCTTCCGGACGTTGCCGCCGGCCGGGACGATGAACCCGGCCGAGAAGCCGCCGTCGGGCGTCTGGTCGGTGTTCCCCATGATCACCTGCGTGATCGCGGTGTAGGGGACGTTCAGCTCCTCGGCGGTGATCTGCGCGTAGGCGGTGCTCGCCGAGCCCTGGCCCATCTCGCACTTCCCGGTCCGGAGCACGATCGTGTTGTCCGGGTTGATCGTGAGCCACGAGGCCCACTGGGTGGCGTCGGGCGTGTGCGCCGTACCCGGGACGAGGGGAACGCCGGCGGCCTTCGCGGCCTTGGCGTCGACGAGAGCGCCGGCGAGGCCGAGGCCGGCGACCAGGCCGCCTGCGCCCTTGACGAGCTTCGAGCGCGTGAGCGTCGCGCCGAAGATGTCGAACGTCTCGACGTCCTGCTTCTCGATCGCGCTCATGGTCAGGCCCCCTTCCTCATCGCGGCCGCCGCCCGCTTGACCGCCTGGATGATCGCGGTGTAGGTGCCGCACCGGCACAGGTGCCCGTTCAGCGCCTGCTTGATCTCGAGCTCGGACGGGTTCCTGTTCGCCGAGAGCAGGTCGGCGGCCTGGATCAGCATCCCGTTCTGGCAGTAGCCGCACTGCGGCACCTGCTCGTCGATCCATGCCTGTTGCAGCGGGTGGAGCGCCGGGACGGCGCTCGCGGTGCCCCGCTCCTTCGCCCACAGGGCCGGCAGGCCCTCGAGCGTCGTGATCTCCCTCCCGGAGACCGCCGCCACCGGGGTGACGCAGCTCCGGATCTCCTTCCCGTCCAGCAGCACCGAGCAGGCCCCGCACTGGGCGAGCCCGCAGCCGAACCGCGGCCCGTGCAGGTGCAGCTCGTTGTGCAGGACGTAGAGGAGCGGTGTGTCGAGGCTCGCGGTCACGCCGTGCACGAGACCGTTCACCTTGAGCTTCAGCGCATTGGCCATTCCCACCCTCCGTCTTCGCGGATGCCGCGCTGCGGCGAACCCGCACGCGGCGAGCGGAAATCTACTGACGAGCCGGACGGAAGTCAATGCGACTCGAAAAGTCGATCGAGTCGACTTTTCTTGCGGCGGCCGCGCTCGCCCGCTACCCTCGGAGGCGTGAGAGCGGCGGCGCAGGCCCGCCCGGGACTGCGCGAGCGCAAGAAGCAGCGCACCCGGGAGGCGATCGTGCGGGCGGCGACTCGGCTCTTCGCCGAGCGCGGCTACCAGGCGACGACGGTCGCCGAGGTGGCCGAGGCGGCCGAGGTCTCGCCGAGCACGGTCTTCGCGTACTTCCCGGCGAAGCCCGACCTCGTCTTCGCGCTGCTCGACGCGGTGATCGAGAGCGCGCAGCGGCGCGTGGTCGGGCGGCCGGCGGGGGAGCGGGCAGACGACGCCGTCGTCGCGTGGATCCGGGACGACCTCCCGGTCGTGGAGGCCCCGTACAAGGAGCTGATGCGGGCGCTGCCGTCGATTACGGCGGACCCGGAGCTCCAGGCGGCGGAGCGGCTGCGGATGGCGCGGTTCGAGGACGTGCTCGCGACCGCGTTCGCGCGCGACCTCGGCGAGGGCGCCGGCGGGATGCGCGCGCACGTGCTCGCGACGATCGCGCTCCGCGGGATGGCGGAGGTCTGGGACGACTGGTACGCCCACCACCGCGGCGACCTCAACCTCGACCTCGCCGACCTCGCCGCCCGGAAGTCCGCGTACGTCCGGGAGGCGCTCGCCGCCGGGCGCGCGGCGATCGAGCTGCTGCCGAGCCCGGTCT
>Ga0209810_1000365_pt1 | contig 106433 bp, 110 predicted proteins | sample Coa_R1_7_FD_187159 | JGI IMG/M metagenome (GOLD analysis project Ga0209810, IMG submission 187159) | Surface soil microbial communities from Centralia Pennsylvania, which are recovering from an underground coalmine fire - Coalmine... | ecosystem: Environmental > Terrestrial > Soil >... | reverse complement strand
TCATCCCACCAGTCCTCGTCGGTCGACCTCACCGACCAGCAGGCGCACGATCTAACCGTAGAGCTCGAACACTCCGCCGCCGCGAGTGCTGACCTGCTGGTGGCTCGGGACCAGCCTCACCGACTTAATGGCTCGGGTGGTCGACCCCCATTAGCCTGCCTCGGTGAGCGCTCCTCGGGTGGCCGTCGGGCCTCGCCCCTTCCCCCTGGCGGAGGAGGCGGTCCGGGCCGGCGGCGGCGAGGTGGTGGCGGCCGAGGACGCCGAGGCCCTCGTCTGGATGTCCTCCCGCCACGTGTCCGAGCTGGTGGATGTACTCGGTGACGCTCCCGGAGTCCGCTGGGTGCAGCTACCGATGGCGGGAATCGAGAGGGTGGTGGCCGCCGGGGTGGTGTCCGCCGAGCGGACCTGGACCTGCGCCAAGGGCCTCTACTCGGAGCCCGTCGCCGAGATGGCGCTGGCTCTGGCCCTGGCCGGTCTGCGCCAGGTCACCAACTCGTTACGGGCCCGGGCGTGGGGGCCGGAGGCCGGTCGCACCCTCTACGACGGGCGGGTGACGATCGTGGGCGGCGGAGGGATCACCGGGGCCCTGCTCGACCTGCTGCGCCCGTACCGGGTGGCCACGACCGTGGTGCGCAAGCGCCCCGAGCCGGTGCCCGGAGCCGGCCAGACGGTGGGCCCGGAGCGGCTGGTCGAGGTGGTGGGCGGCGCCGACGCCGTCTTCCTCACCCTGGCGTTGACGCCCGACACCGCCGGCATCATCGGGGCGCCCGAGCTGGAGGCCATGGCCCCCCACGCCTGGCTGGTGAACGTGGCCCGCGGCGGGCACGTCCGGACCGACGATCTGGTGGCCGCCCTCCGCTCGGAGTCGATCGGAGGAGCGGGCCTCGACGTCACCGACCCCGAGCCGCTGCCGGAGGGTCACCCGCTGTGGGACCTGCCCAACTGCATCATCACCCCGCACCAGGCCAACACGGCGGCCATGGCCATCCCGCCGCTGATGCGGCGCATCCGCGACAACGTGGCCCGCTTCGCATCGGGGCAGCCCCTGGAGGGCGTGGTCGACCCGTCCCTCGGCTACTGATCCGTCGGCGACAATGGAGGGGCGATGCAGCCCCGGATCCGCAACCTGTCGATCATCGCCCACATCGACCACGGCAAGTCGACGTTGTCGGACCGCGTCCTCGAGCTGACCGGGGCGGTCGACCCCCGCGATATGCGCGAGCAGTACCTCGACTCCATGGACATCGAGCGCGAGCGGGGCATCACCATCAAGGCCCAGAACGTGAGGGTGCACTGGCGTGACCACGTGCTGCATCTGATCGACACCCCGGGCCATGTCGATTTCGGCTACGAGGTGAGCCGCAGCCTGGCGGCGTGTGAGGGAGTGGTGCTCCTCGTCGACGCATCCCAGGGCATCGAGGCTCAGACGTTGGCCAACTGCTACCTGGCTCTCGAGCACGACCTCGAGATCGTGGCCGCCCTCAACAAGATCGACCTGCCCGCCGCCGATCCCGACCGGTACGCGGGGGAGATCGAACGGGTGCTGGGCCTGCCGGCCGACCAGATCCTGCGCATCTCGGCCAAGACGGGGGAGGGGGTGCCCGACCTGCTCGACGCCGTAGTCAACCGGATCCCGCCACCCCAGGGTGACCCCGACGCTCCGCTCGCCGCCCTCATCTTCGACTCCTACTACGACCAGTACCGCGGGGTGGTCAGCTCGGTGCGGGTGATGGAGGGCACCCTGCGGGCCGGGGCCCGGCTGCGCTTCATGCAGGCGGGCGCCGTCCACGATGTGGAGGAGATAGGGGTCCGCACCCCGGCGAGCACGGCGGTGGCCGAGCTGGGCCCCGGGGAGGTGGGCTACCTGATCGCCGGCATCAAGGACGTGGGAGAGGCCCGCTCCGGTGAGACGGTGACCGAGCAGCCCCGCCCGGCCGCTGCGCCCCTGCCCGGTTACCGCGACCCCAAGCCCATGGTGTTCTGCGGCCTGTATCCGGTGGACGGCGACGAGTACGCCGACCTGCGCGAGGCCTTGGAGAAGCTGCGGTTGAACGACGCCAGCTTCACCTACGAGCCCGAGACCTCCGGCGCCCTCGGCTTCGGCTTTCGCTGCGGCTTCCTCGGCCTGTTGCACATGGAGATCGTCCGCGAGCGGCTGGAGCGCGAGTTCGACCTGAGCCTCATCGCCACCGCTCCGTCCGTCGAGTACCTCGCCCACCTCGAGACCGGAGAGGTCGTCGAGGTGGACAACCCCTCGGCGATGCCGCCCTCGCACCAGGTCGAATTCGTCGAGGAGCCGTTCCTGCGCGCCACCATCCTCACCCCGACCGAGTTCACCGGCACCGTCATGGACCTGTGCCAGACCCGCCGGGGCGAGATGGACAAGATGGAGTACCTCTCCCCGGAGCGACTCGAGCTGGTGTACCGCATCCCGTTGGCCGAGGTGGTTATCGACTTCTTCGACCAGTTGAAGAGCAGGACGAAGGGATACGCCAGCCTCGACTACGAGCCGGCCGGTTATGACCGCTCGGACCTGGTCAAGATCGACGTGCTGCTCAACGCCGTGCCCGTTGACGCCTTCTCCACCGTCATCCACCGGACCAAGGCGCAGGAGTACGGGCGGAGAATGACCGAGAAGCTGCGCGAGCTCATCCCCCGGCAGCTGTTCGACGTGCCGATCCAGGCGGCGATCGGGGGCCGCATCATCGCCCGCGAGACGGTGAAGGCCAAACGCAAGGACGTCCTGGCCAAGTGCTACGGGGGCGACATCACCCGCAAGCGCAAGCTGCTCGAGCGCCAGAAGGAAGGCAAGAAGCGGATGAAGGCCATCGGCAGGGTCGAGGTGCCCCAGGAGGCCTTCATCACCGCCCTGCGCCTCGAAGACTGAGCTAGCGCAGCGTCGTCCCCCCGTCGACGGCGAGGACCTGGCCGGTGACGTAGCCAGAGGTGACCAGCCCCAGGCAGGCCTCGGCGATGTCCGCCGGCTGTCCGGAGCGACGCAGCGGAGCGGTCTGGGTGACCCGTTGGCGGATCTCGTCCCAGTCGGCGGTCCAGGGCGTGTCGACGAGCCCGGGCGCCACCGCGTTCACCCGGATCTCGGGCCCGAGCACGTTGGCCAGCAGCAACGTCATGTGGTTCAGGCCGGCCTTGGACACGGCGTAGGGGATCGAGCTGCCGGTGGGGCGCAGCCCGGCGATGGAGGTGATGTTGACCACCGACCCGTGGCCGCTGGCCTTGAGGTGGGGCACCGCCGCCCGCGTCATGTGCCAGGTGCCCAGCACGTTGACATCCAGGATCCGTCGCCACACGTCGTCGGTGACCGCGTCCAGGTCGCCGTGGGGGATCACCTTGGTGGTGCCGGCGTTGTTCACCAGGATGTCGACTCGGCCCCAACGCTCGACGGCGGCATCGACCAGGCGGTGACAGTCGGAGTCGGACGACACGTCCCCCTGGACGTACAGGGCGTCAGCGAGGGAGGCGGCGACCTGCTTGCCGGTGTCGACCGACGCTGACGAGTTGACGACCACCCCCGCGCCTTCAGCGGCGAACGACCGGGCCACCGCTTCGCCGATGCCGCTCGACGAGCCGGTGACGATGGCGACTCGACCGTCCAGCGCCCCCATCAGGCGGGGAGGTGGTTCGACAGCCACTCGAGGGTGCGCTTCCACCCGTCGGCAGCCGAGTCAGGGTGGTACGACTCGCGCTCGTCGCAGTGGAACCCGTGGTCGGCATCCGGGTAGCGGACCACCTCGGCGTCGACCTTGGCGTTGTCCTTCAGGGCCGCCTTCAACTTCTCGACGTCGTCGACCGGGATGTGGGCGTCGCGGTCGCCGAACAGCCCCAGCCAGGGCGTGTACATCTCTCCGATCCGATCGACAAGGGCGGGCATGACGTCCGAGCGTCCGCTGACGATGCCACCCCCGTAGAAGCCCACAGCTGCGCCCAGGGATCGGTCGACCGCGGCCAGGAAGCTGACCCGCCCGCCGAAGCAGAACCCGACCACCCCCACCCGGTCGAGGCTGACGCCGTCCTCGGAGAAGGCGCCCAGGGTGGCGTCGATGTCGGCCAGGATGCGCTCGTCGGACAGCTCCTTGAAGTGAGGCATCACCGCGCCGAAGTCGCCGTAGGCGACGGTGCCGCCCCCCGAGCGGTGAAAGAAATGCGGCGCCATGGCCAGGTAGCCCTCGGCCGCGAACCGACGGGTCACGTCCTCGATGTGGCTGTTGACGCCGAAGGCCTCCTGCACGACGAGCACGCCTCCGCGAGGCGACCCGTCGGGCCTGGCCCGGTACACGGGCATGGGCCCGTCGGCCGTGGGGACTTCGAAGGTGGTGGTCTCCATCTCTCCGGACACTAGACGCCCGGCCGTAGCGAATCGGTCGGCGCACGGGCGCCGCCCCGGGGGATTCGCCCACCGTCCAGGCCGACGGTTTACCCTGAAACCGATGCACCGACGGATCGCTGCCGGTGTCGCCGCGGGCTGCCTCTCGCTGGTGGCCGCGGCCGGTTACGCCCCCCACGCCGCCGCGGTCGCCGCGCCGCCGGCCAACCCGGCCGCGCCGGCCCCACCCCAAGCCAAAGCGTGGCTGGTGGCCGACGCCGACACCGGCGCGGTGATCGCTTCGTTCAACGATCACGCCGTCATGCGCCCGGCCAGCATCGCCAAGATCCTGACCGGCCTGCTGGCCATCGACATGCTGCCGCCCGACGCCACCGTGGCGGTCGGGGCCGACGCCCAAGGGACCGAGGCGGCCAAGATCAACATGAAGGCCGGCCAGGTGTGGACCCTGACCGACACGCTCCATTCGCTGCTCATGGTGTCGGCCAACGACGCCGCCGTCGCCCTGGCCGACAAGCTCGGCGGCTCCGAAGCGGGCTTCGCCGCTCTGGCCGGCCGGGCCACCGCCGATCTTGGCGCGGTGGACCATCCGATCTTCAACGACCCCGCCGGCCTCGATGATTCGTTCGCCTACGGCGGAGGCAACGAGGTGAGCGCCTACGACATGGCGGTCATCACCCGGGCGGCCATGTCTCTGCCTGACTTCCGGGCCATCGTCGCCAATCCGCTCTACCACTTCATCGGGCCCGACGGGGTCCATCACACCCTGCACAACCACAACAAGCTCCTGTTGTGGGACCCGACGGTGATCGGTGTCAAGCCCGGCTACACCAGGGCGGCGGGCGACACGTTCGTGGCCGAGGCGACCCGCGGCGGGCGCAGCATGCTGGTCGTCGAGCTCGACTCCGCTCCGCCGGCGATGTACTCGGGCGCCGAGGCGCTGCTGGCCCAGGGCTTCGCCACACCCGTGTCGGCCGAGACCGGGCCAGAGCAGCTCCCCCCGGTGAAGGTGCCGACTCAGGCTGAGCTAACGGCACCGACCCTCGCTCCGGCGGCGGCCGCCCCCCAGCCCCACCGCAGCGGGCTCACCAACGAAGTGGCGGCCGTCCACGGGGCGCCGCTGCTGTCCCCCGGGGAGGCTGCCGGAGCGCTGGGGGCGGGCGGCATCCTCTTGCTTCTCGGGGCGCGTCGGCGCAGGACCATCGCCCGCCGGCGAGACGCTCGGCGGCCAGCGGGCCGCCGACCCACCGGCGTCGTCTCCCGCCAGCCGGCGGACGCCGGTTCGCCGTCGGACGGGTCCGGGGGTGGGTTCGACCCGGTCGCCCACCAGCTCTACCTGCCGGACCTGCCGGCCAGCCTCTTCGACCAGGATCAGCTCGAGCCGAGGAACCCCAGCACGGCGTCGATGCACCGGTAGTCGCGCGGGGTGGCGAAGTGGTCCACGCCCGGCAGGGTCACCAGCTCGGCATGGGGCAGGGCTTCCATGAGCGGGCCGGCGGGGCCGGCGAAGTCGCGATCTCCGAGGACCACCAGCACCGGACAGGTCACCGCCCTCAGCAGGTCGGGCGTGACGGCCGGGGCGTTGCGGCGCATGAGGGCGGCCAGCGCCGCCCGGTCGTTGCGGGGATCTGAGGCCAGCTGAGCGAAGACCCGACCGCCGACGTCCTCGGGGTCGGCGCCCGACTCGACCGCCTTGGCGATGGCTTCGTGGCCCTCGGAGCGGAAGAGGTTGGCCCCCACCCCCATCACGACCAGGCGGCCGAAGTGAGAGGGGTCGCGGGCGGCGAGGGTCAGCAGGATCCGTGCTCCCAGGGAGAACCCGACGCCATCCACCAAAGGGTGCTCGGCGTAGGTGGCGGCCACCTGGTCCTCGAGGTTTTCGTAGGCGGCCGGATCGGCTGGCTTGGGGGAGGAGCCGTGGCCGGGGAGGTCACCGCCGATCACCTGGCGGCCCTCTTCGGTGAGCAGGTCGACCCAGCCGGGCTCGACCCAGTTGTGGTCGAACGACGATGCGAAGCCGTGGATGAGCAGGACCGGGGCGGGCACGGGCCCGGAGGCTACCTTCGCCGCCCGGGGCGGAATCGGGGAGCGGGCTTGGCAGTCGGTACAATCGAGTGCCAGACGAGCCGGCGAATCGACCCGGAGACGCTGGTTGGAGGCGTTCGTGGACTCCCTTGACGACCGGAAAGCAGCCGTCCTCCGGGCGGTGGTCGAGGAGTACATCGAGACCGCCCAGCCGGTCGGGTCCGGCCATGTGGCCGGACGGCCCGACGTCGGCGTGTCGCCGGCCACCGTCCGCAACGAGATGGCCGCCCTCGAGCGCGACGGCTACCTCGCCCAGCCCCACACCTCGGCCGGAAGGGTGCCCACCGACAAGGGCTACCGGTTCTTCGTCGACCAGCTGACCCGCCTGGGGCCGCTCGGCCCGTCCGAGCGGCTGCAGGTGAAGGAGTTCTTCGCCCAGGCCCACGGCGAGCTCGAGCAGATGCTCCACGACACCTCCCGGCTGTTGTCCGAGCTGACGTCGTACGCGGCCGTGGTCGTGGGGCCGCCGGCCGAGGCGGCCACCATCCGGTCGGTGCAGCTGGTCGGATTGAGTCCCCGGGTGGCGCTGGCGGTCACCGTGTTGTCCAACGGGGCGGTGCACAAGCACACGTTCGAATGGAACGAGGACGTCGGCGAGGAGCGGCTGGGGGCGGCCACGGCCCGGCTGTCGGGGGTGCTGGTGGGCAGCACGATGCGCTCGGCCCAGCCGCCTCCGCCGAGCGGGGACGCCCTGCTCGACTCCATGGTCGACCAGGTGGCTACCGCCCTGCGGGCCGCGGTCAGCGAGGAGTCCGACCAGGTCTTCGTGGGGGGCACGGCCCGCATGGCGGCCGCCTTCGACGCCGTCGAGACGGTCCGCTCGGTCCTCGACACGCTCGAGCACCAGTACGTGGTGGTAAGCCTCTTGCGTGACGTGGTGGACCGGGGGTTGTCGGTGGCGATCGGCAGCGAGCACGGCTTCCAACCGCTGGCCGAGTGCGCGGTGATCGTCGCCCCCTACGGCCGCCAGGGTGAGCGGTCCGGAACCATCGGTGTCCTCGGACCGACCCGGATGAACTACCCGCAGGCCCTAGCGGCGGTAGCGGTGGTCAGCCAGCGGCTGGGCAGCCGACTCGACGAGGGATGATGGCAAGCGACTACTACGCCCTGCTCGGCGTGTCTCCCAGCGCCACCGAGGAGGAGATAAAGCGCGCCTACCGCAAGCTGGCGCGCGAGCTCCACCCCGACACCAGCGGCGGGGACCCGGAGGCGGAGGAGCGGTTCAAGCAGATCACCGTCGCCTACGAGACGTTGCGCGATCCCGAGCGGCGCCGCCGCTACGACATGTTCGGACCGGAGGGCGCTCGAGCCGGAGCCCAGGCCGACGCCAGCTCCTTCTTCGGCGCCGGAGGCATCGGTGACATCTTCGACGCCTTCTTCGGAGGAGGCTTCGAGCGGGCCTCCGCCGGCCGTCGTCAGGCCGGTCCCCCCCGTGGTCCCGATGCCGAGACCACCCTCGAGCTGCAGTTCGAAGAGGCGGTGTTCGGCGCCCAGCGCGACGTGACGGTGCGGACCGCGGTCTCCTGCGAGACGTGCGGCGGCAGCGGCGCCCGCCCCGGCACCACCCCCACCCGCTGCTCGGCCTGCAACGGCAGCGGCGAGGTGAGAAGGGTCCGCCAATCCCTGCTGGGCCAGGTCATGACCTCCGGGCCGTGCGGACGTTGCGGTGGCCTCGGCGAAGAGGTCTCGAGCCCCTGCCCGGACTGCGCCGGTGAGGGGCGCAAGGTCGGCAACCGCACCTGGACCGTCGATGTGCCGGCAGGGGTCGGCCACGGCACCACCCTGCGCCTCGCCGGCCGGGGACCGGTGGGGCCGCGGGGCGGGCCAGCCGGCGATCTCTTCGTGCACCTCATGGTCATCCCCGACCCCCGTTTCGAACGGCGGGGCTTCGACCTGGTGCACACCCTTCCGGTCTCGATCGCCCAGGCCACCTTGGGCACCACCGTGCTGTTGGAGACCCTCGACGGCGAAGAGGAGCTGAGCATCCAGCCCGGCACCCAGAGCGGCACCATCCTCAAGCTGCGGGGCCGGGGCGTGCCTCATGTGGGAGGGCGGGGCCGGGGTGACCTTCTCGTGGACGTCGTCGTCGAGGTGCCCGGCGACCTCACCCCCACCCAGGAGGAGCTGTTGCGCCGCTTCGCCGCCGAGCGAGGCGAGGAGGTGTCGCCCCCGGCGGGAGGGCTGCGCTCGAGGATCCGCTCCGCCTTCAAGTAGCCCAGGTGGGCGGGTCCTTCTCGGCCGACCTGCGGACCGCCTCGGCCCACGTCTTCGTGGCCGATCTCGGATCACCGTCGCTCGAACCCGACGACGCCCACCACCTGACCCGGGTGCTTCGCGTGCGCCCCGGGGAGGCGGTGACCGTGTCGGACGGCGCCGGTCGGTGGCGGATGTGCCGGGCCGGGGCCGCCTCCGGTCGCGGTGTCGCTCTCGAGGTGGCGGGCCCGGTGCACGAGGAACCGCCGGCGGCGCCGGCCGTGACGGTGGCCATGGCGTGGCCCAAGGGGGAGCGGGCCGACTGGGCGGTGCAGAAGCTCACCGAGGTCGGGGTCGACCGGGTCATCCCCTTGGTCACCGATCGGGGCACCGTCCGGTGGGACGACACCAAGGCGGCGGCCGCCACCGCCCGGATGGCCCGGATCGCCCGCCAGGCGGCCATGCAGAGCCGACGGGTCCGGTTGCCCGAGATCGGCCCCCCGACGTCTGTAGGCGACGCCTTGGGCCGGGGCGGCGCCGGGGCCTGCGCGGCCGAGCCGGGAGGTCAGGCTCCGGACCTGGCCCGGCCCTTCGTCCTAGTGGGGCCGGAGGGGGGGTGGGCCGACGGCGAGCTGCCGCCCGACTTGTGCCGTGTCGGCCTCGGCCCCACCGTGCTGCGAACCGAGACGGCGGCCGTGATGGTGGCGGGGGTCCTGTGTCTGATGAGGTCAGGGTTGTTCCGGCGCTCCTAGTGGCGGGATTTCCGGACATAAACCCCGTTATTTCCTCTCGAACCGGACGAAAGGTGTTGGCATGACGACTCATAGTGGTAGCGTTGGGGTCCATGAGCGAGGACTTCCACGACCCCAACTACGCACGGAAGGTCGGTGAGCGCCTCCGCTCGATGCGCAAGCAGAAGGGGATGTCTCTCCAGGCTGTCGAGGCCGCCTCGGACAAGGAGTTCAAGGCCTCCGTCCTCGGCGCCTACGAGCGAGGAGAACGGTCCATCTCGGTGCCCCGCCTGCAGAGGCTGGCCCGGATCTACAACGTCCCCGTGGACCAGCTGCTGCCCAAGGACCCCGACGACGCCGTGTGGGGCGGGGGGATGATCGACCTGACGAGGGCCGACGCCCCCGTGGAGCAGTCGACCCAGGCCAAGCCCCGTCCCCTGGACGAGGGCAAGGTCGCCATCGACCTCAGCCGCCTCGAGGTGATCGAAGGTCCCGAACGCGAGCTGCTGCGCCGTTACCTGGGATCCATCCAGGTTCAGCGCCAGGACTTCAACGGCCGCGTGCTCACCGTGCGGGCGGAGGACATTCGGGCCATCGCCCGGCTGTTCGACCTGACCGCCGAGGCGATGCGCGAGCGGCTGGACGACCTGGGCCTCTGCCTCCGCCGCTGAGCGGTCGGCCCCAGCGGAGCCCGTCGGCGCCGCCGGCAGGCCCGCGCCCCTTCGGAGTCTACGTCCACGTCCCCTTCTGCGCTCGGCGCTGCGACTACTGCGCCTTCGCCACCTGGACCGACCGTCATCACCTCATGGAGGCATACGCCGCCGCCTGCCGGGCCGAGCTCGGCCTCCTCGTGGCGGGCGGGATGCCCCCGGCCACCAGCGTCTTCTTCGGCGGGGGAACGCCGTCCCTGCTGCCGGCCGAGTCGCTGTGCTCGGTCCTCGACGCCATCCCCCGGACCAGCGACGCCGAGGTGACGGTGGAGTGCAACCCCGACACCGTCGTGCCCGACCTGATCTCCGCCTACCGGCGGGCCGGCGTCAACCGGATCAGCCTGGGCGTCCAGTCGATGGTGCCCTCGGTGCTGTCCGCCCTCGGCCGACAGCACGACCCCGCCGGAGTCGAGCGGGCGGTGGACGTCGTCCGCCACGCGGGCATCGAAAACTTCAACGTCGATCTCATCTTCGGCGCCGTCGGGGAGACGGCGGCCGACTGGGAGCTCACCCTGGGCCGTGCCCTCGCCCTGGGACCGCCGCACGTGAGCGCCTACGCCCTCACCGTCGAGCCCGGCACCCCGCTGGGGCGCGACCGGGGGCGCCACCCCGACCCGGACGCCCAGGCCGACGCCTACCTGCGCGCCGATGCCGTCCTGACGGCGTCGGGGCTGCAGTGGTACGAGATATCCAACTTCGCCCGGGCCGGCTACGAGTGCCGGCACAACCTCCTCTACTGGTCTCAGGGTGACTACGCCGGCGTCGGGTGCGCCGCCCACTCGCATACCTCGGGCCGGCGCTGGTGGAACGTCCGCACCCCCGAGCGCTACATCGAAGAGGTCGGCCGCGGGCGCCCGCCCGTTGCCGCCGAGGAAGTGTTGGACGAGCTGGGCGTGGCCCGCGAAAACCTCGAGCTGTCGCTGCGCACCCGCGGGGGCGTTCCGTCCTGGGCGCTGCCCCCCGGTGAGGCACTGACCGGGCTGGTGGAATACCGCGGGCAGCGAGCGGTGCTCAGCCGGCGGGGGCGACTGCTGGCGAACGAGGTGGCGCTGCGGCTGCAGCCGGCTCCGGCCGGCGCCCGAAGCGGCCCTTGAGGCTGAGGGCCCGTCGCTCGACGAGACGCCAGGACAGCTCGGCCATACCGAGCGACGCCGCCAACCCGGGCACGAAGCCGATGGTGCCGAGCGGGTGCAGCCACGTGGCGATCACGTAGTTCCACAGGTAGATGGCGTAGGAGCGCTTGCCCACCCAGACGATCACCGGGTGGGAGAGCAAGCGGCTGGCCCGAGAGGAGACGCCGGAGGCCAGCCCGGCCACCACGACGGCCGATGCCAGGTCGATGAGGCTGAATCCGCCCAGGTCGCGGAAGCGGCTGTGGTCGTCCACCAGAAGAGTGATGAGGGCGATGCCGACGGCGGCGCCCCCGAACAGCAGCTTGGCGGTGAGACGCGGCGCCCACGAGTCGAAGCGCCCCGTCGCGTAGAGCTGGGCGACCAGGGCCCCGAGGAGGAGCGCCTGAGCCCGAGTGTCGGTGCCGAAATAGGCCCGCCCGTCGGTGACCCCTGCCTGGGCCAGCACCAGGCAGGCGGCGCTCGACGCCACTGTCATGAGGCCGGTGAGCCGCAGCATCGCCTGGGGGCGGAGACGGACGACGAGCAGCAGCAGCACCGGCCACACCAGATAGAACTGCTCCTCGATGGCCAGCGACCACACGTGCCCGATGGGAGGCATGCTGTGGTGGCCGATGGCCATCCAGTTGTAGATCTGGGCCACGGTGCCGATGACCCCCCGCACCGCCACCCACGGGGCCAGCGGCGCTCCGTGTCCGACGGGGAAGCCGGGGACCGTCGAGAACCAGTAGTAGCGGCCCAGCACCATGGCGGCCACCAGCCAGGAGGCGAGGAACAGCCACAACGCCGGTTGCAGACGTAGGGCCCGGCGGACGTGGAAGCGGCCCAGGGACACCCGGCCGGTGAGGGCGAGCTCGTTGAGCAGCAGGGTGGTGATCAGAAAGCCGCTCAGGGCGAAGAAGACGTCGACACCGATCCATCCGCCCCGGGCGGCGCCGAAGGGCCGGAAGTGGTAGGCGAGAACGGCCAGGACTGCCATCCCCCGCAGGCCGTCGAAGGCGGGGTTGTAGCCGAGGAGGCGAACGCGGGAGCGACCTTCGCGAGGGTCCTGGTCGGAGGGGGCGGGCGGCGCTGTCATCGTGTCGCGGTGACGGCGGAGCCCGGAGGGCCCCGGCCTGCCGGGCGGCTGCCGGGCAGGGAGTGCGAGAGCAGTACCCGGCAGCGGCGCCTCTCACTCGCGGTCAGATGTCACTGGCCGGCGCCGGTCCCTCCTGGCAGCTGGAGGATCTGACCCGGGAAGATCAGGTCGGCATCGTCGCCCACCACCAGCCGGCTCCGGTTGAGTGCCACCAGCGACACCCAGTAGTCGGCGGTCTCGACCGCGCTCGGCGGCCGACCGAGGCGCCGGGACTCGACCGAAGCGGCGATCGACCAGAAGCTTTCCCCCGGCGCCACCACCCATCGGCCCGGGTCGGCGGGCGATGGCGGCGATTCGGGGGCCGGTGGCTCCTCGGCTGGCCTCCGTGGCTCGGGCGGCCGGGGGGTGGCGGTTGCGGGAAGGTGGTGCACGGCAGGCGGCGAGTGGCCCGCCGGCGCCGCCGTGCCAGTCGGTCCGGTCCAGGCCGAGATCGACGCGGTGTCCGCCGCGGCCGGGCTGGCGGTGCCGGCGCTGAAGGTGATCGGGACCAGGGCGGCGGCGAGTGAGGTGCGCAGGGCGGGCGTGGTCAGCGCCCGGGCCAGCAACCGGGTCCAGCGGCGGGGATGGACGGCCTCGGCCGCGCAGGCCAGGGCGGAGAGGCCGAGCCACCCGGCGGCGGCCAACCCGGCCATCCGGACCATGGCGAAGCAGGCGCGGGGCGGACCCACTGCCTGTAGCCAGCCGGCGGCCCGCCTCGGATGCAGCAACGGCGGGGCGGGCAGGCGGCGTCCGGCCCACAGGAGGACGGCGGCGGCGAGGGCCGGGAGTAGGACTGACCCGCTCAGGGCACCGAAGCGGACCCGCCGGTTCTGCTCACCGGAATAAGTCATCAGGAGATATGAAACTACATGGAATAGCTCAAAGGCAAGCCCTCTTCCGTCGACGTCATGGCGTCGGCCAGCCAGCGCCGGAACTGCCGCACGTCGGTGCCGGCCGGCAGGGTGAGCAGCTGGCCGGTGCGCGTGAGGTCGTCGAGCTGCTCGAGCAGGTCGAAAAGCCGAGGCGCCTCCTCGGCGGCGTCGGGATCGACTTCGATGGCGACGTCGACAGAGTCATCGCCCCGGGCCTCGGCCTCGAGAGCCGCCTCCCACAGGGCGGCTCGCACCGGCCCGTAGCTGTCGAGCCCGGATCGGATGGAGCGGGCGAGGCGGGCGGCCCCGGTCGCCGGGCCGACGATGTCATCGCGGACGAGCTCGGCCTCACGCACGAGCTCCTGCATGTTCTCCTCCGACTCGCGCACGAGCCGGACGGGGATGCCGGCCAGCTTGAGGGTCCTGGTGCGCGACACGCCCGGTCGGTGAGCGGGGGACTGGTCAGTGTCCGCGACGGTCGAGATCTCGAACCACGCTGTCTTGCCCCGGCCGTCGCTGCTGAGCCCCCACGCATCGGCGAGCCGGTCGACCACCCGCAGCCCCCGGCCGACGGTAGCCGGGAGGACCGGCCCGTCGTCGGCTGCCCGCTGGCCGCGCCCCAGCCGGATGGGCACCGGGCCGGGGGCCTCGTCGCGCACCTCGACCCTCACCAGAGCCCCGGTGAGGACGGCGCGCACGTACACGTCTGTGTGGGCGTGCAGCGTGGCGTTGGTCACCAACTCCGACGTGCACGTCTCCGCGTCCTCACTCAGCGTCTCCGGCAGTTGCCAGGCCTCGAAGATCCGGTGCACGAAGCGCCGGGCTTCGGACGCGCCGGTCCGATCCGGCCCCAGCCAGAGCTCTGCTTCTCTGCTCAAGCGGCCTCCTGGCGGCGGCCCCAGCGCGACCATTCTGGCGGATGGAGGCCCGGGACAGTGACCGCGCCCGGCCCTCAGCAGATTCGCCGCTGCTCCACCGTGGGTCCCTGGTCACCGGCCGCGGTGGCTGTGGCCCGGGCTGTCACGACGGTGCCGGCGCCGAAACCCGGGATGGACCGTCCGAAAACCGGACGAACCCTCCCGGACAGCGCCACGCAGACCTGGCGGCCGACCACCGACACCTGGGGCGACCCGATTAGCTGCAGCCCGCTCAAGGCCTGCGATGCCACCGACTGGTCGGCGGTGGCGACCGCGCGGGCAGGGTCGATAGCGACCTGCCCGCTGCGATAGAAGAGCGGGTCGTCGAGTTGTGAAACGGCATCGGTCGCTGCCGTTGCCGCCGCTGCCTGCAGGCTGCGCTCGCCGAGGAAGACCACGGCGGCGTCGACGACCAGCGCGCCCAGGGCCAGCAGGATCAGTACCGTCGCCGGCACCAGCACCAGGGCGCTGCCGGTGTCGCCGCGCCGTGACGTCACGGGCATCCGGCTGCCCCGGGAAGGCCGCTGCGGTAGGGGTCGACGAGCTGGCTGTGGGATGCGTGGTCGGAGAACTCGCGGCCGAACGCGCCGATGAAGGGAACGTTCACCAGGTGCGCCCGGTAGGTGACGTCCACCCTCACCCGGGTGCAACGGGTCAGGGTGCCCTCGATGGCCGTGCTCAGCCGCGTCGGGTCTCGGCCCTCGGCCACCACGGAGGCGGTGGCCGCCTGCCGGGCATCCGCGGCCGCGGTGGCGGGGCTTGAGGCCTGGACGAAAGCCCGAGCGGCCTCGCGGGCCGCGTCGATGGCCGCCAGCTTGCCGTCCACCACGGCCCAGGCGTCGCCGATCACCAGGACTCCGAGGATGAGGACGAGGACGCCGAACACCAGCATCTCGATGCCCGCCGCCTGCCCCCTCTCGTCGACGAGCTTCATCGCACCCTCTCGCGCCGCACCTGGGCCGTGCGGGTGACGTGGTCCAGACCCAACGGACGGGAGAGCGCCGCCGGCATCAGCGATCGTCGGGTCATGCTCAGGGTCACCGTCACCTCGTCAGCGCTCAGCGCCCAACGAAAGGAAACGTCGCCGCCGGCGCGTCCCAGCTCTTGGCGGGCGACGCCCTCGGCCGAGGGAACCGCATTGGCGGCGGCAGCGGAGTCTGAGCCGGCGACCACCCGTGCCGCGTCGTAGGCGACGGCCGAGAGCACCGAACGGCTCCACAGGTCGAGCGACACCTGGACGGCGAGAAGCAGAAGGGCCAGGCAGATGAGGAAGCCCACCAGGGTGGAGATCAGCCCGACGCCCGCGTCGGGGCTCGATGCCGCTCTACTGACCGAGCCGCGACACTTGCTGATCAACGTTCTGGGTGGCGTGTCCGAGCGTTGCCTTGAAGGCGACCCACAGAAGGGCGCCGAGGAAGGCCATGATGAGAACACCGATGGCGAGGCTCACCACCCCTTCCCCGGCATCGGAAGGCAGGGCTCGGCTCGCCACCTGCCACCGAGCCGTTTGCTGCCACACGTACAGCCGGATCGGCCAGTCGCTCACGTCTCCTCCTCTTTGGGTATCGCCTCATCCGGAGGCGAACAGCCGTAGGGCCTGCATGAAGGGCACGGCGAGGAGGACGACCCCGGGGATGAGAGCCGCCACCGTCACCGGTATCCACACCTGCTGCGCTCGGCGGTCCATGGTCTCCACCGCCTGGCGTTGCACCTGGCGCCGGATCGATCGGGCCTCCTCGGAGAGGAGGCGGCCGAGATCTCCGGTCTCCCCGCTCAGGCAGAGCACGGCCACCAGTCGTTCGACGGCTGGTGATCGGGCGATGCTTGCCCACTCGCGCAGCGCATCCGGTTCGGAGAGGCCTTGTCGGATCCGTCCGCACACCCGGGCCAGGTCCATGGCGCATGCACCTCGGCCCCGCGACGCCACCCTGGACAGGGCGGCGCCCAGGGAGAAACCGGCTGCGCTCAGCATGGCCAGCTGCTCGGCGAGGACCGGTAGCTCGAGGGTGCGACGCCGGTCCCAGTCGCGGCATGCTCCGGTGAGCCGGCTCTCGGCCCAGGCGTAACCGGCGAGGGCCCCGGCCGGCACGCTGGCGACCAGGAGCAGCGCCGGGGGGTGGACGGCGAGCGTCACCAAAACCGAGACGGCGACGCCCGACGCTGCCCAGGCCAGCTGACGCACCCGGAACTCGGCCGGGTCGACCGGAGAGTGGGTACGTTCGAGCCGCTGAGCCAGGTCGTCGTCTCTGCCGGTCAGCCGGGCGACCGATGCCCCGACGCCGGCCGCCAGGGGACCGATCACCTCTCCGAACGTGGTGGCGGACAAGGCGGGCCCGGATCCGTTGTGCCGCCCGGGGCTGTAGGGGCGGAGACGGTCCACCAGGCGGGGCCGGGCGATCCACCGCAGCTGGCTGAGCAGCAGGGTGGCCCCCGCCCACAGGGCGAGTCCGGTGAGGATCAGCGAGCGGGTCACCGGAACACCCGCTCCTCCTCGGGCAGGGCCATGAGCCTTCCGGCCCAGACCCAGCACAACACCACGGCCCCGATGGCGGCCGCCACCGCCACCTGTCCGGCCGGTGTCTCGTAGGCGGCCCGGCCGTCGCCGATCGACAGGCCGGCCAGAGCCATGCCAAGGGGGACAAGGAGGACAAAACGGCGGGCGAAGCGGGCCCCGGCCTGCTTGGCGATGGCGTCCCTGCGTCCGTCGAGCTCCTGGGTCCGGTCCTCCACCAGGGCGGCGAGACGGCGGTCCAGCTCGGTGCCGCCGACCTCGTGGGCGACCAGCAGCGTCTCGAGGACGGCGTCGGCGGTCGGGTCGGCCAGCTGCGCCTTCAGCAGCCTGACGGTGCGGGCGAAGTCGGTGGAAAGCACCCACTCGCGCTCGGCGGCCTCGAAGCTCGCTCGCAGCTCGGCCGGACCCCGCCGGCCGACCTCGAACAGGGCCTGGGGGACGGAGCGGCCCAGGTTCCCGGTCTGCAGACGGATCTCCTCGATGAGGTGAGGCCACGCCTGACGGGCTTGCTCCATCCTGCGGGCCCGCCGAGCCCGATAACCGGCTACCGGCAGCGCCGCGCAGAACAGGCAGCTGACCGCGCTGGGCAGCGCGCCGCCGAACACGACAAAGGCGACCAGGGCGCCGAGCGCCCCAAAGCTCGCCGAGACAGCGCAGAACTGGGCCAGTCCGATCTCGTTGAGGCCGGCCTGGGTCAGCCAGTCCGACAGTCGCAGGCCGGCCGAAGACGCCCGGCCGGAGAGCGGCGCGCCCCGCCGGAGCACGACCGCGGTGTAGAGGAGGTAGACGCCCGCTCCGGCGGCGAAGGCCACCAACACGCCGGTCACACCGTCACCGGCCCCCGGAGACGTTCGGAGGCGCCTCCGTCGAGGAGCGAGACGAGCTCGACGCCGGCCGCCTCCAGCGCTCGGGCCGACCTCACCGGCACGTTGCCCGTCCAGGTGAGGGGCTCATCGGGGTGGGGCCGCCGATACAGGTCCGTGACCGTGAAGTTGGCCGCTCCTCCGGACTGCATGTCCTCGACGGCGGCGATCTCGGTCACCCACACCCGATCCCCGGAGCGGGCGCAGTGCACGACGATGTCCACTGCCTCGCTCACCAGCGTGTTGAGGGCCTCGAGCGGCAACGGCGTCGTCGTGTCGGCCAGCTGGGCGATGAACCGCAGTCGGGTCAGGGCCTGGCGGGCCGAGCCGGCGTGAATGGTGGTGAAGCCCTTGACCCCTGACGACAAGGTGAGGAGCAGCGGAAGCGCCTCGCGGTCTCGGACCTCGCCGACGATCGCCACGTCGGGCGCCATGCGCAGGAAGCCGGCGACGAGCTGGCGGAGATCCACCTCGCGCCGGTCCGCCCGCTTCGGGCGGGTCTGCATGTGGGCGACGTTCGGCAAAGGAACGTCGGTTTCGAAAACCTCTTCGGCCACCACGACCCGGAGCGACGGATCGAGCTCGGCGGCGCAGCAGGAGAGGAGCGTCGTCTTGCCCGCGCCCGGGGCGCCGGCGAAAACCATCGACAGTCGTGCCCTGACGCAGGCGCGCAGGAAAGCGGCGGGAGCCGGATCGAGGGTGCCGCGGGCGACCAGCTCATCGACCGAGCGCAGGGGCAGGCCGGTGAACTTGCGCACATTGACCAGCACGTGGCCGTCGCGACCGATGTCGCCGTGGACGATGTGGAGCCGCGCGCCATCGTCGAGACGGGCGTCCTGCAGCCCCTCGGCGGGGTCGAGCTTGCGGTGCGAGGCGCGCGAGTCGTCGAGGATCTTGGTGAGCGTCCGCAGCACGTGCTCGTCGTCGTGGAAGATCTCGTCGTGATAGCCGGAAGGTCCCCGGTGACGACGAACGAAGATGGCGTCCGGCCCGTTGACCATGATCTCCCACACGTCGGGATCGCGCAGCAGTGGTTCCAGCGGCCCGTATCCGGCCAGGTTCCTGAAGGCTCGCTCGGCGAGGGTGTCCGGCTGGGCGATGTCGAAGGCCCGTAGGCCCCGGTGGTAGTCGTCCGACCAGGCGGCCAGCTCGTCGGCGATCAGCTGGCGCAGGGCGGCGGCCCCCTCGGGCGAGGCCATGTCGAGGGCGACGGCCTTGGCCCGTTCCTGGACGGCCTGCTCGATCTCGATCAGCGGAGAGATCCAGCCGCTCACCCGAGGCTCACTTCCTCGCCGGCCCAGCTGCCGAGGGAGCCTGGCGTCACCGGCTCCGGCGTGTCGGAGCGCTCCGGGGCGGTGAGCTCAGCGAGCATCTGCCGCACAGTCCGCGTCAGGTCCTCGACTAGGGCATGGGGCAGGGTTGACCCGTCGCGGATCGCCGCCTCCACCGCCGGACGATCGCCGATGAGCACCGGGCTGCGTTCGAGACCGGCGGGGGCGAGGACCTGCAGGGCGGAGCGCGACTGGCGCCGGGCCCTGCCGGCGCGGTTCAAGACGGGCAGCAGCCGGGTGGGGGAGACACCGAACTCCACCAGGTCGGCGAGAAGACGGACGAGGGAATGAGTCCCCTTGAGCCCGGGGGATCCGACGACCACCACCACGTCGGCGCCGGCCAGCGCGGTCCGGCTCATCAGGTTGCGGTCCTCGACCTCCACCGATCCGCTCTCGCGTTCGCCTTCCACCTCGGCGTCGGTGTCGCATACGACGTGGCTGTAGTGGCGCAGGAGGGAGTCGAGGGCCGAGCGAAAGGCGTGCGGCCGGAGGGCGGACCATGCCCGGGCCCGGGCCAGTCCGGGCAGCAGGTGGTAGCCGCGTGCGCGTATCTCCACCACGAACGGCGCCAGCGTGGACCAGTCGCCGCCACCGCGGCGGTGGGCCTCGACCAGCCCCTGCAACCCGACGGGGTCTAGGACCCCATGGAGCACGGCCTGCTCGGCGTGCAAGGCCAGATCGACGAGGATCGTGGCCGAGCCGAGACCCTGGGCCAGGCAGGTGGCGATGGTGGACGTGCCGGTGCCGCCGGGGCCGCAGACGGCGACGAGTCGCCCGCGAGGCGGCACAACCCGCTCGCCTGATCTGTCGACCGGGTCGGTGACGGGGCCGAGCACCCGGGCGTGGGCCCGCAGGACCTCGTGGAGCCGCCCCTGGTCCAACGGTGCCCTGAGAACGGCGTCGGCACCGAGCTCGGCCCAGTGACGGCGGGATGCTTCGCCCGAGGCGACCAGCACCACGGCGCAGCCGGCCGACTGCCCGACGGCGACCAGGTCGCGATCGACGATGGGAAGCGTCTCGTCGAGGAGGACCGCCGAGTAGGGGCGGTTGGACTGAAGGCGGGCGTGCAGCTCCTCGGCCGTGAGGCACTTGACGAACTCCACCGGCAGGGACCCACCCGTGGCCCACTGAGCGAGCTGGGTGAACCACTCAGCCCGGGGGCGGGCCAGGCCCAACACGACGTAGCGCTCAGCCATTGGCGGCCGGGTGGTCGTTTCTGACGAGCTCGAGCTGCCCGGCGTTCACCGCGTTGACTAGGGCCACGACGTCGGAGTCGCTGTCGAGACCCAGAGTGATGTCTTCTGACCCGCGGGACCCGAGATTGTCGGCCGCCGTGTCGACCGACACCACGTGGGCCAGGGGAACCACCACGGCCGTGACCGCGGCGCTGCCGCTTCCGAAGGTGGCCAGGACTTCGACCGTCTCGCCCGGTTGCAGGCTCCCATCCACCGCCCGTGACGGATCGATGGCGAAGGAGATCTCGCGCCCGTACGCCGCCGCCGATCCGGCCACCACTGCGCTCGCTTGCACCAGCTCCCCCGAAGCGACGGGAGAGACCACGATGGCCCCGACGAGTCGCGAGGTGTCGCGGAACACGCGGTAGTCGGCCAGGGCGGTGGGGAGCTGCATTCGGGCGGTGGTCAGGTCGCCCGGGCCGATTCGCTGGCCTGGCACCAGCTGGTGGGCCGCCACCACGTAGGAGAGGCGATGATCGGCGGTGGCCCCCGAATAGGTGGCGAAGGTGCCCACGCCGGCGGCGGCCACGAGCAGTCCCCCCAGCAGGGCTCTCAGGTTGACCCCTCGGCGGCTCCGCCGGACAACCCTCGGCCGGGCGAGCGTCACCACCTGCTCGCCCAGTCCGGCAGTCGAGCTGTCTGCGGTGCGCCCCAGCATCCCCGCCCCTCCGTCGGCCTAATTCGCCAGCAGGCGTCCGATTCCTCCCCGTTTGGGAGCTATATCAGGATATCACGGACTAGCACGAAAAGCGACAAAAGCTCTATGATCTGATCATATGGGGCGAATAGCGCTGACATGTGAGCCATTGGGCCGGGGGGCCCACGGCCAGTCCTTTGTCGTGCGGCGCCCGGGGCACGGGCCCGAGGTGCACAAGTGGGTTCCGGGCCTGGCCGGCACAGGGGCGGCGCTGGCCGTGCTCGGCCTATGGGGACGCATCGAAGACGTGGCCGGTTTCCTCCTGCCCACCGCCGTCCGCGAATCAGGCACGGCCCTGGTGACCTGCGCCCCGCTCCTCGCACCGTTCGACTGGACGACCCTCACCCGCCAAGACGCCTTCGACGCCGGCGCCCGCCTCGCTCAGGCGCTGAGCCGGCTGCACCGGGGCGGGATTGCCCATGGCGCCCTCCATTCCTGCAATGTCCTCGACGCAGGCGACGGGTCGCCCCTGCTGGCCGACACGGGCATCGGGTGGCTGAGCGGAGGGGGGTCGCCCGACGACGGCGTCGACCGACGCGCCGTGGCCAGGGACGTCCGCGCTCTCGCCGGTCTCGCCCTCCGCTCGCTGAACACGTCGGGGCCGGGGCACGCACACCTGGCGGACGTGACCCGGATGAGCGACGGTCGCGCCGCGTCATTCGGCGCCGAGGGAGTGGCCCGGCTGCTCCGGGGGGCCGGCAGGTGGCGGCGGGGGCGGAGGAAGACGCCGGCGCTGGTCGCCGGCGCCGGATGCGCGGCGCTGGCGGCGGCGGTGACACACCCTTGGCTGCGGAATGCGGCAGGGTCGCCTACACAGGCATGCGGCTCCGTGTCGTTGCGGCAGCCCATCCCGCCCGGCGCGACCGTCGTGGAGGGCCCGGTGGCGGGTGACGGTTGCGCGGCTGTCGTCACGACCGGACGCTACGGGGAGGTCATCTCGGCCAGCGGGCGCATCACCCACTTCGCCCTGGGTTCGGCCGCCGACGTGTTGCTGGTCGGGGACTGGTTCTGTCGGGGGGAGCTTCTCCCCGCCGCGTACCGACCCGGCCAAGGAGAGCTGCTCGAGTTCCGAGCGTGGCCCCGACCGGGCCAGCCGGCGATCAGCGCCCGATCCGTCGCCACCGGCGTGACTGGGGGTCGCCCGGTCGTCGTGCGGTGGCGCGGCTGTGACCGGGTGACGATGAGGGGCGGGCGCTCGACTCAGGACTCGGAGGCGGGCAGCCGGGCGGCGAGCACCGCGTCCAGCGGCACGTAGCTATCCCGGCCCGCTCGCAGGATCAGGAAGTCCTGAGCTACCAGTAGGAGATCGCCGGTCGCCCACCTGCCGTCGCGCAGCAGGAGACGCACGTTGGGCTCTGAGTCGGCCGCGTCGGCGAGGACGACCGCCAGGTCGACTGGGGAGGCGTCCCGGCGACGGCTGCCGGCGGGCCACGGCAGCCGCCCTCCCGGCACGGCCTCGATGCCCACCAACGACTCGATCCGGACCACCATGACCCCGCCGTCCGCCGGCCACGCCTCTGCCAGCCCGCCACCCACCCGTCCGATCACGGCAGCCACCCGGCTGCCGTCAACCAGCACGACGGTCAAGGGGGTGCCCGCTTCGGCCAGGTCGGAAAGGGCCGACTCGAGATCGGTGTCCTCCGCCGCCTGTCGCCGCAAGCTCCGGGTGCGCGACCGGAGACGGGCGGCTTCCGACGTGCTCACGTCGGCGGCCCACGACTCCACGACACGTTCGAGGGCGTCCGGGCGGTCCTCGGGTCGGCGGACCATGCCTACCCGGGCCCCCGGGACGGCCCCGGTCCCCAGACCGTGAGCGCGGTCATTTCCGAATGCTGCGTCCCGGCGCGCCGGCAGTCAACCGGACCGGGCGGCTGGCCTACTGTCGGGCGCCCATGAAGGTGTGGCTGAACGGGCGGATCGTCGAAGGATCCGAAGCAGCGGTGTCCTTATTCGACCACGGGCTCACTGTCGGGGACGCCGTCTTCGAGACGATCGCCGTGCGCGCCGGCACGGCGATCGCCGTCACCCGGCACCTCGAGCGGCTCCGCCGGTCGGCCCGGGCGCTGGGCCTGCCGGCGCCGAGCGTCGAGCGGCTGCGTGAGGCCGTCGCCGAGACGGTGTCGGCCAACGCCGCCGACAGAGGCGTGGTTCGGGTCCTCCACACCAGCGGCGCCGGGCCGCTCGGCTCGATGAGGGGCGAGCGCGAGCCCACGACGGCCGTGCTGCTCGGCCCCCCGCCGGCCTGGCCGGCCACGTCGGACGTGGCCGTCGTCCCCTGGACCCGCAACGAGCGCTCGGCGGTGGCCGGGGTGAAGACGACCTCCTACGCCGAGAACGTGATGGCTCTGGCCGAGGCCCGGCGGCGGGGGGCCGCCGAGGCCATCCTCGGCAACTGCGCCGGCAATCTCTGTGAAGGGAGCGGGTCGAACGTCTTCCTGGTTCTCGGTGGAGTTCTCACCACGCCCCCCTTGTCGTCCGGCTGCCTGGCTGGTGTGTCGAGGGCGATAGTGATCGAGCTGCTCGGCGTCGATGTAGTGGAGCGCGACGTGCCGGTCGGCGTCCTTGGCGAGGCCGACGAAGCGTTCCTCACCTCGGCCACCCGCGACATCCAGCCCATCCGGTCGGTCGACGGCGTGGGGCTCAAGGCGGCGCCCGGGCCGGTGACCGAGCAGGTCGTCGCCGCCTACGCCGCCCTCATCGCCGATGACCCCGACCCTCACTGACCGTCGGGGGAGTCAGGTGCCCGGGCCCTCGCACTCCTCGCGCTCGATCTGAGCCAGCTGCTCGAGCCGGCGCACGTGACGGCCGCCCTCGAACGGGGTGGTGAGGAACACGCCGAGGACCGACAGGGCTAGCTCCTCGGCCACGATGCGCGCTCCGAGGGCGCAGACGTTGGCGTCATTGTGAAGGCGGGCCATCCGGGCGGTGAACTCGTCGGGGCACAACGCGGCCCGGGCTCCGTGCACCTTGTTGGCGGCGATCTGCTCTCCCTGGCCGCTGCCCCCCATGACCACGCCGAAGTCGGCGTCGCCCCTCACCACGGTGCGGGCCACCGCCGAGCAGAAGGGCGGATAGTCGACCGGCTCCATGGAATCGGTGCCGAGGTCGGTGACGTCGTGCCCCTCGCGCACGAGATAGGCCACCACCGCCTCCTTGAGGCGGAACCCGGCGTGGTCGCTGCCCACGGCGATGCGCACCCTCGCAAAGTAGCGTCGGAGCGGTGAGCGACTGCCTGTTCTGCCGGATCCTGGCCGGTGAGGTGCCCTCGACCGAGGTCCACTCCACCGAGCGCACCTACGCCTTCCGCGACATCAACCCCGGCGCGCCCACCCATGTGCTGGTCATCCCCCGCCAGCACATCGAGAACGCCGCCACCGTGGAGCCGGACCACGGCGAGGTCCTGGCCGAGATGCTGGTGGCCGCCCGCGACATTGCCCGGGCCGAGGGGATCCACGACCGCGGCTACCGGCTCGTCTTCAACGTGGGGGAGGACACCGGCAACAGCGTCCCCCATCTCCACCTCCACGTCATCGGGGGCCGCAAGCTGGGCTGGCCGCCGGGCTGACCTCCCGTGCCGATCGGGCGGGGGCGGCTAGTACCCTGGTGGCGGCGCCCGTGTCATCCACCCAGGTCAAGATCCTCGTCCCCGGCAACCACCTCATGGTTGGCCTGCTCGGCCAGCGTGACGAGCTGCTGCGCCTCGTGGAGGCCGCTTTCGGGGGAGCCCAGATCCACGTCCGGGGCAACGAGATCACCGTCGAGGGCGACGACGCCGAGCGGGTGGGGAAGCTCTTCGAGGAGATGGTCAGCCTGCTCGAGCAGGGTCAGGCCCTCGACACCACCAACCTGGGGCGGACCATCGACATGGTCAAGGCCGACATCCGCCCCACCGAGGTGCTCACCTCCGAAGTCCTCCGCTCGGCTCGGGGTCGCACGGTGCGGCCCAAGACCGAGGGGCAGAAGCGCTACACCGACGCCATCGCCGACAACACCGTCACCTTCGGTATCGGCCCCGCCGGCACCGGCAAGTCCTACCTGGCGGTGGCGCTCGCCGTTCAGGCTCTTCAGGCCAAGCGGGTCAACCGCATCATCCTCACCCGCCCAGCGGTCGAGGCCGGTGAGCGCCTCGGCTTCCTGCCGGGTGACCTCATGGCCAAGGTCGACCCCTACCTGCGCCCGCTCTACGACGCCCTGTACGACATGCTCGAGCCCGAGGGCGTCCAGCGGCTCATGGACCGGGGCACCATCGAGGTCGCTCCGCTGGCGTTCATGCGGGGCAGGACCCTGAACTCCAGCTTCATCATCCTGGACGAGGCCCAGAACACCTCGCCCGAGCAGATGAAGATGTTCCTCACCCGGATCGGCTTCGGGTCCAAGGCGGTGGTCACCGGCGACATCACCCAGATCGACATCGCCGGAGGGCGCAGCGGCCTCCTGGGCCTGGAGGAGATCCTGGGCGGCATCGACGGCGTCGCCTTCGTCCGCCTGGGGCACCGCGACGTGGTGCGCCACAAGATCGTGGCCGACATCGTCTCGGCCTACGAGCGCTCCGCCGCCCGCCACGGCGCCGGCCCGGGCTGACGGGGCTCCGGTGGGCATCGAGGTCTTCGTGGCCGACGAGCAGTCATCGCACCCCGTCGACGCCCTCCGGTGGATGCGCCTGGCCGAGGCGGTGCTCGGGTCGGAGGGGGTCAAGGGCGACGCCGAGCTGTCGATCCTCTTCGTCGACGAGGCGGCCATCGCCGACCTGAACAAGCGCTTCTTGGGCAAGGAGGGACCCACCGACGTCCTCGCCTTTCCCATGGACGAAGAGCCGGTCGAGGGCGGCCGGTCACCCGACTCCGGGGGGACGGGGCCCGGGTGGGCGCCGACCGAGCCGTCCGACATGCCCACCCTGGTGGGCGACCTGGTGATCTGCCCGGCTGTCGCCGCCAGCAACGCCCCCGACCACGCCGGCACCTACGACGACGAGCTCGCTCTCCTCGTCGTGCACGGAATCCTCCACCTCATGGGCATGGACCACGAGGACGAGGAGGAGGCGGAGGCGATGGAGCGGCGCGAGCAGGAGCTGTTGGACCTGCACCACCGTGGCCCGGTGACGCATTGATCGCCGCCGAGGGTCTGCGGGGCACCGACGGGGCCATCATCGCCGTCATCGTGGTCCTCATCGCCGTCTCCTCCGTGCTCGCCCTCTCCGAGACCAGCCTCACCCGTATGAGCCGGGTGAAGGCCCTTCCGCTGGTCGAGGAACGTAGGCGGGGGGCGAAAGTGCTCCTCCGCCTGCTGGACCATCCCGAGCGGTTCCTCAATCCGGTGCTGCTGCTGACCCTGCTGTGCCAGCTGGTGGCGGCCACGCTGGTGGGGATCGTCGCCGACCATCTCTTCGGCGCCCTGGGGGTGGCCATCGCCACGGCCTTCGAGGTGGTGATCGTCTTCGTCCTGGGGGAGGCCGCCCCCAAGACGTGGGCCGTCCAGCATCCGGACCGGGCCGCCCTGTTCGCCGCGCCACTGGTGGCCGGGGTCCTGCGCTTCCCGCCGATCCGTTGGTTGTCCAGCGGCCTCATCTGGCTGTCGAACGTCCTGCTGCCGGGCGCCGGCCTGAAGCGCGGACCGTTCGTGTCCGAGCAGGAGCTGCTCGCCATGGCCGACGTGGCCGCCGAGGAGGAGGTCATCGAGCGCGAGGAGCAGGCGCTCATCCGCTCGATCATCAACTTCGGGGACACCGTGGTGCGCGAGGTGATGGTTCCCCGGCCCGACATGGTGGCGGCGGCGGCGACGCAACGGGTGGGCGAGGTGATCGAGCTGGCCATCGCCGCCGGCTACAGCCGGATACCCGTCTTCGGGGAGACGATCGACGACATCCTCGGGGTCGTCTACACCAAGGACCTGATGCGAGCCGCCCGCGACAGTCGGGCCGACAGCCCGGTCCGGGTTCTCGCCCGCGAGGCGCATTTCGTGCCCGAGACGAAGCGGGTCGCCGAGCTGATGCGCGAGATGCAGGGCGAGAAGTACCACATCGCCATCGCCGTTGACGAGTACGGGGGCACCGCCGGCCTCGTCACGCTCGAGGATCTGATCGAGGAGCTGGTGGGTGAGATCGTCGACGAGTTCGACGTGGAGGAGCCGCTCATCGAGCCCCTGCCTGACGGCGAGTTCCGGGTCAACGCCCGTATGCCCGTCGACGAGCTCAACGAGCTGTTGCACGCCGAGCTTCCGGCGGGGGACTGGGACACGGTGGGCGGCCTGGTCTTCAACCTGCTGGGTCACGTTCCCGTCGAGGGCGAGTCGGTCGTGGCCGACGGCCACCGGCTGGTGGCCGAACGGGTGCAGGGCCGGCGTATCGGCCGGGTGCGCATCGCCCGGCTGCCCGTAGACGCCGAAGCCTGATCGTGCGCTCCGGTTTCGCCACGTTGGTGGGGCGTCCGAACGTGGGCAAGTCGACCCTGCTCAACGCCGTGATCGGGGCCAAGGTCTCCATCGTCTCCGACAAGCCCCAGACCACTCGCACCCAGGTGCGTGGGATCCTCAATCGCCCCGATGCCCAGGTCGTCTTCGTCGACACGCCGGGCATCCACAAGCCCCGCACCCTGCTCGGCGAACGCCTCAACCAGACGGCGACCGAAGCCGTCGGCGACGTCGACGTTGTGCTGTTCGTGGTCGACGCCACCGGCGAGGTGGGCAGGGGAGACCAGTTCATCGCCTCCCGGCTGCCAGCCGACGCCATGGTGGTGGTCAACAAAGTCGACCTGTCCCAGCCCGCGCAGATCGCCGAACGGCTGGCGCAGGCCGCCGAGCTTGAGTTCTCCGAGTACTGGCCCGTGTCCGCCCGCACGGGCGAGGGCGTCGCCGAGCTCGTCGAGGGGATCATCTCGCGCATGCCGCCGGGGCCGCGGTACTACCCCGAGGACACGGTGTCGGATGTCCCCGAGGCCTTCTGGGTGGCGGAGCTGGTGCGCGAGCAGCTCCTCGCCGTCGCCCGCGAGGAGCTGCCTCACTCGATCGCCTGCCGGGTGACGGAATGGGAGTGGCCCTACATCCGCTGCGAGATCCTCGTCGAGCGCGACTCCCAGAAGGGGATCGTCATCGGCAAGGGCGGCACGGTGCTCAAGCAGGTGGGGGAGGCGGTCCGCCGGCAGCTGGCGGACGGCGCCTACCTCGACCTGTTCGTCAAGGTGGACAAAGACTGGCAGCGCCGGGCCAAGGCCCTCGAGCGGCTCGGCCTCTGAAGCCCGGGCGTCACCGGGCGGCGGAGACGATCTCGGCGAGGAACGCCTCGACGTCGGCCCGGTGTCGGGTGCGGCGCATCGGCGGCATGGCCCGGATGAGCTCCCACCGGTAGGGAGCGGTGGCCAGCCGGGGGTCGAGCACGGCGACCACGCCGCGGTCGGCCGCCGACCGGATCAGACGCCCCGCCCCCTGGGCGAGGAGGGTCGCCGCCCGGGGCAGGTCGACCGTGCGGAAGGCGGCCGGGCCCGCCTTGTCGCGCCGGGCCTGCATCAGTGGCTCGTCCGGCCGGGGGAACGGAAGCCGGTCCAAGGTCACCAGCGAGAGCGTCCGCCCGGGGACGTCGACTCCCTGCCAGAACCCGATGGTGGCGAACAGGCACGTGGTCTCCTGGGCGCTGAACTCGGCGACGAGGGCCGGCTTCGGCAGGTCGGACTGGGTCAGGAGGCGGTAGGGCAGCCGGTCGCGCAGGGCGTCGGCGGCCGCCCGCATCGCCCGCCAGCTGGTGAACAGGGCGAGGGTCCGCCCGCCGGCCGCCCGGATCAGGGCCTCCAGCTCCTCGTGGATGGCGGCGTCGGCCCCGGGTCGCCGGGGGTCGGGGAGATGGGTGGCGCAGTAGAGCAGCCCGTGCTCCTCGAACGGGAAGGGGCTGCCCACGTCGAGTTCGTCGGTGCTGGCCGCGGGCAGTCCCAGCGTCTCCACCATCCGGGGCGGGATGGTGGCACTGGTAAGCACGGCCGTCACCTCGCCCCACAGGCTCTCGGCGAGGAGAGGGCCGATCTCGATGGGGGCCAACTTGAGGACCGCCGGCGTCCCCTCGACCCACGCGACCCTCGTCTCGTCCAGCCCGAGGACCGTGGCGATGTCGCCGTCGAGATGACCGGCGGCCTGGAGGCACCTCGCCTTCGCCGGCGGGTCCCCCTCGACCGCCCTGACGGCTGACGTCAGGCCGCCGAGCCGTCGGGCGGCCACGGTCAGGGCGGCGGTGAGGGACTCGTCGAAGGGCAGGGTCAGTCGGGTGCCGGCCGCCCGGTCGAGCGCCGACTCGAGGATGATCGCCGCCTCCATGACCTGGTCGACGGCGGTGGCGGCGGCCCCGGTGAGGATGGGGCGGGCCTGGTGGCCGAGGGCCCGCAGGCGACCGGCACCCAGCTCCAGTCCGAGGGAGGCCGACGCCACGTCCTCGAGCTCGTGGGCCTCGTCGAACACGACGACGTCGTGGTCGGGCAGGACCGCCGCCCCGCTGGCCAGGTGGGCGCCGTAGAGGTGGGTGTTGACCACCACCACGTCGGCCGCCGCCGCCCGCTCCCGCGCCACCTCGGCGAAGCACTCCTCACCCGAGGGGCAGCGTGTCGCCCCGGGGCACTCGGTGGCGGCCACGCTCACCTGACTCCACGCCGCCGGGCGGGGCTCGAACTCGAGCTCGGCCCGGTCGCCGGTGGCGGTGCGCTGGCCCCACTCGAGGAGACGTCGTACCTCTCGGCCCAGCTGTCCGAGGGAGGCCTCGTCGGCGCCCTCGAGGTCGAGCCGCTCCGACCCGCCGGCGACCTCCCGAGCCCGCTGCACGCAGAGGTAGTTGGACCGTCCCTTCAGCACGGCGAAGCTGAAACGCCGGCCCAGGTGGGCGGCCAGGAAGGGCAGGTCGCGCCCGGCCAGCTGGTCCTGCAGCGCCTTGGTGGCGGTGGAGACCACCACCCGCGACCCCCCGAGCAGCAGGGGAACCAGATAGGCAAGGGACTTGCCGGTTCCCGTTCCGGCCTGGACCACGAGGTGGCGCCGGCCCCGGGCCGCCCGGGCCACCGCCTGGGCCATCCGAACCTGACCGGGCCGGGCCTCCCCGCCCCCGGGCAGGGCGGCGGCGACCTGCGCCAGCCGGTCCGCCACATCCTCGTCGCCCACCACCACGTCCGAACATACCGGTGGGGTGTCACGGCGCCAGGCCAGCAGGGGCAAAGGCCTTCAGTTAAGGGCAGAAGCTGCCGATCAATATGGTGCAGCTTCCGACAACGGCGTCGGAGCTGCTCCGTTGTTGGGATCTTTCGGACCGGCCCCGGGTTGTCGCCAGGGCTCCTGAGGCACCTGGCGGACGCCCGGGGGCAATTCGGGGTCGGGACGTGTTTATCTCTCGGCGGGCGGGGTACAGCTCGGACGGCCCAGTCCTCCGTCGAATGGGCCGCACCGCACGGCACGACAACCCCAGCCCCGCCCCCCCTCGGCTGGGGTTGTCGTGCTTTTCTCCTCCGTCCGTTCCGCTCCGTAGCGGAGCGTTATGTGGGCCCATTCGCCCCCCTGGCGGGTGGCCGAGGCCAGACTGGTCGGGTGCCGACCGACGCGCCGGACCGGCCGACCCCCCCTTGGGCCCTCACCGCCACCCGGCTCATCTCCGAGCGGGGGCTGCGCCGCGCCGAGGTGGCCGACGCCCTAGGTCTCTCGCCCCGGGGCCTGGCCGACCGCCTCGCCGGGCGCACCCGGCCCTTCACCGGCGAGCTCAAGGCGCTGGCCCGCCTCCTCGGCATGGAGGTGGCCGAGCTGCTGGCCGCCCAGCTGGACGCGCCGGGCCGGCCGGCGCCGCCCGACCTGGCTCTCCTGACCGACCGCGACCGGCGCACCTATCAGGCCCAGTCCCGGGTGCCGCTCGGGCCAGCCTTGGGGACGGTCCGGGCCACCCAGGCCTATGTGGACGACACCCTGGCCGGGGACTGGTGGGCCAGCTGGGCGCCGGAGGTGACCGAGGTCGTGGTCGACGGGTGCGGCCGGGCCACCCACGAGGTGCCGGCCTGGCACAGCCGGGTGGCCGACGGCGACGGCCACCGCTACGCCGTCCACCTCCCCCGATGGGCCCGCCGGCCGGTCGTCGTCCTGCACGAGCTGGCCCACGTGGCCGCCGGCCCCCTGTTGGCCGCCCGGGCCCACGGGCCCCAGTTCGCCCGGCTGTGGGTCGACCTGGTGGCGGAGCGCATGGGGCCTGAGGCGGCGGCCCGGCTGGCCGGCGAGCTGCGGGCCGAGGGGCTCGGCCTGGCCGCCAGAGCCGAGGTGGCCCGGGCCCGGCGGCAGGGGCGGCGGGAGATGGCCCGGCTGATGGGCCGAGGTGTCGGGGGTCGTCAGGCAGGGTAGCCATCCCCACGGCAGGAGTTAGGTGTCGAGCCCAAGCGTGATCCCCTCCCGATCCCTCGGGTGGGCCGGGGCGCCCCCGGCGGCGCCGCCGGGCTGGTGGTCGGCGGCGCCATCCTTCTCGCCGTTCTGGCCCTGATCGCTTACATGGTCATGGCCGGCTTCGGCCTCTGAGCCGAGGACCGCCCGAACGGCAGGGGTGCCCCGACTCTGGTGAGGCGCGCGGTAGCTTCGCCCGGGTGGCCGCGTTGGACGGAATCGACATGTCCCGTCTTCCGGTCCACGTCGGCTGTGTCATGGACGGGAACGGGCGGTGGGCGGCCCAGCGGGGGCTGCCCCGCACCGAGGGCCACGCCGCCGGCGAGGAAGCCCTGTTCGACACGGTCGAGGGCGCCCTCGAGCTCGGAATCGGCTGGCTGACCGTCTACGCCTTCTCCACCGAGAACTGGAGGCGGCCGGTCGACGAGGTCCGCTTCCTCATGCGGTTCAACGAGGACATCCTGGTTCGCCACCGCGACGACCTGAACGACAAGGGTGTTCGGATCCGCTTCGCCGGGCGTCGGGGCTGGCGGGTGCCCGGCCGGCTGGTCCGCCACATGGACGACTCCATGACCCTCACGGCTCGCAACCGCCGGCTGACCCTGACGATCGCCTTCAACTACGGCGGCCGGGCCGAGATCGTCGACGCCGTGCGCTCGCTGGTGGCCGAGGGCCTCCCCGCGTCCAAGGTGGACGAGCGGGCGATCGCCTCCCGTCTCTACTGGCCCGACGCGCCCGACCCCGACCTGGTGGTCCGGACGTCGGGGGAGTACCGCATCTCCAACTTCCTCCTGTGGGAGCTGGCCTACAGCGAGCTCGTCTTCACGGACGTCCTCTGGCCCGACTTCCGCCGCGAGGACCTCTTCGACGCCGTCCGCCAGTTCCAGCGCCGCGACCGCCGCTTCGGAGGGGTGGAGGAGAGGCAGGCGTGAGCCTGTACCAGGACCAGGGGGTGGTCTTGCGCACCATCCGGCTGGGGGAGTCGGATCGCATCGTCACCTTGGTCACCCGCGGTCACGGCAAGGTCCGAGCCGTGGCCAAGGGAGTACGCAAGACCAAGAGCCGCTTCGGCGGCCGGCTCGAGCCCATGGGACATGTGGCCCTCCTCCTCTACGAGGGGCGCGAACTCGACGTCGTCACCCAGGCCGAGACCCTCGAGCCCTTCCGCCAATTGCGGGCCGACCTGGACCTGGTCGCCCGGGCCTCGTCGCTCCTCGAGGCGGTCGACCAGGTGGCCCAGGAGCGACAGGCCCAACCGCGCCTCTACGAGATGCTGGTCGGGGCGTTGCGCGCCCTCGAGCGGACCCGTTCGCCACTGGTGGTGCCGGCGTTCTTCCTGAAGCTGCTCGTGCTCGAGGGGTCGCGCCCGGTGCTCGATCTCTGTGCCAACTGCGGGTCGGAGGGGGCTCTGGTCGCCTTCGATCTCGAGGAGGGTGGCGCGCTGTGCCGTTCCTGCCGGCGGGGCATGCCCCTCGGGCCGGAAGCCTTGGCGCTGATGCGGCGGATCCTCGGTGGTGAGATGGGGGCCACCTTTGCCGAGCCCCCCGGGGCCGCCGGGCGCGAGGTGGAAGCCATCGCCTCCTACGCCATGGAGCACCACCTCGAGCGGAGGCTGCGCAGCATCGGCATTCTCGACCGGGGCTGATCGGAGCCTCCGATATCCTCCCGGCATGGCCGGCGAGGACCTCACCGAGAAGGTCGTCAACCTGTGCAAACGCCGGGGCTTCGTGTTCCCCTCGGCCGAGATATACGGCGGGTTCCGCTCCACCTACGACTACGGGCCGTTGGGCGTTCTCATGTTGCGCAACGTCAAGGAGTCCTGGTGGCGCTCCATGGTCCAGATGCGCGACGACATCGTCGGCATCGACGCCGCCATCCTCTCCAGCCCGAAGATCTGGGAGGCCTCCGGCCACCTGGCCGGCTTCACCGATCCGTTGGTGGACTGTCGCAAGTGCAAGGAGCGCTGGCGGGCGGACCAGATCGGTGACACCTGCCCGAACTGCGGCTCGGCGGATCTAACCGAGGCTCGGGCGTTCAACCTGATGTTCAAGACGTTCGTGGGGCCGGTGGAGGACGAGGCGTCCGTCGCCTATCTGCGGCCGGAGACGGCCCAGGGCATGTTCGTGAACTTCCTCAATGTGCTGCAGACGTCGCGCAAGAAGCCGCCGTTCGGCATCGCCCAGATGGGCAAGTCGTTCCGCAACGAGATCACGCCCGGCAACTTCGTCTTTCGCACCCGCGAGTTCGAGCAGATGGAGCTCGAGTACTTCGTGCCGCCTCAGGAGTCCGGCAAGTGGTTCGAGTACTGGTGCGGCGAACGGCTGCGCTGGTACGTCGACCTCGGCATCCCCGAGGACAAGCTCCGGCTCCGTCCCCACGATCCCGACGAGCTCAGCCACTACTCCGTCGGCACCGCCGACGTGGAGTTCGACTACCCGTGGGGCTGGGGGGAGCTGGAGGGCATCGCCCAGCGGACCGACTTCGACCTCGGCCGCCACAGCGAGCACTCCGGGGTGCGCCTCGAGTACTTCGACCAGGCCAGCGGGGACCGCTACACCCCCTTCGTGGTGGAGCCGGCCGCCGGGGCGACCCGGGCCATGATGGCCTTCCTCCTCGCCGCCTACGACGAGGACGTGGTGGGTGGGGAGGAGCGAACCGTGCTGCGCCTCAGCCATCGGCTCGCCCCCTACAAGGTCGCCGTCCTGCCCCTGTCGAGGAAGGAGCCGCTCGTCGAGCTGTCGCGCAAGGTGCTGTCCGAGCTGCAGCCCCACTGGCAGTGCGACTACGACGAGACCCAGTCGATCGGGCGCCGCTACCGCCGCCAGGACGAGATCGGCACCCCGCTGGCGGTGACGGTCGACTTCGACAGCCTCGAGGACCGGGCCGTGACCGTTCGCGACCGCGACTCGACCGAGCAGGTGCGGGTCCCCATAGACGATCTGGTCAGCGAGATGCGGGGGAGGCTCACCCTCCAGTAGGTAGGCTCGGGCCGCACTTCGTTCCCCCGGCAGGAGGGTCCATGCCCTACGTCTACGCGTTCGACCACAAGCACCGCCGTCCCCCGATGCAGATGAAGGACCTGTTGGGGGGTAAGGGGGCCAACCTGGCCGAGATGACCTCGGTGCTCGCGCTGCCGGTCCCCCCCGGGTTCACCATCAGCACCGACGCCTGCCGCGACCACATGGTCGGCGGCTGGCCCGAGGGGCTCACCGCCGAGGTCGACCGTCACCGCAAGCGGCTGGAGAAGGCGATGGGGAAGCGGTTGGGCGACGCCGTCGACCCGCTGCTGGTGAGCGTGCGCTCGGGGGCGAAGTTCTCCATGCCCGGCATGATGGACACCGTCCTCAACCTCGGCCTCAACGACGACTCGGTGGACGGGCTGGCCAAGCAGACCAGCGACGAGCGGTTCGCCTATGACTCGTACCGCCGGTTCATCCAGATGTACGGGCGCATCGTCCTCGGCATCCCCGGCGAGCGCTTCGAGACCCTCTTCGACGCGGCCAAGGAGCTGGCCGACACCGGGTCGGATGCCGAGGTGCCGCCCGAGCTGCTGCGCTACCTGGTCGACTCCTACAAGCAGATCGTCAGGCGCGAGACGGGCAAGCCCTTCCCGCAGGATCCCGACGAGCAGCTCCGCGGCGCTATCGAGGCGGTCTTCCGCTCGTGGAACTCGCCCCGAGCCATCGCCTACCGCAACCGCGAGCACATCCCCCACGACCTGGGCACGGCCGTCAACGTGCAGACGATGGTGTTCGGCAACCGCGACGACAACTCGGGCACGGGCGTGGGCTTCACCCGCGACCCCTCCACCGGCGCCCAGGGCGCCTACGGCGACTTCCTCGTCAACGCCCAGGGGGAGGACGTGGTGGCGGGCATCCGAAACACCGAGCCGCTTTCCGCCCTCGGAGACCGCTTCCCCAAGATCTACAAGCAGCTCATGGACATCTTCGAGCGGCTCGAGAAGCACTACCGCGACATGTGCGACGTCGAGTTCACCATCGAGCAGGGCAAGCTGTGGATGCTGCAGACCCGGGTGGGCAAGCGCACCGGCGCCGCCGCCCTGCGGATGGCGGTGGAGATGACCAAGGACCGCAAGATCAAGCTGTCCAAGCAGGAGGCGGTGCAGCGGATCGCCGCCGACCACCTCGAGCAGGTGTTGCACCCTCAGTTCGCCAGCAGCGCCGTGAAGGTGATCGCCAAGGGTCTCGGCGCCTCGCCTGGCGCCGCCGTCGGCCGGGCCTACTTCAGCGCCGACGCCGCCGCCGACGCCGCCGGGCGGGGCGAGCAGGTGATCCTGGTCCGCCAGGAGACCTCCCCCGAGGATGTCCACGGCATGATCGTCTCGGAGGGGATCCTCACCTCTCGGGGCGGGCTGGTGAGCCACGCCGCCGTGGTCGCCCGCGGGTGGGGCAAGCCGGCCGTGGTCGGGGCCGAGAGCGTCCGCATCGGAGCCCTGAGCTTCTCGGTCGGCGACGTGACGGTCGAGCAGGGCCAGGTGATCTCCCTCGACGGCACCACCGGCGAAGTGGTGCTCGGCGAGGTGGCCCTGTCCTCAGCCGCGCCGCCGGCCGAGTTCGAGACGATCCTCGGCTGGGCCGACGAGATCCGCCGGGGCAAGCTGGCGGTGCGGGCCAACGCCGACAACGGCGCCGACGCCGCCAACGCCCGCCAGTTCGGGGCCGAGGGCATCGGCCTGTGCCGCACCGAGCACATGTTCCTCGGCGACGACCGGCTGCCCATCGTGCGGCGAATGATCCTCGCCCAGGGCGAGGAGGAGGAAGCCGCCGCCCTCGAGGAGCTGCGCAAGGCCCAGAAGGCCGACTTCGAGGCGATCCTCGAGGCCATGGACGGGCTGCCCGTCACCGTGCGCCTGCTCGACCCCCCACTGCACGAATTTCTCCCCGACACCGAGGAGATGGCGGTCAAGGCGGCCACCGAGGGCCTCACCGACGAGGAGCGGCGCCTCTACGACGCCGCCCGGGCCTGGGAGGAGGTCAACCCCATGCTCGGTACCCGAGGCGTACGCCTGGGCGTCCTCAAGCCCGGCTTGTACGCCATGCAGGTTCGGGCCCTGATGGAGGCGGCCGCGGCCCGGGTGAAGAAGGGCGGTCACCCCATCGTCGAGGTGATGATCCCCCTGACGGTCACCCGCGAGGAGCTCGCCCTGGCCCGCTCGTGGGTGGTCGACACCGTCCGCGACGCCACCAAGGGCGTGAAGGGCGGGATCGAAGTGCTGATCGGCACCATGATCGAGACGCCGCGGGCGGCTCTGCGGGCCGACGAGATCGCCGAGGAGGCCGACTTCTTCTCCTTCGGCACCAACGACCTCACCCAGATGACCTTCGGCTTCAGCCGCGACGACGTCGAAGGGCGGATGATGTCGACCTACCTGGAGAAGGGCCTGTTGCCCCGCAACCCGTTCGAGACCATCGACCAGACCGGCGTGGGGGAGCTGGTCAGGTTGGCGGCCGAGCGCGGCCGGCGGACCCGGCCCCAGCTCAAGCTGGGGGTGTGCGGCGAGCACGGCGGCGATCCCGAGTCGATCGCCCTGTTCGCCGACGCCGGCCTCGACTACGTCAGCTGCTCGCCGTTCCGGGTGCCGATCGCCCGGCTGTCGGCCGCTCAGGCCGTGCTGGGGTCGGGGGCGTACTCCACCGCCTGACCGGGCCCCGGGCCGGACCGTCGGGCCGCCCGCAGCAGCTCCACCAGGCTGGCGCCCGGCCGGCCCACGAGTGCGCGCGTCGGCGATCCGACCAGTCGGCCGGCGATCCCCGCCGCCGTCTCCTGAGCGGGCTCGGTGGCCACGGACAGCACCAACAGGTCGGCGCCCACGGTGGTGGCCAGCTCGAGCAGGTCCGCGGCGGGGACGTCGGCGCCCAGGTGGTGAACCTGCCACCGGTTGGCCCGCAGGGCGATGGCGGCCATGGCCGCCGGCAGGGAGTGTCGCTCGCCCGGCGGCGTGGCCACCAGGCACACGCCTCGCGGACGACCCCTCGGGTGAACCGACAGCCGGGCGATCAGCCGCTCGCAGACCGAGGTGGCCCGGTGTTCCACCGCCACCGACGCCGAGCCCTCCTCCCATGCCTGGCCGATCCGCCTGAGGGACGGGGCCAGCAGAGAGTCCATGAGCTGCACCGGCTGCACGCCCCCGTGGGCCAGCCGCTCCACCACCGCCCGGGCTCCGAGCTCGTCGCCGGCCAGGAGCAGGTCGGTGAAGCGCTCCACCGGCGGACCCCAGTTGCGCACCGGCGAGCGTCGCGTCGGCGGGGCGGGCTCCGAGCGGCGGGCCGCCACCCGGGCCACCTCGTCCTCGGTCACGTGGTAGGAGCCGGCGACCTTGACCGCCGACAGCCGGCCCTCGCGCACCCAGCGGTAGGCGGTCTGGTAATGGATGCCGAGTTGACGGGCGGCCGCGCTCAGGTCCACGGCCGACAGTTAGGCAGAGTGGCGGCCGGCCCGCCAGCCGTCGCGGTACCGTCGGTTGTGGCCATCCTCGAGGAGGACGTGGCGAGGGTGCGGGCGTCGACGGACTTCGTCGCGGTGGCCGGCGAGCACATCGCCCTCAAGCGCCAGGGCCGCCGATGGGTCGGGCTGTGCCCGTTCCACGCCGAAAAGACGCCGTCGTTCTCGATCAACGCCGAAGAGGGGTTGTACTACTGCTTCGGCTGCCAGGCCTCGGGGGACGTCATCACCTTCGTGCGCGAGCTCGAGCATCTCGGCTTCGTGGAGGCGGTCGAGAAGTTGGCGTCGCGAGCGGGGATCCAGTTGCGCTACGACGAGGCCGCCGGCTCGGAGCGGCGCCGCCAGCAGCCGCTGTTCGAGGCGGTGGAGAAGGCGGTCGACTGGTACCACCAACGGCTGCTGACCGGGCCCGACGCCGCCCCCGCCCGGGCCTACCTGCGCCGGGTGCGCGGCTACGACGGGGACGTCGTGCGCCAGTTCAAGCTGGGATGGGCCCCCGACGAGTGGGACGGTCTGTCGCGGGCGCTCCGGCTCCCCGACGACGTGCTGCGCGACACCGGCCTCGGCTTTGTGAACCGCAGGGGTCGACGCCAGGACGCGTTCCGGGCCCGGGTCATGTTCCCGATCTTCGACCCCGCCGGCCGTCCGGTGGCCTTCGGCGGCCGGGTCCTGCCCGACTCCGGGGTCGAGGGGCCGAAGTACAAGAACTCCTCCGACACGCCGATCTACTCCAAGCGCCGCACGCTGTACGGGCTCAACTGGGCCAAGACCGGCATCGTCGACGCCGGCGAGGTCGTCGTCTGCGAGGGATACACCGACGTGATCGGCATGCACCTGTCCGGCGTGGCCCGCGCCGTCGCCACCTGCGGCACCGCCCTGGCCGACGAGCACTTCCGGCTGCTCAAGAACTTCGCCCGCCGGGTGGTGCTTGCCTACGACGCCGACTCGGCGGGGCAGGCGGCGGCCGAACGGTTCCACGACTGGGAACGCCAGTTCGAGATGGACATTGCCGTGGCGGCCCTGCCGCCCGGCAGCGATCCTGGCGACGTGGCCCGGCGCGATCCGACCGCCCTGCGTCGGGCGGTCGAGGAAGCCCTTCCGTTCATGGGATTCCGGGTCGAGCGCGTCCTGGACGCCGCCGACCTGCGCACGCCCGAGGGGAGAGCAAAGGCCGCCGAGGCGGCGATGGGCGTGGTGGCCGAGCATCCCAACCAGCTGGTGCGCGACCAGTACCTGATGGTGGTGGCGGACCGCTGCCGCCTCGACGCTGACCGGCTGCGCGCCATGGTGGCCGGACGGGGGGGACCTCGGCCCGCCGACGTCGTCGAGTCGGCCGACCGCCCTGCCCGCAGGTCGCCAGCGACCGACGGGCACCGAGGATCGGTGGCCGCCGAGATGGCCGCCTTGCGCCTGGCAGTGCACCGCCCCGAGGAGGTCGCCGACCGGCTCGAGGAGGTGCTGTTCTCGGATCCCGTGCACCAGGCCGCCTTCCGGGCTCTCGCCTCGGCGTCGACCCTTCACGACGCCATAGCCGAGGCTGAGCCCGACGCGGCCGCCCTTCTTCAGCGGCTGGCGGTCGAAGACGCCGACGACGATCCCGACGACGTGACCGCCCAGTTGGTTCGACTTGGCGCGTTGGGGGCACTCACAGAGTTGGAGGCTGACGCCCGCGCCGGAGGCGATGAGCAGTTCGCGAAGACCGCGCAGGTCATGACCTGGTTGAAGCTGGAGATCGAAGCGCTCAGCGACCCGCACGAACAGATCGAAGCGTCCAGGCGGCTGGTAGCCTGGCTGGCCGACCGGGGGGAGGGAAACACATGACAGAGGGCGCCCTCTCCGCTCCTCCAGGGGACCTCGAGGCCAAGTTCGCCAAGCTGCTGGCTTCAGGACGGGAGCGGGGCTACCTCACACAGGACGACCTCATGTCGGTGCTGGAGACGGTGGAGCTTCACACCGCGCTCATCGACGCCATCGTCAGCCGGGTGCGGGCCGAGGGAATCGCCTACGTCGAAGAGACGGAAGAGGAGGGCGGCGAGGGAGTCACCGACGAGCCCACCGGCGAGCACCCGGTTGCCCCCGCCACGCCTCCCATGCAGGTCACCCCCGCCCCGACGGCCACGGGCGCGGGTCAGACGTCGGCGCGGGTCGCGACGGTGCCGACGAGCCGTGGCCGGCCCAAGGCCGAGGAGAAGGCGGACGACGAGGACCGGGGGGCGGGCGGAGCCGACCCGATCCGCGCCTACCTGAAGGAGATCGGCAAGGTTCCGCTCCTCACGCCCGAGCAGGAGGTTTCCCTGGCCCAGCGGGTCGAGGGAGGGCTGCGGGCGGCGGAGAGGATCGCCGCCCTCGAGGACTATCTGGGCGACATGGCCCAGTCCGAGGCCCAGGCCCGCGAGGAGCTGCTGGTCGCCGACGGCCTCCGAGCCAAGGAGCTGCTCATCGAGGCGAACCTTCGCCTCGTCGTGTCAATTGCCAAGCGCTACCGCAACCGGGGGATGGCGTTCCTGGACCTCATCCAGGAGGGAAACCTCGGATTGATGCGGGCGGTCGACAAGTTCGACTACACCAAGGGCTTCAAGTTCTCCACCTACGCCACATGGTGGATCCGCCAGGCCATCACCCGGGCCATCGCCGACCAGGCCCGGACGATCCGCATCCCGGTGCACATGGTCGAGACCATCAACAAGGTCACCCGCATGCAGCGCCAGATGCTTCAGGAACTCGGCCGCGAGCCGACCGCCGACGAGATCGGCCAGCGGCTGGAGATGACCCCTGACCGGGTGCGCGAGATACAGCGCATCAACCAGGACACCGTCTCCCTCGAACAACCGATGGGAGACGAGGACTTCAGCCTGTCCGACGTCATCGAGGATCAGGGCGCGGTCATGCCCGTCGACGCCGCCACCCGCACCCTTCTCAACGAGGCCATCAAGACGGCGCTGTCACAGCTGAGCGAGCGCGAGCAGGAGGTCATGCGACTGCGCTTCGGCCTGGACGACGGACAGATGCGCACCCTTGAAGAGGTCGGAAAGGTGTTCGGCGTCACGCGCGAGCGCATCCGCCAGATCGAGGCCAAGACGCTGGCCAAGCTGCGCCACCCGATGCGCAGCCAACCGCTGCGCGATTACCTCGACGAGGAGTAGCCGGCGCTAGCGGGTCTCGCTGAGGATCGGGCCGTCGTTGTCGCCGATGCGTGACTCGACCGCATCACGCGCCCGCTCCATGCCGAGGTCGACGACGGCCCTGGTCTTCTCACCGACAGTGTCCAACGTGTCTGACTCGCGGGCCCGGGTCAGGAGCCGGTTGATCTGCTCGTATCGCTCGCGGCCGGCCATCGCCCCCAGGTAGTAGCCGGCGGCGAAGCCCACGGCCACGCCCATGCGGAATCTCATGTCGCCTTAATACCCCGTTTACCCCGCAGACACCAGAGGTTGAGAGGCGACCTGGGTGTTGTCACACCCTTTCGGCACCCTTCACTCATGGGATATCGGGGAAAGCTGGCCGAACGGGAGGCGGCCCGACGGCTGCGGGCGGAGGGCCGGACCATGCTGGACATCGCCCAGATCCTGGGGGTCAGCAAAGCATCGGTCTCCTTGTGGGCCCGCGACGTCCCCTTCGAGGCGCGTCCGCGGGCGAGGGCGCGGCGGCGGGGGCCCAATGCCCTTCAGCGACGCAAGGCGGTGGATATCGAAAGGCGTTGGCAGGATGGGCTGGCCCGCGTGGGGGAGCTGTCCGAGCGTGACCTGTTCATCGCCGGCATCGCCCTCTACGCGGGGGAGGGCGCCAAGACGGACGGCGCGGTGAAGTTCGCCAACAGTGACCCCCGGCTTATCCGTGTCTTCTGCGCCTGGCTCCGGGCCTGCTTCGAGATCGACGAGAGCCGGCTTCGGGCCTGGCTCTACCTGCATGAAGGGTTGGACCTCGAAGCGGCTATCCGCTACTGGTCGGAGGTGACCAGTATCCCACCCCAGCAGTTCGGCAAGCCGTACCGCGCCAAGCCGGATGAAGGCATCCGCGCCGTCAAGCATGTCCACGGATGCCTGGCCGTCGGCTACAGCTGCAGCGCCACCCATCGGACGATCCTCGGGATGATCGATGGGGTGGTTGGAGCGAGGGCCGGGTGCTGGCCGGCTGATAAGTTTCGGGCCATTCCGGGGTAGCTCAATCGGCAGAGCACGCGGCTGTTAACCGTGGTGTTGAGGGTTCGAGTCCCTCCCCCGGAGCTCCAGCTTCCCCGCCCGTTCAGGGCTCCAGCAGCACCTTCACCGCACCCGTCCGCCGGCGGTGGGCGAGCGCCTGGATGGCGAGATCCCATTGGTCGAGCGGCCAGCGGTGGGTGACCAGGGGCGACAGGTCGAGGCCCTCGGAGACGAAGTCGAAGTAGTGCTCGAAGGCGTGCTTGCGCTGACCCCGAACCTCTTCGACGCCGAAGGCGTTGGACCCGACGACGTGGATCTCCTTGAAGTAGAGGAGGGTCCACTCAAAGCGCTTGGGTGGCTCGACCCCGCTGATGACGAGGCTTCCGCCGGTGTCGAGGAGGCGCAGGGACGTCTCCACCGTCTCCGGGCTGCCGACGGTGTCGTAGACGACCGAAGGGCCGTCCTGGAGCCACCGCTTGCCGTTCCACGGCACGAGGGCGGCGGAGCCCGTCCGCCGGGCCACCTCGTCGACCAGCTGGTCGGGGTCGGTGGGCAGCACGGCGTGGGCCCCTAGGCGAGTGGCGATGTCGGCCCGCCGGCCCGGCCGGCAGGCCACCCAGACCTCGCTGTCGGGGTGGAGGTGGCGGACCAGGGCGACGGCGGCGAGGGCCAACGGTCCGCTTCCGTAGACCAGGACGGAGGAACCGGCGGGGGGTGGGGCCAGGACGATCGAACGGAGCGACACGCTGACCGGGTCGGAGAGAACGGCGATCTCGTCGCTCATCCCGTCGGGCACCGCGAAGAGCTGGCCCTCGTGGGCAGTGAAGGTCTCGGCGTGGGCTCCGGGGGCGGCGGCGCAGTTGCCCAGGTGGATCGAGGCCGGCAACACCCCCTTGGTGAAGTTACGGCACCACGGGTAGCGGCCCTGGGCGCAGGCGGGGCAGGGTGGGTCGATGCCGCGGGGCCCGCAGCTGAGCCAGGGGTTGAGCACGACGCGCTCGCCTGTGTCGCGCCGGCGGGCGAGCACCTCGTGGCCGAGGACGTGGGGAAACGAGATGAGGGCGGTGAGGGGGTTGTCGCGGGCGCCGTTCAGGAACACCTGCTTGGCGTCGGAGCCGCACATGCCGCTCACGATGGTGTCGCACAGCACCCAGCCCGGCGCCGGGGGCACCGGCTCGGGGATGTCCTCCACCCCCACCGGGGCGTAGGCGGCGGTGAACCCGCGGGAGTTGATCTCACCGCTGATCTTGGCCGCGGCCTCTCGGGCGAGGTTGTGTCGGAACACCAGCGCCTTCATCGTCCCTCCAGGCTCGTCGTGCCAGCCGGTCAGGCTACGCCCGGCGGGAATCTGAGGGCGTTTGGTCAAGAACGACCAGGTCCGGGCCGATCTCTATGCCCGTGAGCACAGCCCTGCCCGAGGAGCCCACGCCCACCGACACGGCGGAGCGCCCCGACTTCCGCTTGGCCAGTTGCTCGCGGCTGTACCCGAGCGGCGACATCGACCGCGACGAGGCCGATCTCCGGCGCTCTCTGCGCATCAGCGACGCGGTGATCGCTTTCGACGACTGGCTGCTGGTCGCCACCGCCGGTGACGACGAGGCCGCCGCCGGAGCCCACCACCGCCTGGAGGTGCTGGGGTGGGACGTTCGACCGGTCGCCGGCCCCTACCGGGGCGAGATCGCCCTGGCCGCCGAGGTGCTGGGTCCCCAGGTGAGACCCCGTCACTCCGCCCCCCGGTCCGACCGGCGGCTCCTGCTCGTCGAGGACGACCCGGAGCTCACCTACTTCCTGCGCGACCTCCTCGAGCAGGAGGGCTGGCGGGTCACGTCGGTCTCGGGCCCCCAGGCCGCCGCTCAGGCGTGGTCCGACGATCCGCCCGACCTCATGATCATCGGATTCCTCGGCGGCCCCGACGCCGCTGAGCTGTGCCTCGCACCCCGGCGGGAGGGCTACCACTTCCCGGTGCTGGTCTGCTCGGACACGGTCTCCCCGGAGGTGCGTCAGGCCGCCGCCGGCGCCGGCGCCCCGGTGGTGAGCAAGCTCCACCGCCTGTACCTGACGGCCGCCCTGGCCGCTCTGCTGCCCGACTGAGCTTTGGCTGCTCGGGGGGCCGTGGGGCCGGTGGGGATCGAACCCACGGCCTAGCGATTATGAGTCGCCTGCTCTGACCACTGAGCTACGGCCCCGGTGGACGCACAGTACCGGGCGAAACGACCAAAGCCCGTACCCGGCGGGACTTTTGGCCCCGGGTCATCGGCCTCGGCGAGAGCGATCCTTTATCTCGTGATCAGAGGCACAAACGGAAGAACAGAAGCCGGTTCCCTCTGGTCGGCACTGACGCTCGACAACAGGAGGAACGACCGTGCGCCGTAAGACTTTTGATGCGCTACTCACCGCTGGCGGGGCCGTCCTGACGGTGGTGCTGCTGGTGGCGGGGGCCCTGCTGCTCTGGGGGGCGAACTTCGCTAACAGCCAGGTCCACAACCAGCTCGCCCAGCAGCAGATCACCTTCCCGACGGCGGCCGCGCTGGCCAACGCCAAGCCGGGCACCGAGGTGACGCCCCAGATGGTCCCGTACCTGCAGAAGTACGCCGGCCAGCAGCTGACTACCGGTGACCAGGCCGAGGCCTACGCCGACCACTTCATCGCCAACCACCTGGCCGCCATGCCCTACGGCGGGGTGTACTCCCAGGTGAGCGCGGCGTCCCTCGCCGCTCCGACGAACACCAAGCTGGCCGCTGAGGTCCAGACGGTGTTCCGGGGCACCACCCTGCGGGGACTGCTCCTCGAGGCCTACGCCTTCTCGAAGTTCGGCAGCATCGCTCAGATCGCCTCGATCTGCTCGTTCGCTCTGGCGGCGGTGATGCTGGTCCTGACCGGGCTGGGCGTCTGGCACCTGCGCCGGACCACGGACGAAGAGGTGATCGTCGGGCTGCACACGATGAGCGCCCGGGAGCTGGTCAGCGCCTGAGCCCCATCGAACAAACACAGAACGGGGGCCCCCGGCGTGCCGGGGGCCCCTTCGCGTCTCAGGACAGCTCGGCCAGCAGGCTCGACATGTCGTCGGCGTGCTCCTCCTCCACGGCGAGGATCTCCTCGAGCATCCGCCGGCTCGTCGGGTCCTTGTCGCCCAGCCACCGGATGATCTCGTTGTAGGACGCGATGGCGACCCGCTCGGCGACCAGGTCCTCCCTCACCATGTCGACCAGGTTCTCCCCTTCCACGTACTCGGCGTGGCTGCGGGCGGTCAGGGTGTCGGGATTGAAGTCGGGGTCACCCTGCAGCTGGGTGATGCGGGCGGCGAGGGTGTCGGCATGGCCGGACTCCTCGGTGGCGTGCTGCAAGAACTCGGCCGCCACGGACGTGGCGTTCATTCCCTGGGCCGTGTAGTAGTGGCGCTTGTAACGCAGCACGCAGACCAGCTCGGTGGCCAGCGCCTCGTTCAGCACCGAGATCACCCGCTCGCGGTCGGCGCCGTAGGCCTCGGTTATCGGGCCCTGCTCGATGTGCTGGCGGGCCCGTTGCCGCAGCGTCTGGACGTCGGTCAGGAACTCACTCATCGCTCGCCTCCCTGCCGGGTCTTCCCCGCCGCGGGGCAGCTTGACACGCCCGGGTCGGGCCGCCGGTCGAGGTTTCCCTCGGTGGCGGGGCGGGCAGCAACCCGGCGGCGACCTGGGAGGTGCCATGGCCAACAACTGGTGGTGGATCTGGCTGGCCTTCGTCTTCTTCCTGCTGGTCCTGCCCCTCTCCTACGGGGCCGGCTACCGGCGGTGGGGCATCCCCTATCCGACCTACTACAGCCGGCGGCGTCTGCGCCGGCCCGTGACCAGCGGAGTGGCGGATGCCACAGCGGACGGTCCGGCCGTCAGGCCCACCGAAGAGCCGGCCTGGGGTTGGATCGGAGACCTGGTCTGGCTGGCGTTCGTGATCGCGGTGATCTGGTTCCTGGTCTCCATCTGATGCTGGTGTCCTCCTGAGCCGGCGGGTTAACTAGGGGCTTGCTTTCGGCGACCCCTTCCGACGATCTCACCGGCCTCAGCGGGGTCGCCGTGGCCACGGTGAAGCCGAGGACCGGGCGGGTCAGCCAGGCCATCACCGTCGTCGCCGTGGTGGTGCCGCCCATCGGCCTGGTCGTGGCCATGGCCCAGCTGTGGGGCCGAGGACTGGAGCCGCTTGACGTCGGCTTGCTGATCGGCTTCTACGTGGCCTCCGGAATCGGTGTGACGGTCGGATTCCACCGCTACTTCACCCATCGGGGCTTCGAGGCTGGCCGCGTGGTCCGGGCCGTCCTCGCCGTCCTCGGGTCGATCACCCTGCAGGGCCCGCTCACCCAATGGGTGACCGACCACCGTAAGCACCACGCCCTGTCCGATCGCCCGGGCGATCCCCACTCGCCCCACCTGTCCGGGAAGGGGCTGGGGGGAGCCCTCCGCGGCCTGGTCCACGCCCACGTGGGATGGATGTTCGTCACCAAGGGGATGGAGCGCGGCGACGCCTACGGACGCGACCTCTACGACGACCGGATGATCCGCTGGATCGACCGGCTCTACCTCGTGTGGGTGGTGGTGTCCCTCGGCGCCCCGTTCGCCATCGGCTGGGGGGTGCGGGGCACTCTCGGCGGGGCGGCCGAGGCGCTGGTGTGGGGCGGATTGCTGCGCATCTTCCTGTTCCACCACGCCACCTTCAGCGTCAACTCCATCTGCCACCTGTTCGGCAAGCGGCCCTACCGCTCACGCGATGAGAGCCGCAACAACTGGCTGGTCGCCGTGCTGACCTTCGGCGAGGGATGGCACAACAACCACCACGCCTTTCCCCGGTCCGCCCGGCACGGCATCGACCGCGGTCAGATCGACCCGGCGTGGTGGGTGATCCGGAGCATGGCCGCCGTCGGCCTGGCCCGCGACGTGAAGCTCCCGTCGCGCTCGCGGCAGCGCCACCAGCCTGCGGTCGAGCGGGTGTGACCGTCGAGGCCCTACTCGGCCCCGACACGGTTTCGGCCCGCCTGCTCGGACATCCGGGCCTGCTGCTCGGCGGCCCGCGGGCCCTGCTCCTGCAGGTCGCCCATCCCGGGGTGGCGGCAGGAGTGGCCCAGCACTCCGACTTCGCCTCCGACCCCTTCGGCCGCCTGACCCGGACCCTGAAGGTCATGGACCGCATCGCGTTCGGCCGCCCCGAGCAGGCCGCCGCGGCCCTCGCCGGCCTCGACGCCGTCCACCGCCGGGTCGCCGGTGTCCGCCCCGACGGCGTGGCCTACTCGGCCGACGACCCGGAGCTGGTGCTCTGGGTGCACGCCACCCTGATCGACACCGTCCTGCGGGTCGACGCCCGCTACCTCGGAATCCTCGACGAGCCAGCCCGGCGGCGCTTCTACGAGGAGTCCATGTTGCTGGCCGCCGCCTTCCACCTGCCGGAGGTGCCCGGCGACCTCGACGCCTTCCGCCGTTACATGGCGGCGGCCCTCGACCGGGTCGAGGTCGGTGATGACGCCCGTCGCATCGCCGGCCAGGTCATCCGGCCATCATTCGGGGCGGTCCTCGGCCCCGCCGGCTCGGTTCTCGGCCTCCTGTCGGCGCCACTGCTCGAGGCGGTCACCGCCGACCTGTTGCCTTCGCGGCTGCGGCGGGCGTACGGGCTGCGGCGGGGGGCAGGGTTGCCGCCGGCGGCGGTGGCGTTGCAGGTGGCGGCCACCCTGTCACGACTCGTCTCTCCCCGCCTGCCCGCCGCCCTCACCCGCCCGGGCACCCTGGCCCGGGCGACCGTCCCGTTTCATCCCGGCCACGGGGGGGCGGCCCGGCCCCGTCAGGTGGGGGGACGGAGCTCTCCGGCCAACTCGGCCCGCCAGCGCCCGGGACGGGCCTCCACGAACGGGAAGTCGACCACCGCCCCGGTGCCCCGGTCCCAGTAGCGATGGGGATGGTCGGCGGGGGTGCGGCACAGGACGTGGATGCTCACGCCGGTGCCCGGGCCCGGGTTGCGCACCCGGTGCCACCCCTCGCCCTGGTCGGGCAGGAGGTAGGTGACGTCGCCTTGATGCCACACGTGACGCGACAGCTCATCGAGTTCTGCCCGGTCGCCGGCGTCGGAGCGGGCCCGATAGCGGGTCTCCTCGTCGCCGCCCCGTAGGTAGCCGATCACGCCCCAACAGCCGTGGTGGTGCACGCCGGAGGACGTGCCTTCGGGGAAGACCACGGAGAGGACGTGGAAGCGCCCGGCCGGGTCGGAGTGCAGGAGGTTCCCCACCGCCTGGCCGTCGAGCGGCTCCTCGGCGCCGGCGGGCAGCCCGCTCGGGTCGGCCAGCAGCTGGCGCATCGCCGGAGCCATGGCCTCCGCCCGGGCCCGGTCGTCGGCCAGCCCGCCGTTCCCCAGCACGCCCTCCACCGTGCTGACGAGCCGCTCGAACGCCGTCGCCATGGTGGTGGAGATCCTGCCCGGCGGGGGCGGGCGCCGCCAGTGGCGGCGGTATGGTCCGGCATGTCCGCCGACCGGCTCGGCCAACGGGTGCCCCTTTCCCACCTGCCCACTCCGCTGGAGCCGGCCGACCGGCTGGGAGAGAAGCTGGGGCTGCCCGCCGGAGCCTTGTGGGTGAAGCGCGACGACTGCACCGGGCTGGCGGGTGGTGGCAACAAGTCGCGCAAGCTCGAGTACCTCTGCGCTGACGCCATCAGCCAGGGCTGCGACGTGCTGGTGACCGGGGGAGGGCGGCAGAGCAATCACGTGCGCATGACGGCCGCCGCCGCCAACCGGCTCGGCCTGCGGGCCACCATCGTGCTCGCCGGGGGACGCCCCCAGCGCCCGACCGGCAACGTCGTGCTCGACTTCCTGCTCGAGCCGGACATCGTTTGGGCCGGCGAGCTCGACTACTACGGCACGGAGGAGGCCATCGGCCAGGCGTGCGCCCGGTTGGCGGCCGAAGGCCACCGCCCGTACGCCATCCCGGTCGGGGGAGCTTCTGACATCGGGGCGCTGGGCTATGTCGCCGCCGCCCAGGAGCTGCTCGACCAGTGCCCCGACTTGGACGTGGTGGTGGTGGCCGACGGGTCGGGCGGCACCCACGCCGGCCTGGCCGCCGGGCTCGGCGACCTCGATCGGGTGCTGGGTGTGGACGTCGGCACCCGCCCCGACCTTGACACGACCGTGCCGGAGAAGGCGGTGCAGGCGGCCGAGCTTGCCGGCCTGCGCCCTCCCTCGGGCCGGTGCCGCATCGACCACGACCGGTTCGGAGCGGGCTACGGGGCGGCCACGGAGGAGACCCGCGAGGCGCTGCGGTTGGCGGCCACCCTGGAGGGGCTCGTCCTCGACCCGGTCTACACCGGCAAGGCCATGGCCGGGCTCATCGCCGCCGTGGCCGACGGCCGGATCCGGCCCGGGCAGAAGGTGGTGTTCCTCCACACCGGCGGCATGCCGGCCCTGTTCGCCGCCAGCTACGCCGAATGGATCTCCGGGGCGCCGCCGTCCGGCGCGGTCAGTCCATCCACTCCGGCGACCCCTCGAGGAGGAAGCGGCTGACCGCGAGACAGCGATCGAACGTGTCGCACATCAGCTCCTCGCCGGCCAGGACCCGGGCCAGCGAAACCTTCTGGTGGGCGACGATCGTCAGCCGCCGCTCCGGGGCGTCGGTGGCCGAGGCGAAGGAGTCGATGGCCGACACCTCCAACGGCAGGTCGATGCCCCCGACGCCGGCCAGGTCGATGGTGAGGCGGAGGAGGTCCGGGCCCCTGGGCAGGGGCGGCAGCGCCCAGGTGAAGGTGAGCGGGAAGTGAAAGCGATCGGGAGGCTCGGCGTCCTCGGGCAGGTCGACCACGAGGTCCTCGAAGGCCAGCAGCACCCGGGGGTCCACCTCCAGGGCGAGGTGAAGGTCGAGCGGGCCACCACAGCCCTCCTCGGGATGCAGGTCGACCTCCCACACCTGGCGCAGGGAGTACGTCTCCACGAAGTGGCGCTCGTCGTGCACGTGGAAGCCGTGGTCGACGGCATGATCCTTGAGCTCTGCCACGTAGCCGGCGACGTCGATCACTGCCATGGCGCCCCACAGAGTAGGGGTCCCCGACGCCGCTCACGGTAGGGTCCCGTGGTGGACGACGACCGTGTGCTCGACGTCTTGCACCGGACCGTCGACGCGGTGGTGACCGCCCTCGCCGGCCTCGAGGACTGGGGCCTGTCCGGCCAACGCCGGGGCCAGTACCGCCACGACGTCGTCGCCGACGCCGCCGCAGTCGAGGTCCTCTCCGGGGCCGGTTTCGGGGTCCTGAGCGAGGAGTCGGGTCTCACCCATGCCGAGCGGCCCCTGCTGGCGGTGGTCGACCCGGTCGACGGGTCCACCAACGCGTCGCGGGGCATCCCGTGGTACGCCACCAGCCTGTGCGTCCTCGACGACGACGGCCCCCGGGTCGCCCTGGTGGCCGAGCTTCCGTCCGGGCGCCGGTTTGAGGCGGTGCGAGGGGCCGGGGCGACCTGCGACGGCGGCGCTCTCTCACCGTCCGGGCGTACCAGCCCGAGCTCGGCCCTGGTCGCCATGTCGGGGTTGCCGCCGGCTCGCCCGCCGTGGGCCCAGAGCCGGATGTTCGGGGCGGCCGCCCTGGAACTGTGCGCGGTGGCGGACGGAACGGTCGACGGCTTCGTGGACTGCGTCCCGTCGGCCCTGGGACCCTGGGACTACCTCGGGGCGACGCTCGTCTGCTCCGAGGTGGGCGTGGCCGTCGCCGACGCCGCCGGGCGCGACCTGGTGGCCCGGGGCCACCACGACCGGCGCACCCCCGTGGCCGGGGCGACCCCCGAGCTGCTGGATTCCCTCCTCGAGTTCCGGGCCACCTTCGCCGTCTGAGCGCCAGAGGCGACAGGCAATAAATAGGTTGACTAGTTCCGGCCGGCCGTGATGGAGTTAGCGGGCCGGCGCGCCGCCGGTCACAGCGTCTCTCCGGGGGAGGGGCAGAAAGCAAGATGAGCATGGGCACGTACACGAGGATCGCCGCCAAGCCGATTGGCCAGCCCGGCGTCCCGGCGCGCCCGCGTGGACATTTCGCCCACATGCTCGCCTGGACCGCCAACTACGGCGTGTGCTCCAACGACACCGCCGTGCGGCTGCGGGGCCCCTGCGAAGGGAGATCGGGCTGAGAGCCCGACTCGCAGGGAGAAGGCCCCAAGGCCGCCGGCATCAGCCGGCGGCCTTTCTGTTTCCCGGGGGGACACCCCGATCAGTGAAAGGGGATGGGCGAGATGCTCGCCATCGAGAGAGTCCAAAGAGAGGTGACCGAAGAGCCAGACTGGTCCAAGGCCGCGTGCCGTGACGGGACGGGTTCCCTCGCCGAGCTGTTCTTCTCCGAGCAGCTCGACGACATCGCACGGGCCAAGTCCGTCTGCGCCGGTTGCGCTCTCGTCGAGCCGTGCCTCGAAGGGGCACTGGAGCGGCGCGAGCCGTGGGGGGTGTGGGGCGGTCAGCTCTTCCTGAACGGGGTGATCCTGCCGTTCAAGCGGAAGAGGGGCAGGCCGCCCAAGCACCTGTCGGTCGCGGCCCTGGGCGCCTGAGCCCAGGGCGGCGACCCGCCGTCGGTTTCACGTACCGGCGGCAGGGAATGGACAGGGGGCCCGTGGCAGAGCGCGGGGATCCCGGCCTATGTCCCACTTCCCGTCACTGAGCGAGCACGAGCTGCTCGTCTTCTGGGCCCAGCTGCTGGTCGTGGTGGGGCTGGCCCGGGGCCTCGGCGCCCTCTTCCAGCGCTTCGGCCAGCCCCCCATCGTGGGCGAGCTGGCCGCCGGTGTCGTTCTCGGCCCTTCGATCCTCGGCAAGGTGTGGGCGGGGGGATTCGACTGGCTGTTCCCGACGGGGAAGACCCAGGCCAGCGCCCTCGGCGCGGTGGGGTGGCTCGGGGTGGCGTTGCTGCTGGTTCTCACCGGCTTCGAGACCGACGTCGAGATCATCCGCCGGCTGGGGCGCGCCGCCGGCTCGGTGGCGGCCGGAGCCCTCGCCATCCCGTTCGGCTGCGGGCTGCTCATCGGCACGCTGCTGCCCGCCGGCTTCGTCGGCGCCCACTCCCAACGGGTGGTGTTCACCCTCTTCGTGGGCGTGGGGCTCAGCATCTCGTCGCTGCCGGTCATCGCCAAGATCCTGAGCGACCTCGGCTTCATGCGCCGCAACTTCGGCCAGGTGACGGTGGCCGTCGGCATGGTCAACGACCTTGTCGGCTGGCTCGCCCTCGGCGTCATCGCCGGCTTGGCCGAGTCGCACAAGCTTTCCGGCGGCCGGCTGATGTTCGCCCTGGCGGCCGCGGCAGTCCTTCTGGTCGCCACCTTCACCGTGGGGCAGCGGTCAGTCGACCGCGTCCTGCGCACCGTGCGGTCGCGCTCCCAGGGAGTGGTGCCGCCGATGACCGTCACCCTCCTGGTCACTTTCCTCATGGCGGTCATCGCCCAGGCCATCAAGCTTGAGGCCGTCCTCGGTGCGTTCCTAGCCGGCATCATCCTGGGTCGTTCGCGGTTCCAGCACCGCGAGGTCGGCCGGCACCTCGAGGCCATCACCATGTCCGTGCTGGCGCCGGTCTTCTTCGCCACCGCCGGGTTGCGTCTCGATCTCGGCGTGCTGGCCAAGCGGTCCACCCTGCTGTGGACCGCCGGCATCCTGGTGGCCGCGGTGGTCTCCAAGGCAGGGGGCGCCTATCTGGGTGCTCGGGTCGGGGGGCTCGGCAGCCGCGAAGGGTTGGCCCTCGGCTCCGCCCTCAACGCCCGCGGGGCCGTCGAGGTGGTCATCGCCACCGTCGGCCTGTCCCTCGGCGTGCTCGGCATGCCGGCCTACACCGCCATCGTCGTGATGGCCATCGTCACCTCGATGATGGCGCCTCCGCTGCTGCGCCTCATCATGCGCGACTGGCCAGGCGAGACCGAAGAGCGCGAGCGACTCGAGAAGGAGGCGCTCCTCGACCGCAACCTGCTGGTCAGGCCGGGCCGCCTGCTCATCCCCAGCCGGGGCCGACCGAACTCCATCGTCGCCGCCCAGATCCTCCACTTCGCCTGGCCCGACGAGGTCCCCTTCACCGTGCTGTCGGTGAAGGGGGAGGAAGGCGGCCCGGACCTCACCGCCATCGAGAACGTCCTGGCCGACCGCGAGACCGAGTTCCGCGAGGTCGACAGCGACACGCTGGGGGCCATCCTGCAGGAGGTCCGTCTCGGCTACACGGCCATCGGCGTCGGGGTCAACGACGCCGTCGCCACCGACGGGTTGCTGTCCCCCGTGGTCGACGACCTGCTGGCTGACAGTCCGGTGCCGCTGGTCGTGGTCAGGAGGGCCCGCAAGCAGGAGACGGCTACGCCGTCGGCCTTTGTCCGGGCCCTCGTGCCGGTGTCGGGTACCCCTGCCTCCCGGGCCGCCAAGGAGCTGGCGTTCGGGCTCAGCCGCAACCTCGGGACGCGGATCGTCCTCGCCCACGTGGTGAACCGTCCCGACGCCGAGCCGGTGGCGGCCATGGCTGCGGCGGTGGGGGAGCGACGGGTGGGACCCGGGCTCCGCTCCGGGTCGGCCGCCGACGCCGTCCTGGACCAGGCCGTCGGCGTCGCCGAGGAGTTCGACGTGGCGCCCACCACCATCACCCGTACCGGCACGTCCACCTCCGAGGAGATCCTGGGGGCGGCGGGCGAGGTGCAGGCCGACCTCATCGTCATGGGGGCCACCGTCCGCCGCCTCGACGGCCGCCCATTCCTCGGTCACAACGTCGAGCAGGTGCTGGAGCAGGCGCCCATGACCGTGGTGGTCGTGGCCATGCCCGACGTGACCCCGGCGAGCCCCGACGGCCTCACCCGCCCCTGAAGCGCCGGCCGGATAGCCGGTCATCCTGCCCGCAACGCCGGGAATCGGACGAGCCGCCGGCCGCGGTCACTAGTCCGAGTTGGAGGTCAGTTGTGTAAGCGGGGGTAGACGGGCCATCGAGCAAATGGCACCCACGGGCTATTCCCGGGTCAGCTCATCGAGCCATATCCTTCTCTCTGTGACCAAGCGCCTACTGTCCGTGGCATTCCTGGTGGCAGGCGGCCTGGTGATTCAGATCCTGGGGGTCGCCGCCGAGCCGGTCGCCGTCACCGCCATCGGAGCGGTGGTGGTGGGCGGTGCCGTCCTGGGCGTGCTCCGCCACGGTCGGCACCACCCGGACGGGTGGCGGCAGGTCTGGCGGGCCGAGGTGGTGGGCCTCCTCCTGGTGGTGGGCGCCGGCTTCGCCCGGCAGTGGGCGCCCTCCCACGTCCCCAACGGCACCGCCGCCGCCCTCAGCATCGGTGGCGACCTGGCCGCCCTGCTGGGCCTGGTCCGCATGATGCGGCTGCGCCTGCCGGGCCGGGCCGGACAGCTGCTGCTGGAAGGGGCGGTGCCCGTCCTGGCCATCGGGTTGGTCGTGTGGATGCTGGCGGTGGAGCCGGCGGCCACCGGTCGCTTCGGCGTCGGCATCACCCTGGCCCGGCTCTTAGTCCCGCTGTTCGACGCCCTGGTGTTCTGGCAGCTGCTTCAGCTGCTGGCCGTCACCAGCCGCACTCCGGCCGCCTACAAGTACCTGGCCTCGGCGTTCGTCCTGCTCCTCGTAGGCGACGGGTTGCGGGCCGCGACGATTCTGGGTCACGGCGGTTTGATGCCCGTGCAGCCGACGAACGTGCTGCAGCTGTGGGCGTGGGCCCTGTGGGCCGTGGCGGTCAGCCACCCGTCACAGCGCAGGCCGTTCCCCGCCGTGCCGGCCCGCAACGCCCGTCCGAGCGGGATGAGGGTCGGTGCCGTGCTCGGCTGCGTGGTGACGGGGCCGGCATTGTTCGTCGTCCTGCCGCTGCTCGGTCGTCACCTGAACACCGCCGATCTCGTCGCCGGCGCCGCCCTGATCCCCGTCGTGGTTGTGGCCTACCTCGTCACCCACGTGTACAGCCGGGCCAACGCCGAGTATCACGCCCAGCACGACTCACTGACCGGGCTGTGCAACCGAACCTTGTTCGAGTACCAGCTGGGCTCGGCCATCTCGGTCGCCCGGCGGTCCGGCACCCAGGTCGGTGTCATGTTCCTCGACGTCGACCGGTTCAAGGGTGTCAACGACAGCCTCGGCCACGCCGTCGGCAACGAGCTGCTCAAGGCGGTCGCCCAACGGGTGGAGTCCTGCGTGCGCGACCACGACCTGGTCGCCCGGATGGGCGGCGACGAGTTCACGGTCCTCCTGCCCGACCTCGCCAGCCGGGAGGCCGGCGTCGAGATCGCCGAGCGGGTGCTGGAGGCCTTCAGCCGCCCGTTCCGGGCGGGCGGCCGGCAGCTGGCGGTGACCACCAGCGTGGGGGTTGCCCTGTTCCCCGGTGACGGAGACGACGCCGAATCGCTGCTCAAGAACGCCGACACCGCCATGTACCGGGCCAAGGCGGCGGGCCGGAACACGGTGGAGGCCTACAACGCCGACATGAGCGCCCGGGCCCACGTCCGCTTCGCCCTGGAGAACAGCCTGCGCGCCGCTATGCAGAAGGGCGAGCTGACCGTCTTCTATCAGCCCCGCGTCGAGATCGCCACGGGGCGGGTGGCGGCGGTCGAGGCGCTGGCCCGTTGGCACCACCGCCGCCTCGGGTTCATCTCGCCGTTCGCCTTCGTGTCCCTGGCCGAGGAGACCGGGCTCATCGCTCCCCTCGGAGAGTGGGTGCTGGAGGCGGCCTGCCGCCAGGCCCGGGCCTGGTCCGACGCCGGCTTCGGTCCGGTCCCGGTATCGGTCAACCTGTCGCCCCAGCAGTTCGCCGACCGTCCCATGCTCGACCTCGTCACCGACGTCCTGGGCCGCACCGGGTTGGCTCCCGAGCTGCTGGAGCTCGAGCTCACCGAGAGCCTGTTCATGCAGGACCGTGAGGCGGTCGTGGCCAGCCTCGGTGCCCTGCGCGATACGGGTGTCCGGTGCTCGATCGACGACTTCGGCACCGGGTACAGCGCCCTGTCGTACCTCGCCGACATTCCGATGGACACCCTGAAGATCGACCAGTCGTTCGTGCGTCGCATCGAGGGCGGGGCCACCGTGGCGCCTTTGGTCGGGGCGGTCATCTCGCTGGCTCACAGCCTCGGGCTCTCGGTCGTCGCCGAAGGGGTCGAGACGGAGGAGCAGCTCGAGTACCTGCGCCTATCCGGCTGCGAGCAGGCCCAGGGCTACATCTTCAGCCCGGCGCTGCCGGCCCCCACGGTCGAGCTGATCCTTCGCCGCCAGCGGCGGTCGGACGAGACCGGCGCGCTGATGCCCCTATGGACGTCACCGCTCGACGGAGCGCCTTTCGAGGATCCCACCACCGTCAGCGTCGACCAGCTCGCCAGCGGCCGCATCAGCCCGGGCCGGATGGCCGAGGTGCTCCACGCCCTCTGCCAGGACACCGCCAGCAGCGCTGACCTGGACGACAGCACGGTCGAAGCGATCCTCACCGCCCTTCAGGGCGACGTGGTGAGCGGCGCTAGCGGAGGCCTCCGGTCACGGTCCATGAAGGTCGCCGTCGGCACCCTCGCCGGCCTGGTGCCCCTCGCTGGATCGGTGGCCGGCGCCGGGTTCATACCCGGGTCCCTGCGGGGAGTCGCCGCCGCCTTGAGCGGGGGCCTCGGTATTCAGCCGAGCAACGCCTCGGCCCAGCCGTCCGACGTGCTGGCCATGTCGAGCGAGGGCCCGTCCGGGTCGCCGACGGGGGCCGGCTCGGCCGGCGGTGCGCCTTCGGCGCTGGACCGCTCGTCCCATCAGTCCCCGGGCGAACCGAACGGCGACGGGAATGCGAACGCCATGCCGCCGGCGTTGTTGGCCGACCAGGCGTCAGCGCCCGTGGACCTCCCCGTCGCCGCTCCCGTCCAGCCGGTCGTCGCGCCCCCCGCCGGCGTGCCTTCTGCCTCGACGCCCGCGCCCCCCGCCGGCGCCCCTCCTGCCTCGACGCCCGGCCCGGTGCCCGTCCCTGCTCCGCCCGTCACCCACGGCGGAGGAGTGGGCTCGGGCGGTGGCGGCGCGACCTCCGGCGGAAGCGGCCCCACCCCGGCCCCCCCGGCCAGCGGACCGTCAACGGGCACGCCTCCTCCCAAGGGCGGCCCGGGGCAGGGCGCGCCTCCCCCCGGGTCGTCCTCAGGTGCCGGCGGCTCGACGTCAGGTACTGGTGTCGGAGCCGGGTCCGGTGGCGGGTCCACCGGCAAGGGCCAGGGGAACGGCAACGGACCGGGCACCGGCGCCGGGAACGGCCCAGGCAACACCAACGGCGGAACTGGTGCCGGCAACGGCAACGGTGGCACCCCACCGGGAACACCCGGGAGCGCCGGCGGCGTGGGCAACAACAACACCCCGGGGGCGGGCGCCGGTGGCGTCGGCGCGCCCGGCAACGCCGGAGGCAACTCCCAGGGCGCCTCAGGCGGAACCGCTCATCCCTGAGCCGGCCCGCCCTGGTCGTCCTCCCCAGGCGCCGCCTGACTAGCCCGAATTGGCCCCTGGTTGTGCCAGGAAGGGCTAACGAGGGATACGGCAAATGGCGACCCAGCACTATTTAAGGGCTACGCCAGGTCGCCTTATCCTCGAATCGTGCTCCGGCGGCTACGCACCGTGTTCCTCCTCGGGATTGGAGGCGTGGTCATCCAGTTGGCCAACGTCACCCACTCCCCGAGCGGCGCGGTCATTCTCGGGGGCGCCGGGCTGGCGACCGCCGCCGTCGCCCTCGTCGTGTACGGGCGCCGCCACGCCGTGGGTTGGCGCCAGGTGTGGGGGGCCCAGAGCGTCGCCCTCGCTCTGGCCGTCGCCGCCGGGTTCGCTCGCCAGTGGTCGGCGTCGGGGTCGGTCCCGAACGGGACCGCCGCCGCCCTGAGCCTGCTCACGGACGTTGCCTGCCTCTACGGGCTCGTTCGCATGATCCGCATGCGCCTGCCCGGCCGGGCCGCCCAGCTGCTGCTGGAGGGGGCGGCCCCGGTCGCCGCCGCCGGAGTCGTGCTGTGGACGCTCGTCATCGAACCCGGCAGCCTCGACCGCTGGTCGGCCGGGCTGGGCCTGATGCGCCTTTCCGTGCCGCTGTTCGACACCCTCGTCCTCTGGCAGCTGCTGCAGCTGCTGGCGGTGACGTCGCGGACCCCGGCCGCCTACAAGTACCTGGCCGGGGCGATGGGGCTGCTCCTTCTCGGGGACGCCCTGCGGGTCGGCGAGCTGATGGGACCAGGAGGCTTCCTCCCCGTCGAGCGCGACAACATCCTGCAGCTGTGGGCGTGGGGGCTGTGGGGGGTGGCCATACTGCACCCGTCCCAGCGCCGGCCCTTCCCCTCCGTCCCCCAGCGCAACGCTCGGGCCTCCAACGTGCGGGTGGCCGCCGTCATCGCCTCGTCCGCCACCGGTCCGGCCCTGTTCTTCGCCCTGCCGATGATGGGCCGCTCGCTTCACACCGCCGACCTCGTCGCCGGTACCGTGCTGGTGCCCGCCCTCGTCATCGGTTACCTGGTCGCCCAGGTCTACAGCCGGGCCAACGCCGAGTACCACGCCCAGCACGACCCCCTCACCGGCCTGTGCAACCGGACGCTGTTCGAGTACCACCTCGATGCCGCCGTGACGGTCGCCCGCCGGTCGGGGACCCAGGTGGGAGTGATGTTCCTCGACGTCGACCGGTTCAAAGGAGTCAACGACAGCCTGGGCCACGCCGTCGGCAACGAGCTGCTGCGCGCCGTCGCCCAACGGGTCGAGTCCAGCGTCCGCGACCACGACCTGGTCGCCCGCATGGGCGGGGACGAGTTCACCATCCTCCTGCCCGATGTGGCCGGCCACCAGGCCTGCCTCGAGGTGGCCGACCGGGTGCTGGGCGCCTTCGCCCGCCCGTTCCGCCTCGGGAACCGCCAGCTTGCCGTCACCACCAGCGTGGGCGTCGCTGTCTTCCCCGATGACGGTGACGACGCCGAGTCCCTGCTGAAGAACGCCGACACCGCCATGTACCGAGCCAAGTCGGCGGGCCGCAACACGGCCGAGGTGTACGACCTCGGCCTCAGCGCCCGGGCCCACGTCCGCTTCGCCCTCGAGAACAGCCTGCGGGCGGCCATGCGCCGCAGCGAGCTCAGCGTCTTCTACCAGCCCCGTGTCGACGTGGCGACCGGGCGGGTGGCGGCTGTCGAGGCCCTGGTGCGCTGGCAGCACCGGCACCTCGGCTACATCTCGCCGTTCGCCTTCGTGTCCCTCGCCGAGGAGACCGGGCTCATCGCCCCCCTCGGTGAGTGGGTGCTCGAAGAGGCGTGCCGGCAAGCCAAGACCTGGGCGGATGCCGGCATCGGCATACCCGTGTCGGTCAACCTGTCGCCCCAGCAGTTCATGGACCGCCCGATGGTCGAGGTGGTGACCGAGACACTGGCCCGCACCGGCCTCGATCCGGAGTTGCTCGAGCTCGAGCTCACCGAGAGCCTGTTCATGCAGGATCGTGGCGCGGTGGTCGACAGCCTGGTCGCCCTGCGGGCGATGGGCGTGCGCTGCTCGATCGACGACTTCGGCACCGGCTACAGCGCCCTCAGCTACCTCGCCGACATCCCCATGGACACGGTCAAGATCGACCAGTCTTTCGTCCGGCGGATCCAGGCGGGCCAGGGTGAGGCACCCCTGGTAGGAGCGGTGATATCCCTCGCCCACAGCCTGGGCCTGACGGTGGTGGCCGAGGGCGTGGAGACGATCGCCCAGCTGTCCTACCTGGCTCGCAACGGCTGCGAGCAGGCGCAGGGGTTCATCTTCAGCCCCGCCCTGCCCGCCTCCGGCCTCGAGATGATCTTGCGCCGCCAGCAGCGGGCCCAAGACGCCGACGGGCGGGCCCGGCTGTGGGCGACGGGCGGGTTCCACCACGACGCGGTCGTCGAAGGCGGGGCCGACCGCGGCCAGATGGCCGCGGTGCTGCAGGAGCTGTGCCGTGAGGGAGGCGACCTCGACGTGGAGGAGGAGACGGTCGCCGCCATCCTCTCCGCCCTGCAGGACGATGTCTGGTCGTGGTCGGGGGTGTTGCGCACCCGTTCGGCCAAACTGGCGGTCGGCGCCCTGGCCGGCCTCGTGCCCCTCGCCGGCGGTCTGGCGGCGACCGGCACCCTGCCGGGGTCGTTCCGCTCGGTCGCCGCCTCCCTGACCGGCTCCGCTACCCCCCCGCCGCCCGCCCACGGGGTGAACGAGGGCCCCTGACGCTCGCCGCCCGGGTCGGCCAGACTGGGGCCGAGCGATGACCGGGGGGCCGCGGTGGCTGGCTACCAGCAGGTACTGACCGAAGAGAGGGACGGAGTGGGGGTGGTGACCCTCAATCGTCCCGAGCGGATGAACGCCTACACGGCACGGTTGGGCGCTGAGGTCCGCCACGCCATCTTCTCCTTCGACGCCCGCGACGACATCCGTGCCATCGTCGTCACCGGGGCGGGGCGGGCGTTCTGCGCCGGCGCCGACCTCGGAGGTGGAGGAGACACCTTCACCCGCGGAGACGGCCGGCCCGACGCCGATCCGACCGACCTCAGCGTCGACGACGAGCGCGACTACTGGGAGCTGAACACGCCGATCATCGCCGCCATCAACGGCGCCGCCGTCGGGGTGGGCCTGACGATGACCACGCAGTGGGACATCCGCATCGCAGCCGAGGACGCCAAGCTCGGCTTCGTGTTCAGCCGCCGCGGCGTGATCCCGGAGCTCAGCGCCAACTGGATCGTGCCCCGCATCGTCGGGGTCTCGCGGGGTCTCGAACTGCTGATCACGGGCAAGATCATCACCGGTCGTGAGGCCGCTGAGATCGGCCTGGTGTCGGCGGCGGTGCCCGCCGCCGAGGTGCTTCCTGCCGCCATGGACGTGGCCGGTGACATCGCCGCCAACGTCGCGCCAGTTTCGGCCGCCATCGTCAAGCGTCTCGTCTACTCCAACCTGGGGGACACCGACCGCAAGGCAGCTCAACGCAAGGAGCACCGGTTGTTCGGCTGGACCGCCCAGCAACCCGACGCCCGCGAGGGGCCGCTGTCGTTCCTCGAGAAGCGGACGCCCGCATGGAAGCTGTCGAAAAACGGCGACTTCCCCGAGGACCTCTTCGCCAAGTAGTGCGACACCGGGCGGCGGCGCTCGTCGTCCTCCTCGCCGCGGGTTGCTCGACCACGCCTCGGGCCGCGCCCCAATCCTCGACCAGCACGACCGCCACCACCAGCACCACGACCACCAGCACCACCACGACCGTGCCGCCGGCGCCCCCCGTTCCGCCGGTGGCGTGGACCCCGTGCCAGGACGGGTTGCAGTGCGGCACCGTCGCCGCGCCCCTCGACTACCAGCACCCCGACGGCCGCATGATCCAGATCGCCGTTGCCCGCCACCCCGCCCGAGTGCCGGGGGAGCGAATCGGCTCGCTGATCATCAACCCCGGGGGACCGGGGGACTCCGGGGTCGACGAACTGCCGGTGGAGCTGAGGGTCATCACCGCCGACGTGCAGGACCGCTTCGACATCGTCTCCTTCGACCCCCGGGGCGTCGAGCGCTCCAGTCCCGTCGACTGCGGCACGTCGGGGAGCACCGGTCTGCTCCCCGATCCGGCGCCGACGACGGCGGCCGCCCAGCAGGCCCTGATCGCCAACGCCCAGGCCTACGCCGCCGACTGCGAGAAGCACAGCGGTGACATCCTCCCGTTCGTAGACACCTACAGCGCTGCTCGCGACCTCGACCGGATCAGAGCGGCGGTCGGCGACGCCCGCCTCACCTACATGGGCCAGTCCTACGGCACGTTTCTCGGCGCCACCTATGCCGAGCTGTTCCCCGACCGGGTGCGGGCCCTGGTGCTCGACGGCGCTGTCGACCCGGCGCTTTCCACCGACGACATGGACCTCGAGCAGGCCGAGGCCTTCGAGGGCAACCTCGATGCCTTCTTCTCGTGGTGCGCGGGATCCTCAGCGTGCCCGTGGCGCCCGGGCTCTGACTCTCGCGGCGCCCTGATCGCCCTGCTCGACCGGCTGCGCCGTCAACCGCTGCCCGCCGGCGGCGGCCGCCAGGCCGGCCCCGGGGAGCTGGTCAACGCGGTGTTCGGCACCCTCGACGCCCGTTCGTTCTTCCCGTCCCTCGGCCGGGCCCTGGCCCGGGCCGAGGGGGGCGACGGCGGGGGGATCGTCGCCCTGTCCGACGGCTACCAGACCCACGGGGGCCCGAACACCATCGACGCCAACACCGCCATCACCTGCCTGGACCACCCGACCTCCCGAGACCTGTCGACCTATCCGGCCACGGCCCAGGCGGCCGCCCAGGGCGCACCGTTCTTCGGCCCGATCGAGGCGTGGGGGGCGGCCACCTGCGCGGTGTGGCCGGTGCCCTCCCAGCGGGTCCCCCACCCGATCCGGGCGGCCGGTACCCCGCCGATACTGGTGATCGGCACAACCCACGACCCGGCCACGCCGTATCTGTGGGCGGTGCGCCTGGCGGCGGAGCTGCAGAACGCCGTGCTGGTCGGGCGGCAGGGCAACGACCACGTCGCCTACTTCTACAGCCCGTGCGTGCGCTCGATCGTCGCCGGCTACGTGATCGCCGGCACGTTGCCCGCCAACCAGACGCTGTGCCCCTACTGAGCATCTAATGTCGCCGGCCATGTCCTTTGTCCGGGTGGAGCGCCCTCGCCCGCACACGGTGGTGGTCACCCTCGACCGGCCCGAGCGGATGAACGCCATGGCCTTCGACGTGATGGTCCCGTTCCGCCAGACCCTCGAGGACATCGGCTCCGACAACGACGTCCGCGTCGTCGTCATCACCGGGTCGGGCCGGGCCTTCTGCGCCGGCGCCGACCTCGAGGACTCCGGGACGGTGCCCAACATCGCCGGCCTGACCCAGACGTCCATCGCCCGGCGGGCCCTCGAGCTGCTCGACGACGTGATCCTCACCATCCGCCGGCTCCACCAGCCGGTCATCGCCGCGGTGAACGGCCCGGCCATCGGCGGAGGCTTCTGCCTCAGCCTGGCCGCCGACATCCGCCTGGCTTCGCACGACGCTTTCTTCCGCGCCGCCGGCATCAACAACGGTCTGACCGCGTCCGAGCTCGGCCTCAGCTACCTGCTGCCCCGCGCCATCGGGTCGTCGCGGGCGGCGGAGATCATGCTGTCGGGGCGCGACGTCGATGCCGGAGAGGCCGAGCGGATCGGGCTGGTGTCGCGGGCGGTGGCGGGCGACGAGCTGCTCGATGCCTGCTACCAGCTGGCCGAGCGCATCATCTCCTACAGCCGGGTCGGCGTGGAGGTCACCAAGCGCCTGTTGTGGTCGAGCCTCGACGCCGGCAGCCTCCACTCCCACATGGACCACGAGGGCCACGCCCAGCTCTACGTGAGGTTGACCACCCAGAACTTCGAGGAGGCCATCAAGGCCCGGCGCGAGGGCCGACCCCCCGTCTTCCTCGACTAGGGAGGTCCCCTACCATGGCGGGGCGGGGCGCATAGCTCAGTTGGCAGAGCACCGCTCTTACAAGGCGGCGGTCGCTGGTTCGAGTCCAGCTGCGCCCACTAGCCGTCGCGCAGGGCCCAAGCGGCGAGGATCGCCGTCTTCAGCACTGACAGCGGCTGGGCCTTGCTGATGATGGCGTCGGCGCCCAGCTCGGCGAGGGAGCGCTCGGCGAGCAGCGACAGGTAGGCGGAGAAGACGACGATGGCCGCGTCCGGTAGACGCGACCGGATACGGGGCAGGACGGCCGTTCCGTCCATCACCGGCATGGTCAGGTCGAGCACGACGACGTTCGGCTCCAGTGCTGTGGCGGCCCGCAGCGCCTCGGCCCCGTCGGCGGCCTCACCGATGATCCGCAGCCCCGGCACCCGCTCGAGGTAGATGCGCAGCAGCCGGCGGATGTCAGGTTCGTCCTCGACGAGGAGGAGCCGCAGCGGTCCGGGGACCGCCGGCGCAGGCTCCACGGTGTCCTGGTCGGTGCTCAGCACCTTGTTTCACCTATGGCCCTGACCCGGCCACCGGTGACGTGGCCGTCAGCTCCACCGTAGGACGGCCGCCGGGTCGCTCCTATGGCCCGTTGAGGCGGTTGCGATGGCGCGGACGGGCTAGCAGCGGGCTACTCGGGTGACTCGATGTCCACCTTGAACGCCTCGTAGACCAGGTCCGAGCCGAGCTGGCGGTGGCGCACGATGGCTTCGAGGGCCTCCACCGCCCGGTCCCGCGCCGTGTGGGCGGCGGTCTCGGTGGTGGCGGGGAGGAGGTCGAGGGCGCTGCGCAGCCGGTAGCGGATCAGCTCGTGCTCGTGGCGGGCCTGGTCGACCCTCGGCGCCAGGTGGGGGGCGGCGGCGACGATGCCGTCGAGCACGGCGCCGGGCGCCTCGGTGCTGGAGACGTGGAGGTCGACCGCGGCCAGCAGCGCCTCGAGGTCCTGGCGGACCGTGCGCGACCACGACTCCAGCCGGCCGACCACCGGCGAGGCGAGGGACCGTTCCGCTTCACCGAGGGCGGCCCGCATGCCTCCGCGGCGCTCTCGCGCCCGGCTGAAGGAGTCGGTCACTGGGGCGGTCAGCGCTGGGGCGCGGTGCGGGTGGACACCACGCCGGGGGAGACCGTGGCCGGCCCGAGAAGCATGAACGCCACCCGGTTGACCCGGCCCCGGCCGAGCCCTCGACCCAGGGCCGGGGCCACCCCTTTGGCCGTCACCGGCGGCGTGACCGCCGTCGTCACCCGGTCGACGAGCTCCTCGGGCCGGGTGAGCGGCGCCCGATCGATCAGGGCGAGCTCGAGGGGGATGAGCCGCTCGAGCTGGATGGCCCGGATCTCCTCCTCGCTCATGCCGCTCTGCTCCAGCAGGCGGGCGGCCAGGGCGGGCAGGGTGGCCCGGGCCCACGACCGGGCCGCCCGCTTCTTCCACTGGCCCACCCGGCCGTGGGCCAGGTCCACCAGCACGTCGCGCCCGACGTGGGCCACGGCGTTCACCCAGGCCCAGGCCGGCACCGGCCGGCGGCGATGGTCGAGGTAACGGGCGAGCTCGCCGTCCACGAACGCCTGGCACTCGGCCGCGACGTCTCCGGTCCAGCCCGGATCTGCTCCCTTGTTCCGCCGGCGCCTCATCGGAGTCCCCCAAGGTCTACGAGCTTTACGGACGATATCGCGGTAGGGCGCTCCGCCGTCCGTGCCGGCCGATGCCCCTGTCGCAAAACCGCCAGACGGTGGCCCGGCCCAGGGTCATACTGCCCCCATGGTCGAGGATTTCGAGCGCTGCTTGCGGGCCGTCAGGTCCCGCGACGGGCGCTTTGACGGCTGGTTCTTCACCGCCGTCACCTCGACGGGCATCTACTGCCGGCCGAGCTGCCCGGCCATGACGCCGAAGCGCACGAACATCCGCTTCTATCCGAGCGCGGCCGCCGCCCAGCGGGCCGGGTTCCGGGCCTGCAAGCGCTGCCGGCCCGATGCATCCCCCGGGTCGCCGGAGTGGAACTGGCGGGCCGATGTCGTGGCCCGGGCCATGCGCCTGATCGCCGACGGAGTGGTCGACCGCGACGGCGTGCCGGGCCTGGCCGCCCGCCTGGGTTACAGCGTCCGCCAGCTGGAACGCCTTCTCGTCGCCGAGCTGGGCGCCGGTCCCATCGCCCTGGCCCGGGCCCAGCGGGCCCAGACGGCCCGCCTGCTGGTCGAGACCACCACTCTGCCCCTGGGCGCGGTCGCCTTCGCCGCCGGCTTCGCCAGCATCCGCCAGTTCAACGACACCGTCCGCCACGTGTTCGCGGCGACGCCGAGCGAGCTCCGTCGGCGGGCGGGAGGTGAACAGGCGGTGGGCGGCGGGGCGATTGCCGTCCGACTGCCCTTCCGGCCGCCCCTGTGCGCCGAGGCCCTGTTCGGCCACCTGGTCGCCACGGCCGTACCCGGTGTCGAGGAATGGCGGCACGGCGCCTACCGGCGGACCCTGCGTCTGCCCCACGGCTCGGGCGTCGTCTCCCTCGCCCCCCGTCCCGACCACGTGGCCTGCCGGCTGCATCTGGGCGACCTGCGTGACCTGTCGACAGCCGTGGCCCGCTGCCGGCGGCTTCTCGATCTCGATGCGGACCCCGAGGCCGTCGACGCCGAGCTGGCATCCGACCCCGCCCTGGCGCCGCTGGTGAACAAGGCCCCCGGGCGCCGGGTCCCCCGGACGGTGGACGAGGGTGAGTTGTGCCTACGGGCCGTTCTCGGCCAGCAGGTGTCCACCGCCGCCGCCCGCACCCACGCCGCCCGACTGGCCCGGGCCCTGGGCGAGCCGGTGCCCGACCCCGACGGAGGCCTCGAACGGCTCTTCCCGACCAGCCAGGCCGTCGCCGGAGCCGACCCCGACACGCTGGCCCTTCCGGCCGCCCGCCGCCGGACCCTCATGGGCCTGGCCGCCGCCCTGGCCGAGGACGGGGCGGGGGTGGGCGCCGGCGGCGACTGGGAGCAGGCCCGCCGCTGGTTGGCGGCCCGACCCGGCGTCGGCCCCTGGACGGTCGAGACGATCTGCATGCGGGCCCTCGGCGATCCCGACGCCTTCCTGCCCACCGACCTGGGCGTGCGGGTGGCCGCCGAGGCTCTGGGCCTGCCGGCTTCACCGGCGGCGCTGACGGCTCGGGCCGAGCGGTGGCGGCCGTGGCGGTCCTACGCCGTGGCCTACCTCTGGTCCGTCGTCGATCATCCCATCAACCGCTTGCCCGCCGATGCCCGACCGGCGTGACCACAATGGAGGAGCCATGACCATCACCACCACCGCCGAGTGCGCCCACACCGTCCTCGAAAGTCCTATCGGCCCCCTGACCCTGGTGGCCGAGGACGGGGTCCTGGTCGGGCTGCATATGCACGACCAGCGCCACGCCCCCGCACCCGGCTCGATCGGCTGTCCCTCCGACGATCCGAACGACGGCGCCCTGGGCCGGGCCCGCCGGCAGCTCGAGGAGTACTTCGCCGGCGACCGCTGCTCCTTCGACGTGGACGTCCGGCTCGATGGCACGCCGTTCCAGCAGCGGGTGTGGGAGGCGTTACGTTCGATCCCTTACGGGGAGATCATCTCCTACGGGGAGCTGGCGGCCAGGGTGGGCCGGCCCGGCGCCGCCCGGGCCGTGGGCCTCGCCAACGGGCGCAACCCGGTGGCCATCATCGTCCCCTGTCACCGGGTCATCGGAGCGAACGGCAGCCTCACCGGTTACGGCGGGGGCCTCGAGCGCAAGCAGTGGCTCCTCGGGCTCGAAGCCGGCAAGCCCACATAGCCTTCTCGGGTGGCCCGCTACTGGAGCGTCGAGGAGGCGCGGGCCTACCTCCCCCGGGCCCGCCAGCTGATCGAGGCCCTGCAGCGGGCCTCGCCGGCGGCCACCGCCCGGGGCAACGGCCACGGGGAGGTGGCCGAGGACCGCGTGGCCCAGGCCGAGGAGGCGGCGGTCGACGCCGCCGCCGAGCTGGAGCAGGGCGGCATCGTGGTACGGGACCTGCGCACCGGACTCATCGACTTCCCGGCCCGGGGGGAGGACGGGGTGATCTACCTCCTGTGCTGGAAGCTCTCTGATCCCGACCTGGGCTGGTGGCACCTGCCCGAGGAGGGGTTCGCCGGGCGCAAGCCGCTGCCCCGCTGACCGGTTGTCCCCGGGCGCCGGTTGGGTAGATAGACGCGGAAGCCGGACCGGGAGGTCGACGATGCGCGGTGTGGATTACGGCCACGACGTGATCGATGCCCTGCAACAGGAAGACGAGGGGATCCGCGGGCTGCTCGACGAGTACTTCGCCGAGGGCGACCACGTGCGCCGGTCGGCGCTGGGCAAGCAGCTGCTCGAGCGCTGCACGGTGCAGGACACGGTAAAAGAGGAGATCATCCACGGGCTGCTCCACGACCTGGGCCGCAAGGATCTGGCCGACCGCCTCGACGCCAACTCCGCCGCCCGCCGGCGGATCCTCGGCTCCCTCGACGAGATGAGCGCCGGGGTCACCAGCCGCGACCTGCATCTCAGCTCGAGCGGGGAGTTCGACAAAACGGTCGCCCAGCTGCGCGACCTGTTGGGGGAGCACCTGCGCCACGAAGAGGAGGAGGTCATCCCCCTGCTGCGACGCGAGGTCCCCGCCGAGGAGCTGCGCAAGATGACCGAGCGCCTCGAGGACGCGAGAGGCCGGGCCCCCACTCGGGCCGACCCCGACGCCGGGCCCGCTCATGCCACCAATCCGGTGGTGCGCAAGGTGAAGGCGGCGGTCTCCAAGCTGCGCGACGTCCCCGACGCGCCCGCCTACCACCCGACGTCCAAGGACTAACCCGTCAGTCGGTCGTTCGCAGCACCACCACCGGGCACCGGGCATGGTGCACGCACTGCTGGCTTACCGACCCGAGCAGCAGGCCGGTGAACCCGCCCCGGCCCCTCGCCCCGACCACGAGAAGGTCGGCGCCCTTGCTGGCCTCGACCAGCACGCCGGAAGCGGTGCCGAACACCACCTCGCGCACCACCCGGTCGCCGGCCGCCTCTCCCAGCACCTCCTCCAGCTGCTGGTCGACCATGCGCTCGGCCTCGCCCAGGATGAGCCCGGGGGCCGGTAGCGGGGGCATTACGGCGCCGAACCCCGACACCACCGGATAAGTGCAGGCGTGGACCACGTGAAGCTCGGCGCCTCGCAGCGCCGCCTCGTCCCACGCCCAACGCAGGGCCAGGCGCGAGGCGTCCGATCCGTCGATGCCAACGACGATCCTCGTCACCGTGCATCACCTCCACCACCAGGGTGGCCGTCCGCCTCGGGGCCCCAGTAGGGCCACAGGGGTCACGCGACCGGTCCCAAGGTCCCCACCGCTAGGGACTTTCGTCCCTCCCCGCCGCCATGGGCGACGCGCCACCGTGATGTCGGGAGCGAGGAGATGGCCATGGGTTGGGAGGGGCTCGAGTTCGATTTCGACGGACCGGTGGGGGAAGCCGAGGCTTTGCTCGCCGGGCGGTTCTGCGAGCACGCCGTGGCCCGGGGATGGGCGATCCCGTCCTGGGCGTGGCTCAACCGGGTGGCCCACGCCGACCCGGGCGAGCTCGAGCGGCTGGCGGCGAACGGGCCGCGGCGCCTGCCGGCCGGGCAGGCGGCCCCGGACTGGAGGGCGGCGCTGGCGGCCATCGCCCGCGACGTGCTCGACGCCGCCGACGGGGAGCCTGAGGTCCTCTCGCTCCTCCAGCGGCGGGCCCTGGTGCCGCTGGAGCTGGCGCTCATGGCGGCGGAGGAGCGGGGCTCGGCCGGAGTCACGCCGGTGATGCTGGCCCGGCTGTCCCAGGCGGCGATGCGCGGCCACCCCAGCATGGGCTGGCCGGCGTTCTAGGAGTCCCCCCAGTCGGGTGACGCCGTACGCAGCAGGGTGCGTAGCGCCTCACGGGCCGACAACACCCCGACCGGGCGCCCCCCGCTGTCCACCACGAGGAGATGGCGAACCGACTGGGCCAGCATCAGGTCGGCGGCCGCCCGCAGCGAGGTGTCGGCGGCGACGACCACCGGGTGACGGGTCGCCACCGGACCCACCGGCGATTCGGGCCCGAGCCCCTCGGCCAGGGCCCTCACCAGGTCGCGCTCGCTGACCACGGCGGGCTCGCCGGGGCCCGAGAGCACCGCCAGCGAGAGTCCGGCGTCGGTCATTCGTCCCGCCACGACCCCCAGGGACTCGTCGGGCCGGGCCTGCACGGGCGCAACGAGATGGAGCAGGCCCACCCTGGTGCCCGGTCCGACCAGCTGTGTGTTGTCCACCGGCCCATGGTCCGTCGCTCCGGGGTTCCACCGAGAGTGTCCGAGGGCCCTGCGGCCCGGGACCTTCGACCCTACGTCTCCGGCGCCGACACGGCCGACCATGACCAGGAGCACGGACAGGAGGTACCGGAGTTGGGCGTCAATGTGATCGCAGCCGTGGGCAATGTCCTATCCGCCGTCTGGAACATGAACCATCCGGGGCGGTACCTGCACTGGTGGTTCATCACCATCTCGGTGGCCAACCTGACGGTCATCGCCCTGATGATCGTGACGTTCGCCCTCGCCATCCTCCTGCCCTTCCCCCACAGGAGGAACCGACAGTGACCGTCACGGACCAGGACAGTCGCATGTGGACGGCGCGGCTCCGGGGCGCCGCCGTCCGAGCCCTTCCCCCGGACCGGCTGCTGCCCGACCGGCAGCCCAGCTACGTGGCTTCGTGGATCTACGTGTTCGGCGTGCTGACCCTGTCGGCCCTGGCGGTCGTGGTGGCGTCCGGCTGCGTGCTGGCGTTGAAGGGGCCCTCGTGGTGGCACACGTCGAACGTCGGCCTGTTCTTCAACAGCCTTCACCTGTGGAGCGTGGAGCTGTTCTTCTTCTTCATGGTCATCCACCTGTGGGGCAAGTTCTTCATGGCCGCCTGGCGGGGCAAGCGGGCTCTCACCTGGATCACGGGGGCCGTGGCTTTCATCACCTCGATCGCCACCGCCTTCACCGGCTATCTCAGCCAGCAGAACTTCGACTCGCAGTGGATCTCGACCCAGGCCAAGGACGGTCTCAACTCGGTCGGGATCGGCGCCTTCTTCAACGTGTTGAACTTCGGCCAGATGTTCATGTGGCACATCCTCCTGCTCCCCCTGGGGCTGGGGGCGCTGGTGGCGTTGCACATCCTCATGGTGAGGTTGCGCGGCGTCGTACCTCCTTTCCCGGCCAAGGGTGAGCAGACCGTCGACGAGGTCACCCACCTCCCGCTCCCCACGACCAACGGTTCCTCGGCCCACGGCAACGGCAAGAGCGCCGGCCCCATGACCAAGGAGGTGGTCAAGTGACACTCGTCGCCGAGCGCCCGAGCGCGCCGACCCGGGCCGAGCGGCGCCAGGCCCGTCGCCGCCCCGCCTCCTGGCAGGGGCCCTACGTCCGCTACGACATCGTCAAGGAGTTCGTCATCGCCCTGGTGGTGGTGACGATGCTCACCGTCGCCCTGGCCGCCGTCTTGTCCTCGCCCGACGACCGGGCCCTGACGGTCAGCAACTGGGCCCAGGCCGACCCGGTGGACTTCGCCACCACGGCCATATCTGAGCTGGACGGCTCGTCGGGCACCGCCCAGTACGGGCCGCCGTACACCCACGTCCCCGGAGCGGGCCAGAAGATCGGGCCCATCGGCCTGCAGAGCTTCGCCGGGGTGCGCACGCCGGTCGACACGGCCAACGACTTCGTCCTGTCGCCGCTGCACACCGTGGCCGGGTACCAGCCGGCCCTGACGGCCGCCCTCACCCAGTACCAGTCAGCGTCGGCGGACCAGCAGGGCAAGTGGACCTCGGCCTACGAGGACGCGGTCAAGAAGGCCACCTTCGGCCCGACGGGACTGGTGGTGCCACCGGGCGGCTACGGGCCGGTGGGCACGCTGATCTCCGCCGAGACGACCATGGCCCGCACCGGCGCCCTCGACGGCTACCTGCTGTCCAGCAAGCAGTTCTACGGGACCGACTACACCAAGCCGCTCCTGTTCCTGGCCGACGGGTCCTACCTCGCCGCCAAGGCCCAGTCCGAGCACCTCCATGGAAACCAGTGGGGGATGATGAACGAGACGGGCCGCTACCCGGGCCAGGCGTGGCTGTGGCTGTACACCATGTGGTACCAGATCCCTCCGTTCTCGACGTCGGGCAATGCCGACGCCCTCATCTGGGGGATCATGCTCGTGCTCACCCTGGCCCTGATCTGCGTGCCGTTCATACCCGGGTTGCGGTCCCTGCCCCGGCGGCTGGGCGTGTACCGCCTCATCTGGCGTGAGCACTACCGGCGGGTGGAGGCCCGATGATCAAAGTCTTCCTGCTCGACGACCATCCAGTGGTTCGGGCCGGGCTGCGCGGCATGCTCGAGCTCGAAGAGGACATGACGGTGGTGGGAGAGGCCGCCAGTGCGGCCGAGGCCCTCAACCGGATACCGCTGTGCTCCCCGGACGTGGCCATCCTCGACGTGCGCCTGCCCGACGGCAACGGCATCGAGGTCTGCCGCGAGGTCCGTTCGGCTGTGCCCGGGGTGTCGTGTCTGATCCTCACCTCGTTCGCCGACGACGAAGCCCTCTTCAGCTCGATCATGGCCGGGGCCGCCGGCTACGTGCTCAAGCAAGTGCGGGGGACCGACCTGGTGGGCGCCATCCGGCGGGTGGCGGCGGGGGAGTCCCTGCTCGACCCGGCGGTCACCCTGCGGGTGCTGCAACGGCTGCGGGCCGAGCCGGAGGACGACGAGATGCTGGGCCGCCTCACCGAGCAGGAGCGGCGCATCCTCGATCTCATCGCCGAGGGTCGGACCAACCGCCAGATCGCCGACTCGATGTTCCTGGCCGAGAAGACCGTCAAGAACTACGTGTCCAACCTGCTGGCCAAGCTGGGCATGCACCGCCGCACCGAGGCGGCCGTGTACGCCGCCCGGCTGGCCGAGCGGAGAGGGCCCCGCACCGCCTGATCACGACGGCGGAAGTGGCACCTCCCAGGTCACCCGGGTACCGCCGGACGGGATGGCCTCGGCCGTGAAGCGGCCGCCGCGCCGCTCGGCCCGGGCGACCATGTTGGCCAGCCCCATGCCCGCCCGGCGCGACGCCGGCAGGCCGGCCCCGTCGTCGGTGACCCTCAGGGCCACCCGGTCGGTGACGGTGACCTCCACCTGGGCCGAGGAGGCGCCGGCGTGGCGGGCCACGTTGGACAGCGCCTCGCGCAATGTCGGCAACAGGTCGGTGAGGAGGTCGTCGGTGACGGCGCTGTCCACCGGGCCGGTGAAGACGACCGGGGGCTCGAAGCCCAACGGCTCGGCCATCTCCACGGCCAGGGCGAGCAGCTGGGCCCGCGGGGTGCCGGCGTCGGTCGGCCGGGCCTCGAGGTTGAAGATGGTGGTGCGGATGCGGCGGATGGTGTCGTCGAGATCGTCGACGGCCCCCTGCACCCGCTTGGCCACCTCGGCCTGCTCGGCCAGGCGCACCGTCCCCTGTAGGGACAGGGCGGTGGCGAACAGCCGCTGGATCACCTCGTCGTGCAGGGCCCGGGCGATGCGGTCGCGGTCCTCCCACAGCTGCAGCTCGGCCACCTCGGAGTGCAGGCGGGCGTTGTCGATAGCGACGCCCGCGGCCACGGCGAGGGCGGTCAACACCTGCTCGTCATCCTCGCTGAACTCGGGGGCGGTTTGCTTGTCGGTCAGGTACAGGTTGCCGAACACCCGGTCGCGCGCCTGGATGGGCACGCCCAGGAACGAGGTCATCTTCGGGTGGCCGGGCGGGAAGCCCACGCTGTCGGGGTGCTGGGCGACATCGGCCAGGCGCAGCGGACGGGGGTCGAGGATCAGCAGCCCGAGCACGCCGTGACCCTCGGGGTTGGGGCCGAGCCGGCGACGGGTCTCCTCGTCAATGCCGACGGTGAGGAACTCCGACAGGCCGCCCTGAGGGTCGAGGACGCCGAGGGCCCCGTAGCGGGCGTCGACCAGGGCGCAGGCCTCCTCGACGATGTGCTGGAGGAGGGCCGGAAGGGCCAGGTCCGACTCGAGGAGGAGCACCGCCTGCAGCAGCCGGCGCAGGCGGGCCGGGTCCTCGATGTCGGCGAACGGCACGGAGCCGAATGTAGACCTCGGGACATTAGGCCCTGTCGCATCTCGCCCCGGAGTGGTTGGTGGGCCCTGTCGTCGCGGGCGCCAGTGTGGGCCTCCACCACCACCCGGGTCGGCGACGCCGTGCGCTTGATGGTCCACCACCGCGTCCGCCACCTGGTGGTGGTGAACGACGAGGGGCGCCCGGCGGGTGTCCTGTCGGTGGACGATCTGCTGGGCTGGCTCGACCGGTAGCCGCCTGCCGGCGTCCCCAGCGGACCAGGCATGCTGGAGGGATGAGGGTCCTGGTCGTCGAGGACGAGGCGCGCATGGCCGACGCCATCCGGCGCGGCCTCGAAGGTGAGGGCTACCAGGTCGACGTGGCGGCGACCGGGGCGGAGGGCCTCAGCCGGGCCCGCTCGCGCGACTACGACGCCATCGTCTGCGACATCCTCCTGCCGGAGGTCAACGGCTTTCAGGTGTGCTCCACCCTGCGCGAGGAGGGGAACTGGACGCCGCTGCTCATGCTGACGGCCAAGCAGGGCGAGCTCGACGAGGCCGAGGCCCTCGACACCGGCGCCGATGACTTCCTGTCCAAGCCGTTCTCCTTCGTGGTTCTCCTGGCCCGGCTGCGGGCGCTGACCCGGCGGGCGGAGCGGCCGGCGTCCCTGTCGGCCGGCGACCTCGTCCTCGACCCGGCCGCCCACCGCTGCACCCGGGCGGGTGTCGAGGTTCCCCTCTCGCGGCGCGAGTTCTCCGTGCTCGAGCACCTCCTCCGCCACCGGGGCGAGGTGGTGCCCAAGCGGCAGCTCCTGGCCGAGGTGTGGGGCCCCGACTTCGACGGCGACCCCAACATCGTCGAGGTGTACGTCGGATACCTGCGACGCAAGGTGGACGCGCCGTTCGACCGCTCGACCATCCGCACCGTGCGCGGCGTCGGCTACCGGATCGACGAGGACGCGTAGTGGGCCGCCGCTGGCGGCTGTCGGTGCGCTCCACCTCCACCGTCGTGGCCGTGCTCGTCGTTTCCGGCGCCCTCACCGTCGGTTCCCTCGGCCTGCTGCACCTGCTACGCGACTCGTTGCGCGGCAGCGCCGAGGACGCCGCCCGCCTGCAGGCCGCCGGCCTCGCCGACCTGGTGCAGCGGGGCGTCGTCACCTCGCCCCTTCCGGCTCCCCGCGGGGACGGCGTCGCCCAACTGGTCTCGCCGGCCGGCGCGGTGCTGGCATCGAGCGCCCCCGGCCCCCAGCGACCGGTGGTAGGGCTCCGCCCCGCCGCCGGGCGGAGCCAGGTGGTGGAGGTGCGCAGCATCCCGGTCGACGACGAGACCCCGCTGCGCGAGCCCCACGACGACGACCGCTTCCCCTACACAGTGGTGGCGATCGGGGTGGGGGGGCCGGCGCGGGGGTCGACCATCCTCGTGGCCGTGTCGCTGGAAGCGGCGGAGAGCTCCACCGGCACCGTGGGGGCCGCCCTCGCCGCCGGCCTGCCCGTGCTCGTACTGCTGGTCGGGGCCACGGTGTGGTGGCTGACGGGGCGCTCGCTGCGCCCGGTGGAGGCCATCCGGGCCCAGGTGGCCGACATCTCGGCCGGCGACCTCCATCTCAGGGTGCCGGAGCCGGCGTCGTCCGACGAGATCGCCCGCCTGGCCCGCACCATGAACGGGATGCTCGACCGGCTGGAGCGGGCCGCCGAGCGCCAGCGGCAGTTTGTCGCCGACGCCTCCCACGAGCTGCGCAGCCCGGTGGCGACCGCCCGCACCCTGCTCGAGGTCGGATTGGCGTCACCGAACGTCGACTGGCCCACCACCGCCGCCGACGTTCTCGCCGAGACCGGCCGCATGGAGCGGATCGTGGATGACCTGCTCCTGCTGGCCCGGGCCGACGAGGGGACCTTGCGGATAGGGGAGAGGACGGTCGACCTCGACGAGGTGGTGCTGGAAGAGGCCCGCCGGCTGCGGGCCCGCGGGCGGGTGGCGGTGGACACCCGGCTGGTGTCGGTGGGCCGGGTGGTCGGCGACGAGAGCCAGCTGGGACGGGTGGTGCGCAACCTGGCCGAGAACGCCGAACGCCACGCCGCCGCCGGCGTGGGCTTCGAGTTGGTGACCGACGACGGGGTCGTGCGGCTGGCGGTGACCGACGACGGGCCGGGCGTGCCCCCCGAGCACCGTCAAGCCGTCTTCGAGCGCTTCGCCCGCCTCGACGAGGGCCGGGCCCGCCAGGGTGGGGGCGCCGGGCTGGGGCTGGCGATCGTGCGCGAGCTGGTGACGGCCCATGGCGGGTCGGTGACCGTCGCCGACGCCAACGGCCGGGGGGCCCGCTTCGAGGTGGTGCTGCCGACGGCGGAGGGTCCTTAGGACTGCACGTAGAGCTGGCCGTCGGAGCCCTCGGCGATCTTGATCGCCCGCAGGCCGGTCTGGGCCGGGCCCACCTCGACGGCCCCCGACTTGGCGCTGAACTGCGACCCGTGGCACGGGCAGACCAACACCCCGTCCGACGCCGCGTACTCGACCGTGCAGCCGGCGTGGGGGCAGATGGCGTCGAAGGCCACGAACTCCCCGCGGGCCGGCTGGATGACCAGGGCGGGGTCGCCGCTGCCGGGGTCCTGGAAGGACGCGGCGCCGCCGGCGGGGACGTCGCGGGCCGGCCCGATGGCGACCCCGGCGGGCTTGGAACCCGACGATGCCGCCGTGGTGGTGGGCGCCGGCGCCGCCGTGGTCGACGGGGAGGTGCCGGCGCCGGGCCCGAGATTTGGGGTGGTGGTCGAACGGGCCGCCGGGCCGCCCATGGCCCGGCCGACGGCGGCGACGATCCCCCCGAAGACGAGCGCCCCTGCTCCCACCGCCCCGGCCGTCAGGCCCTTGAGCACGACGGTCCGGCGGGCGACGTCCTCGGGATCAGGCGCCCGGCGCAGGCCGGCGACCCGGTGGGCCACGAACGCCTCGATGACCGCGTCGAGGGACCACACGCCGCCCGAGCCGGCGAGGAGGAGGGGCGTCCAGGCGAAGAACCAGACGATGTCGGCGCCGGTGTAATAGGGGTTGGAGTGGAAGCTGACGGTGAGGAACAGCCCGAAGGTGATGGCCATGCCGAGCAGGGCGCTGAGCCGGGTCCACAGCCCGAGGAGTGCCCCGAGGCCCACGGCCAACTCGGCGAAGGCGATGCCGAGGCCGACCAGCGGGCCGAAGTGGGCGAGCACGGCCAGGAGCCGGTGGATGGGGCTGGTGCGCTCGTAGGCGATGATCTGGGCCTGGATCGAGGCCGGGCTGGCCGAGTTGAGGAAGTTCTTGTTGGCCAGCTTCTGCAGCCCGGCGAAGCAGAAGGTGATGCCGAGGAAGGCCCGCAGCGGCAACAGGATCACCCCCGGCGCGCGCAGCGGATCCGGAGGCAGGGAGAGCGACAGCCACCGGTCCTCGGGCCGGCCGCGGTCGGATCGGGGAGAGGGTCCGGGACGGGTCATTTGTCGCTGGGCCATGGTACGGAGAAGTCTTCCCGGGGGTTCGCCGGGGCCAAAGTCCCAATCTGAAAGGAGCCTGAAACGGCCTCGCCGCTACCGTGCGGAGCCGTGAAGGCCTGGGAGGTCGGCAGCCCCGGTCCCATCGACACCCGTCCCCTCCGCCTGGTCGAGCGTGACCGGCCCGAGCCCGGCCCCGGCGAGGCGCTCGTCCGGGTGTCGGCCTGCGGGGTGTGCCGCACCGACCTGCACCTGGCCGAGGGCGACCTGGCGCCCCGCCGGCCCGGCGTCGTGCCCGGCCACGAGGTGGTCGGCCGGGTGGTCGCCCTCGGCCCCGGAGCTTCGCGGTTCGCGCTCGGCGAGCGCATCGGCATCGCCTGGCTCCGCTCGACCTGCGGTTCCTGCCGGTTCTGTCAGCGCGGAGACGAGAACCTGTGCGTGGATCCCCGCTTCACCGGGTGGGACGCCGACGGCGGGTACGCCGATTACGCGGTGGTGCCCGGGGCCTACGCCTACGCCGTCCCCGACGCTTTCGACGACGTCGAGGCGGCGCCGCTGCTGTGCGCCGGCATCATCGGTTACCGGGCCCTGCGTCGCTCGGGGCTTCCGCCGGGAGGCCGACTCGGCATCTACGGGTTCGGCGCTTCCGCCCACCTGGCCGCCCAGGTGGCCCTGTACGAGGGGGCCCGGGTCCACGTCCTCACCCGCTCGGCCGAGGCGCAGGAGATGGCCCGGCGCATGGGCTGCGCCTCAGCGGGCGGGGCGTCCGACCCGCCCCCGGAAGAGTTGGACGCGGCCATCCTGTTCGCGCCGGTGGGCACGCTGGTGCCCCCGGTGCTCGAAGCCCTCGACCGGGGCGGGCGCCTCGCCATCGCCGGAATCCACCTCTCTGACATCCCCGCCCTCGACTACCAGCGCCACCTGTTCGAGGAGCGGGAGGTGGTGAGCGTGACGGCCAACACCAGGGCCGACGGCCAGGAGTTCCTCGAGCTGGCCGCCCGCATACCGATCCGGCCGGTGACGACCCGCTACCCGCTCGAGGAGGCCGACCGGGCTCTCTCCGACCTCGCCCACGACCGGGTGAACGGAGCCGCCGTGCTGGTGGCCGGAGGCCCTGCGGCCTGACCGGCTTGCGGACCGGCGCTGGGTCGCCTACGCCTGTTGCCGTGCAGGACGCGCTACACCGGCTGCTCGAGGTGCAGGACCACGACACCGCCCTCGACCAGCTCCGGCACCGCCGCGACCACCATCCCCTGCTACAGGAGCTGGGCGTCGTCGAGGCCCAGCTGTCCGAGATCGGAGTCCGCCGCCGGGAGGTCCAGGCCACGCTGACCGAGCTGGCCACGCGGCAGTCCGAGCTCGAGGGCCAGGCCGATGCGGCCGGGCAGCGGGTGGCCACCATCGAGAAACGGCTGTACTCCGGCGAGGTGGCGGCGGCACGGGACCTGCAGGCCATGTCCGAGGAGGCCGACCACCTGAAGGCCCGCCGCCGCGAGCTGGAGGACCACGTCCTCGAGGTGATGGAGGAGCGCGAGCCGGTCGACGCCGTGGCGGCCGGCCTGGACGGCGAGATCGCCTCCCTCGAGGCGAGGGCCGCCGAGCTCAGAGCTGCGCTCAACCGGGCGGTGGCCGAGATCGAGGAGGAGATCACCACGCAGCTCGCTGCCCGCGACGTGTCGGGCATACCCGAGGACCTGCTGGCCCGCTACGAGCGGCTCCGCCAGCGTCTTGGGGGGACCGGCATCGCCCGCCTCGAGCACGGCACCTGCCAGGGCTGCCACCTGACCCTGTCGGCTACCGAGCTCGACCAGATCCGCCGGGCCGCCCCCGACACCGTGGTGACCTGCGAGCAGTGCGGCCGCATCCTGGTGCGCGATTGATCATCCTCCTGCGCCACGGCCAGACGGCGGCCAACGCGTCGGGGCTGCTGCTGGGGCGGGCCGATCCGCCCCTCACCGAACTCGGCGAACGCCAGGCCCGGGCCGCCCGGGCCGCCGTGGGCCGGCCGGCGAGGCTCATCGCCAGCCCGCTGGGCCGGGCGGTGGCCACGGCCGAGGCGCTGGGCCTCGAAGTGCCGGTCGAGGTCGACGACCGCTGGATCGAGCTCGACTACGGCGAGTACGACGGGCGCCCGCTGGCCGAGGTGCCCACTGAGATGTGGGACGCCTGGCGGCGCAACAACGACTACACGCCCCCCGGGGGGGAGTCGATGACCGATCTGGGCCGCCGGGTGCGCGCCGCGTGCGACGACCTGGCCACCCTGGCGTCCACCGAGGACGTGGTCGTCGTCAGCCACGTGTCGCCGATCAAAGCGGCGGTGGCCTGGGCGCTCGGCGTCGGCGACGAGGTGGCGTGGCGGATGTTCCTCGGCGTGGCGTCGATCACCCGCATCGCCATCGGCCCGCGGGGACCCAGTCTCCGCTCCTACAACGAGGCCCACCACCTCGACAGGCTCACCTAGGCCGGCTGCGGATCCGGGATCGGCGGCTGGCCCGGCATCGGGACGTCGGGATTCGGATCGAGCGGCGGCGGTGGCGGGTCCAGCGGCGACGGGTCGGGCCCCGGGATGGGGCTCGGGGTGGGGCTGGGAACCGTCATGGCAGCTCCTCGCTGGTGGTTGGACCATGGGTATGTACCCAAGTCGTCGGGAGCATGCCCAGCCGGGGGGCGGGGACAGTCGATCCGAGCACAGCCGTCAGGTCGGTGAGCCGGCGCGACCCTCATGGCGCGCCGTACCCCGATTACTAGGCGGTCGCGCCCGCACTTGGTTCGCAGGTTCTCACCGACCGCCTCACATCCCCATCCCAACAGCCGATAAACAGCCCGTGCGGAGACGGGGGCACATCAGCTCGTCCGAGGCGCGCCAGTCCGGACGTCGATCCTCTACCGACAGGGCGCGCCCGTGACGGAAGCCGTCAATCAGGATCAAGAGCTCGAACCGGTCGAAGAGCACCCGGTGGGGCGCCGGCACATGCCGGCGCGTCTGGCCGCCCTGATCTTCGTCGCCATAACCGCGGCGTGGCTGTTCGGGGTCGAACTGCTGGCTCACTTCCTGGCGGAGCCCCGCCACCACAGCGCCGCCTACTCGGCGGCTGGCTGGTTGCTGGTGGCGGTAACCGGCGGGGCGCTGGCGGTGGTCCTCTTCCGGCGACTGGAGAACGAACGCCGATCGAGGTCGTCGCTGGGCGCCATGGACGACATCCTGCGCTCCATCCAAGTCGTCACCGAGCCCAGCCTGGCCCTGCTGTCGCTGAACAAGCTGCTCGACGAGCTGCTGGCCCGGGTGATCACCGTCCTCGGCGTGAACGTAGCCACCATCTTCCTGCTCAGCCAGGACAGCCAGCGCCTCGAGGTCAAAGCCTGCGCCGGCTACGACGAGCTTTCGCCCCTGGGGCCGGACGTGAGGATCGGGGAGGGCGTAGCCGGCCAGGTGGCGGCGACGGCCGAGCCGGTGATCGCCGAGTCGATGTCGACTACCTATGCCGGGCACGTCCCGGGGATCTCGTCTGTGATGGCTGCCCCGTTGACCGTCGAAGGCGGCGTCATGGGCGTCCTCGAGCTCGGGTCGCGCTCGAAGCGGGGCTTCTCCGAGCATGATCTCCGGCTTTTGCGGATGGTTGCCGACCGGGTCGCCGCCGCCGTCGAGCGGGCCCGCCTGGACGAGTCACAGCGCCGGGCCCACCTGGCCGCCGAGCGGGCCCGCGAGCAGCTGGCCCTGCTCTCGCAGGCCGGGGAGGTCCTGGCCGTCGCCCTCGACGACTACCAGCCGGCCCTCACCTCTCTGGGCAAGGTGGTGGTGCCGGCCTTCGCCGACTGGTTCGCCGTCGATGTCGCCGACACCGACGACCTGCAACTGCGCCGGGCCGTGTCGGTCACCGTCCAGCACGGCCAGGGCGAGCGCCTCGACCGGATCCGGTGGAGCGACCCGGAGTGGAACCGACTGATCGAGATGGTCCGCACCCAGGGCGAGACCGAGCTGATGTTCGAGGGCCCCTTCGACCGCGGCGGTCGGCACCATCCGATCCTCGGCCAGCTCGGTTTCCAGTGCCTGATGCTGGTGCCCCTGCGGGTGCACGGCGATTCCTTCGGCGTGTTGGCCTTCGCCATTGGCGCCGGCCGCCGGGGATACCGCCCGAGCGACATGGCCACGGCCGAGGCCGTCTCCCAGCGGGTGGGGATCGCGGTCGAGCGCGTGCTCCTGTACCGCGAGGCCCAGCAGGCCGAGCGCTCCGCCATCGAGCACGCCGCCCAGCTGCGCCGGATGATGGAGGCGTCGCTCGCCGTCAACGGCCCCCCCAGCGAGAACGAGGTGCTCCGCGTGCTCGCCGAGCAGGCCCGGTGGGTCATGCAGGCCGAGCGGGCGGTGGTGGCGGCGGCCGGTCCGGACGGCGAGCTGCTCCTGGCCGTGACTCCGGCTCCTGCTCGGGCGCCGTCGAATCTCCAGTACACCGGCATCGAAGAGCTTCTCCGGTCCGGCAACCGGGCCATCCGGGGAGGGGCTGCCGACGCCGCCCGCTCCGGTCTGCGCATGCCGAACGACCACTGGCTGGCCGCCCCCCTTAACGACTCGGCCGGCGGCTACCTGGGCAGCATCGTCCTCGTCGGAGGCCCCGAGGACGGTTTCAGCGCCGAGGACGAGTCGATTCTCGTATCCATGGCCCAGATGGGGTCGGTGGCGGTGGAGAACGCCCGCCTCTACCAGGCCGTCCAGGCCAACGGCCAACGCCTCTCGACCCTGATGGAATCCGCCCCCTTGGCCATCATCGAGCTGGACCTCGAGGGCAACTCGCGATGGTGGAACCGGGCGGCTCGGAATCTCTTCGGCTGGCCCGAGCCGGGCCAGAAGGGCCTGCGGCCGCCGCCCCTCGACTACGAGGTGGCCGAGCGGCTGAGCCAGCTCTGGTACCGGGCGGTGCGCGGTCAGGAGACCCTGGGCGTCGAGGTGGAGGTCCACCGGGCCAGCGACAAGCCCGAGCTGCACCTTTCCATCTCGACGGCGCCGATGAGGGCCGACGACGGGTCGGTCACGGGCATCATGGCCCTGGTCGAGGACATCACCGAGCGCAAGAGGCTGCAGGACCAGTTCCACCAGGCCGAGCGGTTGGACGCCATGGGCCGCCTCGCCGGTGGGGTCGCCCACGACTTCAACAACCTGCTGACCGTCATACTCGGCTACACCGACGTCCTGCTCCGCCGGCTGGACGATGCCGACCCCCAGCGCAACGAGCTGGAGGCCATCCGCCGCGCCGGCAAGCGGGCCGCTGTTCTCACCGCCCAGCTCCTGGCCGTCGGCCGCCGGGAGATGGTCAATCCCGAGGTGTTGGAGCCCGCCAAGGTGGTGGCCAGCATGGAGCCCATGCTGCGCAGCGTCATGGGCGGTGACGTCGAGCTCCGGCTGGATCTCCCCCACAACGCCGGTCAGGTCCTGGTCGACCCCTCCCAGATGGAGCGGGCCATCCTCAACCTGGCCATCAACGCCCGTGACGCCATGCCCGACGGGGGGTCTCTCACCGTTTCGGTCAGTCGAGAGCGGGTGCGCGACGACCTGCTGCCGATCGGAGCCATCAAGCCCGGGACCTACGTCGCCGTGGCGGTGACGGACACGGGCCATGGCATGACCCCCGAGATCCTCGAGCACTGCTTTGAGCCGTTCTTCACCACCAAGGAGAAGAGCAAGGGCACCGGACTGGGCCTGGCCGCCGTGCACGGCATCGTCACCCAGGCGGGAGGCCAGGTGACCGCCCACAGCGTGCCGGGCGCCGGCACGACATTCCGGTTCCTCTTCCCGGCGGTCAACACGGAGGCCTCCGAGCGGGTCGAGGAGGAAGGCAGCGACGACTTTCAGGCGACCGGCACCGTGCTGGTGGTGGAGGACGAAGACGAGCTCCGGGGTCTGGTCTGCGGCGAGCTCGAGTGGCGGGGCTACCGGGTCCTCGAGGCGGCCGACGGGGAGGCCGGTCTCAGCGTCGCCCAGAAGCACCGGAGCGAGATCGACCTGCTCGTCACCGACGTCGTCATGCCCCGCATGAGCGGCCCGGAGCTGGCCAAGCAGCTGCCGGAGATACCGGTCCTGTTCATTTCCGGGTACAGCGGGGACGAGAAGCTGGCCAACGGCCGTCTTCCGGCCGGCGCTGACCTGCTGCCCAAGCCCTTCCCGCCGGCCGAGCTAGCCCGCCGGGTGGCCGACGCCCTCGAGCGGGCCGGTCAGGGCTCGAAGCGGTAGCCGACCCCCCGCACCGTCTTCACCCAGCGGGGATTGTCCGGGTCCGACTCGATCTTGCGCCGGATGCGCCGGACGTGCTCGGTGACGGTGCTGGCGTCCTGCCAGGCCGACGACGACTCCCAGACGTGTTCGAGGAGCTGCTCGCGGCTGAACACCTGCCGGGGCGAGGCGGCCAGGAAAGCCATCAGGTCGAACTCCTTGGCGGTCATCTCCACCTCGTCGCCGCCGATTCGGACCTCGCGGCTGGCCACGTCGATGGTCAGTCCGTCGAACTCCATCGACGCCCCGGGGGTGCGGGGCCGGGTCCGGCGCAGCACGGTGGCGATCCGGGCCGCCAGCTCGGCGGGGGAGAAGGGCTTGACCACGTAGTCGTCCGCCCCCAGCTTGAGGCCGAGGACCCGCTCCGACTCCTGGCCCCGGCCGGTGAGCATGATGACCGGTATCTCGGCCTTCTTGCGGATGTTGGCCAAGACGTCGCGTCCGTCCTCATCGCCGAGCATTACATCGAGAACCACCAGGTCGACACGGTTCTGGTCGAGAGCGGCGAGGGCCTCGGCTCCGTTGGTTGCCTCGACGACGTGGTAGCCCTCGGCGTCCAGCAGGCGCGCCAGCATCCCGCGGACGTCGTGGTCGTCGTCCACCACCAGAAGCCGACCGCCTGCCCCAGACGGCGGCGCGGCCTCACCAGACATCTGCCGGTCGGCCATCACGCCAAAGATATCGGCGGAGTTGGGCAACTGTTGATAATCCCTTGGTCACAACTTGGGGCTGCCCGCCGAAAGTGTCGGCATGGCGAAGTCCTGTTCTGGGGTGCACGGCGCCATAGAGGTCTCGACAAGGGCGATGACCTGGGGAAACGCACCTACGAGTCGAGTTGAGGTGACCACGAGATGGTAAGAACCGCACGCCGTAGCAGGAGCTCCGAGCGGGAGGAGGTCGGTGCCGGTGGGCACGGTCCGGCCGCGCCGACGGCCACCGCCCCCCCCGAGATCGTCAAGGGGGGCCAGCGCCTGGGGGAGCTGCTGGTCGACGCCAAGCTGATCGACCGCAGCCAGCTGGCCGAGGCACTCCTGCAGCAGGCCGACACGGGCCAGCGCATCGGTCGACTCCTCGTCCAGCAGGGCATGCTCGACGAGCGGGACCTGGTCCTGGTCCTCGCCGAGCAGCTGGGGCTCGAGATCGCCGACCTAGGACAGTCGGTCCCGGAGAAGGACGCCATCGCCGTCATGCCCGAGAGCGTGGCCCGCGAGAACCACGTGGTGCCGCTCCGGTTCGACGGCAACATCCTCGAGGTCGTCGCCGCCGACCCGTCCGATGAGCTCGTCGGCAAGCTCACCAAGACCGTCAATCATCCGGTGCGCCTGCTGGTCGCGCCGGCCTCGGACGTGCAGCGGGCCCTCGACGGCTCCTACCGGGCCCTTGTCGGCATCGAGAGGTTCGTCGGCGCCTTCGAGAAGACCTCCGCCGGGCGGCTCAGTGCCGAGCCGGCGGCCGAGGAGCTGGCGGGGGTCGACGCCCCCGTCGTGCAGGTGGTCAACCTGCTGATCACCCAGGCTCTGCGTGACCGGGCGTCGGACGTCCACATCGAGCCGCAGGACGACAAGGTCCAGATCCGCTACCGAATCGACGGCGCCCTCCATCAGGCGCTCGACCTGCCGGGCACCATGGGACCGGCCCTGGTCAGCCGCCTGAAGATCATGGCCGGCATGAACATCGTCGAGCGCCGGCGTCCGCAGGACGGCCAGATCGCCATGGACGTGGACGGTCGGGCCATCGACATCCGCGTCGCCACCGTCGCCACCATCTGGGGTGAGAAGTGCGTGCTCCGGATCTTGGACAAGAGCCGCCCGCTCTATCGGTTGGGCGACCTCGGCATGCCCGACGACACCCACCACACGTACGGCAAGCTGATTCGTGCCCCCTTCGGCATGGTCATCTGCGCCGGCCCGACCGGCTCCGGCAAGACCACCACCCTCTACGCCACGCTGACCGAGATCAACGAGGCGCATCGCAACATCATGACGATCGAGGACCCGGTCGAGTACGTGTTCCCCTCGATCAACCAGATCCAGATCAATGAGCAGGCCGGCATCAGCTTCGCCGGGGGCCTCAAGTCGATCCTCCGCCAGGACCCCGACGTGATCCTGGTCGGCGAGGTCCGCGACGCCGAGACGGCCCGTATCGCCGTGCAGTCGGCCTTGACCGGCCACTTCGTTCTCTCATCGCTGCACGGGACTGACAGCGTCGCAGCCCTGCACCGGCTCCTCGACATGGGCATCGAATCCTTCCTGATCGCCTCGGCCGTGGTGGCCGTTGTCGGTCAGCGCCTGGTACGGAAGATCTGCAGCTTCTGCAAGGCGCCCTACAAGCCCACGGCCGAGGAACTGGCCTTCTACGAGGAGGGTGGCGGCAAGCCCAAGACCAAGTGGTTCGAGGGCAAGGGCTGCAACTTCTGCGCCGGTACCGGATACCAGGACCGCATCGGCGTCTACGAGCTGCTCAGGATCACCCCGGAGATCAAGCGTCTGGTCGTAGGCTGGGCCACCCAGGAGGAGCTCCGGCGGATGGCCGTATCGCAGGGCATGCGGACCCTCGCCGACGAGGGGATCCGCTTGGTTACTGAGGATGTCACCACCATCGCCGAAGTCATCCGCGGGATCTACGCCTTCTAAGCGAGGACTGAAGACATGGCAGTGAAGTTCAAGTACGCCGCCCTATCGGTGGATGGCAACAAGGTCAGTGGCGTGATGGAGGCGGACAGCGCCAAGGAGGTTGAGGCCGCACTTGCTTCTGACGGTCTTCAGGCGACCGAGGTGAAGGCGAAGAGGGGGCTCCTGAGCTTCGAGCTCACGACGAAGAAGGTGCCCCGCAAGGAGCTGATGCACTTCTCGCGCCAGCTCTCAGTCTTCGTCCGGGCCGGGATCCCCATCGTCGACGCCCTGACTGTCATTGCTGAAGAGACCCCCAACAAGGTCTTCAAGCAGACCCTACTGGCGATGGCGAGCGACCTGCGGATGGGCTCTACCTTCTACGGGGCAGCACTCTCGCACCCAGAGGCATTTCCCGCCTTTTACCTGAGCATTCTTAGGTCTGCGGAGCTGACCGGGGCTCTCGACACCGTGCTCGATCAGCTCGCCGATTACATCGAGCGCGACCTTGAGGCGCGGCGAAAGATCACCCAGGCGCTGGTATACCCCATCATTGTCCTGGTCATGTCGATCATTGCTGTCTGTGTGATCACGATCTTCGTCTTGCCGAGATTCGAGACTTTCTTCAACTCGCTGAATGCCAAGCTGCCACTCGCAACAAGGATCTTGATCAACATCACTCACGCCCTCACCACCTGGTGGTTCATATTTGCTGCGGTGGGAGGCCTGATCGTGGTGGCTATAGCCCTTGGCGCCACGACCAAGAGTGGTAAGGAGATCAGGGACGAGCTGATTCTCAAGGTGCCAGTTCTAAAGGACCTCGTCCGAAACGCCGTCCTCGAGCGCTTCTGCCGCATTCTCAGCTCGATGAACAGGGCTGGCGTGCCGTTGCCCGATGCCTTGGCTGTCACCTCAGAAGGCACCAACAACTACGTTTACAAGAAGGGCCTGGTACCCGCGCGCGAGGCGATGATGCGAGGCGAAGGACTCGCCAGGCCGCTATCGGCGACGGGACTATTCCCCCCGGCTGCCCGCCAGATGCTGCGAGTAGGAGAGGATACCGGCACCCTGGATGAACAGCTCGAGACTGCTGCGGTGTATTTCGACCGCGAACTGGACTACCAGCTCAAGCGCTTCACGAACCTCTTCGAACCCGCCGTCATCATAGTAATGGGCCTCGTGGTCGGATTTGTCGCCATCGCCCTGGTATCGGCGCTCTACGGAATCTTCCGACAGGTGCATGTCTAAATAATGAAACGCCCGCATTGCTCGTCGGACCTAGGTGAGTCACTCCTCGAGATCCTCGCGACCGTGGTGATAATGGCGATTGCCGGCGTTGGCCTCCTTGGGACAGAGGTCAACAGCACCGCCGGGTCGACTCGTCACCGAGCCCTCGCAAATGAGGAAAGCGTCCTGGTCAGTGCGGCTGAAGCCATCAAGCACGCGGGCTTTCCGACGGGCCTGAATGCCTGTAAGACCCTTCAGAACGCCGACTTTACCTCGATGGGGGTAAACATTCCGTCCGGTTACACCGTCACTGCGGTGCCGTACGACGTGACCGAGAGCCTCAGCTCGGGCACGCCACCGACCGTCTCCTCCGTTTCGGTCCCGACTAGCCCTCCATACTGCACGCTGCCGAGTCCGGCGGTGAAGACGGAAGAATACGCCGTGACGTTGGCCGGCCCGACTCCGGACAAGGTCTCCAGCGGAGTGACCACATATGTTCTTCTCCGGAGTTCGTCGTGACGGCCGCCGGCCGCGACAAAGGTTTTACGCTGATCGAGGTCACCGTCGTCATTGCGATCTTGGCCGTCGTGGCCCTCGCCTTAGGTACTTCCGTGATCCAGATCTTTAAGACGAATACTGGCGTTGTTGCGCGGGTTACACAGTCCCATGACGCCAATCTTCTTTCGACGTACCTAGACCCGGATCTGGCGAGTGCCGGTCTAAGCAGCAACTTCGGCGCAGCGAACATGCCAGGAACCTTTGCGTTGCCTGCCGGATCAGTGGTGCCTGTTTCTACTGGGGGGACAGCCTGTTCCGGTCAAACGAACCTTCTCGTCGTCGAGTGGGCGGAGGAGCAGCCTTCACCCGGGACACCTCCCGGGCCTGCGCTTCTTAAGCTGTATCAAGCTGCCTATGACGAGGAAAATATCGCGACAGGCGGGCCGCCCGAATACGTGCTCCGTCGGTATTACTGCACGGCCACTTCGGCCTCCTATTCAGGGGGCCCTCTGCCGTCATTCTCTCTCGCCGACACGACCACTGTGGCTCATAACCTCACTGCGCCCACCTCTGTCCCACCTCCGGTCCAGGTAACCATCGGTGCGGGTCAGCCGACTCCCGTAACCCTTACGGTGAATGAGAACGATCCGGCCGTGGGCGCCTACAGCTTTTCGGTCAGCGGGACCGTACAGACGAGGATTTCCTGATGGATCAACTTCGCAGGTACCGTCAAGAGGACGAGGGCATGACTCTTGTGCTCGCACTGATCATGATGGTCTTTCTGTCCATTGTCATCAGTGTCATCGCCTCGCAGGTTGTCACCAGCCTCAAGGCCGGGGAAGTCGTACAAGATCGAGCCGTCCGGCAGTATGACGCTGATGCTGGGGTCGAACTGGCCGTCCAGGCGCTACGGACAGACATCCAGTCGCCAAAGCGACAGCTCTGTCTGGACCCTGTGGCCGAACCGCAGGCTCTCACGCCGCCCGGAGGAGTTAGTTTCAACGGGCGTCAGCTGACGTTTTCCTGCTCCGATCGACAAGGATTCACCGGCCAGACTCCGGGGACGGGATTCGAGGGGTTTTCCCTGATAACGACGACTTGCCCAACAGGCAGCCTTCCCACGGGATGCACGAAGACGCTGCCAGCTGGCGCTAGCAGTCTGAGCACTGGACAAGGCGTCTCTCGAGCCTTCACCTTGAACGGACCCGTTTACACTGCCGCGACGCCCATCAACGGGAGCCTCCCGAAGCCGATCAATATCACGGGAGGAAACTTCGGCGTATACACGACCGACAACAGTGCGTGTGGAAATACGATCAATGTCCCGGGAATCAACGTAGACGGTCCACTCGCCACACCCCCGGGGCCGTACCAAGAGCTGGACACTTGTGTGACACCGCAGGCAGTAGAGCCCGTCGTGACGCTTCCAGCTAGGCCGTTGACGGCGGCACCCAATCCGCAGGTCCAGGCAGGGTGCACGATTTTCTTCCCGGGTCTATATACGTCACCGCCGACGCTAGGTGCGGCGAACTACTTCGCCAGCGGTGTGTACTACTTCGACTTTTCCGGCCCATGGAACTTCTCGAGTGGCGGCTGGGCGCTGGCAGGCAGCGGCACGCTAGGGACCTTGCCCAATACGAGTCCCGGCCAGCCGTATAACCAACCCATTCCGACACCCGGCGGTGCGGCCTGCGCCAACGGGGCCGGGATGGACTTAGTTGCAAAGGGGTTGGCACCGTCGGCAGCGATCAACGGCACCGGAGCCGAGTTCATCCTGGGCAAGACCGCTCGCCTTCCACTACCGCAGGGAAGCGGCGATCAGCTCGACATCCAGTACCGCACCGACCCCACAACCGGTGTCACGCAAGGAGTCAGCGTGTACGCCCTTCAACCCGCCGATGTCGCGTCGGGCGCATCGTGGCAGGGGGCCGACGCGTGGACGTGGGACAGCTTGACGAACCCTGACCCAATTATTCAGACAGAAGACACTTGCGGGGGCGGCGGGGATTCGAATGACACCGCTCTCTTCAACGGCCTCGTGGATGTTGTTGACGCCCCCATCTGTGTACGGACACAGAACGGGTCCACTGGATTCTGGCAAGGCCTTGTCGCCGGATGGGTCTGGCTGGACGCCAGCGCCAATGGCACCAACGGCCTGGCGATGAACGGCGCAGGCAGCGGTCCTACCTCAGGTAGTCGGACCCTGGTAATCACGTCGGACGCCTGGGATGGAACTCCAGGCGGCAGTGCCTTTACCCGTGAATGTGCAGTCGTGAATATTAGCAACTCAGGATCCAATTCAGCGACGGTGCTGAGTTGGCGAACCGACCCGACCGCCAGGAGCGGTACATCTTGTGTGGGATCGTGATGCGTCACCCGTGCGTCCGATCAATAGTTGCCCAAATGGGCTTGAGGTCGTTGTATTCGGGCCGAAGGATGGTCCACACTGATCACCAAGCAACGAGGCGTGAGCCTCTCGGGTGAACAAGGGCTCTCCAGCCCCGAACGCAATCAAGCAACCGAAAGAAAGGCAACGGATGTTCGAGCAACTGAAGAAGGCGAGGAGCGAGGAGAGCGGCTTCACCCTCATCGAGCTCCTAATCGTCATAATCATCCTCGCGATCCTGGCAGCGATCGTGATCTTTGCCGTCGGCAGCACTGGCAAGAACAGCGCAGCCGCAGCGTGCAAGGCTGATGCAAAGAGCATCGAGACTGCTCTCGAAGCCTACAAGGCTCAGAACAACAGCACGTACCCAACTGCCATGGGCCAGCTAACGTCGTCCGTGGCTAACGGCGCCCCGTATCTGCGTGAAATTCCGGGGTCCTCGCACTACACCATCGGCATCGACACCAACGGGAACGTTCTCGTTGGCACCGCGGGCGGCACCCCGTCGGATAACTTCACGGGCAATCCTGGCGTCTGCGACAACGACGCCAAGTAATACCTAAGACCAAGCAGTTAACTAAGACACAGAGGGGGGCACCTTTAGGGTGCCCCCCTCTTGATCCTCCCAGGGGCATCGCAATGTTTCGCAAGTGGTTCGAGGTTCACTGGCTGCCCGTCGTCGCGGGCCTGGCGGTGGTGACGACCGGCCTGGCGTTTGACTTCTATTGGCCGGAGGTCGTGCACCACCAGCATTACTGGATGACACCGTCTGACCTGTGGGCGTCTCTTCGCGCCACCCGATTCGTGCAGCACGGGGCGCTCTCATACGTATATGGATCGCAGTCCGGTCTTGTGACACTGCCGGGATTGGAGGTGCTCCTCGTCCCGGTGAACTTCCTGATAGATGTGCTGCACCTGGTCCCCGCCGTGCCCGGGATCTACCCGGCGAAGCCCTCCGCCTACTACGTCCTCGGGCCGGCACAAATGCTCACTGCGTTTGTGCCCTTGTTCGGCGCAGACGCACTGGCACGGGCGCTCGGCATGGGGCGTGGTTGGCCTAGGGCTGCCCTCCAGCTGGGGGTTGTGGTTGCGACATGGCCGGTCACTGCCATGTGGGGTCATCCTGAAGACGCCCTAGCTCTCGGGCTGTTGCTCTACGCACTAGTAGCGCTGATCACCGATCGGTGGGTCATGGTTGGATGGCTCTTGGGCGCCGCCATGGCGATGCAGCTGTTCGCGGTGCTCTTGGTTCCGGTGGTTGTGGGATCTCTCGGCTTGAGGCGAGGCGTGGCCACGATCGCCAGGTCGCTGGTCTTGCCAGGGGTGTTAGCGACCGCAGTGTTGGTACCTGATTTCGGCGATGCGTGGCGGGGATTAGTCCGGCAGCCAAACTTTCCTACCGTGGATCACCCCACACCGTGGGTGTTACTTGCGCCCAAGATGGGCCACGACATAGTTGCCGCAGGCCCCGGTCGGATTGTCGCGCTAGCCGCTTGTGTCGCCGCGGGTTGGGCCGTGTGGCGTCGGCCGGCGACTCCCCATCGGATCGTCTGGTGGTGCGCGGTGGCGCTGGCCGCCAGGTGTCTGTTCGAAGCGGTGATGGTTCCGTATTATGTTGCCCCGGCGGTGGTTCTTGCCTTGTGCGCAGCGGCAACAGGTGGACCGGTGAGAGTCGCGCTGACCGGGTTGGTAGCCTCGTCGTTGGTCGTGGTCGTCCACACGCATTCAGGCATGTGGCAGTGGTGGACCCAGATGGCGTTACTCGTCGTAGGCCTGTTGGGGATGGCGTCGGGAGTCACCTGGACCCAGCTGTGGATGTTGGGTCGACGGAGGACGTTACCGGCCGAGGACTATACGAATAGCGATGGCGCTACGTCTCCGCTGAGGGTGGTGTCGGTGGCGGGGCGCTAAAGGGTCTCATCGGCAAGCCCGCCGGCCACCTTCCGGTCCTGGCCGGCGGACCAACAGAAGCCGGGGAGAAGTCGACCCGGCGGCTTGCGCTCTAAAGGCACGGTGCCTATTTGAGGCGACGAAATAGCTGTCGGAAGCCGTGCGCCCGGGCAATGAAGGCTCGCCCTAGCATAGGTCCATCGTAACTTCACGAGATACAGCGGCCGCTCTCCTTGAGCCGCCCAACGAGGCTGATCGGTCGACCGCGCTCGAGCACGTTGCCCTTCCTCGCCTGTTTGATCTGCTGGTGCCGGGGGCTGTGGGCCTCCTCTTAGTAGCCTTCTCGCCCCAGGTCGACGCCCCTTTCTGGGCTCCGAAGGCCGCCGTCTCCCTGGTGGTCGGACTCTCAGGCGTGGCCTACCTGGTCCGACTGGTCTCCAGAGTGGAGCGTGCAGCGCTCGCCCTGGTCTGTTTCCTGGGCGTCGCCGGGGTCTCGATGCTCTTGAGCGACCGCCCGCTGCTGTCTCTGTTCGGCCCGTTTCTTTTCGGAACAGGATGGTTGTTCTTGCTGGCCGTCTCCGGGTGGTGGGCGGCCGGGCGCGCCATGACGAGCCTGGGTCGTGCGCGCCTGGAGCTCGTACTCATGCTCGGAGGAGTCGTAGAAACAGCGTTCGCGGCGCTGCAACGGATTGGTGTGCTGCACTCACCTGCGCTTGCCCCAGTCGAAGGACGGTATCAGGCGCTGCTAGATAATCCGGTCTACCTCTCGGGCTTGCTCCTGGCCGTGGTTGGCTTAACCTTCCGCCGGCAAGCTGGCGAGAGGTCGGTCAGGGCGTGGGCGGTTGTGGCCTACGCAGCGTTGATGGTTTCACTAGGGCTTGGCCTTGAGTACAGCGGGGAACGCCTGGGGATCGCTGCCGGGGCAGGCAGCGTTATTGTCGCCCTTCTTTCTCCGGCTCTGAGGTCTGCGCGGCGGCGGGTAGTCCTGCTGGCCTTGGCGCTCGCCTTTGGAGTGGCTCTCGGCAATTGGTCCTTGCCGGGAGGTGCTCCTTCCGCATCGAGTCAACTAGCCGCTACGTCTCAACACAACCTTCTGTATGGTCGAGTTTACAGCTGGGAGACTGCAATCAGAGCGACGCTTGTCAGACCGGTTGCCGGTTGGGGCCCAGGTAGGTATGAAACCGCGACCGAGTCAAGGCGCACTCTGCTCCTCGCTCGGGCAGAGGGCGGCGACGTCGTTTTCAGTGACGCTCACAACCTAGTCGTCGAGTACCTTACGACCACCGGTATTCTGGGATTGGCGAGCCTCCTCGCATTTCTGGGCTTCGCGGCCAGGAGCAGTCGTGGTCCGCTGGCGTGGGCCGCGGCGCTAATTTTTTTGCATCTTTTGCTGGAACCCCAGAGTGTAGAGATGACGACATTGGGCGCACTTTGCCTAGGAGGCGCAGTTCCCCGAGGGCCTCTAGCTGCTTACGCCCCGAGCCGAGCGTTATCCGTTGGATCGATCGCGGGCGCAGGCGCAGGCGCCGTGTTGGGAAGCTGCCTCCTGGCCGGCACGGCACTCATGACGCCCAGTCGACCGGTTGCCGATCTAATGACCGCGACAAAGGTACTGCCGCCGTGGCCCGACGTACCTGACGCCGTCGCAAGGAGGGTCTACTTCGATAACCCAGCATCTGCCCGTGGAAGCCCCAATGCACGGCAGGCGGAGCATTACGCGCTAATGGCTGCGGAGGACGACCCCGCCAGCGAAGTCCCGTGGGGGGTCCTTGGCGATCTTGATGCGGTGTACGGGGATCGCACCGGTGCTGTGAAGGCATACGAACACGCGGTGAGTGACAATCCTTGGGCGGCGGCGGCTCTCAGCCAGCTGGTTGTGGTCACGACTGATACGCCGACGCGCACGTGGGCGTGCGAGAGGCTCCGCCTGCTGGGTGACACGCCGACCGGATGCGAGGCCCCAGGTTCCGCGTCTTCCTCAGCGGACGAGTTCCATCCGTAGGCCCTCCGAGTCCCATTCGGGGTTCTCCGGAAGGCGGGTGATCGCCTTGGCGGCGATCTTCCGAGCCGTCCATAGGTCAGCGCATCCATCGACGAGATGCTCGAGACGGGCACCACGAAGCTTCGCGGTCAGAACTCTTTCCACTCCAGGCATACGGGCCCGAAGAAGATCCATCCGTTCCTGTTTGCCAGCGCTCGTGCGCTTTGAGTAAAGCAGCGGTTGGTCACCGTTTAGCTCGTAGAACCCGAGCTCTGGGTGCACTTCGTAGATAGTGCGCTGGTGGTAGGAGCCGATGTCCTTGTAGGCCTCGGCGATGCGTGGCAGGAGCGCTCTGGTGATGGCGCTAAGGCCGTGGACCGACGAGTCGCCGGACTCCCAAGCCTTTAGATCTCGGCGGCTTGGAGGCGACGAGACGGCGGTCGACCGTGGCCAGCCAAGAATCTTCCGGGCCTGCCTGTCGCAGCTCCGGCCGCCGGGTGTGGCGTCTGAAGGCAGACCAATCGGAAGATGTAGTCCGAGGACCGCGAAGGGAGGGCGGTAGTCAAGAAGATCCGTGAAGGTACGGATCACCTGGGGCTGCTCGGGTGACATGGTGATGCCCTGAAGCTTGGCGCTCACTACAAGCCATCCACCCGGACATGGTTCTACCCCGGCGATCAGTTCGTAGGGCAAGTCGGGGCCACGGGCCCCACGGAGAGGTGTCGTCATCAAACGAGAGCGTACCGGCGGGGAACCGCCGGTACGCGCCTAGCCAGCAGGATACTAGGGGGCTTCAGGAAGTTGCCGCGTCCTGCAGCACGGCTCCGTTGCCGTTGCCCTGTGCTGCCGGCTTGAAGACATCCTTGGGATAGAGGCTGCGGAGCAGGGCCTCGTCGTAGTCGACCGTTCCGGACTTGACCAGCTCGGAGAGCGACATCTCGATCGTCTGCATTCCTTCGGACTGGCCCATGGTGATGGCGTTGCGCAGCTGGCGGGTCTTGCCCTCCCGGATCAGGTTGCGCACGGCGTGCGTGCCCATGAGGACCTCGAATGCGGCGGCGAGGCCTCCGCCCAGGCGGGGCATGAGGCGCTGATAGATGACGCCGTTGAGCGTGCTGGCCAGCTGGATGCGAATCTGGTCTTGGCGCTCGGCCGGGAAGACTCCGACCACGCGGTCGATGGCCTGGGAGGTGTCGTTGGTGTGCAACGTGGCGAAGACAAGATGACCGGTCTCGGCCATGGTGAGGGCGATGTCGATGGACTCCAGGTCCCTCATTTCACCGCACATCAAGACGTCCGGGTCCTCTCGGAGGCAGGAGCGGAGCGCTCGGGCGAAGGACTCTGTGTCGGTGCCGACTTCTCGCTGGTTGACAGCCGACAGCTTGTGGTGGTGGACGTACTCGATCGGGTCCTCGATGGTAAGGATGTGGCTCTGTCGGTTCTGATTGATGTAGTCGATGGCTGCCGCGAGCGTCGTGGACTTACCCGAGCCGGTGGGCCCCGTCACGAGGACCAGACCGCTGGGCTTGCTGACCATCTCCTGAACGATCGCGGGGAGCCCGAGCTGTTCCATCGTCGGAATCTCGAACGGGATCAACCTGAGGGCGAGGGCTAAGGAGTCGCGCTGGTGAAAGGCGTTCCCACGAAAACGAGCCTTCTCCTCCCAGCTGAAGGAGAAGTCGATCTCCAGCCTGTTCGCCAGGTCAGCGGCCTGTGATTCGGTCAATGCCGACAGGACCAGCCGCTCGGTATCAGCCGGCCGCAGTGCGGGTTCGCCCTCGATAGGGCGCAGCTTCTGATCTACCCGGATCAGGGGCGGGACCCCCGAGGTCAAAAGGAGGTCCGTGCCCCGAGCCTCCCAGACTTGCTGGATGTACTGGCCCAGGGTGGAAGAAGAGCTGCTGACTCGTGCCATATGGAGAGGGTATCGACAGGGAACCGCGGTTCCGATATCTCACCCGGACAATTGGGCAAATGTTGGCCGCCCGTTGATCGTGGGCGCAGAAGTTCGGAGTAGCTAGAGCCCTCCGTCCGAGGACTGGGTCGAAGTCACTTGGTACCAGTTCTTGAGCCCAGGCAGGGTATCCAGATAGGCGTGGGTCTGCTGCCTGAACGTGACAGTCGCCGTCGTCCCAGACAGCGAGAATCCGGTCATGGCCACATGGTGCTGGTCCGCGACTGACTGAGCGACGGCGCGGGCTTTGGTGCTGCCACCACCTACCGCACTGCGGGCGGCGGCTTGAGCGGCATCCAGCGTCCATTGGTCCAACTTGCCGTGGGCTGATAGCGGTGGCACCAGCTCGACTCCCAGGAATGAGAGGACTCCGATAACCAGCACCACGGGCAGTAGGCGGCGGACCATCCGGGCTCCTAGCGCGGCGACTCAGGGCAGGCCAGATCCTGCCTCATTCTGTACGGCAGGCCACCGCTCCAGTTGAGGAGATCGCCTAATCGGGGTAGGGGAGTAGCCAAACGGCGTCCCACGCAACGCTGAAGCGATACGGGAGGACATGCGCCATGCCGGAGATCGGCTACTGCCTGATTAGCGAGGAACACGGCCCGCGGGAGCTGCTGAGCTTCGCCGCCCGGGCTGAAGAGGCGGGCTTCGACTTCGCCACCATCTCCGACCATTTCCACCCCTGGACGGACGCCCAAGGGAACTCTCCGTTCGTCTGGGGGGTCCTCAGCGGGGTGGCCCAAGTGACCGAGCGCCTGCGGGTCGGGCCGGCTGTTACCTGCCCGACCGTGAGGATCCACCCGGCGGTCATCGCCCAGGCGGCGGCGACCGCCTAGGCGATGATGGCTGGCAGGTTCTTTTTGGGTGTCGGCAGCGGCGAGAACCTCAACGAGCACACGTCGCCCGCTACTGGCCGCCGACCGACGTCCGTCTCGACATGCTCGAGGAGGCGGTCGCCATCATCCGCCGGCTCTGGGAGGGCGGCACGGTGACCCGTCGGGGGGCGCACTTCGAGGTCGACAACGCCCGCATCTACACCCTGCCGGAGCGGCCGCCCCCGATCCTGGTGGCCGCGGCCGGGCCCAAGGCCGCCGAGCTTGCGGGCCGCATCGGAGACGGCCTGATCAGCACGGCGCCGAACGATGAGACCGTCCAACAGTTCGACCAGGCCGGCGGGCGGGGCAAGCCCCACATGGGGCAGGTCCACGTCCTGTGGGCCGAGGAGGAAAGAAAGGCTCGACGGCAGGCTCTCGAGCTGTGGCCCAACGCCGCCGTGCCGGGTGAGCTGGGCCAGGAGCTGCCGATGCCGACCCACTTCGAGCAGGCGGCCAAACGCGTGACCGAAGACGACATCGCCGAGAGCGTGGTCTGCGGGCCCGACCCCGAGAGGCACATCGCGGCCATCCGCGAGTACCTGGACGCCGGGTTCGAGCAGGTGGCCGTGCACCAGGTCGGGCCGGACCAGGAGGGGTTCTTCCGTTTCTACGAGTCAGAGGTCCTGCCCAAGCTCCGCTGATCCAGTGCCCTGGATACGCTCTCGGGCATGAGCGAGATCCAGGACAGATACCACCTCATCTCAGAGGGCTTCGACGCCGCCGTGGCGGCGGCGGCGCCGGACAAGTGGGACCGCGAGGCGCCCTGCGAGGGGTGGAAGGCCCGCGATGTGGTCGCTCACGTGGTCGGAGGCCATCGGGGTGTCATCGCCGGCGTGCGGGGTGGTGAGCCGAAGGCCCTCGGGTCCGAGGAGGACCCCTTGGCCGCCTGGCGGGACGCACGGGCGGCACTGGAGGAGATCACTGGCGACCCGGACGCCCTGGCCAAGGAGATCGACGGACCGATCGGCAAGATGCCAGCCGGCCAGATCATCGGCCGATTCGTAAGCATGGACGTCCTGGTCCACACCTGGGACCTGGCCCGGGCGGTCGGCGCCGACGAGCGACTGGACGAGGAGTCGGTCAAGCACGCCTACGAGGGCCTGAAGCCGATGGATGCCATGATCCGCCAGCCCGGCGTGTTCGGGCCCAAGGTCGAGCCCCCTGCCGGCGCCGACCTCCAGACCGAGTTCCTTTGCTTCCTGGGCCGGCAGGTCTAGGGCTTCGGCCCGCTGGTTGAGCGAGCGGCCGTCTTCAGGCGGCCGATTCGAGCAAAGAGGACACGGTCTCCATGGCGGCGGCCTTGGAGAACACGGCCTGGGCCCCGAAGGTGGCGGCGGTGGCGCTGGTCAGGTTGATCAGGTGGTTCCAGAACCCAACCACTCTGGTGGCAGGGGAGGCGCTGGCGGCCAGCCAGGGGAGCGAGCGGAGACCTTCGGAGTCGTCAGCGTCCAGGTCGACGAGGACCCAGTCGGGGTGCAGGTCCGACAGAGCGGCCAGCGCCTCCGGTCCCGAGCCGGCCTCGATAACGGAGAACCGATCTGAGGCTTCGAGGTGCTGGCGGAGGGTCCGGCGCGCCTCGGGGCTGGGGTCGGCGACGACCACACGGATGGGAGGCCTCGGATGCAGGTCCGCCGTCGATGGCAATGCCACGGCGAGGCTGGTCTCTTCATTGAGAACCATGCTCACCTGTTCCTCCCATCGACGGCGCCCCTGCACCTGATACCCCTGGGAACGCGTTCCACGCCCGTACAGTTACTCTCCGTGGCAGAAAGTATGCGCCTATAGGGCACTAGATCACTGATTGTCGGAATATCCGTGGTGCGGGAGCGACGGAAAGTTGCCCGACCGCGGTCAGGTGAGGTGGTCGGGTGGCGGGAGGTGCCTACCGCAGAGCCGGGCCGCCTCGGCGGCCATGCAGTCGTAAGCGGGCAGCTCCTCAGCAGGCAGGGCACGCTGGTGGGCCCTGACCGTCTCCCAGTCGCCTCGAGCGACCGGTCCGGTGAGGGCCGCCTCCGGTCCCAAGGCCGCGACGTTCTCAAAAGTCGACCGGACGAGCTCCAGGTAGGCAGCCAACGGCACCCCCGCCAGGTCCGCCAGCCGGGCCACCTGGCCCATCAGGGCCACGAAGTGATTGGAGGCGACCGACGCGGTGGCGTGATAGAGCGGGCGCAGCTCGTCGGGCACGCTGAAGCTGCGGCCGTTCAACGCCCTCACCAGGTCGCCGGCGATTTGTGCGGCCCGCTCGCCCGAGGCGGCCACGGCGAACCAGATCCCCGAACCCAGGCGTCGGGCTCCGGTCGCCGTGTCGGGCAGTGAGACCAGCGGGTGCACCGCCGCCCGGATCGGATGAGGCTCGAGCGCCCCCAGGCCAAGGGAGCCGGCGAGGTGGATGACGGTGGTCGACTCCGCCGGCTCGACCTCCCTCGCGACGCGCTCGACTTCGCTGTCGGGCGTGGCGATCACCAGGACGTCCACCCCCTCAGCGGCGGCGGCGAGGTCATCGCCTCGTCCCAAGGGGGGGACCAGGGTCCATCCGGCGTTAGCCAGGGCAGCGGCCAGAGAGCCCCCGGCCCGGCCGGGCCCGATTATGCGGACCGAGCGCACCGCGTCCACCACGCAGCTCAGGTAAGCAGAATGACGCTGGAGTCAGTGGCGGCGGTAGCCTCGCCGCCGTCAGCAGCGGCGACGGGGAGCCAATCATGAAGCCCGAGCAGGCCTTGGCGGTGGACGAGATCAACCTGTCGGACCTGGAGTTCTGGTCCCGGCCGCTCGAACAGCGCGAAGGAGCGTTCAAGACCCTCCGGGAAGAGAGGCCGGTCCCGTTCTTCGACGAGCCGGAGATGGTCACCGGATCGGGCTTCGACATGCCAAGGGGGCCCGGCTACTACGCCCTGACCCGCTACGCCGACGTGGTGTACGCCAGCAAGCACCCCGACACGTTCTGCTCATCGCAGGGGGCCACCAGCATCCCCGACCTGCCGCCGGTGTTCCTCGAGTTCTTCGGCGGCATGATCAACATGGACGACCCCAAGCACGCCCGCCAGCGGCGAATCGTCTCGGCCGCGTTCTCCCCCCGGATGCTGCGCAAGGCGGAGGAGGACGTCCAACGGGCGGCCGACGACATTGTTGATCGCATCATCGGCCGAGGCGGGTGCGACTTCGTCACCGAGGTGGCCTCGCGGCTGCCGCTCAAGATCATCTGCGACATGATGGGGATCCCCGAGTCGCAATACGACTTCGTGTTGCAACGGTCGAACATCATCTTGGGTGCGGGCGACCCGGAGTACGTCCCGGAGGGAACCGACATCGGCGCCGCCCTGCTCACCGCCGGCTCCGAGCTGGCCCAGCTGATGCAGGAGCTGGCCGCCGAGCGCGCCCAGTCCCCGACCGATGACCTCACCTCGGCCCTCGTCACGGCCAACGTCGACGGCGAGCACCTCTCCCACGAGGAGCTGGCCTCCTTCTTCATCCTGCTGGTGGTGGCCGGCAACGAGACGACCCGCAACGCAATCAGCCACGGCCTGATTGCCCTGACCGAGAATCCCGAGCAGCGCCAAGCTTGGGTGGAGGACTTCGATGGGCTGGCCCCGACCGCGGTGGAGGAGATCGTGCGTTGGGCGTCGCCGGTCATCTTCATGCGCCGGACCGCCACCGAGCCGACTGAGATCGGAAGCCAGAAGCTGAAAGAGGGTGACAAGGTCCTCCTCTTCTACAACTCGGCCAATCGCGACGAGGAGGTCTTCGACGACCCCTGGACCTTCGATCTTCGGCGCCAACCCAACCCGCATGTCGGATTTGGAGGGCCCGGCCCGCACTTCTGCCTGGGCGCCCACCTGGCCCGGCGCGAGATAACCGTCATGTACCGCGAGCTGCTCCGCCGGGTGCCCGACATTCGAGCCTCCGGCGAGCCGGAGCGGCTCCGGTCCAACTTCATCAACGGCGTCAAGCACCTGCCCTGCGAGTTCACCCCGGGCCCCGCCGCCTAATAGTCCGCGGGCTTCCCCCAGTCAGCTCGTCCCGGGCGCCCGGCGGTTCCCCGCCGCGCTCAGTGGGAACAGTGGCCCCTGTGGTGACGGGTCATACCCATGTCAAGCGCTACGCGGAGCTAGCCAGGCTCCTCCTCCGCAACCGCGGGTCGATCCACCTGGCCGGTGGCGACGACCCGGCGGCGGCCGACGACGACGAGTCCCGCCGCGAGGGGGAGCGGCTGGCGTCGGATCTAGAGGAGATGGGTCCGACCTTCGTGAAGCTGGGCCAGCTCCTTTCGACCCGATCCGACCTCCTGCCCCCGTCCCACCTGGAGGCCCTCTCCCGTCTCCAGAACGAGGTGGTCCCGTTCCCGGCCGGCGAGGCCAGGCAGATCTTCGAGGCGGAGATCGGCGTGTCGGTGACCGACGCCTTCTCTGAGTTCTTGGACACTCCTCTGGCCGCGGCCTCGCTGGGCCAGGTCTACCGGGCGCGGATGCGCGACGGCCGCCGTGTCGTGGTCAAGGTCCTGCGGCCCGGGGTGGAGGCGCAGGTGGCCGAGGACATTGCTGCCATTGGGGACATCGCCCGGCTCCTGGACAGCCACACCGACGCCGGCCGGCGGTTCGGGTTCCAGGACCTTCTCGAGGAGTTTCGCCACTCGCTCAACGACGAGCTCGACTACCGCCACGAGGCGGCCAACCTCGTGCAGCTGGCCGACATCCTCGCTGACAACACCAGCATCGTCGTGCCGCGTCCGGTAAAGGACTTCACGTCGCGGCGGATCCTGACCATGGAGGAGATCCAAGGCCGAAAGGTGACCGAGCTCGGTCCGCTGGCCGTGCTGGAGTTCGATGGCGGCGAGCTGGCCGATGCACTGTTGCGGGCCTACCTCGAGCAGATCTTCGTGCACGGCTTCTTCCATGCGGATCCCCACCCCGGCAACGTCATGGTCACGCCGGAACACCAGATCGGTCTCATCGACCTGGGAATGGTCGGCCACATCCGCGCTGACGTCCGCACCCAGCTGGTCAAGCTTCTCCTTGCCGTGGAGGAAGGGCGTGGGCAGGAGGCTGGTCAGGTGCTCGTCCGCCTCGGGCGGCCCCTCGATGATTTCGACGAGACCAGGCTGTTGCGCGACGTCGCCGACCTGGTCGCCCGGCGCCAGGGCCTCCGCCTGGTGGATCTCCAGGTGGGCGAGCTCATCACCCAGATGTCTCACATCTGCGGCGCCTCCGGCCTCCGGCCTCCACCCGAGCTGGCCATGCTCGCCCGAGCCCTGATGAACCTGGACAGCGTGGCCCGGTCATTGGACCCGGACTTCGACCCGGCCGAGGCCATTCGCCAGCACTCAGCCGAGATCTTCAGCTCCCAGATGCGCACCAGTCCCGGCGGGGTGCTCTCCGCCCTGGTCGAGGCCCGCGACTTCGCCGAGGCCCTCCCTGGGCGGGTCAACCGGGTGATGGAGGCGCTGGCTCATGGCGAGCTGAAGGTCAACGTCCACGCCTTCGATGAGGCGGAGCTGCTCCGTAACCTGACCAAGATCGCCAACCGGCTGGCGATGGGCCTCGTCATTTCTGCGCTCCTCCTCGGCGCCGCCATCATGACCAAGGCTTACCCTCGGATTGCCCTGGCCTGTTTCATCCTGGCTGGCGCCTGTGGAATGGCCTTGATGGGTTCAGCCGTGCTCTCTGATCGCGACCTCAAGGCACGCGTAAGGCGTAAGCGGCGTCTGTAGCAGTAGCGTCGCTGTCGGTCGATGATGAGGGCGTTCGGCGATTCGGGTGACGGCTTCGTTACGCTCCGTGACGGCTCGCGCCGTTGGGGTCGCTTCGGAGCGGCTGGGATCCTGGCCCGCCACGTCGACGGGGAAGGCCTCTGCTGGTATTTCCTCGCCCGCCGGTCTGATTTCTGCCACCAGGGCGGTACCTGGGCGATTCCGGGGGGTGCCTTGGACCGTGGTGAGGATCCACTCTCTGGGGCGATTCGTGAGTTCCGGGAGGAGATAGGCGAGTTCGCCGATGACTTCGACGTGGTCTCCGTCCATGAGGATGATCACGGGGGATGGTCCTATTGGACAGTCATCGTCGAGGTTGGTGAGCCCTTCCGGGTTCCGGCTCGGCTGGGATGGGAGACGGCAGAGGCGCGATGGGTCACCACTGAGGAGCTGGCCGACCTCGACCTGTTCGATGCGTTTCGCGCCACCCTGTTTCGCTTGGGCTTGCTGTGATCTCGGGGCCGCGGCCTCAGTAATCGCGACACCGCTTTGTAATTGCGCGGTCCGGAAGGCATAGGATTGCCGTCAGCACCGGGTTCGTGGACTCGGTCGATGCTACGCACAAAGCCTCATCGTGGGTCTCTCCGCGATGAAAACGCGGCTGACTATGGCCGCCATCAGAGAGGAACGCTATGCCGCAACGCACTGCCCGAAACAAGGCTCCGAAGCGTGACCAGATCGTCGACTACCTCAAGCAGCAGGGCGGCACCATTCGCAGTGATGACGGTCGTGGTCTCACTGCGGCAATGGCCAAGGCGGTTGGCTATCGCGACGTGACCGTGTTGAACAACATGCTGGCCCGGTTAGAGAGCGAAGGCCTCATCACCAGAGACGTGCGCGGCCGCAGGACGTTCGCCATCTCCTTGCGCGGGACCGGAAGGTCGAGCGCCAACGGCCGTCGGCCTCCGTCGCGGCGCGCCGCTTCGGCCAAAGTGGTCTCGGCTCCCCGGGTCAACCACAGCAATGGAAAAGCGAGTCGGCCCGGCCAGCTGGCTGCTTCCGTGTCGGACCTGGCTGGTCGGCTTGGTGAGGCGCTCGCTGCCCTCGCCGTCGAGAACGAGGCGCTGGTTCGCCGTATCGAGCAGCTCGAGAGGGGCGTCTCCGGCGGAAGGGCGGCTCCGAAGCGCGCTCCGGCCCGCCGGCGGTCGACGGCCGGTCGTGCCACCAGATCGACTCGGGGACGCCGCGCCGCCTGAAATCCCACGACCTGACGCGTCGGGGGCCCGGCTTACGCCGGGCCCCCGAGCGGTCAGGTGCAGTTGCTCGACCGTTACCGGTCCCACCAGCCCGAACGCTTCGGCTCCTGCAGGGCCGATGTCGCCATGTCGGCAACCGGCGGCGCCGGAGCCGAGGGCCTGGGCCGAGGGTCAACCGGTGTCGCGACCGGCCTCGCCAGCGTCGACACTGTTCCGTCGCTGCCGGTGGGCTGCATGGACGAGGCGAAGGACCGGTTGCGCAGATGGGCAGGGCACGGAGTCGGCGCGCCGCCTTCGAGCTGGCGCTTCACCTCGCTGGCCATCCACGCCCGCAGCTCCGCCACCTCGGCGGGAGCGGGTCGGGCGTAGAGCCTCTCCTCCTGGCAGAAGGCCTCGGCCTGCTCCAGCACGATGAGAATCCCGTCGAGGGCCTGAGCCTCGGTGGGCGACACCTCCGCTTCCACCGTCACCTTGTCGCCTGACGAACGGGCGGCGCTCCAACAGGCGTCCCGCACCGGGGCGGCCTTGGCCAGGACGCCATCCATCAAGGAGGCGAGCCTGCCGGCCACGTGAGATGTGTCGCTCTCCACCAGCCCGGAGCCATAGAGCTCGCGGAGCAGGCCGTCCAGGTGGTCTCGCTCGCGCATGACGAGGTCAGCGGGAACCTCGGTCAGACGGACCTTGCGGGCGGTGTTCGCTGCCATTGAGTGCCTCCTTGCCTGTCACCGGATTCGGCGACGGGGCGGCGCACTCCTGCGGCCCGCGATTGAATCAGGCGGGGCAGCGGTCGAGGTTGGTGGTCGTTTGCACCAATTAGCCGGCTTGGGCCTCCTCAAGATTGAGATCGATCACATAGTGCGGAACAAGGCAGCTGAGCTCGTTGCAGGCCCACTTGCCGTGAGCCGCGCAGGCCGACTTCGCCGACACCCATTCCACCGCAACCAAGGGTTGGTCGGTCCGCTTAGTGCTGGGCATGTCCAGTTGCCCCCTTTACGGCCGCCGCATTCACAGGGTCCTCCTCTTTGCCAGTCCGGTCAATGGCCCGATCGCGCTATAGAGGCCGGCGTTGACCACTCCGAGTCCATCCGACACCAACGAACTGGACTTCAGGTAATGCCCTTGGGGGCCGATACATCCACCCAGCGGTTCACGGTGAAGGGTGCGGCGGTCCTGGTAGCGCCGCACTCTTCACCGTAGTTAGGTGACGAGGCCCGGCGTTTGCCGGGTCTCGTCGTGCTTCGGAGCCGAGAGACCGGCGTCGCAGTGACTAGCCCCAACGCCCAGAGTGTTGTGCCACGACGGTGCGCGGCAATGACTACGAGGAGCTATCGACCGCGTCCCGGCGATTTGGCACCCTCGGAACGAACTTGGCGCAGCGGGACGGACCGGCTGCGGATGGGGCACGGTCGGCCCGTCTCTCTCGTCATGTGACAAGGGAGGGAATATGCACGACCGCAACTGGGAGAGGGTGGCTGGCTACGCCGGTCTGGCCGCCGTGATCCTGTTCGTGGTGCCGACCTTCGTCGGCACCGGCACCTTTCCGAAGCCATCAGATCCGGACACCGTCTTCAAGTCCTATCTGGTGGCGCACCATTCAGCCGTAATGCGGGCAGTGTGGTTCAACTCGATGGCCGCGGTGCTCGTGCTGTGGCTGGGCTCCGGGGTGCGCAGCACGATCACCCGCCACGATGACACCGAGGCGAGCCTGGCCACGACGGTGTTTGCATTCTTCGTGGCCGCGGCGGTGACGCTGGGAATCTCGTTCGCCCTCGAGGGGGGCCTCGCCTACAAGGCAGTGGCCAACACCAGCCCGTCGACTGTGAGGGCCCTCAACGACATCGGCTCTGTCATAGGGACCACGTTCCTGGGAGTGATTACCGCGATCGCCGCCGCGCTCGTCGCGGTGGCTGCCCTGTCCTCGCGGGCGTTGCCCGCCTATGTCGGGTGGACCGCGGCGGCGGCCGCCGCCGCGAACCTGGCGGGTAGCCTCACGATCTTCACCAACAAGGGCTTCTACTCGCTAGAAGGCGCGTTTGGCTTTGTCAGCCTCATTGTCACGATGATCTGGCTCATCAGCCTTTCCGTCGCCCTCATCCGTCCAGCGGAGGCCACCGCGCCGGCAATGGCGCCGGCGATGCCTACGAGCTGACCATCGTTTCGCTCGGCCGGGCGGCCAGGTCTTCGGACCCGGCCGCCTGACCCGGCCGCCCGTAGTCTGTGGAATGAGCGTTGAACCGGCGGAGAGGGTCGGGGCCAATCCGGCCGCTGTCATCTACGGCGTCCTGGTGGTGGCGACGGTCGTGGCGGCGGAGAGCACCCGACGCGAGACCTTCGCCAAAGTCCTGTCGGCCAGCGTGGTCACCCTCCTCCTCTACTGGGTGGCCCATGCCTATGCCCACCACTTGGGCGGCCGGCTTCGACGGCCGGCGCGCTGGTCAGGGTCCGAGGCGGTGCAGGTCTTGTCTCACGAGTCCTACATTCTGGCCGGGGCCGCCCTGCCGTTGCTGGCCCTGGCGGGGGCGTGGGCGGCGGGGGCGACTCTCGAGACTGGTGTCACCGTCGTCCTCTGGACCTCGGCGATTGAGCTCGTCGCTCTCGAGCTGACCGCCGGCCTGTTCCTGCACCTGCGGTTGGCCGAGCTGGTGACCGAGGTACTGGTAGGCGCCGGTCTCGGGGTGGGAATTCTCGCCGTGCGGGTGCTGCTGCACTGACCGGCCGGTGTTAGTGGTGAGCCGGCCTGTAAGCGGGGTTCTGTTCACCGGGCCCTCACGGGCGCCGGATCGGTGACCATCCATCTGTGCGGCCTACCTGGGGACCGCCCCTTTCGGGGCCGGGCGGGCCGCCCCGTCCCACGCTTGGCCTTGCTCCGGGTGGGGTTTGCCGAGCCGCCCCGGTCACCCGGAGCGCTGGTGCGCTCTTACCGCACCGTTTCACCCTTGCCTGTGCGCCAGCGGCGCCATCGGCGGTCTGTTTTCTGTGGCACTTTCCTGCGGGTCGCCCCGACTGGCCGCTAGCCAGCACCCTGCCCTTTGGAGCCCCGACTTTCCTCGACCCGGTGCCAGAGGCCCGAGCCGCGGTCACCCGGCCGGCTCACCACCTCGGCCAGTATCGCGCCGATGGGCCATCTCAGTGATTGTTCCAAAAGTCCGCGCTTGTCAATGACGGGATAGCCCCCATCTGGGGTTCGTGGCCGCGTAGCCTTTGTCATGGAAGCTGACCCCGTCGGAGTAGCGCAGACCTGGCGAACGACGCATG
>Ga0209810_1000363_pt1 | contig 107583 bp, 96 predicted proteins | sample Coa_R1_7_FD_187159 | JGI IMG/M metagenome (GOLD analysis project Ga0209810, IMG submission 187159) | Surface soil microbial communities from Centralia Pennsylvania, which are recovering from an underground coalmine fire - Coalmine... | ecosystem: Environmental > Terrestrial > Soil >... | reverse complement strand
CCGTGAGCTGGCTGGCGCCTGGATCGTCAGCGCAGACGACCAGGAGTCCGTCCTCGGGCAGCCGCGCGACGAAGGCGGCGAAGGCGGCACGCAGGGCCGTCCAGTCAGCATAGCAGTCTAGGTGATCCAACTCCATGTTGGTCACCACGGCGATCGCGGGCCGGAGCTGTAAGAACCGGCCCGCGTACTCATCGGCCTCGACGACCACATGGCAGCCGCGGCCCAGGCGGACGCTGGCGCCGTAGTTCCGCATCGGCGCGCCGGCGAGGATCGTTGGATCGTACCCGGCTTGCTCCAGGAGAAACCCCACCAGCGCCGTCGTGGTCGTCTTCCCATGCGTGCCCGCGATCGCTACACCCCGCCCGCGGGTCGTGAGTGCGCCCAGCACCTCGGCGTGGGTGACCACCGGGATGCCCCGGGCCCGCGCCGCCAGCACGTCGGGGTTGTCCGCCGCCACCGCTGCGGAGACGACGACCAGCTCGGCGCCGACGACGTGGGCAGCGGCATGCTCGCGGTAAACCACCACGCCCTGCTGCGCCAGGGCAACCGCCGCGTCGCCGGGCCGCGCGTCGCAGCCCGACACCCGCTTGCCAAGCTGGAGGAAGAGCTGCGCCAGGCCGCTCATCCCCGATCCAGCGACCCCGACGAAGTGGACGCACTGGATCGCGTCGAGATCGACCGTGCCCCCCATCCCCGTTCGCCTCACGGCGGGCGCCGTCGTGCAGCCGCCCACGCTGCCGCTCGGCCCGCCCGGCGCGCCGGGCGGGACACCGCGGGCCGGCGCCGGCCGACCGCGGCCGCGGTCGGCTCGCGGGATCGCGCCGGCGGGGCGGCCGGGGCGGCGAGCGCCGTGCGTCGCGAGATGCTGAGGAGCAGTCCCACGGCGGCCAGCGAGACCACCAGCGATGTCCCCCCGAAGCTGACGAAGGGCAGCGTGATCCCGGTGAACGGGACGACGTTGGTTGTCACCATCATGTTCAGCAACGCCTGCCACACGAGCAGGCCAGTAACACCCGCTGCCAGCAGCCGTCCGAAGCTATCCGGCGCGCGATACATGATCAGCAGGCCGCGCCAGGCGAGCAGGGCGAAGAGCACCAGCACCAGTGTGACGCCTATCAGGCCGAGCTCCTCGCCGATGATCGCGAAGATGGCGTCGGTGTGCGCATTGGGCAGGAAGTAGGCCTTCGCCCGCCCGGCGCCCAGCCCCACCCCCGTCAGGCCACCGGAGCCCTGGGCGATCAGCGTCTGCGCCGTGTGCCAGCACAGGCCCTGAGGGTCCGCCCAGGGGTTGGCCCAGCACTGGAGCCGATCCGCGCGGTACGCCGCCGCTGTTGCCAGCCAGCCCAGCGTGGCGACACCGACCGCAACCAGGCCGGCGGTGTGGAACAGGTTGGCCCCCGCCGCCCAGAAGACGGTGATAGTGGTGAGCACGATGACCACCGTGCTGCCCAGGTCGGGCTGGCGCATCACGAGCAAGCAGATCAATCCGACGAGCGCAAGGCAGGGCAGGGCGTCGCCGGTGAGGCCTGTCGCGCGCCCGGCCCGTTCAGAGAACCAGTAGGCCATGAAGACGACGAGCGCCAGCTTGGCCAGCTCCGTCGGCTGGAGGCCGGGTAGCGCTCCACTCAGGAACAGCCAGCGCCGTGCACCGTACTGCTCCACCCCGATGCCTGGCACTAACACGAGCACCAGTGCGCCCAGCGCCGCGAGGATGGCGGGCCAGGCCCAGCGTCGCCAACGGCGGTAATCGACCCCCGCCAGGAACCCCATCACGGTTAGCCCGATGAGGAGCGCAGCGAGATGGCGGAGGAGAAAGTACTTCTCGTCCCCAAACTCGTTGTGCGCGATGATGAAGCTCGCGCTGTAGACCATCACGATGCCCATGACCACGAGGGCCAGGACACTGACCAAAACGATTAGGTCGGGCGGGCGCCGCACCTCGCCGTTCACGCCCCCCTCCGCACCGGCTCGAGCGCCCGCACCGCCGCGCGGAACCGCTCGCCCCGCTCTTCGAAGTCGCGGAACTGGTCGTAGCTCGTGCACCCCGGGGAGAGCAGGACGACATCGCCCGGACGGGCCAGGTCGCGGGCCAGCTGCACGGCCAGCTCGATCGAGCTGACGCGGTGCTGCGGCACCGTCGCCGCCCCATGCGCGCGTGCCGCTTGGCTGATCAACTCAGCCGCCTCGCCGAAGAGGATTAGGTGCCGCACGCGGCGCCCCACCACGGCCGCCCAGCGCTCCCAGGGCAGGTGCTTGTCGCGCCCGCCGGCCAGCAAGATGATCGGCTCGGTGAAGCTCTCCAGGGCTGCAATGCTGCGCTCGGGCGAGGTAGCGATCGAGTCGTTCACGTAGCGCACGCCGGCGATCTCGGCGACAACTTCCAGGCGATGGGGCACGCCTGTGAACTGGCGCAAGGCCGCCCGCAGCGGCTCCGGGTCGATCCCCGCCGCCCGGGCGATCGCGCAGGCGCAGAGGGCGTTGGCCACATTGTGGCGCCCTCGCAGGCGCAGCGCCGTCGCCGGCAGCACGCGCACCTCCTGGCCGTCTTGGCGCAGCACCAGCCAGGCGGCCGCATCGAGGTAGGCGCCCTCCACCGGCGCGCGGAGACTGAAGCGCAGGCGCTGAGCCGCCCCTGGCGCTGCCGTCACCACGGGATCGTCGGCGTTGAGCACCGCCCAGTCAGTGGCAGCCTGATGAGCCACGATCTGGAACTTGGCGGCCGTGTAGGCCTCCATCGTGTGGTGGCGATCGAGATGGTTGGGTGTGATGTTCGTGATCGCCGCGATGTGGGGGCTCTGGCGCAGCGGCTCGAGCTGGAAGCTGCTGAGCTCGAGGATCACCCAGGCATCAGGGGTGATGGCGTCGAGCTGGCTCAGCAGCGGCACGCCGATGTTGCCTCCCAGGAACACCCGTCGGCCGGCCTCACGGAAGATCGCGGCGGTGAGGGCGGAGGTCGTGGTCTTGCCACTGCTGCCCGTGATCCCGACGATCGGCGCCGGACAGTGCGCGAGGAACAGCTCGGTCGCGCTGCTCAGGGGGAGGCCGCGCTGGCGCGCCGCGGCCACGAGCGGCAGCTCTGGCGCCACGCCGGGGCTCAAGAAGACGACATCGCAGTCCGCCAGCAGCTCCAGCGGGTGCCCGCCCAGCGTGTAGGTAACTGGAAGATCGCTTAGGGCGCGCAGCGCCGCGGCCAACTCGGCCTCCGGCCGGCGATCGGTCGCGTGCACGACCGCCCCGGCGCGCACCAGATAGCGCACCAGATCGATGCCCTCGCGGCCCAGCCCGACCACGAGGGCGCGCTGCCCACGGATCGTGCCCGGAAGGCTCATCTTCGCTCCGCTTCGGCTCGTACCACGACGCGCTCGCTCGGCGGGATGCGCAGATGGATGAACAGCTCCTCGGCCAGGCGCTTGAACGTGGGCGCCGCGGCAGCGCTGCCGTAGAGGCTCTCGGGCGCATCGAGGCGCACGAGCATCGCCCAGCGCGGGCTGTGCGCCGGCCCGAAGCCGATCTGCGAGGCATAGGTGCGATTCTGCTGGTAGCCCCCCACGCCCGGGAAGTCCGCCGTGCCCGTCTTCGCCGCGATCGTGTAGCCGGGGATCCGGTACTGCTGCAGCGCGGGCTGCTGCCACACCGCGACCATCATATCTGTAAGCTGCTGAGCGGTGCGGGAAGACACCACCCGGCGGACCGGCTCCGGGCTCACCGGCGTCACCTCGTCACCGCGGCGAATCTCCTTCACCAGCATCGGCCGCATCAAGACGCCGTCGTTTGCTAGCGCGGCCACCGCGGTCAGCATCTGCAACGGCGTCACGGCGATGCCCTGGCCGAAGGAGTTGGTTGCTAGGTCGATCCGCTGCCAGGTGGGATCGGCCGGCGTGCGATAGCTCCCCTCGGCCTCGCCGGGCAGGCGCACGCCGGTGCGCTGGCCGAAGCCGAACAGATCGATGTACTTATAGAAGCGCTCCGGCCCGAGCCGCAGGCTGACTAGCGATGAGCCGACGTTGGACGAGTAGATCAGCACGTCGCGCATGGTGATCGTCCCGTGGCCGGCGTGGTCCCAGTTGCTGATGCGGACGCCATCGATGAGCACCGAGCCCCCATCCTGCACCGTCGTGTTCGGCGTGACCACCCCCTCCTCCAGCGCGGCGGCCATCGTGATGAGCTTCATGACCGAACCCGGCTCATAGGTATCGGTAACGATCGAAGTCCGCGCCAGCGCCTGCTGCTCGGGGCGGAGCTCCTCGGTGAGGCTGTAGGTCGGCCAGCTCGCGGCGGCCAGGATGGCTCCCGTGGCGGGTTCCATGATCAGAATCTGTCCCCCTATGGCCTTGTTCTGCTGCACCGCCTTCTGCAGCTCCTGCTCCGCCACGCGCTGGAGGTAGCGGTCGAGCGTGAGGACCAGATCCGCGCCATCCCGCGAGGGCACATAGGCGCGCCGGGCGATCGCGATCTCCTGGCCGCTAGTGTCCCGCGCGCTGACGATCCGGCCGGCCTCGCCATGCAGCTCGTCGTCGTAGCTGAGCTCGAGGCCGGCCAGCCCGTGCGCGTCCACGCCGACAAACCCTAGCACCTGGGCAGCAATGCTGCCTTCCGGATAGCTCCGATAAGGCGTGGGCTGGAGATATACGCCTGGCAGCCGGAGCCCCGCGATGCGCGCGCTGATCTCAGCCGGCACGCGCCCCCGCACGAGCGTGGGCACACGCCGCTCGCGATCGATCTTCGCCAGCACCTCGGCTTCTGACATCTCGAGCAGCGGGGCGAGCATCGCCGCCGTACGGGCCGGATCCTTCACCGCCGGGCCGTAGATGTAGAGGTTGTCGTACATCACCGTGATGGCCAGCGGGCGGCCGGCGGTATCCAGCAGGGCGCCGCGCTTGGGATGCAGGATCTGGTCGTAGACCTGCTCGTCGTCAGCGAGCTCGCGGAACCGCTCGTGCTGCACCACCTGGAAGGTGTAGAGCCGGGCGAGCACCAGGAAGGCGCAGCTCGCGAACGCCACCCCGAGCAGGCTAGCGCGCCATAACGGGATGCGGTACTCGCCGGTCACCGCGCTCATGGGTGCCCTCCAGCCTCAACAGGCGGGACCAGGTGCGTCAGGAGAGCGCGCCAGAGGCCCAGCAGATCCGGCCGCGGGGACGGTTCGGCCCCCCGCGCCTCCGGCGCCGTGTCTGTCGGCGGCTCTGCGGTATCGGGCGGCGGCACGACCTCGAGGTAGGTAACCCGCTCGGCGCGCTGCATGCCCAGCCGGCGCGTGGCCTCCACCTCGATCCAGGCCAGCGATTGGACCTTCGCCAGCTCGAGCTCCAGCTGCTCGTTCCGCTGGCGCCACTCGTTCCGCTCGGCCTCAAGCCGCTGGAGGTCGTAGCCGGAAGCCGTGACGCCCCCAAGCTGCATCGAGTACAGCAGCATGACGAGCCCCACGGCGAGGATCGCTAGCGGCACCCAGGCTCGCCGCGGGGTGCGCTCAGGCCTCACCGGCTCCTCGGCGAACTCGTCCATCCCGGGGAGGTTAGCAGCAGTGTCTCCGAACAGCCTCATCGCCCTTCCGCTTCCATCGGGAGTCGCAGCGCGGCACGCAGCTTGGCGCTCCGCGCACGGGGGTTGCGCGCCACCTCGGCCGGTGTGGGCACGATCGGCTTACGGGTGAGCACCGCCAGCCGCGGCTTGCGCCCGCACACGCAGACAGGAAAGCCGGGCGGGCAGCGACAAGCACCATGGCTCTCGGTGCGGAAGAACCACTTCACGATGCGGTCTTCCAGCGAGTGAAAGGCGATCACCGCCAGCCGCCCTCCCGGCGCGAGCAGCTCGACGGCCTGCGCCAGCGCCAGCTGCAAGCTCCGCAGCTCGTCGTTGACCGCGATGCGCAGCGCCTGGAACGTGCGCGTGGCCGGATGGATGCGGCCCCGTCCAGCACCCAACACCTGCTTCACCACCGCCACGAGGTCGCCCGTCGTGCGGAGCGGCTGCCGCTGGCGCGCGCGGACGATCGCGCGGGCGAGGCGGGCCGCCGCCGGCTCTTCGCCGTAGTGGGCGAGGATTGTCCGTAGCTCGGCCTCGGAGCTGCGGGCCAGCAGCTCGGCGGCCGTCTGGCCCTGGGTCGGGTCGAAGCGCATGTCCAGCGGCTCATCGCGCTGGAACGAGAAGCCGCGCCCGGACGCCTCCAGGGCGTACGACGATAGCCCCAAGTCGAACAGGATACCATCGACCGCCTCGAAGCCTTCCCGCCGCGCACAGGCCGCCAGGTCGCGAAAATTCGCGTGGACCAGCCGCACCCGCTCGCCGAAGCCCGCCAGTCGCTCGCGGGCGACGGCGAGAACCGTCGGGTCTGCATCCAGACCGAGCAGCTGCCCGTCGGGCGCGGAGCGTTCGAGCAGCCCTGCCGCGTGTCCACCCCCGTTCACCGTGCAATCAATATAGCGCCCGCCCGGGCGTGGCGCGAGCACCTGCAGTGTCTCCTCATACAGGACGGGCTGGTGGTCCCCACCCATCGCCGGCGCTCACAAGCCGAGAGCCGAGAGATGCTCCGCCAGCTCTGCGCTCTGCTCCTCGGCGGCCGAGCGCTCCGCCAGCCACTGCTCGCGGTCCCAGATCTCGATGCGGGTGAGCACCCCGGCCACGATCACGGCGTCGCGCAGGCCCGCGTAGCTCCGCAGGAAGCCCGGGATGAGCACCCGCCCCAGCCGGTCGAGCTGCGTGTCCACCGCGCCGGCGAAGAGCAGCCGCTGCAGGCGTCGGGCCTCGGCGTGCATGAGTGAGAGGCGCCCCAGCTTCTCGGCCACGGTGCGCCACTCGCTCATCGGCCAGACAAATAGACAGCGGTCCAGGCCGCGCGTGATGACCAGCCCCTGGCCTAGCTCGCCGCGGAACCGCGCCGGGATGGCCAGCCGGCCTTTCTCGTCCAGGGAATGCTCGAACTCGCCGAGGAACAAGGTCGGTTATCCACCGCCCTTTCCACTTATCCCCACACTTATCCACAGCCCGCCACATTCTAGGCCGCCCCGGAACAGCCGGGCAAGGCGGTGCGAACGAAGTCCGCGCGATTGGCGCTTAACGTGTATGTCGAGACATAAGCGTCGCCTGGCTGCGGTCCAGCTCAGCGGGCTTCGGAGGGCGCCGGCAGACGGAGTCCCCGGCCGGTGGAGTGAGACGCAGCGGCCCCAGGGGGGCAGAGCTGCTACGGTGGAGCGGAGTGGGAGGCACCACGACTTACTTTGACCGTGCAGAGCCGGCGGCGCTTGAGCAACGGGCAGCCTTTGCCGTACGATAGGCACAAGCAGGCTTGTCCCCGGCTGGACCGTACCCTGCCTAGGTATCTTTACGGGTGCGCTGCTCCGCAGCGAAGACGAAGGAGGCGCAGAACCATGAGGCAGCCGTATCTCGCCAGCGCGTGTCTCGTCGTCTCGTTGATGCTCGGGCTGCTGGGCTGTGGGCAGCCGCAGACGACCGCCAGGCCGGCGCAGGGCGGTGGCCAGCAAGCAGCCCAGGCCACCGGCGAGCCCATCAAGCTTGGCGCCGTCGTGCCGCTGACCGGCCGCTACGCCGCGCTCGGGATCCAGGTCCGGCCTGGCTATGAGATCGCGGTGGAGGACATCAACGCCGCGGGCGGGGTCGAGGTCGGGGGCGTGCGCCGCCCGCTCGAACTCAAGCTCCTCGACGACGAGTCCGACCCGGCCAAGACCGTCCAGCGGCTCGAGACGCTCTACTCCACCGAGCGGGTGGTCGCCTACCTCGGCGGCGCCGGCTCGGACCTCCACGCCGCAGGGGCGGCAATCGGGGACAAGAACAAGATCCCCTACCTCGGCATCGCTTTCGCGCTCTACGACATCCACCAGCGCGGGCTGAAGTACCTCTTCTCCCCGTTCCCGAAGTCGCCAGACATCGCGCGCGCGCTGTTCGATCTCGTGAACTCTATCCCCCAGGGTGAGCGCCCCGCCCGCTTCGCTATCTTCCACGAGAAGACCGACTGGGGCCTTGAGCAGGCGAAGTACTACACCGAGTCCGCCCAGCGCAACGGCTACCAGATCGTGCTGGACGAGGAGTACGCGCCGGGCGCCAAGGACTTCTCGGACATCATCCTCAAGGCCAAAGCGGCGAACGCGGACGCGCTCCTGGGCATGCCCAACCCGCCTGATGGCATGGCGATCGTCAAGCAGATGAAAGAACTCGACTGGAACCCCAAGCTGATCTTCCTAGTGCGCGCGCCGGACAACCCCTCCTGGGGCGAGAACATGGGCAAGGACGGTGACTACGTGGTGTTCATGCCGGGCTGGCACAACGCCGCGAAGTACCCCGGCGTGGCCGAGCTGAACGCGAAGTATCAGGCGCGCTTCGGCCGCCCGGCGGACGTGCTCACCGGCCCGGCCTATGCCCTCGTCCAGATCATCGCGGACGCGCTGCACCGGGCGGGGAAGACGGACGGCGAGAGCCTGCGCGACGCGCTGGCGCGCACCAACCTGACGAACACGGTCATCGGCCCCGTGCGGTTCAACGCCGACGGGACCGGGGTGGTCGAGCCTCTGCTGCCGCAGTGGCAGAACGGCAAGACCGAGCTGATCTGGCCGCGGGATCAGGCCTCGGCGCCGTTCCTCTACCCGGCGCCGCCGTTCAGCCAGCGCTAACGCCAAGCCAGTGGGGCGGGGTGTTCCCCGCCCCCTCGAGATACCGACGCGAGGGAGCACCATCGTTACACCAGAGCGGACCGATCCGCAGCCCGGAGCAGTTGCTGGCCCCCTGCCACGGGCGCCACTGCTCGTCGTAGAGAACCTGCGGAAGGCCTTCGGCGGGCTCCAGGCGCTCGACGGGGTCGACCTAATAGTCGGCGAGGGGGAGATCGTGGGCCTGATCGGGCCCAACGGTTCTGGGAAGACGACATTCTTCAACGTGCTCACCGGCTACTATCGCCCGGATAGCGGTCGCGTCTGCTTGAGTGGGGTGGACCTCACCGGCTGTCGGCCGGCGGAGGCCTGCCGGCAGGGGATCGCGCGCACCTTCCAGCTCGTCCGGCCGTTCAGCCAGCTCACCGCGCGCGAGAACGTGATGGTGGGGCGCGCCTACGGCGCGGCGCCCGCGCGCAGCCTAGCGCAGGCCGCGGCAGAGGCCGAGGAGCTGCTGGCCTTCGTGGGCTTGGCCGACCGTGCGGCTACTCCCGCCCGAAGCCTCACGCTGGTAGACCGCAAGCGGTTGGAACTCGCCCGCGCCCTGGCAGCCCGGCCGCGGCTGCTGCTCCTCGACGAGCTGATGGCCGGCCTCAACCCGACCGAGACAGTAGCAGCTATGGAGCTGGTCCGTCGCATCCGCGCACAAGGCATCAGCGTGATCATGGTCGAGCACATCATGCAGGCGGTGCTCGGCGTATCGGACCGCGTGGTCGTTCTCAACGCAGGCCAGAAGATCGCCGAGGGCCCGCCGGAGGCGGTCGTCGCGAATCCCGCGGTCATCGAGGCCTACCTGGGGCGCAGCCACCACCCGATTGCCTGACGCCGCGCTGGCGGGCGGCGCGGCACGACGAGGCCTTATGCTCGAGTGTTACGAGCTCGACGTGTACTATGGCGACCTCCAGGCGCTGTGGGGCGTCTCGCTCGAGGTGCGATCGGGCGAGATCGTGGCCCTGATCGGCCCTAACGGCGCCGGCAAGACCACGCTCTTGCGCACGCTAGCCGGCCTGCTACCGCCCGCGCGCGGCACCATCCTCCTCGATGGCCACCGCGTGGAGCGGGAGCCCGGGCACCGGCGGGTGGAGCTGGGGCTCGCACTGGTGCCCGAGGGGCGGCGCCTCTTCACCACCATGACGGTGCTCGAGAACCTCGAGCTGGGCGCCTACTCAGCGCGCGCGCGGGCCGCGCGGCGCGCCACGCTCGAGTGGGTGTTCAGCATCTTCCCCATCTTGCGGGAACGCCGCGACCAGCTCGCGGGGACCCTATCCGGTGGGCAGCAGCAGATGGTCGCCATCGGGCGCGCGCTCATGTCGCGTCCGCGGCTGCTCTTGCTCGACGAGCCCTCGCTCGGGCTGGCGCCGGTGGTGGTGGAGACGATCTTCGAGGTGATCCGCCAGATCAATGCCGAGGGGGTAACCGTGCTCCTGGTAGAGCAGAACGCGCGGGCCGCGCTCCAGCTCGCCACACGCGGCTATGTCATCGAGAACGGCCGCATCGTCCAGCAGGCGGCGGCCGATAGCCTCCTCCACGACGAGCACGTGCGCCGCGCGTACCTCGGCGTGGTCGCCACCGGAAACCACCCATGACGCTCGATGCGGTGGTCCAGAGCCTCGCCTTCGGGCTGCTGGTCGGCGCACTGTACGGCCTCGCCGCCGCCGGCCTGTCGCTCGTGTTCGGCGTCATGAAGGTGCTGAACGTCTCCCACGGCGAGCTGCTCATGCTCGGGGGCTACGGCAGCTTCTGGCTGTTTACCCTCTACGGGGTCGATCCCTTCGTGTCGCTCCTACTCATCGGGCCGGCCCTCTTTGCTATCGGCGTGGCCCTCCACCTCGGGCTGTTCACCCACCTGACGCGCTTCGACGAAGAGACGAAGATCAAGAACTCGCTGCTCATCGGCTTCGGCCTCAGCCTCGTCCTCCAAAACCTGGCGATCCGGCTCTGGACCGCTGACGAGCGAGGCATCACCACGTTCTACAGCGGCTGGGTCCTGCGCCTCGGCGAGATCAACCTGCCCTGGAACCGGTTGGGCAACTTCGCCGTCGCCTTCGTGCTCATCCTGGCCTTGCACCTCTTCCTCACGCGTACCTACCTGGGCAAAGGGATCCGCGCCACAGCCGAGGACTGGCAGGCCGCCACGCTCATGGGGATCAACATCCAACGCACCTACCTGCTGGCGTTCGCCCTGGGCACGGCCCTCGCCGGCGCCGCGGGGACCCTGGTAACGGTGGGCTATGCCGTGTCGCCCGTCATCGGGCTGGAGTGGACCCTGCGTGCCCTGGTGGTTATCGTTCTCTCCGGCCTGGGCTCGGTCATGGGGACGTTCTTAGGGGGGCTCCTCCTCGGGGTTGCCGAGGCGACGAGCGTGCTCTACATCGGAGGGGCGTACCGCGAGGTGGTCGGCCTGGTGCTGTTCGTGCTCGTGCTCCTGGTGCGGCCGCAAGGGCTGTTCGGTAAGCTGCGCTGAGATGGCCGTAAACTAGTCCGGCGGAGCCCCGGCGCGCCGGCGGACCTGCCGAGGCGAGGGAACGGTGAGGTGATACAGCAACACGGGCGCGCGCTGGCTAGCGGGGCAGCGGTTCTCGTCGCGGCAGCCTTCGTGCCGCTGGTGGCACCCCGCGACGACCTCCTGAACCTACTGTTCCTCGTCCTGCTGTACATCACGCTGGGCGAGAGCTGGAACCTCCTGGGCGGCCTGGCCGGCCAGGTCAACCTGGGCCACGCCGCGTTCTTCGGGGTGGGCGCGCTGGTCACGCGGCTCACCTGGCTGGCCGGCTGGCCGGCGCCGCTCGCGCTGGGGGCCGGCGGGGTCGCCGGTGTCGCGCTGGCCCTGCTCATCGGCCTGCCGACATTCCGCCTGCGCGGCGTCTACTTCTCGGTGGGCACCCTGGCCTTAGCCGAGGCGCTCCGCATCACCGCCACGAACCTGCTGCCCAACGTGAGCGCGCTGCCGGTTAACCTCCTGGTCAGCTACAATCTCGCCTCGCGCTACTACTTGGCGTTGGCCCTGGCAGCGGCCTGCGTGGCGACGACCTACGTGGTGGCGCACTCGCGCCTCGGGCTGGGCATGGTCGCGGTGCGGGAGGACGAGGACGCTGCGGAAGCGACCGGGGTCGACGCGCTGCGCCACAAGATCGCTGCCCTGGTGCTAAGCAGCCTTTTCGCCGGCCTGGCCGGTAGCGTGTTCGCGGTCTACCACGTGAGCTACTACCTGTATCTCCCCTTTAGCCCCGTCTGGACCTTCGACCCCCTCCTGATCGCGTTCATCGGTGGGGTGGGGACCGTGGTCGGCCCGGTGATCGGGGCGATCTTCTTCGTGGTGCTCCGGGAGATCCTGGCGCAGCGGCTGGTCGAGGCGCACCTGATCGTCTTCGGCATCCTGTTCATCATCATCGTACTGCTGCTACCGGGCGGCCTCGTCGAGCTGGGACGGCGCGCGCAGCGCCTCCTCCCGAAAGCCAAAGGGGCCCCCGCCAAGCCCCTCGAGGCCTGATCCCGGCACGGGCAGGCCTCAGCTCCGCAGCTTGTAGCGCTGGATCTTGCCGGTCGCGGTCTTCGGCAGCTCGCTGACGAACTCGATCAGGCGGGGGTACTTATAGGGCGCGAGACGCTCCTTCACCCAGTCCTGCAGTGCGTGCGCCAGCTCAGCCGAGGGGGACTCACGGGGGACGACGTACGCTTTGGGCTTCACCAGCCCCGTCTCGTCGGTGTAACCGACAACCGCCGCCTCAGCGACCGCCGGGTGCGACAGCAGCGCCGCCTCGACCTCCATGGGCGACACCCACATGCCGCCCACCTTGAGCATGTCGTCGCTGCGGCCCGCGTACACATAGTAGCCCGCCTCGTCGATGTAATACTTGTCGCCCGTCTTGATCCACTCGCCGACGAAGGTCGCCTTCGTGCGCTCGTGCTGGTTCCAGTAGCGGGCGGCGGTGCTGCGCGAGCGGATCCAGAGATCGCCCACCTCGCCCGGCGGCACCGGCTCGCCCGCCTCGTCGACCACGCGCGCCTGGTAGCCAGGGATCAGCTCCCCGCTCGTGCCCGCGCGGCTGCGGCCAGGAAAGTTGGAGATGTAGATGTAGCCCACCTCCGAGGACCCTACGCCATCGAGAATCTCGATCCCGGTGAGAGCCCGCCAGCGCTCGTAGATCGGCGCGGGCAGCGGCTCGCCGGCGGAGATGCAGAGGCGCAGCGAGCTCAGGTCCGGGGGACGCTCGCGCGCCTCGATCTCGCGGATCACCTGGGCATAGGACGTCGGGACGGAGAAGAACAGCGTGGGCCGGTAGCGCTCGATCGTGGCTAGGATCGTGGTCGGCGTGGGGCGCTCGGGATTGAGCACCACCGCGCCGCCGCCCCACAGCGGCAAGTACAGGGAGTTCACCAGGCCGTAGGAGAAGAACAGCTTGGACGCTGAATAATTGATGTCGTCGGCGGTCAAGCGGATCACGTGCTCGGCGTAAGCCCGCGTGCAGTAGACCATGTCCTGGTGCAGGTGCACGATGCCCTTCGGGCGGCCCGTGGTGCCCGAGCTATACAGCCAATAAGCTGCGTCGTCCTTGCTCGTCGGCGCCGCATCCAGCACCGTGCTTTGGCTGGCTACCAGCTCGGCGAACGAGTGGGTGTTCGGCTGCGGCTCGCCCACGAGCACGACATGCCGCAGGTAGCGCAGGGTGGGCCGGATGGCCTCCACCCGCTCCAGACAGTCGGGGCTCAGCACCACGGCCTTCGCGCGGCTATCGTTCAGGTAATAGGCGAGGTCCTGGGCCGGCGCCAGCGTGTTGATCGGGACAGGCACAGCGCCGATCTTCATCGCGCCCAGAAACGTGGCCAGAAACTCGGGGGCGTCCGGCAGGAGCAACACCACCCGGTCCTCCAGTCCCACGCCCAGCGCGCGCAGCGCGTTCCCGGTCTGGTTCACCAGGGCGGCCAGCTGCCGGTAGGTGAGCTGCTGGTCCTGGTAGTAGACGGCCACCCGTTCGCCGCGCCCCTCCTCCAAGTGGCGGTCGACGAGCACCGTGGCCATATTGAAGCAGTCCGGTACCGTAACGGTATCAGCTTCCGCAGGCGTGGTCCATTGAAGTACACGGTAGCCTTCCATAGGCCTTCGGACACCGTTCTAGTCGATGTATTTGGGCACTCCGTCCCAGCGCTCCAGCTTGCGGCAGAGATAGCGCCAGGCCGACTGGACGTTGTCGGGGTGGTAGATCTGCCGCCGCTTGAGCAGCGCCTCCTCCGGCGACGTGACCGTAATCGGCTGGGCGGCAAGGGCCGCGAGGTTAGCACGGCAAGCTTTCTCCAGCAGGATCGCGGTGACCACCGCTTCCTCCACGGTCGCCGCTGCCACCACTACCCCATGGTTCCGCATGAACAGGGCGCGATGCGTTCCCAACGCCGTCGCCACTCCAGCCCCTTGCTCCTTGGTCACGATCAGCGCTGTCGTCTCCCCATAGCGGGGCACTGGGGGCGGCACGAACAGCGCCCCCTCGTGCGTGATGGGCTGCAGCTCGTGCTCGGTGGAGCCGAAAATCGTTGAGAGCATGGGGTGCGTGTGGATCACCGCGCCCACATCTGGGCGGCGCCGATAGACCTCGGCATGGATGGGCCACTCGCTGTGCCGCCGGCGATGACCCGCTACCTGATTGCCGTCCAGGTCCACCAGCACGAGGTCATCGGGGGTGATCTCGTCCAGGCCGAGGCCGGCCGGCTTCATCCAGAACCGGTCGGTACCGGGCACCCGGGCCGACATGTGCCCCCAGACTAGGTCGCCATGGCCTTCCATCGCCAGGATACGGCAGCCGGCGGCCAAGCGCATCAGCAGATTGACGTCGGCTCCCTCGACAGGATAAGTTGGCTCGCGCATTCGTACTCCAAATATCAAGTATGGAGGCGCCGGGCCGAGGCCACCGCCATGGCCGCCCCGGTGGGAACTCGGTTCTATTGAACTTCCCGCCCGCAAGCCTGTCAAGCCGCGGTCGCCTAGCCCGTGGCAATCCCTGTCTCATCCCCTCGCTCACGGCGTGTGGGAAGCCCCGCGCGCCGCGTAACTCCTAGCTCAGGCCTCCTCGGGCACGGGGGAGAAGCCCCGCCAGTCGGACTCGATCACCAGGTCCTTGATCACCGGGGGCGGGCTGGCCGGCTCGAGCCGCAGCACGTCGCCCCCGGCCACCGGATAGCAGCAGGCCAGGCGGGCTTTCCCGTTCACCTTCATCCGGCAGCTGGCACAGATGCCGCGGTGACAGCTGACCCGGTAGGCGATGCCCGCGCCATAGCGCTTGTTGATCTCGTAGAGCACATTGGTCACGCTGGTCGTGTCGCTGACCGGCACCTCGTAGGTCTCGTCATAGGGTGCCGGATCGCGCCGGGGATCGTAGCGCCGCACGGTGACGCGCACCAGCTCAGCCATCTCCCCTACTCCAGCGGCGGGCGTAGTAGCGGCGTCGCGACTGGCTCGAGGCGGAGCTGCAGCACACCGTCCTCCATCCGCTGGATGGTGTGCTGCAGCCAGCGGGCGTTGTCCAGCCGGGGGTAGTCGCGCCGGTAGTGGGCGCCGCGGCTTTCCTCCCGTGCCAGCGCCCCGCGCGCGACGGCGGCAAGGGTGGTGGCGATGTTCGCCACCTGCAGGCACTCGACCCACTCGGGATTGAACACGCGGTCGCGGTTGCGCGCGGCCAGCCGCGGGATGGCCTCCCGCCGCAGCGCCTCGATGCGCTCCACCGCCGCGCGCAGCGCGGGCCCGTCGCGGACTACCCCCACTTTCTGCTGGGCCAGCGCTCGCAGCTCGTCGCGGACCTCGTAGCTGCACGGCCCCTCGCGCTCGAGCGGCGCCTCGATGCGGGCCCACAGTTCCCGGACCTGGGCGGGGTCCGGCTCGGGCACGGCGCGGCTGCGGGCCGCGAACCGCGCCGCCGCTTCCCCCGCGCGCTTGCCCTGGACCAGCACCTGGGCGAAGGCGTTGCCCGAGAGGCGGTTCGCGCCGTGCACGGCTCCCGTCACCTCGCCGGCGGCGAACAACCCCGGCAGCGAGGTGGCGCACCACTCATCGATGCGGACGCCTCCCATGAAGAAGTGGCAGGCCGGTGCCACCTCGATCGCTCGCCCGCGCTTGACCTCCTCCATGAGCGGCGCGAAGCTGAGCCCGTGTGAGTACCAGTCCTTGCGGATGAACGGCTTGGCGCCCCAGCGGGCGAAGTCATCGATGAGGTTGGTGGGCAGGTGCGCCAGCGACATGTAGACGCCGCCATTCGGCGTGCCCCGCCCCTCGACAACCTCCGTCATGATGCCGATGGAGAGCAGGTCGCGCGTCGAGTGCTCCATGCGCTCAGGATCCCAGCGCGCCATGAAGCGCTCGCCGTACTTGTTCAGCAGCCAGACGCGCAGCGCGTTCTGCGGCCCAAGCAGGAACGGGAACAGGTTCCCGCGCGCCAGCGGCGGATTGACGATCGTCGTGGGGATGAACTGCGTCATCTCCATATCGATGAGTTCGGCGCCCGCGCGCAGCGCCATCGCCTGACCGTCGCCGGTGAGGTCCTCGGGACCGGTGTTGTACTCGTACAGGTTATGTCCGCCGCCGGTCGCCAGGATCACGGCCTTCGCCGCGAAAGCTACGGGCTCGCCGCGCGTCAGGTCCAGCCCCACCGCGCCCACCACCTGCCCGTCGCGGGTCAACAGGTCGGTGATCATCGTGTCCTCGACGACCTGGATGGGGCGCCGCTTCACCTGCGCCTTGAGCACCTGCACCAGGTCATGCCCGCTGGTGTACATGTTGCGGGGGTAGCGATGGCCCGGCATCTGGCGCAGGTCGTAGACCTTGAGCCCCGCCTCGAGCATCTCGCGTGCGCGCTCGGGCACATCCTCCACATGCGCCAGCACCAGCCGCTGGTCGTTGAGCCACTTGCCCTCGACGAGCATGTCGCGGAAGAAGGCCTCGGGGCTGTCCTCGGGATTGGGGGCGATGCCGCTGAGCCGCGGCTCGGGCCCCAACAGGCGCAGGAGCGAGCGGCTATCGACGTCGAGATCCGCCGCCCCGGTGAGCGTCGCGCCCGAGCGCCCCAGCCGGCCTTTCGTCACGATGGTCGCCCGCAGTCCGCGGTCGGCGACCTCCCAGGCGGCGCGCGCTCCCGCTCCCTCACTTCCGATGATCAGGACATCCGTGCGGAGCACCGTGCTCTCGCTCACAGGAACCGCTCGCTCCCGGCGCGGCTGCACGGAGCCCTCTAGCCGCGCCGTGTGATGTGCCCTCTTCCCCAATGTTACCGTAGTTTTTCACGCCGATGGTTCGCGAGCGTGGTACGGCGGGGCCTCCGCGCCCGGCGAGCACGGCCCCGCTATAATCCGGCCAGAGCGGCGGAGGGCGTCCGAATGTGCACGATCATCACGCTGTTCCAGGTCCACCCCACCTTCCCGCTGGTGATCGCTGCGAACCGCGACGAGCGGTACGACCGTCTCAGCAGCGGGCCCTCGCGCCTCATCCAGCCGGCGGCCACGGTAGCCGGCCGCGACCTGCGGTTCGGCGGCACGTGGTTCGGTGTTAACCGCTATGGTCTCGCTGTGGCCGTCGCGGACCAGGAGCCTGCTCCCGGCCCGCCGGCGCCGCGGTCGCGGGGCTTGCTCGTGCTCGACGCGCTGGGCTGCCCCGATAGCGCTGCGGTCCGGCAGCTCCTGGCGCGCGTGCCGCCCCAGGACTACCAGCCCTTCTCCCTGCTCTACGCCACGCCGCACGAGGCCTGGCTCGGCCACCATACCGCCTCGGGCGTGCAGCTCCAGGCGCTGGCCCCAGGCCTCCACGTGCTCGTCAGCAGCCGTGGCAGCGACCACGCTGCCCGACGCCAGCAGCACATCATGGCACAACTCACCCCCTCCTATCTCGCCACGCTAGCCGCTGAGCCGCTGGTCGAGACGCTGACGGCCGTGCTGCGCGACCACGCGGCGGGCGACCAGAACGCCGCGATCTGCCGCCACGGGAGCGAGGCAGGCACGGTCTCCTCCTTCGTTGTCCTACTCACCCCTACGGGCGTGGGCAGCGTGTTCCGCTGCGCCGACGGCCCGCCGTGCCGCGCCCCTTATGTCGATCATTCGCCGCTGCTGGCAGAAACGCTGGTACCCGTCTCGCCGCCCGTGCCGCAGCGCGAGAGCTAGCCACGGAGCCCAGGCGCTTCACCACAGGCCTTGGGGCCCATCCCACCCCCGGGAGGCGCTATCGGCTCGCGGTGCACCTCAGGGCCGGATCCCGACGAACTTGACCTCGGTCATCTCCTGGATGGCGTACTTTACCCCCTCGCGGCCGAGGCCACTATCCTTGACGCCGCCGAAGGGATAGTTGTCCAGGCGGTAGCGCGACGCCTCGTTGATCCAGACACAGCCGCTCTCGAGCTCACGGGCGAGGCGGAGCGCGGTGTGCAGGTCACGGGTAAAGGCCGCTGCCTGGAGGCCATAGCGCGAGGTGTTGGCCATGGCGATCGCCTCGTCGAGGGTATCGAAGGGCGTTAAGGTGACGACCGGGGCGAACACCTCCTCGCACTGGAGCTTGAGATCGGGCCGCACATCGGTGACCACCGTCGGCCAGAGCAGGGCGCCCTCGCGGCGGCCCCCGATGAGGACGCGGGCACCTGCCGCCTGCGCCTCCGCCAGCCAGGCCTCGACCCGCTGCGCCTCGGCCTCGGAGATCATGGGCCCCACATCGCACTGGGGATCGAGCGGGTCGCCAACCTTGAGCGCGGCGACGGCCTCCAGGAAGAGGCGCGTGAACGGCTCCTCAACGGCCCGCTGCACGAACACGCGCTGCGCCGAGATGCATTGTTGCCCGGCCGAGGCGAAGCCCGCCCGCGCGATCGCCTGGGCGGCATAGGCGAGGTCGGCATCTGCACAGACGATGTTGGGCGCATTGGAGCCTAGCTCGAGCGTGACCCGCTTCAGCCCCGCCCGCTCGCGGATGCGCCGGCCGGCCTCGGTCCCGCCGGTGAAGCTGACCATCCGCACGCGAGGGTCCTGCACTAGCGGATCGCCGACCGTGGGGCCCGGCCCGATGACCACGTTGCACGTGCCCGGCGGCCAGCCGGCCTCGTGGATGCAGCGCGCCAGCAGCACCGCGGCGACCGGCGTCTTCGAGGCGGGTTTCACCACCACGGTGTTGCCCGCCGCGAGCGCCGGGGCAACCTTCTGTGCCACGAGGTTAAGCGGCGCGTTGAACGGCCCGATGGCCGCCACGACGCCCAGCGGCTGGCGGAAAACGAGGCCCCAGCGGCCCTCGCCGCCGCGGATGGCGTCTAGCGGTAGCACCTCGCCGGTGATGTCGCGGGCCTCACCCGCCGCGAGGGCGAACAGCTCGCTGCCCCGCCCTACCTCGACCGCCACGTCCTTGAGGGGCTTGCCGGCCTCGCGGGCGATGGCCGCGGTGAATTCGGCGCGGTGGGCCACGATGGCCTCGGCAGTACGCTGGAGGAGCCGGGCACGCTCGTGGGCCGGCATGTCCCGCAGGTGCTGGCGGAAGGCGCGCTGCGCCGCGTCCACCGCGGCGGCCACGTCGCTGGCAGTGGCCACGCTCACGGTTGCGAAGGCCTCGCCCGTGAAGGGGTAGATGACCGGCATGCGCTCGCCCGTGGCGCCCTCGCGCTCCTCGCCGTCGATGAACAGGCCGTAGTGTTCCATGGTGTCCCCTCCCCACGCCATCGCTCGGCACGCACCGCTCGAGTCTAGCCTAGGTCTCGCCGGCGCGTCGACTCGGCAGTCGGCACGCCGGAGCCCCTCGGCTATACTTAAGAACGACCGCGGCGGGTCTGTCTGCCGAGGAGGAACGGCCACCGGGCAGGGCCGCCGCGGGGCACAAGGAGGGCGGGAGATGGGCGACATCGTAGCAGCGATCGGCACGGCGCATGCCCCCCAGTTCCTGACGCGACCTGAGACCGAGGATCCCCAGCAGCTCGCGGCCGTGTACGCCGCGCTGGCGACCTTGCAAGGCCGCCTGCAGGAGATCGCCCCCGACGCAGTGCTCATCCTAGCCAACGATCACATCGAGAACTTCTACCTCACCGTAGTCCCGCCCTTCACGATCTTCACCGGCGTGGAAGCCCGCGGCCACTTCGCCGGCCGGGACTATTGCTACCGCGGGCATCCCGCCCTGGCGCGCACGCTGCTGGAGGAGGGACTGCGCCTCGGCCTCGACCTCGCCTACTCCCAGGAAGTGCGGCTGGGCCACTCGTTCCTTGTGCCGCTGCACTTCCTGTTGCCCGAGCCGCCCCCACCCGTGGTGCCGATCTTCGTCAACACCTACCTGCCGCCCCAGCCCTGGCCGCGCCGCTGCTACGAGGTGGGCCAGCGGCTGGGGGAGATCATCCGCCGGCGCCCCGAGCGCGTGGCGGTGATCGCGAGCGGCGGCCTCTCCCACTATCCCGGGACGGACCTCTACCCCCATCCCGACAACGCCTTCGACGCAGAGGTCCTGCGCTGGATCGAGGCGGGCGAGCTGCATCGCCTGATCGGCTTCACGCCAGCGGAGCTCGACCGCCATGGTAACCTGGAGCTGCTGCAGTGGATCGTGCTGCTGGGCATGCTGGGCGACGAGCCCCCGGCGGAGCTCGTGACCTACCAGCCGAGCTGGCACCACGGCTATGCCGTGGTCTGGTGGGACCTGCGCGCCCAACGGCCAGCGCCCACGCCCCACTATGCCTACGCCGACCCGGCGCGCTACGCGCTCAACACCGCGCTGTACACGCTCATGAACGACCGCGCGCTTCGGCAGCAGTTCCTCGCCGACGCCGACGCCGCGCTCGCCCGCTTCGCGCTCACCGACGAAGAGCGCGCGGCCATCAAGCGCCGCGACGTGAAGGCGCTCACAACCCTGGGCGCCCACCCGTTCCTGGCCTTCATGGCCGACTACAACCTCAAGTACGAGACGTGACCCCCTCGGGCCGGCCGCCATCCCGTGGGGCCGTACTTGCCTGCATACGGCCGGCGCGGCCGACGGACGCCGCAAGGGCGGCGGCGCCCGGCCCTCTCAGCTCGCCGGGCCGTGAGGGGCGAACAGCCCATGCCGGGCCAGGAAGGCGAGGACGTGCCGGTCGAACTGCCAGGGCTGCTCCAAGTTGCAGTGGTGGCCGGCCCCCTCGATGATCGCGAGCTCAGCCCGGGGGAGCTGGGCCTGGAGCGCGAGCGCCGCCTGATGGTTGCGGTCGCCAGTCGCAGTGATGATCAAGGTGGGCGCTGTGAGGCTTCGATACAGTGCATCTGGCACGGGTTGGGAGAGGGCGCGATAGGTCTCGACGATGCTGGTCGCCTCCGCCCGATTCGTCGCGGTGATCATGTCGATGTAATAGCGCACGAACGGCGTATCCCTGGCCGCGGGCGAGAAGTGGCCGAGGAGCTGCTCCCGCCGGGCGGCGATGCCGCGCTCCTGGTAGGTGGTGATCCAGCGGAAGGCGAACTCCCTTCCCGGGATGTAACCGTTGCTAGACAGGATGACCGCTAAGGTGCGCTCGGGGCGCTGATGGGCCATATGAAGCACCACCTCGGCGCCGAGCGAATTCCCGAGAAGGATCGCCCTCTCGGCCGTCACCGCATCGACCGCCTCCCAGCACGCCTGGGCCACGTCGTTCAACGTCATACCCGGCAGCGCCTCAGGCGAGTGGCCGAACCCGGGCAGATCAATAGCGATCGTCCGGAACCAGGCGGAAAAGTGCGCTGTCTGGTAGAGCCAGAAGCGGCGGTCGTCCGGACAGGCATGGAGGAGCACCATCGGTAAGCCGTGCTTACCCAGCAGCTCCCAGTGCAGCGGGCCAGCGATATGCTCTGCCACGACTGACTCCTCTTGGAGATGTCGTCCATAGCGCGCTAGGCCGACGCGATAAACGTGTCCGGGTCAGCCACGAGATGGCGGGCCACGGCCTCCCACCAGGCGGTAACGGAACGGGGGAGGCGCACCGAAAGCGGGCGCACGCGGTAAACCGCCGGATCCCTGCCGGGAGGCTCGATGCCCTTTTGCAAGCCGCGAGCGGCCGCGACGAGGCGGGCGCGCATCTGGATGATGGCCACGTCGGCGGGAACCAGATGCTCCTTGGTACGGTCGTAGAGCGGCCCCATGCTCTCCGTGATCGCCACGTCCTGGTCTTGAAAGTAGCGCATCCGTGCGATGCGATCGCGCTCCAGGGGCCAGGAGGGATCCGCGTAGTCGTTCTCCCGATTGCGTTTCGGCCGGTAGGTGCCGGGGATGAGCTCCGAGTACATCCCGTCAGGCCGTTCGAGCATATAAGCGCGATCCGCGGCTGTGAGTGGCCGCGTCGGATGCCAGGTAAACGCGTACGCCCAGCAGTGGGCATCATCGATGGGAACCCAGGCATGAGCGGCGATGGGGCCGTCGCCGGTCCACGGCGGGATGGTCGTATACCAGGGGATGAGCCACTGGTTGATTCGCCAGTAATAATGGGCGGGATCCGCGCTCCGGCGCGCACCGATCAACAGCCCGTGCGCCGTGTGGCGCACCTCTATCGTAGGGACCTGATCGTGTGCGATATGCTCGGTCCACTGCGCTGCCGTGGCATCCCCCGCTGTGCTTTGAGTGTGGATCAGATTGGCGTGGAGGAAGCCCACGTGGCTGGAATCCAGATCGCCATCCATACCCTGGGTCCAGTGGCACTCTTGAAACCGCTTGGATACATAGACGTGGCTCTCGGGCACCAGCAGGAACTCAAGCTCCGGGAGCGGGCATTGAGACTCGGGCGGCCCCAGATACGCCCATACCACACCGGCGCGTTCAACACACGGGTAGGCGGGGTGGCGGATCCGCTGCTTGAAGGTGCTCGTTGGCGGGACGTTGGGCATGTCCAGACAATTACCGGCAATGTCGTACTTCCAGCCATGATAGGCGCAGCGCAGGCCACCATCAGCATTCCGCCCGAAATACAACGAGGCTCCGCGATGGGAACAGTATTCACCCAGCAGCCCCACGCGCCCCTGGGTATCCCGGAAGGCCACCAAGTTCTCGCCAAGCAACCGTACTCGCACCGGCGCACCACCAGGCTCAGGCAACTCCTCGCTCAGAAGGGCCGGCACCCAGTAACGCCGAAGCAGGGTGCCCATCGGCGTTCCCGGTCCTGTCTGCGACAACAGCTCGTGATCCGCGCGACGCATAACCATCTGTCTCCCGAGGTGGTTGGCTGCGATCGCTCAGCGACCGGTAGATCCTAGCTCACGGATCGCCTGCTCGACAAACGACGTATCCACGAAGTCCAACACATTGACGCGCTGGCTCTGAAAGCCCTTTGCCAGGTACCACTCCTGGTCCTCGATGATCGATTGTATGTTGGGAATCGGATCGCCACGCAGGCCGGAGGGAATTGCCTTCTCGAACAGCGCCCGGTCCTTCACCGTCGTGTGATCGATCAAGATCGGCACGATCTCATCGAAAGCCGCTGGATCGCGATCGATGAGGGCCCGCACATAGTCGCGCACCCCTCGTACATACGCCCGCATGAAGCGCAGCGCAAGTGCTCTATCGCTCAACATCCGCTCTCCGAACAGCACGACACCAATCTGCTGATAGGGATAGATGTCATAGCCGATAGGGCCACGCACGATCAACCCTCGCTCGAGCGCTATGGTTGTGAATGGCTCTTGATAATACGCCGCATCGATGGATTTGTTCTCGAAGGCAGCCATGATATCCGGGAAGGGCAGGACCACGATCTCAACATCGGACATGGAGAGGCCGTTAGCGCGGAGGAATCTGTCGAGCGAGACATCCGGGGCACTCGCCTGAGTAGCGGAGGCGATCTTGCGTCCGCGCAGATCGGCCGGCTCGCGATAAGCACCGCTATCCACCAGATCTTTCCGAATGACAACCCCGCCTGCCGAGGCATTGGGGAGATTATCTCCGGCAGCCGCTACCATCTTCACGGGGATACCGCGAGCAAAGGCATTAAACAGTGCCGCGGAGATCGCCCCTGCGCCGATCTCCGCCTGGCCGGAGATAACCATGGGCAACATGTCTGCCGGATTCGTGCGTATGAACTCGAGTTGGATTCCCTCCTGGCGCAAATATCCTTTCTCTTGCGCGATATAGTATCCCGCCTGCGAGGTGATCTGGAGATCAGTCATTTTGAGCACCGTTAGTGTCGACGCAGCGGGGGCCACCGCAGTAGTCGCTGGAGAGGCCGACCCCAACGGTGAAGTCTCGGGACTTCGTGGCGGCTGCTCGACTGTCGATCGGCTGCCACAGGCAGATAACATGATTATCGCGCTAAGCGCGACTAACAAGCGGTAGAACATTTGTCACCTTCAACCAACTTCGATAGAGTTAGACGCAACATACCATAACCGATCACCAGGGTGCAAGCCGATACACGAGGGCACCCCTCGCTACCTGCTGGCGCATCTGAAACGCCAGGGTCACGGCAGGACGGCTGCTCCTTGCCTTGTGCACCGGCATTTGCCCCTGGTATCTAGACGCCCGCCGAGGTAGGGGGAGGTGGAGCAGGATAGGGGCGGCCACCGCCCATCTCACGAGCTGAATGCAGCCCGTCTGGTACCATACGACATTGCTGCAAGCTATTCGGGCGCTGCCTCGAGCTGCTCGAACACGGCTCCACGATCCACGCCTAAGAGGTCCACCAGGTTGAGATCGGCACAGATCAATACAACAGGCTCGCGGGCATCGATATTAACATGTTGCACCACCACACCATTAGGGCGGATGGGAATATTCACCACATCTTCAGCCTCCCAGTCATGCCGTACACCATCTAGCATGGTGTAACCGCGACCCTGAATGATGTAAATCACCGCGCCACCCGGCGTTCTTTGTACTCCAGTACGCCCTAAAGGTGGAATCTCCTGCCGAAAGAAAATAAGCGAGCGGATTGCGGTGTCCTCAATAGCAGGATGGAGATACCATTGCATCTTTCCCTGGCGGTTATGCTCCCATGGTATCTCTTTCCCCTTGATGAGCCAGGCTCCCCGACGCTGACGCGCTCGTTGGCGATCGCGCAGGGTGAATAGCCACTCCAACAGGTTGGTGTCACGTGTAGTGGGGAGCAGCCCCAGCGGAGCATCGGGCGAGCGCTGCTCACGGGTCATCATTGTGTCCCCTCGCTCGAGGCAGTGGTGCCGAAATCCGGATGGTCTTCGATCTGCACCATCTCGCTGGCACTCCACTCATAGATTGCCGAATGGATGAATGCGATCCACTTCACCGGCCGATCCGCATAGCGGTTGAAATGCTGGTGCTCTACTCCACCCGGCTTGATCGGCAGCAAGAGCAGATCACCAGCCTCCCACTCTAGCCGCTCACCGTCGACAATACTGTATCCTTCTCCTTCAAGGATATAGATTGCTAGCCCTCCTTGATGTCGATGCTTGCCCGAGTGAGCCCGCACCTCCTGTACAAAGACGATCCATCCATCGAGCGCAGTGGTTACAGGCTCCCCCGTGTAACGCGACGGAATGAGATAGTTGCGCACGAGCCCTTGACGGTCCAACACCCAGGGATTGCCGCGACCGTGTACCACCACCTGGCCGGTGTAGGCGCGTTGACGCTCGGCACGTTGGCCCGCGACAATGTCCTCATAGTAGCTACGCGCTTGCACAGCTGGCTTCCCTCACCATGGTGTATAGTACAGCCGTTATGCTAGCATTGCTCATCCTCCAGTGCAAAGGATGCACGGTGTGTAGCAGAGCGCCGCCCACTGCGGGCGCGATGCCTATGACAACCCGATTAGGCAGCGCGGTGTCCGGTCAGTCTTGCGTGATAATTGCGCCGGATTCCGCACTGTGTGGCCACCTATAACCAGCCCGTGAGTAGGCCCCGGTCATTCTCGCTCCGGGGAGCAACGGGACATCAACGAACATTCGCCAAGCGAGGATGCCGATGTACCGACTCCTGGCTCTCGTCAGCCTTGGGATTCTCGCGCCCCTCTTCACGATCGCTCTGGTAGCCTGTAGCGGTCCGCCACCCGCCGCACGTTCCGGCGCCGCGCCCCTGGCCGCCACTCCAGTAAGCCCCGGTCGGGCCGATGCTCCTCCGGCCGCCACAGCAGCGGCGAGCTCCCCCTCCACTCTAGCGACAGCTCCGGTGAAGGTGCGGGTGGGGGTACTTGGGCTCGTGGGAGAGGCAGCACTCTATGTAGCTCTGGACAAAGGGTACTTCCGAGCGCAAGAGCTGGACGTCGAACTTGTGCACTTCAACCAAACTACCGACCTCCTCCCCGCGCTCACGACCGGCCAAATCGACTTCGCTGCATCGGGGATGTATCCAAATATCTTCAACGCTGCGGAACGAGCGATTGCCGTCAAGATTGTAAGCTATCTCGCGGTTGTGACCCCGCGATCAACGTCGGCCGGCATCGTGGTACGACAGGATCACATCGATAGCGGACGCTACAGGGAGCCGGGTGACCTCAAGGGCATGACAGTTGCCCTTGGTAATCCCCCAGGGGGTACCACACATTACTATCTCGAGCGCTTCGCGACACAAGCGGGCATCACCGTCGACGATGTGAACATGACACTCGTCCCCTCACCCCAAATGCCCGTGGCGCTTGCCAACAAGGCTATCGACGCAGCATATGCCGTCGAGCCGTTCATCAGTGTTGCTGAGCAGCAAGGCAGTGCGAAGTTCGTGGTTCCTAACGGACAATTCATCGCCGGCATGCCCGTCTTCGTGCTTCAGATCAGTCCTATCTTCGCGCACGATCAACCTGCTGCCGCGGAGCGCTTCGTGTTCGCCGTACTCCAGGGCCAGCGGTTCCACTACAATGCAGTGATGCGTGGCGACGGAGTAGAGGAGCTATATACGATCCTCCAAAACCACACGCCCGTGAAGGATACGACGCTCCTAGCCCGGATGTCGACCGATGCCGTGCCGGCAGATGGGGCGATGGACCCCGGGCCGCTGCTCGAGCTGCAGGATGCGTATGTTCGCTACGGCACGGTGCGGCAGCGAGCGCCCATCAACGAGATTCTGGATCCCTCCTACGCTGCGCGAGCCGTTCAGCGGCTGACCCGCTAGCGCCGGCATCAGGCCGGTGCGGGCAGGCCCAACAGGGCCCGCGCGTTCTCGCCGAGGATAGCCGCCGTCGCTGCCGCGCTCAGGCCTGCCTCCTCGATGTAGGTCACGCAGCGCCGCAGCCGCGGGCCGTAGAGATAGGGGTAGTCGGTACCCAGCAGCAGGCGGTCCGCACCGAACGCCGTGCAAGCGCAATGCAGCGCCGCTGGGTACAAGCTCACCGTGTCGAACCAGAGGTGCCGGAGGCGGTCCGGCAGCTGCCCCTCGAGCCGCGGTGCCCGTCCAGTGGCGCGCTGGATCTCCGAGGAGTAGGCGAGCCGTTCGAAGAGGAAGGGCAGCGTGCCGCCCAGGTGGGGCACGATGATGCGAACCTTGGGGTAGCGCGCGGTCAGCCCCGAGAGCACGAGCCGCAGCGCAGCAAGCGTGTCCTCGAACGGCGCCCCTACCAGCCAGGCGAGCCCGTAGGGGTCTTCCGCCTCTACCACGCCGGCCCCCACAGGGTGCAGGAACACCACCGTCTGGCGGCGGTCCAGCTCGGCCCAGAACGGCTCGAAGAGCGGGTCGTCCAGCCAGCGGCCCGCGACCGAGCAGCCGAGGGTGACCCCGACCATGCCCAGCGTGTCCAGGCTGCGTTCCAGCTCAGCCAGGGCCGCGTCGATGTGGGGCAGAGGTATGGCGGCGAAGGCCGCGAACCGGTGCGGGTAGGCCTGACAGACCGCGGCGAAGAGGTCGTTAGCCAGACGCGCAGCCGCGACGGCGTCGGCTGCGCGGGGCAGATAGGGCTGGTGCTGTGACACGGAGAGTACCTGCAGGTCGATCCCGACCTCACCAAGCAGGTCCACCCGCTCGTCTAGCGGCAGGCGGGAGCCGGGCAAGAGGAGGGCGGAGGGGCTCACCCGGCCGCCCAGACGGCCCAACAGCTCGACATACTCTGGTGGGTAGTGACGGGCATGGACATCGATGCGCATCCCATACTCCTTTTCAGTTCGAGTCCCTCATCCTAAGCGTCTACAGGCTCCCTGGCGGTTCCCTGCACAGTGCGCGTCCCATGTGCTCTGCGCTGCGGCGCCGGCAAAACGGGCGCACCCACAGGGCTGTTGAGGAGCGGCCGGCCGCTCCCGGCCACGAGATCTCTTGCGCTGCGGCCCGCTAGTCGCGTAGCCTCGATGGACCGAGGAAGGGTAGCGGCTCCACGTGCTCTCAAACCGATGCGAGACCAGCAGTGATGCCAGGTAGATGGTGGCGCGCGCTCACCGGCCTGCTCGCCCTGGGCGTGCTGAGCGGACTATATAGTCCGGTTGCCCAGGCGTGCACCCTTCCCACGGAGCTACCGCCCGAAGCGCTCTATATCGGCCTCACACTGGCCCAGGCCGATGCCGCGGGGCGCTGGAGCGGGCGCTGGCTAGGAGCCCACCCGGTCCGCTGCCAGGACGGCGCCTATGTCGTCTCCCTGCCCGGGGAATCTTGGGCCGCCCTCCAGCGCGCGCTGGAGCTCCCCGACGCCGGCGCGCGCCCCTTGCTCTTCGGCGACCTCCCGTACCTGGGCGATGGCGTCTGTGCGGTGGGCGCGACACGCCGCTGGTGGGGTGAGGGCGAGCTAGTCGCCGCGGCGCTGAGCCGCTGGCGCCCGGCGCCCGTGCCCAGCAGCCTGCCACCGGTGCCCTGCCCCCAGAACCTGCCCGCCGACGCCCCGCTGGTCTTGCATGCCGAGGGCGCGGCCCCCTAGCGGCGGACGAGCCGCAGCCCGCCGAGCGCGCCGATTCCCACCAGCAGCGCCTCCGCCAGCGTGAGCCCGACGACGCGCAGCGCTGCATCCTGGAAGAACCCCTCCGGGAAGAGCCGGATCAGGTTATCGCGCCGCGGGTCCAGCATCCAGAGGTCATTGGCGAACGAGACCAGATGGAAGCGGAGGAACCAGCTCGAGAAGTCCGTCAGAACCAGCCCCCCGAGCACGAGGAGCATCGCGATGGTGAGAGCCGCGCCGGCGCCCAGCAGCCGCAGCGCCAGCTGGAGGAAGGCACTGCGCCCCACCACGAGGCCGACAGCACCGAACACCGCCAGGTAGCCCAGGGCCAGCATTTGTACGCGGAACACGAGGTGCATCAGCGCCTGCACGTCCTCCATGTGCGCCACCTCGCGCGTGTTGAACAACGGGACCAGGGCGCCATCGCGCGTGATGCGAACGTCCAGCGTGCCCGGCGCGGCCTGGAAGTAGGCGATGAACGCCTCAGCGACCATCTGGAGTTCCGCAGCGCTCAGGCCCGTGGCTGCCCCGCTACCGTGCCGGGCGAACTCGGCGAGGTAGAAGCTACGGTCCAGTGCGACGGCGCGCACGTTGCTCGCTACCAGGCCTAGCGGGAGGGCCAGCAGGCAGAGTCCGCTCGCCACACCGAGGCCCACGCGCACGAGCAGCGCCCCGTAGCGCTGCGCGGCCGGCCGGCTCGCAGGGGTCGAGGAGGCCGCGCTACCCATCGAGGTCTCCGCTAGCGCGCCTTCCCGCTGCGCTGCGTGCGGGATCCGGCACCACAGCCGCCGGCTGAAACACGCGGTCGAGCCGCGGGTAGACGAACCAGACCCCCGCCAGGCCCGCGAGCACACCGGTCACGGTGCGCAGCACCCAGGTGCTCTCGCGCCAGCCCAAAAGCTGGGTCGTGCCGTCCCAGAGGAGCGGCGCCAGGCATAGCCCAAAGGCCGGCCAGGGCAGCGGCCGGATCGCGCGGCGCCCGAGAGCGTAGAGCAGCCCTGCTACCAGCACCGTGGTATAGAGGGCGACATTGCGCTCGCAGTAGGCCATCTTGAATCCCAGCGCCGCGTTGCCGAGAAAGGCCGCGGCATGGTCCAGCCCGGGCCAGACGATGGTCTCGCCGGGGGTGACGAGCGACGCGCCGAAGAGGAAGTAGCTGCGGCCGGGCCACTGGTGACAAGTCAGGCGATAGACGCTGTAGATAAGCAGCGCGGGGTCATACCAGCCCCAGGCGAGCAACGCCGGGGCAAGCAGGGGCAGGGCTGCGAATATCCCCGCTCCCGCATTGACAGCCGCCAGCCAGTGGCGCTCGAACCAGCCGACGAGGTCAGTCCACGCACGCATCCGCGATCCGGCGGGCAGGGAGAGGGGCCAAGCCTCCCGAGCGCCACTTACCAACGCGGTCCCACCGCGCCGTGCCCCTAAGCCGCCAGCCGCCTGGCGCGGTGCAATCAGGTGTCCTCGCGATCGGGAATCGCCAGCAGCCGCTCGCGGAGAGCGGGGGGCGGGGTTCGCGCGGGAAGCGTCTGCAACAAGTCAATAGTCGCCCGGAGGGTGGCCAGATAGGCTGTGCAGGCAGAGCACTGGGCCAGGTGGCCCGTGATCCGCGCTTCGGGCCCCTCCTCCAGCTCGCCTGTGAGATAGTCGGAGAGCTGGCTCCGCACTTCCTCGTGGGTTAGCTCGGCGGTCTCCACGCCGGCTGCACGCCAGCTGCGCTGGCCGATTTCGGATCCTACGCCACCGGCCCTGCCTTCCGCGTAGGTCACCGCACACCTCCCGCTTGGCTCTGTCGGGCCCCTGCCGGGCACCGGCGCGGAGCGGACTCCGCAAGGACTGCGCTGTCTGGGAATCCTGGTTTGCTGGGTTAGTGGCGCCTGCGCGCGGGTGCCAGCATAGCGGTGGGCACTGCCCACCACTCCGGGTACTTGATTACCTCCTGCCGACCGCTGTTCGCCGCTTGCCAGGCGCTAGGGGCGCTGCGCCCTCCCGGGCCGGTCTCGCTGGCACCACGCCATTATACACCCTTCCGCGCCCCCGCCCTGAATCCGGGCACGCCCGTCATGCCGGGCGCACCGCCTCGCCCATCCGCGTCCGCGAGCGCTCCCCGTCGAAGCTCAGCACGACCACCTTCCCGTCCAGAACCGTCTCGAGATGGACCGTGCGCCCCCAGAGCTGATAGACATAGCGCAGGGTCCGCTCGGCGTAGTTCATGTCCAGATCCCGCCCCTCGTGGCAGTGCCGCAAGTACAGCTCGCGGTTGCGATTGTAGTCGCCATCCTCGACCACGATATACGGCTGCCCGAAGTTCGTCATGCTGGCAACCAGCGTGTCGCGGACCTTCTCCCAGTCCTTCTCTACGATCACCCAGTTGCCGTTCTCGTAGCGGTAGAGGTACAGGTCGAGTTCCTCCACCAGCTCCTTGGTCAGGTAGTTCCGCAGGAAGGAGACGTCGTTCTCTAGCTCGCGCACCTCGAACAGCTTCGCGCGGCCCTCCCCGCCGCGGCGCCCGAGCGTGCGCCGCTCCTCCTCCGTCGGCTCATTCCAGCGCCGCTCGATGTCCTCCCAGATCTTCAGCCCGACGTGGTAGGGGTTGATGCTGCGCCGGTTCGGAGCCAGCACGTTGGCATGGAGCGCCGCGAACTCCATGTACTCGGCCTGGGGGAGATCGAGCTCCCGCATGATCTGCAGGTGCCAGTACGCCGCCCAGCCCTCGTTCATGATCTTTGTCTGCATCTGCGGCACGAAGTAGAGCTGCTCCTGGCGCACGATGTGGATGATGTCGCGCTGCCAGTCCTCCAGCTCGCGGGCGTGCTCGGCGATGAATAGCAGCAGGTCTTTCTCCGGCTCCGGCGGCGTCTTGCGGACCGGGGGCGGCGGCTCGGGGCGCTTCTCGCTCCCGAGATAGAACAGATCGTCGTACGGCGTCTCGCGCGGGCGCGCCGGCTTGGACGGCTCGGTGGCCGCCTTGCGCCGCTGGGCCAGGAACGGATCCACGTGCTCCTGGATTGAGAGGACGGCGTCGAGGAACGCCTCCACCTGCTCTTGGCCGTGGTGGAACTCGTACTGGCGGATCCGCTCGGCATGGACGCTCACGGTCTCCAGCATCTGGCGGGAGGTCGAGCGGAAGTAGGCGTTGTGTTTGAAGAAGTCGGCGTGCCCCAGCACGTGCGCCGCGACCAGCTTGTTCTGCAGCAGTGAGTTGGTTTCCAGCAGGAAGGCATAGGCGGGGTTGGTATTGATGACTAGCTCATAGATCCGGTTCAGTCCGTAATCGTACATGGTCTTGATCTGCTGGTACGCCCGCCCATGGGTCCAGTGGGAGAAGCGGCCGGGCAGCCCATACGCGCCGAACTCGTACATGATCGTCGCAGGCACGATCTCGAAGTGCACGGGGAACGGATCGAGCCCCAGGCGCTGGGCAACGTCCCAGATCTCGCCGATCGCTTTCTCGAGTGCGGCCATCTCGTTCGGGTTCATGCGGACACCATCTCGGGAGTGCTGCCGAAGAAGCGGCGGAGCGCGGGCAGCACATCCTCCTTGCTCGTGATCGTTACGCCGACGAACTTTGGATCGGTGATCTGCTGGAAGGCCGACATCAGCGTGCTCATCGAGCGCCGCCCGCCCTCCTGGATCTCCCCGTAGCCGAACAGGTTACAGACGGCCAGCATCTGGCGCACCAGCTCGACACAGCGCTGGTTATCCACCTCGCCCCAGTTGTCGCCGTCGGAGAAGTGGAACGGGTAGATGTTCCACAGCGCGGGCGGGAAGCGCTCCTGGATGATCTCCAGCGCGAGCTGATAGGCCGAGGACACCTTCGTGCCTCCCGACTCGCCCAGCTGGAAGAAGGCCTCCTCGTCGACCTCCTTCGCCTCCGTATGGTGGGTGATGAAGACGATACGCACCTGATCGTACTTGGTGCGCAGGAAGCGCACCATCCAGAAGTAGAAGCTCCGGGTGATGTACTTCTCGAACTCCCCCATCGACCCGGAGACGTCGCGCATGGCGATGACCACCGCGTTGGTCTCGTGGCGGATGTCCTCCACCCACGTCTTGAAGCGGAGGTCCTCGTTCTGCACCCCACCGATGACGGGGCGCCCCAGGCGCGCGTTGCGCCGGAGGTTCTCGAGCAGTGTGCGCCGCTTGTCCAGGTTCGACAGGGGGCCATGCTTGCGGATCTCGTTGAAGCGCACGTCGGGGGAGCGCACCTCGGCTTTGCCCTTGTCCTCGAGATTGGGCAGTCCGAGGTCCTCGAAGACTAGCGCCGCCAGCTCGTCGACGGTGATCTCCGCCTCGTAGTAGTCGATCCCCGGCAGCTCGCCGGCGCCGGGGCCCTTGCCAGGCCCCCGGCCGGTCGGCGCCCCGCCGCCGATAACATCGCCCACCTTGGAGTCGCCGCTTCCCTGACCGGCCTGCAGGCCCCGCCGGGGGTCGAAGCGGAAGTGGGGCAGGTCGAGCGAGCGGATGGGGATCTTGACGATCTTGTTGCCGTCGGCGGTGATGATCGCCTCTTCACTGACGATGTCCGCCAGATTGCGCTTGATCGCCTCGCGGACCTTCTGGTTATGCCGCGCCTGGTCGATCGGCCCCTTGCGATGCAGCGACCAGTCCTGCTTCGACAGCGAGACGCTATAGGTCATGCCTCACCCCCGCCTTCCGCTCGGCCGCCACCGCCGCTAGCGGGACAAGAGCGTGCCCACGTATTTGAGCAGCTCGTTGGCGCAGATCGCGCAGTAGCCCTGTTCCCGGATCAGCCGGTCGGTCACGTCGTTGATACGCCGCAACTGCTCGACATCCGGCGTCTTCGTCGATGTCGTGATCTTGACGATATCCTTGAGGTCAGCGAAGAGCTTCTTCTCGATCGCCTCCCGCAGCCGCTCGTGGCTGGTGTACTCGAACGGCAGGCCGCGCCGCGCCAGCGACGAGAGCCGGATCAGGATCTCCTCGCGGAAGGCCTTCTTAGCGTTCTCCGATATACCGATCTGCTCCTCGATCGAGCGCATCAGGCGCTCGTCGGGCTCGACCTCCTCCTCGGTGATCGGGTCCCGCAGCTTCGTTCGGTTGCAGTACGCCTCGACGTTGTCGAGGTAGTTGTTCAGCAGCGTCCGGGCCGACTCCTCGAAGCTGTAGACGAAGGCGCGCTGCACCTCGCGCTTGGCGATCTCGTCATACTCACGGCGCACCTCGGCGATGAGGTTCAGGTACTGCTCACGCTGCTCGCGCGTGAGCCCCGGGTGCTGGCCGAGCCCATCGCGTAGGGCCCGCAGGGCGTCGATCGGGTTCAGGCAGGTCGTGCCGTCGCGCACGAGCGCGGCCGAAAGGCAGTTGATGACGTAGCGCGGCGAGATCCCGTCCATGCCCTCCCGGACCGCCTCCTCCTGCAGCTCCTTGAGATCCTTCTGGCCGAAGCCGTCGATCTCCTGGCCGTCGTAGAGGTACATCTTCTTCAGCAGGCTCATGCCCGCCTTCTTCGACGGCTCGAGCCGGCTCAGCACCGCGAACATGCTGGCCACCCGCAGCGTGTTCGGCGCGATGTGGACATCGGTTATCGCGCTCTGACGCAGCAGCTTCTCGTAGATCTTGATCTCGTCGCTGACCCGGAGGTTGTACGGCACCTTGACCACGATGATGCGGTCGTGAAGCGCCTCGGCCCGCTTGTTCGCGATGAAGTGGTTGTACTCGTTCTCGTTGGTGTGCGACATGATGACTTCGTCGGCGTAGATCATCGCGAAGCGGCCGGTCTTGATGGACTGCTCCTGCGACAGCGTGAGCAAGCTGTAGAGGAACTTCTCGTCGCACTTGAGCATCTCGACGAATTCCATCAAGCCGCGGTTCGCGATGTTCAGCTCGCCGTCGAAGCGGTAGGCCCGCGGGTCCGACTCCACCCCGTACTCACCGATGGCCGCCAGGTCGATGCTGCCGGTCAGCTCGCTGATATCCTGGCTCTTCGGATCCGAGGGCGAGAAGGTGCCGATCCCCACACGGTTCTTCTCCGAGAAGACGATCCGCTGCACCAGCACGTCCTCGATCCGGCCGCCATAGCGGTCCTGCACCATGACGCGGCAGGCCGGGCAGAGATCGCCCTCGACGTAGACGCCGTGCTCGCGGAGGAGTTCGTCGCGGAGCTCTTCAGGCAGGAGGTGCAACGGCTCCTCGTGCATGGGGCAGTCCTTGATCGCGTACACGGCGCCCTCTTCCGTGCGCGTGTACGCCTCGAGGCCCCGCTTGAGCATCGTCACGATCGTCGACTTCCCCCCGCCCACCGGGCCCATGAGGAGGAGGATCCGCTTCCGGACCTCGAGCCGCCGGGCGGCAGAGGCGAAGTACTCCACGAGCTGCTCGAGCGGCTTGTCCAGGCCGAACAGCTCGCTGGTGAAGAACTTGTAGCGCTTCCGCCCGTCAGGCCCCTGCTCAACGCCGGCTCGCATGATCATGTCGTAGATCCGCGCGTGCGAGAGCCGGGCGAGCGCCGGGTTCTGGAGGACACGCTCGTAGTACTCGCTGAACGGCCCCTCCCAGGCCAGCCGTGCCTCGGCAGCACGGTACTGCTCCAATCGGGTCCGTAGGTCCATAGCTCCTCCCGCCCGCAACCAGCACCTCGTTCATATCCATCCATTAGATGCAGCGGCGGGGCCAAAGGATTCAGCCCCGGCGGGAGCTGGGGCAGCCGCCCCAGCCCCGCCCTCGCACGAGTTCATGCGCTTCCTTGACAACGCCCTGGGAGGCCCGTTATCATCATTAGCACTCCCACTGACCGAGTGCTAACTCGTGCCGGGAGGCGCCTCCCGGCACGAGGCGCGGACCGGGAGGGTGCGGATGCCGCTAGACCTGTCACCGCGCCGCCGGTGGGTGCTCAAGTCGGTGGTCGAGGAGTATGTGGCCACCGCGACACCCGTCTCCTCGGAGAGCATCGCGCGCAAGGCCCCTGTGCGCGTCAGCACGGCGACGCTGCGCAACGAGATGGCCGCGCTCGAGGAGATCGGGCTGCTGCGCCACCCCCACACCTCCGCCGGGCGTGTGCCGTCGGATGCCGGCTACCGCTACTACGTCGAAGAGCTCATGGAGCCGGCCGACCTCGAGCTCGGGGAGCTGCGGCGCATCTACCATCAGTTCCACCAGGTGGAATTCGCTATCGACGAGTGGCTGGCGCTCGCGCGGGCGGTGCTCGCCCAGGCGCTGCACCATGCCGCCCTGGCCACGCCGCCGCTGACGTCGCGGCCCAAGGTGCGCCGCGTCGAGCTCGTCTCGCTGCAGGAGCGCCTACTCCTGCTCGTGCTGATCCTGCAGTCGGGCCACATCCGGCAGCAGGTGCTGCCGGTGGATGAGCCGGTCGAGCGCGACCAGCTCGACCGGCTGAGCAACAAGCTCAGCCTGCTGCTGGAGGGGCGCGCCGTGGCCGGGGTGCGGGAGATGGCGGCGACCGCGCTCGGGCTGGAGCGCGAGATCCTCCAGGCCATCGTGCGCGCGCTGGAGCAGGCGGAGCAGCAGGGCCTGGAGGAGGTCCAGTTCGAGGGCATCCGCTACATGCTGGCACAGCCGGAGTTCGCGCACAGCGCCAAGCTCCAGCCGGTCATGGAGGCGCTCGAGCGGCGGGAGCTGCTCGCCCCGCTCCTCGCGCAGGCGCTCACCGCTTCGGACGTGCGCGTGATCATCGGCCAGGAGCAGCCAACAGAGGCGATGCGCGAGTGCAGCGTCGTCATGATGCGCTACGGCCCCGACGAGGATCTCCGGGGGGTACTTGGCGTCGTGGGCCCCACGCGCATGCCCTACTGGCGCGCGGTCCCGCTGGTCCGCTTCGTGGGCAGCCTGATCGACGCGCTGATGCGCGAGTCGTTCCGCTAGTCGCGCCCATCCCGCCCCTTTGCAGCCCGGGCGCTGGCTGGCCCGGCGCGTTGCCCTCCGGTCCCGCGCCAGGTAGTATGATACTCAGGGTAGTGTAAGATCCCAGGCCGCGTGGTCGCCGGGCAGTGCTGCCGGCGACCACGCATGTTGGCGATTCCACGGAGAGGGCAGGCGTGGCGACGCGACGGGACTACTACGAGGTGCTGGGCGTTCCGCGCAACGCCACCGAGGAGCAGATCCGCAGCGCCTACCGCCGGCAGGCGCTCAAGTACCACCCGGACCGGAACCCTGCCCCGGACGCAGCCGAGCGCTTCAAGGAGGTCACGGAGGCCTACGAGGTCCTCCGCGATCCCGAGAAGCGCGCCATGTACGATCGCTACGGCCACGTGGGGAAGGAGGTCCCCTTCACCGGGGTGGGCGACTTCCCGGGGTTCGGCTTCGAGGACATCTTCGAGACGTTCTTCGGGACGGCCGCGCGCACCCGGCGAACGCGCGCGCGACGCGGCGAGGACCTCCGCTACGACCTCACCCTCACGTTCGAAGAGGCGGTGTTCGGCTGCGAGAAGGAGATCGAGCTGCTCCGCCACGAGACCTGCGCGCGCTGCCAGGGCAGCGGCCTCGAGCCGGGCACCGAGCCGGTGCCCTGCCCGCGCTGCGGCGGCACCGGCGAGCTGCGCCGCGCGGCCCAGACCGTGTTCGGCCAGTTCGTGAACGTGAGCCTGTGCGACCGGTGCGAGGGCGAGGGGCGCATCGTCACCACGCCTTGCACGGCCTGCCAGGGAACGGGGCGGGTCCGGGTCACCAGGCGCCTGCGGGTCACGGTGCCCGCCGGGATCGACGACGGCTCCCAGATCCGGCTGGCCGGCGAGGGCGAGCCCGGCAGCCACGGCGGGCCGGCCGGCAACCTCTACCTCCAGGTGCACGTCCAGCCGCACCGCTACTTCCGTCGCCAGGGCAACGACCTGCTCCTCGACGTCGAGATCAACATCGCCCAAGCCGCCCTGGGCGACGAGGTGGAGATCCCCACGCTCGACGAGCCCGTCCGGCTCCGCATCCCGCCTGGCACACAGAGCGGCCACATCGTGCGGATCCGCGGGAAGGGCGTCCCCTACTTGCGCGCCCCCGGCCGGGGTGACCTCCAGGTCCGCCTGCACGTCGTGACCCCCACCAAGTTGACCGACGAGCAGCGGCAGCTGCTGGAGCGCCTCGCCCAGACCTTCGGCACCGGCGTCCGGCACCGGGAGAACAAGAGCTTCTTCGAGAAGGTCAAGGACACCTTCCGACTGTGAGGAAGGTGCGCTAGCGAATGGACTGGCTCGAGCTGTCCACGCGGGCCGAGGCGGAGGCCGTCGAGGCGATCGCCGAGGTGTTCGCCCGCTGGGGGCAGGGGGTGGCCATCGAGGAGCCGGTGGTCAACACCCCGGACGACACCTACCACCCCGATGCCTCCCAGCCGGTGCGCGTCGCCACCTACCTGCCGCTGGACGACCAGGCCGCGGAGCGCCAGCAGCGCATCGAGCAAGCCCTGTACTGGCTCGGCCGGCTGCACCCCATCGCCCCCCTCACCACGCGGCGGCTGGCGGAGGCGGACTGGGCGAGTGCTTGGAAGCAGTACTTCCATGTCCGGCACGTCGGCCAGCGGCTGGTGATCGTCCCCTCCTGGCGGCGCTACCAGCCCAAGCCGGGCGAGGTGGTGCTCGCTCTCGATCCCGGGATGGCCTTCGGGACCGGCCTCCACCCGACCACCCGCCTCTGCCTGCAGCTGCTGGAGCGCTACCTCCAGCCTGGCGCGCGGGTGCTCGATCTCGGCACCGGCTCGGGCATCCTCGCCATCGCGGCGGCTAAGCTGGGCGCGCAGCACGTACGCGCGCTGGACACCGATACCACAGCCGTGCGGGTCGCCCAGGAGAACGTGTCCCGCAACGGCGTCGAGTCCCGCGTGGTGGTGCACCACGGCGACGCCACCCTGCTCGCCCCAGCAGAGCCGTTCGATCTCGTGCTAGCGAACATCAACCTGCGAGTCATCTGCGCGCTGCTGCCGGCCCTGCCCGCCCACCTGGCATCTGCCGGGCTGGCCATCCTCTCCGGCGTGCTCCACGAGCACGAACCCGCGCTGCGCGCGGCGAGCGCTGCCGCCGGCCTGCGCTGGCGCGAGCGGCGGCGCGCGCGCGACTGGCTGGCGGTCGTGGTGGGACGCGCATGACACCGCTCATCACGCTCACGACCGATTTCGGGCTCGACGACAACTTCGTGGGGGTGATGAAGGGGGTTATCGCCCGTATCGCGCCGGAGGCCCGCACGGTAGACATCAGCCACGGCGTTCCCCCGCAGGATATCGCCGCGGGGGCGTTCCTCCTGGCGACAGCCTTCGACTACTTCCCGCCCGGCACGATCCACGTGGTCGTCGTGGACCCCGGGGTGGGGACGCGCCGCCGCGCCATCGCCGTCGCCGCCGGCGGTTACTACTGGGTGGCGCCCGACAACGGCGTGCTGGGCTACGCGCTGGCCCGGCTGGCGGCCACGGGCCGGCTCGGGGGGTGCTGGCGCGCGGGACAGTGGGAGCTCGCCGCCGATGCCCAGGCGGTGGAGCTGACCGAGCCGCGCTACTGGCTACCAACCGTCAGCCAGACGTTTCACGGGCGCGACATCTTCGCGCCGGTGGCCGCCCACCTCGCGCGGGGCGTGGCGCTCACCGCCCTGGGCCCGGCCGTGCCCAGCATCCAGGCCCTGGCCTTCCCGCGCCCGACCCGCGAGGCTCAGGGCTGGCGGGGTCAGGTGCTCTACGTGGACCGCTTCGGCAACCTGATCACCAACCTCGGCGCGGAGGAGCTCGCCGGGCGGGACTGGGCGGTCTCCCTCGCCGGGCGGCAGATTCCCCGCCTCAGCCCGTCCTACGCGGCGATGGAGGGGCTGGGCGCGCTCCTAGGCAGCCACGGGTTCTTGGAGATCGCCGTGCGGAACGGGAACGCCGCCCAAGCTCTGGGCATTGGCCCAGGCGCGCCCGTGCTCATCGAGCCGCGGGCAGACGCCTGACCGACCGTGCCTCTGAGAGGCGCGCCGCCCTACGGCAGCAAGCCCATCTCGCGTGCCACCTGCCGGGCGAGCGTGAAGTCTACCATCTCAGCCACGGTTGCGGTGGGAGGCACGGCATCCGACTGCTTGAGCACCTCGAGGAAAGCGTTGATTGCCGCCTCGCTCGCCAGCCCTGTGGGCGTGTAGGTGTCGCGCAGCTCCGCAACGATGCGCTGCGCATCCGCGAGCGGGATCTCCATCCAGTTCGCTACGACCTGTGCTACCTCGTCGCGCCGCGCCGGGTCGCGCACCGCCGCTGCCGCCCGGTTGTTGGCGCGCATCAGCCCCCGCACCATCGCCTCCTGCTCCACGAGGGTAGCGGTCGTGCATACGAGCCCGACCTGCGCCATCTCCAGCGCTTCCCACATGTTGAGCAGGCGCCGCATCCCCTCGCGCTCGGCCACCAGGTCCCAGGGGCGGGCCACGAACGTGGCGTCGACGTTTCCGTTGGCCAGCGCCGCCAGCCGCTCCCGCTCGGGGCCGACCTGCAGCACCGCCACGTCGCGCAGGCCATAGCGCTCGATGACCCAGTTCGCCTGGAAGGCGGTCAGGTCGCCCAGGCGCTGGACCCCGATACGCTTGCCGCTCAGCTCGGCAACTGTAGCGACCTCCGGGCGGCCGAGCAGCGCGTGCACCAGCCGGACGCTCTGGTAGTGGACCGTCTTCAGCGGGGCGCCCTTGGCGATGGCAGCCATAGCCGCGGAGGTGATCGTGGTGAAGTCGGCTTGGCCGCTCAGCACCGCCGCCACTGCCAGCTCGCCGCCGAGCTGGACGAACTCGACCTCCAGTCCCTCGTCGCGGTAGAAGCCCAGCTCGGCCGCGACCTTCGCCGGCAGGTAGCTGAGCGAGGCGCCGGGCACGCTGATCCTCACCACCCGCAAGGGGGCCGTGGCTGGGGCGCTCGGCGCGGGTGCAGCGGCGGTGTCTGCGGGGCGGCCGGCGGGCGGTGCGCTGCCCGTGGGCATGGCCGTACAGGCACCGATCACCCCGCTCAGGAGCGCGAGCGCCGCTAGCACGCGCCAGCAGGGGCTCCTTCTCGATCGGTGACCGGTCTCGCACGCGGCGGTAACCACCATGGCTTGCCTCCTTAGCGCAGGCGGCGCTGGCCGCCGAGCATCCACCGGCGACCCGGCTTCGCCGCCTACAACGGCAGCTTGCGCAACCGCTCGCCTCTCGCACCCACGTCCGGGGACAACTTGCGCCGGCCCCCGCCGCAGCCCCCAGCCGCGCCGGGACCGACGCCACCCGCGTCAGGCGGGTGCGGGCGCCCGGGTCTCCAAGCCGTAGAGCCGGCGAGCGTTGTGGAGAAGCACCTTCTCCTTGCTCGCCACCGGAATATCCGGCCGCTCCCAGAAGTGCTGCAGGCTGCGCGGGAACTCGCTATCCCAGTGCGGCACATCTGAGGCGTACACGAAGTGCTCGTCGCCGAGATAGGCTAGCGTCTGGGGCAGGAGCGTCTCCTCCGCCTCGATGCTGAAGTAGATCGCGGCCTCGCGCACGACATCGCTGGGCTTCTTCGTCAGCCAGGGCGTCTCCAGCTCGCCCCGGATCTCCCAGTGCTCGTCCATGCGGTCCAGGTAGTAGGGCAGCCAGGTGGCGCCAGTCTCCAGGAAGGCCAGCTTCAGCTTGGGGAACTTCAGCGGGACAGCGTTGAAGATGATGCTCGTGAACTGGAGCAGCATGCTCGCCGTGAAGGCGTAGCAGTGCACCTCGCTGAAGGTGCGCAGGCGATCGGCCCCCACCTCGTACGCGCTGGAGCGCGTGCCGTGGATACACAGCGGCACGCCGAGCGCCTCCGCCTCGGCCCAGATGGGGTCGTAGAACGGATCTCCCAGTGCGAGGGGCAAGCCAGCCGTTAGCAGCTCGAAGCCGGGCAAGCCCAGCTCCCGGACCGCGCGGCGCATCTCCGCCGCCGCGGCCTCCGGCGTGCGCAGCGGCAGCACCCCCACCGCTCGCACCCGCGGATCGTGGCCGTTGAACTCGTGGGCTACGTAGTCGTTCACTGCCCGCGCGACGGCGATCGCGAACTCGCGCTCCTGGAGCTTGGCCACCCCGCCCGAGCCGGTAGGAAACAGGATGGCCGCCTCGAGCTGCTGCTCCTCGATCAGGCGCACCCAGCGCGCCACCTGCTCGCGCGCCGGCAGCTGGCGCCACTGCGCCTCGCCGCCGCGGGTGTTGAAGAGCTGGGAGTCCCACGGTTGGTCGGCAGGCCAGAGCGGCGTCTGGCGCCGGTTCCAGGGGGCCGGCAGGTACTTGCGGATGTCCTCCGGGCGCTCGAGATAGTGCCCATCCGCATCGATGACCGGGGGGCGTGCGTGCATCGGGATCCTCCTCCACCACACGTTGGAGCGTGCGGACGCGGCCCCGCTCGTCCGCACGCTGGATGAACGCTCACCGCGCGGGCCGAGGGCCGCACCACACGGCCGCCGCCTGTCGTGCGAGCCCCGCCAGCGCCCTCCATTGTAGCCCGTCCGGCCTCGAAGCGCGGGCGCACGCCCCTATACTCTAACGAGAGCGACCGATGGCCAGGGGCCGGTCGCGGTCACCAGCACAGTTGCGGAGGAGCGCCATGACCCAGCGCGCCGCGAGCCACGGCGTGCCCGCGCCGGCGGGACGCCAGCAGCACGGGCTACCGCGCCTCTCGGAGATCGTCCTCAAGACCAGCCACTTCGAGCGGCTGCGCGAGTGGTACCGCACCTTTCTCGGCACCGACCCGTTCTTCGAGCGCACGCCGCCGCCCCGGCCGGCTGGCGCGCCCGCAAGCTATACCCGGGCCAGCGACGTGCGGATGTGCTTCTTCCGCCTGCACCTCGATTACCCATACACCCAGGTGCTCGGCATCTTCGAGGTGCCCAACCTGGCGCCAGCCCCTGCGCCCGGCCTGCACCACCTGCAGCTGCGGCACGCCTCGCTCGACGCACTGTTCGACCACTACGAGCGCCTCAAGGCGGAGGCCATCCGGCCACACCGCACCGCCAACCACGGGCCGGGCACGAGCTTCTACTACGCCGACCCCGATGGGAACGTCGTGGAGATCTCGGCGCCGAACTTCGACAGCGAGGCCGAATACCTCGCCTACTTCGCCTCCGATACCTACGCCGCCAACCCCTCGGGCATCGAGATCGATGCGGAGGCGTACATCGCGCGCTACCGGAGCGGGGTCCCGAAAGCCGAGCTGGTGCGCATCGGCTAGCACAGAGCATCGCTTGCAGGTGTGGTAGGACGCCGGCCCCGGCCCCCGGGCGAGCGTGCCCTCCGCCGGCATGCCGACTGGCAGGGGCCGCCGAGCCGGCCCCACCCCTCTGCCAGGCGGCGAGGAGGCGCGGGTGACCAGCATGGACGGGCGCGTACCGCACGTACCCGTGCTGATCGTCGGCGGCGGGCCGGTGGGACTGGCGCTGGCCATCGAGCTGGGCTGGCGCGGGGTGCCGTGCCTGCTGCTGGAGCAGACCGACGGCCGCATCACCTACCCCACTGCCGAGTCCATCAACACCCGCACCATGGAGCACCTGCGCCGCTGGGGGCTTGCCGCGCGACTGCGCGCCGAAGGCTTCCCGCCCGACTACCCGCGAGTCGTGCGCTTCGTCACGCGGGTGGTGGGCTACGAGTTGGCGCGCTTCGAGCGGCCGTCGAACCGCGAGCAGCCGTGGCACGTCCGACACCTCAGCCCGGAGGGCCAGCTCTGGTGCCCTAAGTTCTGGTTCGATCCGCTGCTGCGCGAACGCGCTGCGGCTTTCCCCACCACGCACCTCCGGCTCGGCTGGCGGCTGGAGCGGTTCCAGCAGACCCCGCAGGGCGTGGTGGCCGAGGCGGTCGAGGTGGCCACAGGGCGGCGGGAGACGCTTCACGCCGCCTACCTGGTGGGCTGCGACGGGGGCAGCTCCACCGTGCGGCGGGCACTGGGGATCGCGCTGTGCGGCCGGTTCGCGGAGGGATACAACCTCGGGGTGTACTTCCGCGCCCCCACGCTGCTTGCCGCCACACCGCTCGGCCCGGCCTCGCAGTACTTCGTCGTCAACCGCGACTGCCGGGCGATCGTGGCGGCGGTCGATGGGCGAGAGCGCTGGCGGCTGACGCTGCGGGTCGCGCCCGAAGAGGTGGCGCGGATCGACGTGCGGCAGGCGCTGCGCCTAGCCATCGGCGCCGACCTGCCGGTCGAGATCCTCGACGTGCGTCCCTGGGCGGGGCACGCGGTCGTGGCCGAGCGCTACCGCGTCGGGCGCGTGTTCCTCGCGGGCGACGCGGCGCACCTCAACTGGCCGTCGGGCGGCTTCGGGATGAACACCGGCGTGGGCGACGCCGTCGACCTGGGCTGGAAGCTGGCAGCGGTCTACCACGGCTGGGGCGGCGCATACCTGCTGGACAGCTACGAGCTCGAGCGGCGGCCGATCGCCGTGCGCAACGTCGAGGAGGCCTCGCGCAACAAGGCGAGCGACCTCGCGCTGCCCGTCCCGCCCGAGCTCGAGGAGGCGAGCGCCGCCGGCGAGCGCGCGCGACGCGCCCTCGGCGCCCTGATCGAGCGGGTGCGGCGGCGCGAGTGGCACACGCTGGGCCTTCAGCTCGGCTACCGCTACGACCCCTCGCCCCTCTGCCTGCCCGACGGCACGCCGCCGCCGCCCGACGACCCCGGCGAGTACGTGCCGACCGCGCGGCCCGGCTCGCGCGCGCCCCACGCCTGGCTGCCCGACGGCCGCTCGACGCTCGACCTCTTCGGCCGCGGCTTCACCCTCCTCCGGCTGCGAGCCCGCGACGTGGACACCCGCCCTCTGGAGGCGGCGGCGCGCGCCGTCGGCCTGCCGCTGACTGTCGTGGACCTCGACGAACCGGCGATCGCTGAGCTCTACGAGCGCCGGCTCGTGCTCGTCCGGCCCGACGGTCACGTAGCCTGGCGCGCCGACGAGCCGCCCGCCGACGCGGCGGCGCTCATCGACCGCGTGCGCGGAGCGACCCGCGCCCTCGAAAGCTAAGAGCGCGCCCAGCCGGCACCCACCGCCGTAGCCGGCCCAGGGGGCTCGCCGAGCCCCCCACTTGACGTGGATCGTTAGAACAGCGTATGATGACAGTGCCATCCTAGACAGACTTATGTCTAGGCGGGGACAAGAGGCGTTTATTCCGAGCTTGGGTAGGTAACCGGATTCAGGGTCGGGGGCGCGGTTCAGCGGGGAAGTGTTCGCCCAGTCGCCCTCGCGGCCCGTACTAGCCTGACCTGACGGGTTGGCGGTGGCCGACCCGTAGCATACGGACTCCTGCTGTGGCGGCCGCGCAGAGGCGCTAGCCGCCAGGAAGACCGACGGCCGCACCAGTGCGGCCGATCAAGCGCATACCTGCCTACTGGCTGGATGTGCTCAGCAGGCGACACCGGCCCGGCCCGGCTAGCTCGGCGCGAGCGGCCCCGGTGACCTTGGCACCCGCTGGTCGCAGGTCCCGCGGGGGTGTTGTCCTGTGACTCGCTTCTCGCCTGCGCGAGTGAGCGCCAGCCTACGCTCCCCCGGTATACCAGTGTCCCACCAGCAGCGCGTAGCGCGGTGCGCCACTTGGTTACGTGCGCCCCGGGGATAACCTCGCTCGCCCCGCTGCTGTGTGTCCATGCCTGCCCAGGTGCTACGGTAGCCTGGCCCTACTCTTAGGGAGGTGAAGAGCACTTGGATCTCATCATCGTCGCCCTTCTGGCGCTCCTTGCCGCCGCTGCTGGCGGCGCGGGCGGGTACCTTGCTCACCAGCGAGTAGCCATCGCCCAGGCCCGCCGGGCTGCGGCTGATGCCGAACGGATCGAAGCGGAGGCGCAAGCACGGAAGAACGAGATCCTTCTGGAGGCCAATAACGAAGCCCTCAAGCTGCGCAACGCGGTCGAGGCCGAGGCACGCGAGCGGCGCCGCGAGCTGCAACAGGCCGAGCGGCGCCTCCAGCAGAAGGAGGAGAACCTCGATCGCAAGCTGGAGGCGCTCGAGCGGCGCGAGCGGAGCCTCGCGGCGCGCGAGAAAGAGCTCGAGGCGCGCCACGCCGAGATCGACCAGATCGTCCAGCGCCAGCTCCAGGAGCTGGAGCGCATCTCGCACCTCTCCCGCGAGGACGCGCGCACCCTCCTGCTCGAGCGCATCGAGCAGGAGGTGCGTGTCGAAGCCGCCCGCCGCGCGCGGGCGATCGAGGCCGAGGCCCGCGAGCAGGCCGAGGAGACCGCGCGGCGGATCATCACCACCGCCATCCAGCGCCTCGCCGCCGAGCAGTGCGCCGAGGCGACCATCTCGGTCGTCCCCATCCCCAACGAGGAGATGAAGGGCCGCATCATCGGCCGCGAGGGCCGCAACATCCGCGCTTTAGAACACGCCACCGGCGTGGACCTGATCATCGACGATACCCCGGACGCTGTCACGCTCTCCGGGTTCGACCCGGTCCGGCGGGAGATCGCCCGGGTGGCCCTCACCAAGCTGATCCTCGACGGCCGCATCCATCCGGCGCGCATCGAAGAGATGGTCGCTAAGGCCAAGCAGGAGGTCGAGGCGCAGATCAAGCAAGCCGGCGAGGCAGCCGCGCTCGAGGCCGGCGTGCACGGGCTGCACCCGGAGCTGATCCGCATGTTGGGGCGCATGAAGTTCCGCACCAGCTACGGTCAGAACCAGCTCCGCCACTCGGTGGAGGCGGCGCTCATCGCCGGCATGCTCGCCCAGGAGCTGGGCGCCGACGCCAACGTGGCGCGCCGGGCCGCGCTACTCCACGACATCGGGAAGACCGTGACCCACGAGATGGACGCGCCGCACCACGTGATCGCGGCGGACCTCGCGCGGCGGTTCGGCGAGAGCCCCAAGGTAGTTCAGGCCATCATCGAGCACCACGACGCGGATCCCGACCAGCAGTCGATCGAGTCGATCATCGTCCAGGCGGCGGACGCCATCTCCGGCGCGCGGCCGGGGGCGCGCCGCGAGACCGTCGAGCACTACATCCGCCGCCTCGAGGCGCTGGAGAACGTCGCCAACTCCTTCCAGGGCGTCGAGCGCGCGTTCGCCATCCAGGCCGGCCGCGAGGTGCGAATCATCGTGAAGCCCGAGGAGGTAGACGACCTCAGCGCCATGCGCCTGGCCCGGGACATCGTCAAGAAGATCGAGGAGACGCTGCAGTACCCGGGCCAGATCAAGGTCACGGTGGTACGCGAGACGCGTGCCGTGGAGTACGCGCGCTAGCAGGCGGGGAGGGCGGTACGCACCGCCCTCCCCGCGCGGGCGCCTCCTGCTCCCCGACCGGCCTATCTACCTGCTGTCGCTTGGGTTTCCCCCTCTCCATGCCCCGGCCGCCCCGGCGCGACCGCACGGCCGGCCACCGCTGCGCCCCCTTTTTAGCGGTACACTGAGAGCGAGCGCCTCACGCCGGCCGCGGCGTGAGCCCGCGCGCACGCCCAACCGGATGGAGGCTCATGAGCACTAGCAGCCGGGTCGATCTGCACCTCCACACCACTCTCTCCGATGGTCGCCTCACCCCTTGCGAGCTCGTCCGGCACGCCCACGCCCGCGGCGTGCGCTGGCTCGCGATCACCGATCACGACACCACCGACGGCCTGCCCGAGGCGGAGGCCGAGGCGGCACGGCTGGGGCTCGAGCTCATCCCGGGCATCGAGCTGAGCACCGACCTGGGCGCGCTCAGCGTACACGTGCTGGGCTACTTCCTCGCCTACAAGGACCCGGTGCTGCAGGAGCGCCTGGCGCTCCTGCGGGACGACCGGGTATACCGCGCGCGCCGCATGGTAGAGCGGCTGGGCGAGCTGGGCTACCCGATCGCTTGGGAGCGCGTCCTGGCTATCGCGGGCGAGGGCTCCGTGGGGCGGCCCCACATCGCCCAGGCGCTGCTCGAGGCGGGCTACGTCCAGTCGATCGCGGAGGCCTTCGACCGCTTCATCGCCGACCATGGCCCGGCTTATGTCGAGCGCATGAAGCTCACGCCCGCGGAGGCGATCGCCCTCATCCACGCCTGTGGCGGCGTGGCCTCGCTCGCTCACCCCTACGACGCGCCCGACGTGGCGGCGCTCGTGGCGGAACTCGTGCCCGCGGGACTCGACGGCGTGGAGACCTACTATCAGGGCTATTCGGCGGAGCAGGTCGAGCAGCTCCGCGCCCTAGCGGACGCGTACCGCCTCATCCCCACTGGCGGGAGCGACTTCCACGGCTTCCCCATGGGCGACAGCCCCGAGATCGAGAACGACGTTGGCTCCGTCTACGTACCGGAGGAGGTGGTCGAGCGCCTCCGCGCCCGGGCGGGCCAGCGCTAGCGCTCGAGCGAGGAGCCCACGCCGAGCCGGCGGCGCAACGCCCGATGCTTCAGGCGTTGCGCCCAGCTCACGCCCAGCAGCAGCGCCAGCACTGCCACCCCCATGGCCACCAGCACGACCAGCTTGGCCGCCGTGGCAACCGGGCTGTGGAGCGCGAGGGCGAGGCCGGCGAACAGGGCGCAGAAGCCGTAGAGTAGGAGCACGATGCAGGGCTGCGGCAGCCCGAGGCGTGCCAGCCGCTGGGGCAGGTGCTCGAAGTCGCCCCCTTTGAGCGGCGAGCGCCCCTGCGCGAGCCGGCGAAAGATCACCCAGACAACGTCCAGCATCGGTAAGCCCAGCACGACCACGGTGGTTCCTAGCTTCACGCCCCCGATGATCGCCAGCGTCCCCAGCGCATAGCCCAGGAACATCGAGCCGCTCGAGCCCATGAACAGCCGCGCGCGGTGCCAGTTGCGCGGCAGGAAGCCGAGGCAGGCGCCGGCCAGCGCGAGCGGGAGCACCGCGATGGTGTACTGGCCGAACCACATGCTCCGCAGGAACAGCGTGAGCGCGGCGATGGCCGCGATGCCCCCGGCCAGGCCGTCCATCACGTCCACTAGATTGAGGGTGTTGATCATCGCCACGAGCCAGAGCAGGGTCAGCGGCACGCCTACCCACCAGGGCAGCGACACGACCTCGAAGTAGGGCAGCGCGATGCTGTCGATCCACAGCCCGAAGCTCACGGGGATCGCGGCGGTCGCGAACTGGCCGATGAGCTGCGGTACCGGCCCTAGCCGCCGCCAGTCGTCGAGCGCAGCTAGCGGCAGGAGCACCAGGAGGCCCAGCAGCACTCCCAGCAGCCGCTGGCTGTCGGCGGCGCTGCGCTCTAGCTCGGGGAGCGGCGCGGCCAAGCTCACCAGCAGGGCGAGCAGGAACGCGGCGCAGATACCATACCCGCCGGAGCGCGGCACCACGGTCACCTGGAGCTCGTTGCGGCGCGGGTAATCCAGCAGGCCCAGGCGCCGCCCCCAGTGGGCAGCGAGGCCGGTGAGGCCGTAGGCGCCGGCGACCGCCACCCCGAACACGGCGAGCAACCACAGCTCGAGCATCGTTACGCTTGGCCCCTCGCGTCCCGTCCTCTGCGACCTCCGGCGCCCGCGCCTCTCACCGATCCCCGCGCGCGAAGGCCATCAGCTGCGCGACCAGGGTAGGGTCATCCCGTTCCAGCGCAGCGGCGAGCGCAGCGACCATCTCCGGCACCGCGGCGAGCCGGCACGCTGCTGCGGTCTGCTCCACGCGCCACAGCCCCGCCACCGGTCCCGGCACGAGCCGCTCGCCGGCGCCCACCAGCTCCTCCACCAGGCGCTCGCCAGCCCGCTGGCCTAGGTATAGCACGGATGGGCGGGGGCCGGGCCGGCCCAGCAGCGCCCAGAGCCGCTCGGCCATGTCGAGTACGCGCACCGGTGCACCAGGATCGATCAGCAGCGTTGCGCCCGCCGGCCCGCTCGCGGCCGCGCCAAGGAGCAGCTCCACCGCCTCGCGCATGCTCATCCAGTAGCGCTGCATCGCCGGATCGGTCACGGTCAGCGGCTGGCCGGCGAGCAGCTGCTCGAGGAAGATCTCGATGACGCTGCCCCGCGTGCCGAGGACGTTCACGAACCGCACGATGACGAAGCGCCCCGCTGCCTGGCGGCTGCCCCAGCGGACCACCAGCTCGGCCAGGCGCTTGGTCGCGCCATACACGCCGGGCGGGTTGACCGCTTTGTCGCTGGAGGCGAACACGAACACCGCCACGCCCGTGGCTACCGCCAGCTCGGTCAGGGCGTAGGTCCCGAGTACGTTGACCCCGATCGGCTCATCCGGATAGGCCTCGCCGAGGTGAACATGCTTATAGGCGGCCAGGTGGAACACGACCTCCGGCCGGTGGGCCTGGAAGAGCGCGGCGAGCTTGGCGCGGTTGCGGACGTCGCCGAGCACGAACTGCGGCGCCGGCTCAGCCCCACGGAGCCGGCGCTCCAGCCGGGCCAGCGAGTCCTCGTGGCTGTCCAGCAAGACCAGCGCGGCAGGCTGGTAGGCCAGCAGCCGCTCGACCAGCGGCACCCCCACTGACCCGCCCGCGCCGGTCACGAGCACGCGCCGGCCCCGGAGCACCGATGCCGCCGCGCTACAGTCGATGCGCACCTCAGGCCGGCCTAGGAGCTGCGCCGCGTCGAGCCGCTCGAGGTCCGGTACCAGGCGCAGCGGCCGCTCTCCGCTCACGGCGCCCTCGCATCCAGCTGGCTGACGACCGCCGCCATGCGGGCCTGGGCCTCCCGCATGTACACCGCCCGCTCGGGATCGGGTTCGAGCGTCTCGGTAACGAGGTAGCGCGCCCGCCGGGCGAGCTGGGCCACCAGCCGGTCGAGGTCGAGGTCGCCCTCCCCGTAAGGCAATCCCTCGCCCAACACCCCGCGGGCGTTCGAGATATGGGCCTCGAATAGCCGCGCGCCAAGAAGCTCCACAAAAGCCTCTACCGCAGGCACCGGCGGGAAGTGGCGCACATAGGCGCGGAGCGGCGCCAACGCGGGCACCGCCGCCTCGGCGGGCAGGAGCGCCCACCGCTGCGCGTTCACATACAGCTGCGCATGCGACACGTCGAGCGTGGCCTGGAGGCCGGGCACACGCTCTAGGAACCAGGCCAGGTCCTCGGGGCTCATACCCACCGGCGTGTAGAGGTAGCGCGCCTCGCGCATCCGCAGCACTGGCGGCACGTTCTCGAGCGTGGGCACGAGGCGATGGTGCCGGGCAGCCGCGACGTAGGCGCGCAGCAGCTCGACGCACCGTGCCAGCAGCTCCTGGCGCTCCACAGGGTCCCAGGTGAGCTGCGTCCGCGGGACGATGGCGTGGATGACCAGGCCCGTCGCGCCCACGGCCGCTCCCAGCTCGGCCAGACACTCCACCAGGGCGAAGCTAGCTGGCCGCAGGTCCGCCAGGTCGAAGTACTCGCCGTCCAGGCCGCGGATGGGCCCCTCGACGACCAGCGCGAACTCCGCCGGCCGCTCCAGCTGCCGCAGCAGCTCGACCACGCCCTGGCGAGCCTCGCGCGTGGCGAGGTCGCGGCCGTCAAGGTACAGCTCGAGCCCCTCCGGCCGTGGTGGGCGGAGCCTATCGGCAAGCTGACGCGGCGTCGGCCGCGCCTTGAGCAGGATGCGCGCCCGCGCGCCGGAGCCAGTCAACATAGCGCTGGAGGCCCTCTTCCAGGGAGATCGCGGGAGTATAACCGAGATCGGCACGGATACGGGTGATATCGGCCACGTAGCCCGTCGCCTCGTGAGCCGCGGTGGCGCGGATAGGCGAGTGGGAGCCAGTAACCGCGCGCACCCGCTCCGCCAGCTCGCCCAGGGAGGTGGCAATCCCGGTCCCGACGTTGTACACCCTGCCGACCGCCTGCGGCGCGGTGAGGGCGAGCCGGATCGCCGCGGCAGCATCGCTGACGTAGACGAAGTCGCGCAGAGCTGCGCGGTCGACCTCTAGCGGCAGCCCGGCGAGCGCGCGCTGGGCCAGGATCGACACCACGCCGCTCGAGCCCCCCCGCACGAGCTGGCCGGGGCCGTAGATGGAGAACCCACGGAGGATGACGGTCAGCACGCCGTAGAGCGTGTGGTACATCGCCACCCACTGCTCGGCGACCCGCTTCGAGACCGCATAGGGGTTGTCGGCCGCTAGCGGCGCATCCTCGGCGAGCGGGATCGCCGCCCGAGCGTAGACGCGCTGCGTGGAGAGGAACACGACACGGGCGCCGCCGAGGCGGGCCCCCTCCAGGATGTTGAGCGTGCCCGCCGCATTGACCAGGTTAGCGCGGTACGGCTCGCGCTGGGAGTAGCCGACATCGGGCAGGCCGGCTAGATGGACGATCGCCTCGGCCGTGCGGGCGAGGTCGCGCGCCGCTGCATCGAGCACGTCGACGCTGTGGTGGGGGCAGCGCCAGTCGGGTGGCGCGGGCGAGCGCGCCAGCGTCGTTACCGTATGGCCGTGCGCCAGGAGGTCCGCGACCACGTGGCGGCCGATGAAGCCGGTGCCGCCGGTCACTAGCACCCGCATCCCGCCTCCCGCGCCTGGAAATAGTCCAGCACCGCGCCCAGGCTCTCCGCGAGCGCGCGCGTGGGGCGCCAGCCCAGCGCGGACAGCCGCGACTGCACCCGCACCGCCGGCGCCGCCGCGGCGGGCGCCGGCGGGTGCACTGTCACCGCGAGCCCCCGCGCGGCAGCTGCCTGCGCCACGGCCGCCGCGACCGTGGCGACCGGACACACCTCGCCCACCGCGTTCGCCGCGTGGAACCCCGCCGGCCAGGGAGCGCCAGCCGCGGCCTGGAGCGCGGCGCAGGCGTCGGCAAGGTGGATGAACGGCAGGGGGGCCGTCGCCTCGGGGTGGATCTCCAGCGGCTCGCCGCGCACTGCCTGGAGGCAGTACTTGTTGGGCACGGTCATGAAGCGATAGTCTGTCTTCATCAGCGGTCCGCATCCGTAGACGATGCCCAGCCGCACCGCGATCCCCACCAGTCCCGCGCGGCAGGCGTACAGCTCCAGCAGCTTCTCGCCGTAGATCTGCGACAGGTGCACCAGGTCGCTCTGGGGGCCGTAGGGCGTGGCCTCGTCGACCACGGGCGGTAGCTGGCGCCCATAGACGCGCATCGAGCTGGCGTAGACGACGCGCCGGACCCCGTGCCGCACCGCCGCGTCGAGCAGCACGCGCGGGCCGGTGAGGTTCGTCACCTCGGTGTAGCGGGGAGGCGCGGCCCGCGGATGGGCGCTCGCCTGCGCAGCTAGCAGATACACGACCGAGAACGGCCCGCGGGCGAAGGCGCGCGCGACATGGCGCGGGGAGGCGATGCTTCCCTCGACGAGGGAGAACTTCCCCTGCCTGGCGAGAGCGCCCAGCACGGTGGGATCCGTGGCGAAGCCGTTATCCAGCCCGACCACGCGCTCGCCGGCGCGCAAGAGGTCAGCGGTCAGCGCCGCGCCGATGTAGCCCACCCCGGCCACCAAGACAGCCACGCTTCGGCCTATCCCCTTGGAAGATCGTCCGGCAAGTGCGCGGCGCGCAGCATGATACACACTGGGGCCATGGGCGAGCAACCGCTGGCGCGCCGCGCGGCGAGACGGCCATCTCGCTACTGGAAGGCGGGCATGACCTCGCGGGCGAAGAGCCGCATCGCGCGCATGACCGCCTCGTGGGGGAGCCCACCGTAGTTGAACTGTGTACCCAGGATATCAAAGTCGTAGTTGCGAACGGCGCGGTGGATGCCCGCGATGCACTGCTCAGGAGTGCCGTAGATGTTCCGCCCTGCGGCGAGCATGCCCTCCCAGTCATAGGCCTCGGCAGCGGGAAGCGGGCCTTCCAGGCGCCTCCGCGCGCGGGCAACCGCCTCGTAGCGCGCGATCGCCGCCTCGGCCATCGCGCGGGCGCGCTCGGCGTTCTCATCGACCCAGACGCGGATGTGGATCTTGTTATGTCTGGTGGCCGGGTCGTAGCCCGCCTCGTGGAGGGCCGCGCGCCACGCCGCGACGGCGGAGCGCACCTGCTCGGGCGGGAAGGGGTGCGCCACGGTCATGATGTGGTAGCCCCGGCGGCCTGCCCAGGCTGCGGTGTCCCGCGACGTGGCCGCGACCCAGATCGGCGGATGCGGCCGCTGCACCGGCCGCGGGTAGAGCGTCACGTCCTCGAAGCGCCAGAACGTGCCGGCATGGCTGAACCGGGAGTTGGTCCACGCCCGGAGGATGACCTCCGCCGCCTCCTCGAAGCGGGCGCGGCTCTCCGCCGGGGCGACGCCGTAGGCCAGGTAATCGTCAGCGGTGTTCCCGCGCCCGATCCCGAACTCCAGCCGCCCGCCGGAGACCACGTCCACCATCGCGTAGTCCTCGGCCGTCTGCAGCGGATGGCGCAGCGGTAGGATGGAGATGGCCGAGCCGAGGTGGATCCGCGAGGTGCGCGCCGCCGCAGCGGCCAGCATCACTGCGGGGTTGGGCACCAGGCCGCCATAGGGGATGAAGTGGTGCTCGGTGAACCAGAAACACTCCCAGCCGAGCTCCTCGGCGAGCGCGATCTGCTCGAGGAGCTGCTGGACGTAGACCTCTGGCGGCGGGTCGAGCTCCGGGAAGTAGGTCGTTAGCTGGGTCATGTGGAAGCGCATGGCGGCCCCGCTCCAGGGAGATTCGCACCACCCGCACTTTGCCACAAACCGGCGCCGGCGTCGAGCTGGCAGCGACCGCAGGAGACCGCTGTCGTCCTACCCGTGGGCATCAAGTGCGCGCCGTCCGCCGCCTATTGCACCCCGGGCTGCGGCTCGCTACAGTAGCGCCGTGAGCGATAGCCTACCGTCTAGTCGTTACGGAGGCACCCCTCCCGTGAGGCACAGCGCCGTACGGAGTATCGACATCTTCGGCGTGCGCGTCGACGACGTCACCTACGCGGAGACGCTCGCGCTCCTACAAGAGTTCATCGCCTCGCGCGAGCCGCACTACGTGGTCACGCCAAATCCGGAGTTCGTCATGTTGGCGCGGCGTCACGCCGCCTTCCGCGCCGCCCTGGCGGGCGCCGCACTTGCTGTGCCTGATGGGGGCGGGCTGCTCCTGGCCGCCCGCCTGTGGGGCCAGCCGCTGCGGGAGCAGGTGCGGGGGACCGACCTGGTCTACCAGCTCGCTGCGGCAGGGGCCCGCACGGGCCAACGCTGGTTCCTCCTGGGCGCCGCGCCCGGGGTCGCCGCGGAGGCCGGCCGGCGGCTGATGGCGCGCTACCCCGGCCTTCGGGTTGTCGGGACCTACCCCGGCAGCCCGCATCCGGCCGACGACGCGGCGACCTGTGCCGCGGTGCGAGCCGCTGGCCCGGTGGACGTGCTGCTGGTCGCCTACGGGGCGCCCGGCCAGGAACTCTGGATGGCGCGCAACGTCCCCCGGCTGCGGGTGCCGGTGGCCATCGGCGTTGGCGGGGTATTCAACTATCTGGCGGGCCGGGCACCGCGGGCGCCACGCTGGGTGCGCGCGCTGGGGCTGGAGTGGCTGTTCCGCCTCCTCACCCAGCCCTGGCGCTGGCGGCGCCAGCTCGCCCTGCCGCAGTTCGCCGCGCTCGTGCTCAGCGAGGCGCTCCGCCGGCGGCTCGCTGCCCGGGGCGCGGCGCCGGCTCGGCGGCATGTCGATGGCCAGACGCGCGCGCGCGCGACCCGGTAACCGGTGCGCTTAGGGCGCGCAGGCGCCCTGGCCACGCCAGCCAGGAGAGGGAGTACTGTGGACACCGCTTCGCACCCGACCGCCCGCCCGGTGCCCACCTTGCCCGGGCCGGCAAGCACGCCCCCGGCCGAACCGACCGCAACGCCGCTCGTCGGCGTCGGCATCCTGACCAAGGGCAAGCCCACCCTCAGCATGGTGCTCGTCAGCCTCCTCCTACAGGAGCGGTGCTCCCTGCGCATCCACATCGTCGACACAGCGCCCAGCCCGGTGGTGCGCCGCGACGACGTGGTCTTCGCCCTCCGCCTCGCTTTCGACCGCCAGATCATCTGCGAGTACGAGTACTCCCGCGAGAAGGAGCGCGCCTTCAGCGCCGGGCGCCAGCGCCTGGTCGAGGCCCTCCCAGGCCCCTATCTCGTGCTGATGGACGACGATGTGGTGCTCCCCGCTCACACCCTGGCGCGGCTGGTCGAGCGCGCCGCCACGCTGACCAACTGGGGCTACATCACGCCAGTCTGCAAGAACTACGGGGTCACCCGCCTCCCGTTCGGGGACCGCGCCCACTACACGCCCGGCGGCTTGATCTACCAAGACGACCTTGTCCGGCAGATCTTGCTGGAGTACTACGGGACGACAGTCGATGTGCTCGACGCCAAGCGCACCGCGGGCAAGGTCTGGGAGAGCGTCTTCCTGTCAGAGGTGTTCGAGCGCCTGGGGCGCCTCTGCGTCACACTCGAGGACTGCGTGAGCTACCACCTGGACTACCACCAGCGCAGCGAGTGGCACCCCAACGAGAGCGAGCTGATCGCCAACACCCGTGCGCGGCTCCGTGCCCTTTTGGATCGGGTCCTCCCTCCTGACGGAGCGCGCGCTACCGACTGAGCCCCACTCGCGGCAGCGGCGAGCCACCGCCAGCTCAGGGCGCGCAGGGCCAGAAGCTAGTGGCCCCGCTAGCAGCACGGTCTGCCCGCCGGCGCGAGAGACAGCCACTACCGCGGCAAGCGCTCGGGCCCGTGGGAGCCCGGGCCGGCTCAGCCGTGCAGCAGTGTAACACTAGCTGCCCGCCAACGTTTAACACTTTTGCACAAAGCTAGAGCGAGCACCTTTCGGAATGTCGAGCACTTCTGGAGAGCACGTCCGGGCACCGGGCATCGAGAGCGCGAAAGGGCTCCAACATGTGGCATCTCTCGCCAGGGTTGGTATGGCTAGCAGGCATGTTCCTGCTCACGAGCACGGTCCTAGGGCCGTTCGCCGCCTTCCCTCCATCGCCAGCGCAGGTGCGGCCGGGAGGACCGGTGATGGTCATGGGAATCAATGCCGAGGCTGGCGGCCCCGGAGGGTACGGCCCTATCGCCGACTACGTCTCGGTGATGAATGGCCTCTTGAGCCAGGCTAGCAAAGGGAGCGGGCTGCTCGTTATCGGCTGCGGGAAGAGCGCGACGGACGACGTCACACAGTTTTGGACGGCTGTTGCTGCCGGCACCGCTCAGGATTTGACGTGCGTGAACGGAGCGGCCATCAGGACCGTTGCATTCACGCCGTTCAAGGTGCTCGCCGTCGCCAGCGATCGGTACCACACACCGGCGGGAGGCTTGACACAGGCCGAACTCGACGCCTTGAACGCGCGGGCCGCGGACGTAGCCGCCCATGTGAACAGCGGTGGTGGCCTGCTCGCCTTCTCGCAGTGCGCCCTGACGAGCCCCTACGTCTGGCTAGCAGGCATCGATGAGATCACCTGCGCAAGCGCCAAAGATGACGACATCGCCTCTCCCTCTGCTGGGGCAGCCAGCAGCGTTACCGATGCGCTGGACAGCTGCTGCTGGCACGCTGTTTACCCACCGTTTCCCGCTTCCCGCCAGGTCCTGGGAAGGGCGGTGCAGTTCCAGGAGCCACATGGCTCGATGACACCTACTACCGCCACGCCCACCACCACGCCTACCAGCACGGCCACTCAGACTAGCACGGCTACTCCGACCAGCACCGCCACTCCGACCAATACCGCCACGCCCACCACGCCTACCAGCACGGCTACCCCCACTAGCACCGCCACTCCGACCAGCACCGCCACTCCGACCAATACCGCCACGCCCACCGCCACGCCCACCAGCACGGCTACCCCCACTAGCACCGCCACTCAGACCAGCACCGCCACGCCCACCAGCACCGCCACTCCGACTAGCACCGCCACTCCGACCAATGCCGTCATGCCCACTCCTCCTGCCCCCACCGGCACGGCCACACTTGCTAGTGTCGCCACACCTACCCCCGCTCCCATCAGCGCGGCTACCCCCACTGGCGTCGCCGCCGAGGTGTACTTCGGCAACCGCGGCAGCCTGACGGGTCCCCCCTTCGCTGCGCTGGACAGGAATGTCACCAATGGTGGAGGGCCAGAGACCATCACGATCGCCCGGCTCGCTCCCGGCCAGTACACCTACGCGGTGCACAACTTCAGCAACGACGCGCCGCTGGGCGGCAGCGGGGCGCGCGTCGAAGTCCGCCGGGGCGACGCCCTGCTAGGAGCGTTCTCGGCTCCCGCCGGCAGCGGGCGCTGGTGGACTGTGTTCACCCTCGACGGGGCAACGGGTGCGATCGCGCCGGTGAACGCCCTGCGCGATACGCCGCCATTGCCCAGCGCTGTGCAGGCCCTGGCTCCCGTGGCCTGCGAGCGGGTGCCGAGCGTCTGCCTCGCCCAGCGTGAGAGGGGTGACGAGACGCCAGCCCGCGAGCCCGAGCGCAGTGCGGACGCCAGGGGCAGTCCCCTCGACGCCCCGGCCGATGGAGCTCTTGGGGAGCCGCTTCGCCCGCTCGTGGGCACGCTCGCGCCGGCGTTCCGCCTGGCGAGCCGCGCCGACCTGCCAGCAGGCAGCGCCCCCGCGGCTGCGCGCGTCGCTGGGCAGGACCTCGGCGACCAGGCCACGCTCGAGACGCGCCGGCCCGAGGTACAGTGGTCGCCAGCTGGCGCGACCGAGTGGCAAGCGGTGCCCGACCGCCAGACCGTGCGGGCGGGCGATCGCGCCCGCACCGGGCCGGGCGCAGCCGCCCGCCTGATCTACTTCGAAGGGACCGCCATCGAACTCGGGCCGGAGACCGGCCTGCTGGTCCAGCGGCTAGAGCGGAGCCCGGAAGGCAGTCTCATCACGCGCCTGTTCCAGGCGGCCGGCACGACGCTCAGCCGGGTGGTGCAGCTCGTCGACCCCGCTGGACGGTTCGAGCTCGAGACGCCGGCGGCCACAGCCCTGATCCGGGGCACGGACCTCCGCGTCGCCCAGCGGGCCACGCCGCCGGGCGCACCGCGGCAGTTCCTGTTCCAGAACCTCACCAGCCCGCCGGGCGCCAACCCGGTGGAGGTCTGCGGTGGCCCGGGTGGGGCCACCTGTCGCACCATCCGCGGGGGGCAGGAGACCTTGGCGACCGAGGGCGTGGGGCCGGGACCGGTAGCGGACGTGGGCACCACGGACCGCCAGAGCCAGGAGGCGCAGCGCCAACAGGCGCTTGATGCGTCCGCCGCCCTGGCTGCGGCCCAGGCCCAGCAGCAACTGGCGGCCGCCGCGCAGGCTGAGGCGCTGTTTGGCCAGGCCCTAGCGCAGGAGGCGGCGCGCCGCGTGTTTGAGGAGGCGCTCCGCTCGCAGCCCACGCTCGCGAGTCCTCCTATCCCGTCGGACCAGCTGCGCATCGTGCTGACCTGGGGTACCAGCCCCAGCAATCTCGACGCGCACCTGTGGGTTCCGGAGTCATCACTGCTCCCCAGCAGGCCGACGCCCAGCCGGAGACCGCAGCAGTGACCACGCGCGCTACTGCCCGGCCCCTTGCTGGCGGACCGTCCTCGCCGGCGGGCACGCCTGACAGGCGCCGCTTAGTAGACGCTAAAATAACGTACGTATGCAAGGGCGCCAGCCGCTGTTACCCGTAGCCCCACGCGGGCGAGCCCATCCCTCTGGGAAGGCGTCCCCCCGGCAGGGAGGGCTGCTCGTGCTTGCCGTGCTCTTGCTCGCCGGGCTGGTGGGTTGCGCCGCCTCCTCGACCGCGGCCGCCCCGCCGTCGCGTCTGGGCTACGAGCGGCTCCAGCAGGCCTACTCGGTCTGGCAGCTGCTCGACCGAGCGCGCGAGGCGACCGGCCGCCTGCAGACCTGGCGCGAGGTCGATCCCGAGACCGGGAGCAGCTGGGAGCACGCCTTTCCCAACCGCACCCGCTACCGCATCGTGCGCCCGGATGGCCAGGTTTACGAGGGGTACGAGAGCGACGAGACGGAGTGCTGGCGGCGCGAGGACGGCCGCTGGGACCGACGCCCGATCGGCCTCCGCCCGCCGGTCGCCGCGGCGCTCGCCGACGATCTCTTCAACGGCACTATCCGCGTCATCGACGAAGGGACGACCCTGCTCCAGGGCGTAACGGTCCAGGTGGTCCGCCTCAGCCAGCGTGCGGGCGACCGTCGCTACTCGACGCTCGCCCGCGACCGCGAGGTGCGTGTGTGGCTGGGTGTCGAGGACGCGTTGCCGCGGCGGGTGGAGATCGCTGTGCCTAGCTTCCAGGCTCCCGAGGGGCGCAGCGTGCGCGAGCTGAGCCACTTCGACGAACCGCTCACCTTCGAGATCCCCTGCGAGTAGCCACCGGGCGTGCTGACCCCGTGCAGCGCGTACTGCACCCCACGCCGTACCCCGCGCTTGGGAGACACCGCTCCAGCTGCTCGGGCCCCCTCCAACCGCCTCGCGCGCCCGTTGCCCCGACCTGCCAGCCGCGCTACACTCCCCATGAAAGCGGGCTAGCAGGTGCCCGCTGTGGGTCGCGGAGAGCATTGCTAGTCGAGTGCGTGCCGAACTTTAGCGAGGGGCGCGATGCCGCTACCATCGCCGCGCTAGAGGACGCGGTACGGGGGGTCGATGGGGTGCGCCTGCTGGACACGCACTCGGACCCCGACCACCACCGGACGGTGCTAACCTTGGTGGGGACACCCGCTGCCGTAGCCGAGGCCGCCTTTCGCGCGGTGCGGGAGGCGGCGGCGCGGATCGACCTGCGCCGTCACCGGGGCGTTCATCCCCGCATCGGTGCGGCCGATGTCGTACCGTTCGTCCCGTTAGGATCGACCCCGATGGCGACCTGTGTAGCCCTGGCGGAGCAGGTCGGCGCCCGCGTGGGCGCCGAGTTGGGGCTGCCCGTCTACCTCTATGGAGAGGCAGCGCGGCGTCCCGAGCGGCGGTCGCTGGCCGCCGTGCGCCGCGGGGAATACGAGGGGCTCGCAGCAACCATCGGCACCGATCCCGCTCGCGCGCCCGACTACGGGCCCGCTGTCCTCGGCCCGGCCGGCGCCGTCGCCATTGGGGCGCGCTTACCCCTCGTCGCCTTCAACGTCTTCCTCGCCACCGACGACCTCACTGTCGCCCAGGCCGTAGCCCGGGAGGTGCGCGCCTCGAGTGGCGGCCTGCCCGCCGTCCAGGCGCTGGGTGTGCCCACCTCGCGCCCAGGCGTAGTCCAGGTGGCCATGAACCTCACCGATACCCGCCAGACGAGTGTGCTCACCGCGTTCACGGCGGTACGGGAGGCCGCGGCACGGCGCGGAGTGGCGGTCCTGGGCAGCGAGCTGGTAGGGCTGGCGCTGGCCGAGGCCTTACTGCCGGCTGCCGCCGCGGCGTTGGGTCTGCCCGCGCTGGCACCGCGCCAGCTGCTCGAGCTGGCCTGGGCGTGGCCCGAGGGTGCCTGGCCGCAGCAAGTTGCGGCCGCGGTGCCCGATGAGGAGAGCGAGGGAGTAGAGTAGCCATGGAGCCGTTGGCGCCATCGGCCTCCGAGCGCTGGCGCTGGCGGGGCGTGCTGGCCGCACTGACCCTCGCGTTCATCGCCGTGGGGGGCTGGCTTGTGTGGATGCTCATGCACCCCTTGCCCCCCTCCGCTCCAGAGAGCAGCCTATCCCCCACCGCGCACGAGATGGTCGTGGCCGACCTCGTGCGGGAGCGAGCGAGCGGGAGCGTTGTCCTCGTACTGCAGGAGAAGGACGGGGATCGCCTGCTGCTGCTCACCATCGGCGACGCGGAGGCGCGCGCGATCCTGCTTCCGCTCGTTGGTGAGGCGCCGCCGCGCCCGCTCACCCACGACCTGATGGCGCGCACCCTCGCGGAGCTGGGGGTGACCGTGGCACGGGTGGTCGTCACCGACCTGCGGGAGAGCACGTACTACGCCCAGCTGGTGCTGCGCGTCGGCGAGCGGGAGGTGGCGATCGACTCGCGGCCGAGCGACGCTGTCGCCCTAGCCCTGCGCGCCCGGGCACCGATCTACGCGGAGGCGTCGGTGCTGGAGCGAGCGGCAACAGACACCACACCTCGCCCGCCCGCCCAGCCTTTCTAGCCCGCCGCCCGGTCAGGAAGCCGCCTCCTGCCGGCCGGCCAGGGCAGCAGCCACGACCGCGCGCACCTGGTCGATCCGGTACGGTTTGCCGAGCACCCCACGGATCCCCGCTGCGATCTGCGCCGTGGGATCGGCCTCGATCGTGCTGCCCCAGCCAGTCACCAGGATGATGGGCAGCCCGGGACACCGCTGGGTCAGCGCCTGCGCCAGCTCCAGCCCCGACATGCCAGGCATCCCTACGTCGGTGAGTACGAGGTCGTAGCGTTGGGCCGCACAGGCCGCGAGCGCCTCCTCGCCACTCGTGCGCACCTCGACCGCGAGCCCGTCGCGCGCGAGGATCTGTGCCAGCATGGTCGCTAGGCGCGGCTCATCGTCCACCACGAGCACCCGCCCGGCGGGCAGCGCGCCGGCCCCGCCGCTCGGAGCCGGCCCGGGCTGGGAGGAGGCCTCATTCCGCGCCTCGGGCGCCACCGGGAGCGACAGCCAGATCGTCGTGCCCTGGCCCGGAGCGCTCTCCACGTGCATCGTGCCGCCATGCCGTGTCACGATGCCGTACGAGACCGCGAGCCCCAGCCCGGTACCCGCGGCGCCTTTGGTCGTCCAGAACGGCTCGAACAGATGGGCCTGGGTCTCGGCATCCATGCCGATGCCGTTGTCGGCGACCCAGAGCTCGACCCGGTCGCCACGGGGCCGCGCGCCCACGATGATCTGGCCGCCGGTAGGCAGCGCATCGGCGGCATTGTTGAGCAGGTTGACTAGCACCTCGCAGAGCTCGCCGGCCTCCCCCTGCACCGGGGGCACCGCGGCGAGGTCGAGGTGGACCTCGATGCGCACCCCGGTCCGCTGCGCCTGATCGCGCCAGCGCGGCTCGGTCAGCGCGATCGCCTCGCGCAGGAGGCCTTCCACCTCCACTGCCCCTGGCGCCGCGGGCGCGCCGCGGCGGGCGAACGCCTGGATCCGGCGGACCATCGCCGCCCCGTTCTCTGCTGCGCGCAGGATCTGCTCCACCGTCTCCTGCACCGCCGGGTCGGGGCTACTGGCACCCAAGATCTCGGCATAGCCCATGATCGCTGTCAGCGTGTTGTTGAAGTTATGGGCCACGCCAGCGGCCAGCTCGCCAAGCGCGCGGAGCTTCTCTACCTGGGCGAGCTGGGCCTCCAGCCGCCGCCGCGCGGTGATGTCGCGCAACACCGCGACCGCCCCCAAGAGCGCCTCCCCGGCGCGGACGGGCGCAGCGCTCACGCTGAGAGCGCGCTCGCCATCACCGGCGGAGTAGCGGTACTCCTGGCCGACGGTGACCTCGCCGCTGCGCAACGCCCGCGCGACAGCGTCCTCGCCGGGACGACCAGCCGCCGTGGCCCCTGGAGCACCCCCGCGGCGCACCCAGGGTTGGCCGCACAGCGCCGCGCCTTGCTGGCCAAGGAGCCGCTCCGCCGCGCGGTTCACCCGCGTGATCCGCCCGTCGGCGTCGACGACGAGCACGGCGTCGGCCATCTGGTCCAAGATGGCCTCGAGCTGCGCGGCGCGCGCCTCCGCCAGGCGCGCCAGCGCCGCCACCTGCTCCCGGGCCTCCTCTGCCTGGCGCGCGCGCTCCGCCAGCGTCGCCAAGAGATCGGCGCGCTCGATGGCCAGCGCGCCGTGGCTCGCGAGGACCGAGAGCATCTCTACATCAGTCGATCCGAACTGGCGCTGGCCGGTCACATCGCTCACGCATAGACAGCCAATCACCCGCTCGCCGAGCAGGAGCGGCACGGCTACCACGGCCCGGAGGCCTGCCGCGCGGTAGGGTGCCAGGGCGTCCGGCGAGGTCTGGTAGTCGTTCGCGATGCGCGGCTGGCCCGTGGCCAGCACCTTCCCCAGCACGCCCTCGCCGTAGTGCAGTGGCAGCGCGATGAGCTCTGGCGGCAGCCCCACGTTGGCGACGCGCCATGCTACGCCCGCGCCCGGGTCGAGCAGAGCCAGGGTAGCGCTGGTCCCGCCGAGCAGCTCCCGCGCCCGGGCGACGATGAGGTCCAGCACCTGCTGCCGCTCGGTCTGCGCGGCCAGAGCCAGGGCCACCTCGTGGACGGCGGCCTGGGCGCGCGCTGCCTGCAGCTGCGCCTGGCGCGCCGCAGTCAAGCGCGCGCTGACGATCGCCCCCGCCGCGTGATGGGCGAAGAGCCGCGCGGCCTCCAGGTCGCCGGGCCCGAAACGCCACGGGTCGGTGTGCTCGAACAAGGTGAGTACGCCGATGGGCTCGCCGGCGTGCAGAAGGGGGGCAGCTAGCAGGGCGCGCACGGGGCGCCCGGTGGTCTGGTCGGGGACGGCCGCCTCGCCGGTCTCGCCGGTGTTCATATAGAGCGCGACGCGCTCGCGGAGCGCCCGGGCAACGAGGGGGAAGCGGGTCGCAGCGAGCAGGATCCAGGGCTGCTCCTCGCTGGCCAGCGGTGGATAGCGAGCTCCGAGCACGAGGCGCTCGCCGCGCTCATCGAGCAGCCGCAGCACGCAGCGCGAGACCGCGAACAGCGCATACGCCTCGGCAGCGACCTGCTGCAGCAGGCTGGCGAAGTCCGTAGTCGTCTCGGCAGCATGCGTCAGGCGTAGCAGGGCATCGGCCAGACGGACCCGCCGCACGCGGCGCCGGGCCGGAGGGCGCGCATGCCCACACGCGGCCGGTAGTCCAGGACTGCTGCCCCGCTTCTCCATGGGCCTTTCGTCCCCTACGTCCCTAATGCTCCGGGCACTAGGGGGTGGCACTGTATTGATTGTAGCCGGCCCACGCTGCCCGCGCTTTTTTCCACCCCGCCTGCTGCGCCCCGCTGCGGCGGCTGCGGGCCAGGCTACGCGCGGTACAGTGCAGCCACGAAGCCGCTGGCCTCCAGGCGCCGCAGGAGCGTCTGCTCTAACAGCTGGTCCGGGTCCAGAGCGGCGGCACGGGGGTCCTCCGCCGCGCGCGCGGCGATCAGCGGCTCCAGCATCTCGCGCGCCAGGTAGGGGACGCGGGGTAGCCGCTCGCCCTCACCAGCTGGTAGCGCGGCGCCCGGTGCCGCGGCGAGCCCGCCCCGACGCGTCAGCAGCTCGCGGGCTAGCTCCGGCCGCACGTTCAGCGCATGGATGCCTTCGAGCACCCCTCGGAGGAACCGCTCCAAGATAAACTCGCGGACGTTCAGGAAGCGCCGCGTAGCCACGATAGCGAGCTCCGGCGTGCCACCGAGCAAGATCAGATCGGCCCCTTCGGCCGCCTGAGCCACGAACGCGGGCGTGAGGGGCGTCAGGTAGACCTCGATCTCGCCGCGCAGCAACCGCCCGTAAGCAGTCTGCGGATCGCGCCCTTCCTGGAGCTCGACTTGCAAGCCGTTGCGTGCGAACAAGCCTTCCTCGAGCGCCGCCCAGTAGGGCAGCAAGGCGGGGGAAGCCGCGGCATACAGCACCCGAACGGGCTCGAGCGGGGGAGCAAGCTGGCGCGTGGGCACGGCTCGGGGAGTGGTCTCCCCTCCGCAACCGAGCGTTGAGGCGAAGAACAGGGCGAGGAGTGCCGTCCAGAGAACACCCTGTGCCCCGGCCGAGGCACAGTGGACGCGCCCAGCCACAGGGGTGCTGCACCAAGAGGTGCTCATGCCAGCGGCGCCTCGGGCGGACGATCGCCGGCCGGCGGCGCAGCCGGGGCATCGGGAGGCGTCAGGTGACCGAGGAGCAGGGCGCGCTCGTCCGCCGTGAGGTCGTAGGCTGCCAGCGCCGCCGCCGGGTCCTCGCGCAGCAGGACCCGGAAGGCCTCGTCACGCAAAGCGCGCTGCATCACGCGCTCCATCTCTTGCAGCGACATGCCCTCTTCCACACTCGCGCGCCCTAGCAGGCTGGAGCGAAACGCGCCCTATTCCCTTTTATCCTAGGCGGCCCGCCGGGGGGCGTCAAGGCGAGGCGTGGCAGCAGGCGCGAAACCCCCTTGGCCGCTCCCCAGCAGGGGTAATATATAAGCGACTGCGTGCTGGCCACGGCCTCTCGCCCACGTCCGCACCAGGCCCTAGTGATAGCCGCCCTAAAATAAGGAGGGTACACGTCCACAATGGAAGGCTCGTATCGGCTGGGGCGGATCGCGGGCATCGACGTCAACATCCATGTGAGCTGGCTGCTGGCCTTCGGCCTGGTCACCTGGTCGCTGGCGCACAGCGTGTTCCCGGCGAACTACCCGCGCTGGGCCCCGGGCACCTACTGGACGCTGGCCGTCGTAGCTGCCTTGCTCCTGTTCGGCTGCGTCCTGCTCCACGAACTCAGCCATTCCTTCGTCGCCCGCGCGCTCGGCCTGCCAGTGGCCGGGATCACGCTGTTCGTCTTCGGCGGGGTGTCGACCATCCAGGGCGAGGCAGAAGAGCCCGGTGACGAGTTCTGGATGGCGTTCGTCGGCCCGCTCACCAGCTTCGCGCTGGCGGCGCTGGCCTGGCTCCTGCTCCGCACGCTCGACGGCGGCCGCACCCCGCTCGCCGCCCTGCTGGCCTACCTGGCTGACGTCAACCTACTGCTTGGCATCTTCAACCTCATCCCGGGCTTCCCGCTCGACGGCGGTCGCGTGCTGCGCTCGATCCTCTGGGGCGTAACCGGCAACCTGCGCCAGGCTACGCGGATCGCCGCCCGCGTCGGGCAAGGTGTAGCTTATCTATTCATCCTGGGCGGGATCGTGCTGAGCTTCCAGGGAGCGCTGCTCAGCGGGATCTGGTTGGTGTTCATCGGTTGGTTCCTGCTGAACGCTGCGGAGGCCAGCGCGCGGGAGGGCGCTACGCCCCGCCTTCGGCGCCAGCCCGTGGGCGCGCTCCTGCGGACGCGGCCGGTCGTCGTGCCGGCCGACCTGTCGGTAGCGGAGCTAGTCGAGCAGTACATGCTTGGTCAAGGGGCACGCGCGGTAATGGTCGCGGACGACGGGCGGTTGGTAGGGCTGGTGAGCCTCACCGACGTCAAGCGGGTGCCGCCATCCCAGTGGGCCAGCACCCCGCTGCACGCCGTGATGACCCCGGCTGCCCAGCTCGTGGTGGTGACGCCCGAGAGCAGCCTGCAGGAGGCGCTCGCTCGCCTGGCCGAGCGGGATGTGAACCAGCTGCCGGTGGTGCGCGACGGCGTGCTGGTCGGCATGCTGAGCCGAGCCGACGTGATCCAGTACCTGCAGCTCTACCAGGACCTGGGGATGGACAGCGGGCGCGGCGGCTTTCCGCGCCGGCCCGCCTGAGCGCGCTCAGGCGGGCCGAGGGCGCCTCCCGCACCGTGCTGGGGCAGCGCTGGCGAGCGAGCGGCCTTCCGCCGCTCAGCGCGGCAGCAGGGCGAAGGCGGTGCCGAGCTGCGGGTCCTGCGCGGCCACCTCCTCGAGCGAGAGCCCTGCGGTGCGCTCCGGCGTCAGCGGCTGGGTGCCCGCGGGCAGCTCCACCACCACGTCGGGCGTGATCCCGCCGTCGCGGATCATCCGCCCGTTCGGCGTCAGCCAGTAAGCGAAGCCTAGGAGCAGCGCCGAGCCGTCGCGCAGCTCCCAGGAGCTGAGCACCGTTCCCGTGCCGAAGGTCCGCTCGCCCACGATCGGCCCGCGCCCCTGGTCCTGGATAGCACCCGCGAATACCTCCGCGGAACTCGCCGAGCCGTGGTTGACCAGCACCACCAGGGGCACGTCGGTGGCGCTTCCCCCCTTGCGCACCGGATACGGCTTGCGCTGCCCATCGCGGTTCTGCTCCAGGAGCACGTTACCTTCGGCCAGGAACTCGCTGGTGACGTTCACTGCCTGCTCCAGCAGCCCGCCGGGATTGTTGCGCACGTCCATGACTATGCCGCGCAGCCCCCGGCCGCGCGCCTCCTCGACGGCCGCTCGAATGGCCGCATCCGCCCCCGCCGAGAACTGGCTGAGCCGCAGGTACAGGAAGCCCGGCTCGTCGAAGTAGCGCGAGGTGACGGCGCGGAGCTGGATCTCCTCCCGGATGATGGTGAGCTCCACCGGTGTGTCCTCGCCAGTGCGCTGGATGGTCAGCCGGACGGGCGTGCCCTTTGGCCCGCGGACCTTCAGGACCACCTGCTCGAGCGGCATGCGCGCTGTATCCTCGCCGTCGACGCTCAGGATCACGTCGCCCGGGCGGATGCCGGCGCGCTGGGCCGGCGTGCCGTCCATGGGCGCCACAATCACCGGCCGGTCGCCCTGAATGGTGATCTCGGCACCGATGCCACCGAAGCGGCCGGCGAGGCTGGCCTGCTGGAACTCGCGCTCGGTGCGGGTCAGGAACTGGGTGTGGCCCCGATCGCCTAGCGTGTCCAGCATCGCGCGGATGGCCGCATACGCCATCTGCTGCGGTACCACCGCCGCCTTGTCGACGTAGTGCTGCTGGATGAGCCAATAGGCCTGGACGACGAGATCGATCTCCGCACCCGGCCGGAGCGGCCAGAGCGCGAGGCGAACCGGGTCGGCGGTGAGCACGCCGGCCAGATATGCGAGCACGAGCGCCAGCACCAGACCCAGCACGGCCCGGCGCGGCGCCGCAGAGGAGCGGCCCGACGGCGGCATACGCTACTCCGTAGGCGGGGGCGAAGACGGCTCGACCGACGCGGCCGGTGTGCCGGCCGGGGCCTGCTCGCGCACCACCAGCGCGCCCGCGAAGGCCGCGCCGGCACATAGCCCAATGCTCCCCCCGACCACCGCCCAGCCGGCCTGGCCTGTCACCAGCTCCAAGCCATAGCCCAGCAGAGCCGTGAGCACGCCCACAGCGAGCGCTAGCCCCCAGGTCCGCAAGCTGATCCGCCACATCGCTCTTGCTCCAGCGGCCGTGTGCCCCTCCCTCTTAGGCTACCCTGTCGCCGGTGCCGTCGTCGAGGCTCGCCCGCTGTGCTTGAGGCGGGCGCACCGCTCAGCCGCGCGCCGATCGCCAGGACGCCTCGCCCCGAGAGGACGTACCTCCAACGGCTTCCGTTCCCGCCGGGCGGTTGGGAGCCCCTCGCGCCACCTGTACTACAATGAGACCGGTGTAGTGACGCCGCGGCAGGCCGCGTACCCGGTCGGGCCGCGCCGTGGAGGTGGTGGTTGCAAGCACAGCATCGCGTCGCGTCTAGTGCGCTGGGCTACGAGGAGGAGCCGTGGTAGCGCGCCGCGCTCCCCCCGCCGCAGCGCCGCCCGACGGACAGCACGCTGCGACGTCGGATGATGCCCGGAGCGCGCTGGCGCGCGAGATCGACGCGCGGCTGAGCGCCTACTACGGGGAGCCGCCGCCGCCCCGGGGGCGCGATGAGCCGCTCGATGAGCTGATCGAGGTCGTCCTCTCGCAGCACACCTCCGACATCAACGCCGACCGTGCCTATGCAGCGCTGCGGGCCCGGTTTCCCACCTGGGAGGCAGTGCGCCGCGCACCGACTCCCGCGGTAGCAGAGGCGATCCGCAGCGGCGGGCTTGCCACGATCAAGGCAACGCGCATCCAGCGCATCCTGAACCAGATTCTCGCGGCACGCGGCGAACTCAGCCTCCGCTTCCTTCGCACCCTCCCGCTCGCGGAGGCGCGCGCCTTCCTGCGGCAGCTTGACGGCGTGGGCCCCAAGACTGCCGCCTGCGTCCTGCTCTTCGGCCTCCAGCAGCCGGCCATGCCGGTGGACACGCACGTGCACCGGGTCGCCCGCCGCCTGGGCCTGATCGACCAGCGGACCTCGGCCGAGGCGGCCCACGAGCAGCTCGAGCGCCTGGTCCCGCCCGAGGCGGTATACCGCTTCCACGTCAACCTGATCCGTCACGGCCGCCAGCTCTGCCGGGCCCAGCGGCCTCACTGCGCGCGCTGTCCCGTGCAGGCGCTCTGCGCCTACCCGGCCAAGACGCCGGCCGGCGCGAGCGGTCCGACGGGGTAGGGAAGCGCGCCGGTGCGGGCGCGGGAATTGACAGCCGGGCCCGGACCCCCTATGCTCTTCCCGAGGGGGGCGCCGCGGATGGCCCGAGTATTACTGGCGGCCGAGGCCGAACCGGCGAGCAACCGCACCGTCGCGCGGCTGGCACTCGAGACCGTGGGCCACGCCGTCGAGGAGGTGCACGACGGCGAGAGCGCCCTCGCCCAAGCCGAGGCGACGCGCCCCGACCTCCTCGTGCTCGACACCGCGCTGCCCGGCCTCGACGGCTTCCAGGTGCTCACCCGGCTCCGCCGGCACCCCGCACTGCGCTACCTGCCGGTGGTGATGCTCTCCACCCTGCCACGGAGCCTCGGGGGCGAACTCGCGCGCGTGCTCGGCGCCGAGCGCTTCCTCTCCAAGCCCTTCTCGGCCACGGACCTGGCCACCGCGGTCGAAGCGGCGCTGGCCAGCCGCGTGCCCGGCGCAGCCACGCCCCCGGCGCCGAGCCCCCCCTGGGCGCCGGCGGAGTGGCGCGCGCGGCCGGCCATCCCCCCTGGTGAGGCGCGGCAGGGGGTGGAGCGAGGGCCAGCGCGCCCCGCGCCGGGCAGTAGCCCGGGGGCCAGCGCGCCCCGCACCGGGGCGGCCCCCGCCGCGCACGAGAGCGTCGTCGAACTGCCCGCCCCGTCGCGCCGCCGGCCGCGCGCGCCGCGGCCGCCCTCCTCGGCCTCTGGGCGCTAGCCCCGCGGAGCATGCTATCCTCTGCCGGACACGCCAGCATCCCTGCCTGGCCGGCACGGCGTCTGCTCCACACGGGCAGTGCCAGGCCCCTCCGGAGGTGTGTGCATGCCGCTGCGCTACCGCTGCGTTACCTACCGCTATACGGCCCCTGGCACCGATGTGGCGCGCCTGTTCCGGCGCATCTGGGAGCTGAGCTACGTCCAAGCCGGAGCCTCGCTCTGGCCACGCCCCGCGGCCTGGCCGACCCGCGCGCGCTGGCGCCCGCCCACCGATGTGCTCGAAGGCCCTGAAGGCCTACTGGTCAAGATCGAGCTGGCCGGCCTGCGCGAGGAGGACATCGATATCACGCTCTTCCCGGACGCCCTCGTGGTAACCGGCCGCCGCGAAGAGGAGTACCCCGGCGGGATCGACTGGCACTCGCCCGCCTACCGCTACCACGAGAGCGGGGTACGCTACGGTGAGTTCGAGGTCGAGGTCTATCTCCCGTTCGCCGTTGACCCGGACCGGGTGGAGGCCCGCTACGAGCGGGGCTTCCTGTACATCGCGCTGCCGCGCGTGAACGGCTCTGGCGACGCGCTGAGGAGGTAGCGAAGTGATGGTGGCCAATCCCGCGGCTCAGGCGCCCGAGGCGGCGCTGCTCCAGAGCCTCCCCACCGAGCTGCCCATCCTGCCGCTGCGCGGCACGGTGGTCTTCCCGCTCGCGGTGGTGCCGCTCCAGGTCGGCCAGCCCCGCTCGCTGCGCCTGCTCGACGATGTGATGCGCGGTGACCGCGTGCTCGGGCTCGTGGCCCAGCGGCGCGCCGAGATCGAGAACGCCGGCCCGGAGGAGTGCTATACCGTCGGCACCATCGCCCGCATCGTCCAGCTGCTGCGCCAGCCGGAGGGCGGGCTGATGGTCGCCGTCCAGGGGCTCGAGCGCATGCGCATCGTGGAGTGGACCCAGCGCGAGCCCTACCTGCGGGCGCGCATCCAGCTCGCGCCGGACAGCGTCGAACAGACGACGGAGATCGAGGCGCTCCGCCGCCTCGTCGCCGACCAGGTCCGCCGCCTGGTCGCGCTGACCAACTTGCCCGAAGAGCTGGCGTCGGCGGTGAGCGAGCTCACCGACCCCCGCGCGATGGCCTACATGGTGGCCAGCAGCCTCCGCATGGACCTCGCGGCGCGGCAGGAGATCCTCGAGCTCGATAGCGTCACGGCCAAGCTCGAGCGTCTCGCCCGCTTCCTCGGCCGGGAGCTGGAGATCCTCGAGATCGGCAAGCGCATCCAGTCGACGGCGCAGGAGCAGATGACCAAGACCCAGCGGGAATACTTCCTGCGCGAGCAGCTCCGCGCCATCCGCCGCGAGCTCGGCGAGGAGGAGGGGAGCGAGATCAACGAGCTCCGCCGCCGCCTCGAGGAGGCTGGCCTCCCGGAGGAGGCCCGTCGCGAGGCCGAGCGCGAGCTGGCCCGGCTGGAGAGCCTGCCCGCCGCCTCGCCGGAGCATGGCATCATCCGCAACTACCTCGACTGGCTGGCCAGCCTGCCCTGGAACCGCTGCACCGGCGGCACCATCGACGTGGCCCGCGCGCGCCAGGTGCTCGACGAGGACCACTACGACCTGGAGAAGATCAAGGAGCGCATCCTCGAGTACCTGGCCGTGCGCAAGCTCAAGGAGGAGCGCCTGCGCGCCGCCCAGCAAGCGCGCGAGCGCGAGATCCCGCCCACCGAGGGGATGGCAGCCGACCTGGTCGTCGACTCCACCCCCGAGCCGAGCACCGATACCGAGGCGCTGCGCGAGCCGATCCTCTGCTTCGTCGGGCCGCCGGGCGTGGGCAAGACGTCGCTCGCCCTCTCCATCGCCCGCGCGCTGGGCCGCAAGTACGTCCGCATCTCGCTGGGCGGCGTGCGCGACGAAGCCGAGATCCGCGGCCACCGCCGCACCTACATCGGCGCGATGCCTGGACGCATCATTCAGGGGCTGCGCCGCGCCGGCGCGGCCGACCCGGTATTCGTGCTCGACGAGATCGACAAGCTGACCGTGGGCTTCCAGGGCGACCCTGCCGCCGCCTTGCTCGAGGTGCTCGACCCGGCCCAGAACCACAGCTTCGTGGACAACTACCTCGGTGTGCCCTTCGACCTCAGCCGAGTCATGTTCATCACCACCGCTAATACTATGGACACCGTGCCGCCGGCGCTCCAGGACCGGATGGAGGTGCTCCAGCTCGCCGGCTACACCGAGGCCGAGAAGCTCCAGATCGCCCTGCAGTACCTCGTGCCGAAGCAGCGCCGCGCCCACGGCCTGCGCGAGGACGAGATCGCGTTCGAGGAGGCCGCGATCCGCCGGATCATCCGCGAGTACACGCGCGAGGCCGGCGTGCGCAACCTCGAGCGCGAGATCGCCGCCTGCTGCCGCAAGGTGGCCCGGGACCTCGCAGAGGGGCGCGCCGAGCGGGTCACGATCACGCCGGAGAAGGTGGCCGAGTACCTGGGCCGGCCCCGCTACTTCGCCGAGACCGCCGAGCGCGTCGACCGGCCGGGCGTGGCCATCGGGCTGGCCTGGACGCCGGTGGGCGGCGATATCCTGTTCGTCGAGGCGGCGATGATGCCCAGCCGCGGGGCCTCGCGTGAGAGCAGCACGCGGCTGATCCTCACCGGCCACCTGGGCGAGGTCATGCGCGAGTCCGCGCAGACCGCCCTCGACTACCTGCGCTCCGACGCGCCGGCGCTCGGGATCCCCGAAGAGGCTTTCCAGGGCAAGGAGGTCCACGTCCACGTGCCGGCCGGCGCCATTCCCAAGGATGGCCCCTCCGCCGGCATCACCATCGCCACCGCGCTCGCCTCCCTCGCTACGGGACGGCTGGTCCGTAGCGACACGGCCATGACCGGGGAGATCACCCTCCGCGGGAAGGTGCTGCCCGTGGGCGGGATCAAGGAGAAGGTGCTGGCCGCGCACCGGGCGGGCATCAAGCGCGTTATTCTCCCGCGCCGCAACGAGCGCGACCTCGAGGACATCCCCCCCGATGTACGTGAGGCGCTCGAGATCATCCTCGTCGACTCGGTGGCCGAGGTGCTGGCTGCAGCGCTGGAGCCCGCGGCCATGACTACCGCTGCGGCCGAGAGCACCTCCGGCGAGACGGAGGCCGCGGCCCGGCCCTTGTCCTAGCCCCTGGCGTTACCGCCCCACCGAGCCACCGGCGGCATAGAGGTTGCAGGGCTAGGCGCGGCAGCCCCCGCGCCTCACTCCCAGAGCCAGCCCGCTTCTAGGCTCTGGCGGAGCCTGACAGGTCGCGGGCAAGGGGCGGCGAACCGTTACAAGTGGATACATGCCGCCGGCCGCATCAGACCCCACCGGCCTGGCGCCGGCCGGTGGGGTCCCGTTCGGCTACAGCCGGCCGCCCTGGCCGAACAGACGCTGGCGGAGCCCGGCGAGCAGGGCCTCCTCGCGCAGCTCCTCGGCCGGCGGGGCGGCGCGAGAAGTATCTGGCGCCGCCCTACCGGCCTGCTCGCGGAGCTCCGCCACGGCCTCATCGAAGCGGCGCTGCCAGACCGCCGCATGGTTGTGCGCGAGCTCCGCGAGCAGGGTGTAGATCGCTGTGCGCACCGGCGCAGACCAGGGACCGCGATCGAGCGCCCGCGCGATCTCCGCCAGCGGGTCCGTGCCCGGCGCCGTGGCCTCGCGCGCCTGCCAGCGCTCGGCGGCCGGCTGATAGCCAGCGCGGCGCAGCAGCTCGCTATAGGGCACTTGGAGAGGCTCCGCGAGCAGGAGGAGCAGGCCCGGCGTGGGGCGCCGCGTGCCCGCCTCGAGGCGACAGATCATCGATGCCGAGACGCCTGCGGCACGCGCCAGCCCTCCTTGCGTCAAGCCCCGGAGCTCCCGTCGCTCACGGATGAACCGGCCGAGCGCGGTGGTCTCGTTGTTCACAGCGGTCTCTCCTCGCGGCGTAACTCATCCCCGCCGGCGCCCACCCGCCGCCTGATGGCCGCCGCGGCAGCGGGACCCCGGGGCCGAGCAGCCCTAGCCCGCCCCCTCCCCGTAGCCCCCTGCCCGAGTCCGATACCTGGATCGCCACTGGCTGCCACCCACCAGTTCTAGAATACGAACCTGTGTATCATATAAGCATCTACTTAGTCAATAGTATGCTCCCGCGGCCCTCCCCCCGCAGCAGTAGTAAAATGGCCCTGGAATCCCCTCCCGGGCCGCGTATCGCCTCGGTGCCGCCGACACCGTCGCCGCGCGGGCCGCTCGGCCCGGGACGCGCGGCTGCTAGCGGGAGAAGGGAGGACAGGCCATGGCCGGATCTCTCGCACGCCTCCTGCTCGGTGTGCTGCTGACTGCGCTGGCTTGCCAGCCGGCGCCGGCAGCCGGTCCCGCACCCGCCGCCGGTGCAGGACCGACCGCTCCTCCCGCCGCCGAGGCGGCCTCGCCTGCAGCCGAGCGCCTGCGCGTCGTCTACGTGACCCGCAACGGGGCGATGGGGCCACTGTGGGTGGCGTACGAGGCGGGGATCTTCGCTCGCCACGGGATCGACGCCGAGCTGACCTACATCAGTAGCGGCACGCTGGGAATGCAGGCCTTGCTGGCCCGCGAGGTGGACATCGGCGTCATCGGCGCCAGCGCCGTTGTCGCCGCGAACCTGAACGGCGCCGATGCCATCTACATCGGCGCCATCCAGCGTACCTTCGGCCAGTGGATCTACTCCCACCCCGATCTCCGCACCCCGACCGATCTCATCGGCAAGCGCGTGGGCATTACGCGCCGCAACTCCACGACCGATGTGGCCTTGGGCTTCTACTTGCGGCGCCACGGCCTGACGCCCGACCGCGACGTGCACGTCGTCGAGGTCGGCGACCAGGCCGCGATGGTACCCGCCATGCAGACCGGCGCGATCCAGGCGGCGGTGTTAGCCGAGCCGGCTACCTTCGCCGCCCGGAGCGAGGGCTTCTACGAGCTCGCGGATCTCACCCTGCTCGGCGTGGACTACCCGCAATCCGCCCTGACCACGACCCGCCGCTTCGCCACCGAGCACCGCGAGCTTGTCCTGCGCTTCATGCGCGCCATCTACGAGGGCACCCACCGGTACAAGACGGACCGCCCCTTCGCCCTCCAGGTGCTGAGCAAGTACCTGCAGACCGACGACCCGGAGGTCCTGGCGGGGGTCTACGCCACCTATGCCGAGCGCCTGGTGCAGGACGTGCCGCGCGCCACCTACGAGGGCACCCGCACCGTGCTCGCCGAGGTTGCGGCCACTAACGAACAAGCGCTGAGTGCGGATCCCGCGCGCTTCCTGGATCTGAGCTTTATTGAGGCGCTCGACCGCGAGGGGCTGGAGCAACGCCTCTACGGGCGGAGTGCTGCCGCCCCTCCGGCTGTCGCCCGGTAACCCCGGTGCGGGAAAGGAGCAGACCGTGAGCTTCGGCAGTTGGCGCGGAACCGTGGGCCTCATCAAGCCGACCTACCGGCCCGGCTCGCTCGAGGAGTTCATCCGCTTGCTGCCCGAGGGGATTGGCGTCATCCCGCTCTTCCTCGGCTTGCGCGAGGGAACGAGCGAGGAGTTCCGCCGCGCGTTGCCCGCCATCGAGGCGAAGGTCGCTGAGCTAGCGGCTATCGGCGTCGACCTCATCCACCCGGAGGGGGCGCCGCCCTTCATGGTGCATGGCTTCCAGCGCGAGCGCGAGCTGCTGGCCCAGTGGGAGGCGCGCTACGGCATCCCAGTCATCACGGCGGGAACCACCCAGGTGGAGGCCCTGCGGGCGCTCCATGTGCACCGGCTGGTGGGTCTCACCTACTTCCGCGGCGAGCTCAACGATCTCTTCGCCCAGTACTTCGCGGACGCAGGCTTCGAGGTGCTGGGGATGGAAGGGCTGGAGGTGCCGTTCGACCGGGTAGGCTGGCTGTCCTCGCACGAGGTGTATGCCCATGCCAAAGCGGCCTTCCGGCGCCACGAGCGCGTCGAGGGGCTCTACCTCCTGGGCTCCGGCTGGCGCGTGCTCGACATCGTCGAGCCGCTCGAGCAGGATCTCGAGGTCCCTGTGCTCCACCCCGTGGCAGCGCGCGTGTGGGCGATCCAGCAGCGGTTCCAGGTGCGCCAGCGGGTCTCGGGCTACGGGCGGCTCCTGGCCGAACTCCCGTCGCTGGCGTGAGGTTGCAGAGACCGGAGAACGCCCCGCGCGCCGGGCGCACCGCCGGGACAGGCGTGGTAGCGCAGCCCGCTTCCCGCAGCGGTTAGGCAGGCTCCCTAGTCGTCGGCGCGAGCACCCAGCCGTCGGGCATTGGTTGTACCTCGTAAGTAACAGTGACCGCGGGCAGCGAGGGGCAGCAGAGCGGGTCGTCGGGCGCATAGCGCAGGAACCGCGCGGTGATAAGGATGATGCCGCCCTCCCCCTCCCGGCCGAGCAGCGTTGTGCCCGCCTCCTGGCCCGTCGTCCGCGAGTCCATGAGCTCCGGTGAGAGCGTCCCTATGAACTGGCCCTGGCGGAAGACGAACACGTTGTACTGCATGGGCCGGCACATACCGTCCATGCCACTGGCCGCGTGCACGACGTTGATGCCCCAGCCCGCCTGGTAAGCCCCGAACAGCAACCAGCCCCGCTCGACGAGCTGGTGGTCGACGGGGGTCTCGGGCGGCCGCACGGACCCCAGACAGCGCGGGTTCTGCGGCGCCTGCGCACTGGCGAAGGGAAGGGCCATTCCCAGCGTGTTCCAGTTGCTCAGCGGCGCCTCCAACCAGGCGCCGTGCGGCGCCTGGCCCGCCGCGGCAGGCGTTCCCCCTAGCCCGAGCGCCAGGACCGCGCCTAACATCGCCCGCATCGCACGCATCTAGCCCTCCCCGCGGGCTGCGCCGCCCGCTCCGCTTTCATCGGCAGGGCCGCTCTTGCCGCCGGGCACACCGCAGCCCTGCATGCCCACAGCGATCCCTCAGCGCCCGGGTTATAGCCTGAGGACCGGTCGCAGGCTGGCCCTAAATGACTCCACAGCGCTGCAGTTGGAGAAGGCGAAAGAGACGAGGAGCCAATGGGGAAGCACCAAGCCTAGTCCCGCAACCCGCGCTCTCTCAGGCGTTGCGGGGCGGGTGGGCGCAGAGGGGCTCGAACCCCCGACCTTGCGGATGTAAGCCGCACGCTCTAACCAGCTGAGCTATGCGCCCACGGCCCTGGCGCCAACCGGTGCCCCCGAGTGGACTCGAACCACCACGCCCTTTCGGGCACAGGCCCTCAACCTGCCGCGTATACCTATTCCGCCACGGGGGCCTACCACAGCTCGCGAGATACATTCTAGGCGCTGTGGGCCGCATGCGTCAAGCAGCCGCGCCATACCGCGGCCGGCGAGGCGGAGCCACCAAGCCGTGCCCGTTCCGTGGCCCTCCCCGCGGCTTTGTAGGATAGCCACAAAGACCGTGGCGCGAAGTCTGTGGGAATCGCCAGTGACAGCGCAGGCCCTCCCCCCTATAATGGCTTACCGCGACGGCCTGCCGGTGGTGACGCGCGTATGCGCGTCCACACCAGGGCCATAGGGCCGGGATGGCTGTCGCGAGCTGCGTGCGCTTCGGGCGTCAACCGCTTGCCGTCTTTGCCGCGCCGTTCCCCACCTGTGTGCCGCGGCGGGGGACAGCGGCGGAAGGTAATGAGCCGGGAGGTGGAGCACTACGCTCGTAGCGGAGGTGCGCGGCGAGATCGGCCGGCTGCCTGACGGCTGAACCCCGCCGGCTCTCCCATCGTGCGTTAACAGCGCCGCCACGCGGTCACGCGAACCCACCAGCGGGGAAGGGAGAGGACAGCGATGCCCACCGCCGTCGTGCGCGCGATCTTGGGAGGCCTGCTGATCCTGGCCCTGGTGTCCGGCGGGGCCTGCGCTCCCGCGGCCGCGCCGCCCGCGGCGCCCACGGCTCCCCCGGCGGCCCCCGCGGCTCCGCCGGCGCCCGCCGCGAGCCCCTCGCCGGCTGCGCTACAGAAAGTGCGCTACGGGGAGCTAGGCATTCGGGCCGACGTGGGGGTCTACCTGGCCATCGACGAGGGTTACTTCGCGGAGCAGGGGATCGAGGTCGAGCTGATCACCTTCGACTCGGCCGCCAACATGGTCGCCCCCTTGGCCACCAACCAGCTCGACGTTGGCGCCGGGGCGCCTAGCGCGGGCCTGTACAACGCGCTGCGCAGTGGCGTGAACGTCCGGATCGTGGCCGAGCGGGGCCACAGCGACCCGACCCCGCCGGGGTACCCGGTGAGCATCTACCTGGTCCGCAAGGCGCTGGTCGATAGCGGCCGCGTGAAGAGCGTGGCGGACCTCAAAGGCCTGCGGTTCGCGCAGCCCGCGCGGGGGATCAGCCCTGAGCTCGACCTCGTGGCGTTCCTGCGCCAGGGCGGCCTCACCCCCAGCGACCTGGACACCACGATCATGAGCTTCCCCGACATGGTCACCGCTTTCGCCAACGACAGCCTCGACTTCGCCTTCAGTGTGGAGCCGTTCGCCACGCTCGCGCTCAACCAGGGGACCGTTGTCGTCATGGGCTACGACTACGAGGTGAACCCCTACCACCAGGTGGCGGTCATGCTCTACTCGCCGGAGTTCAGCAAGACCGAGCTGGCCACGCGCTTCATGATCGCCTACCTGCGCGGGGTGCGCCTGTACAACGATGGGTTCCGCAAGAACGACCCCGTGGCGCGCGAGAAAGCCATCAACGTATTGGTCCGCTACACCCCGATCAAGAACCGCGCCCTGTACGAGCAGATGACGCCCTCGGCGCTGCACCCCGACGGCCAGATGAACCTGCAGAGCTTCGAGCAGCAGCAAGACTGGTTCATCAGCACGGGGACTCAGCAGGGGCGGGTAGACATCCAGCAGTTCATCGATCTCCAGCACCTGGAGGCGGCCCTGCGCTACCTCGGTCCCTACCGCTGAGCAGCGCCCGGGAAGGACTCGCGGTGTAGGCCCGCGCTTGCTGCGGCCCCGCCACTAGCAAGCGCAAACCAGCAGCACTCGAGGAGGCGCGATGTCGGTCACCACCCCGCCGCTAGAGCGGCTGAGCCCGGAGGCGGCCGCCGCGCGCGTCGACGCGCTGCGGGCGCTCGCCCAGGAACTCTACCGTGAGAAGCTGCTCAACCACCCCTTCACCCACGCGCTGCGCGACGGCACGCTCTCCCGCGCGCGCATCCGCGGGTTCCTCGTGAACCACTGGACGTTCTCGCTGGAGATCAACACCGCCAAGTGCCATGCTTACCACCGCTTCCTGCCGTTCCTCAAGCGCCACCCGGACGTCTACGACCTGGTCGTCGAGCAGCTCGCCGACGAGCTCGCCCACCCCGGACCGGGCGGCCACATTCGCCTGCAGCTGCCTCTCCTCGCGGCCTTCGGCATCACCGAGGAGGAGGCCGCCGAGGCCATCCTCATCCCCGAAGCGCGCGCCATGATCGACTCGCGCGTTCGCCTGTACCTGGAGGGGCCGATGGCCGAGGTATACGCCGCCGGCCTCACCGAAGGGAGCATAGGTCAGTGGTTCGGGGTGTGGTACCGCGCGCTGACCACGCATTATGGTCTGACGCCCGAGCAGGCGCGCTACTTTGACGTGCACCACGAGGCCGATACCAGGGAGCACGCGAGCGGGCGCGCGCACGCGCTCGGCAACGCCTATATCATCCAGAAGTGCCTCGAGGACGGCTACCGGCCGGAGCGGCCGGGCTTCACGCTCGAGTCGAGCGTCCGCCTCGCCGCGGACCTGTGGGAGCTGTTCCTCGACGGGATCTTGCGCCGCTACCCCGGCTGAGGCGCCAGCTCCATCCTGCATTGGGGAGAGGCCATGAAACGTAGCTCTAGCCGCATCCTGACCACGCACGCCGGCAGCCTGCCACGGCCGGATGACCTGCGCGAGCTGCTCGCCGCGAAGGGCAGCCAGCAGCCCTACGACGAGGCGGCGCTCGCCCAGCGGCTGCAAACCGCCGTGGCCGATGTCGTGCGGCAGCAGCATGCCTGCGGGATCGATATCGTCAATGATGGGGAGCTGAGCAAGCCGAACTTCAGCAGCTACGCCCAGGAACGCCTCAGCGGCTTCGAGGTGCGGCAGTGGGGCCCTGGCGAGGGGCCCCCGCCCGTGAGCATCTCCGGCCGGGACCGCCGCGAGTTTCCGGAGTACTTCGCCACCCGCGGCGGGCGCGCTGTGCTCGGAACAGCCCAGCGCCAGCTCTTCTGCACTGCGCCGCTGCGGTATATCGGCCACGCCGCCGTGCAGGCCGACATCGCACGGCTTCGGGCCGCGCTCCAGGGCGTGCCGGTCGAAGAGGCGTTCATGACCGCCGTCGCGCCAGGCACCATCGAGCACTGGCTGGGCAACGAGTACTACCCGAGCGACGAGGCCTTCCTCTACGCCATCGCCGACGCCATGCACGAGGAGTACAAGGCCATCGTCGATGCCGGCTTCGTCCTCCAGATCGACGACCCCGACCTCGCGGATGCCTGGCAGATCCACCCGGATATGAGCGTGGCGGAGTACCGCAAGTACGCCGAGCTACGCATCGACGCGCTCAACCACGCCCTCCGTGACCTCCCCAGCGACCGCGTGCGGTTCCACGTCTGCTGGGGCAGCTACCACGGCCCCCACAAGCACGATATCCCTCTGCGCGACATCGTCGACCTCCTCCTGAAGGTACGGGCCGAGGCCTACTCCATCGAGGCGTCGAACCCCTGCCACGAGCACGAGTGGCGAGTGTGGGAGGAGGTCAAGCTGCCCGAGGGCAAGATTCTCATCCCTGGTGTGGTGGGGCACTACAGCGACTTCATCGAGCACCCGGAGCTGATCGCCGAGCGGCTGGTGCGCTACGCGCAGCTGGTGGGGCGCGAGAACGTGATCGCCGGGACGGACTGCGGGCTGGGGGGACGGGTGGGCCATCCGACGATCGTGTGGGCGAAGTTCCAGGCGCTGGCGGAGGGGGCGCGACTGGCCTCGCGGCAGCTGTGGGGCTAGGGAACGGCGAGGAAGGCTCCGGCCGCCCGGTCACTCCGGGCGGCCGGAGCGCGCTGCTAACGGCCATGCGCTCGCGTGGCTCGGCCACGGCGAGGTGGGCGCGAATTGCCCAAGGGATGACCGCTGGAGGGGCCATGACACCAGCCTATCGCGCGGACCACGTGGGTAGCCTGCTGCGCCCGGCGGCGCTGGTAGAGGCGCGCGCGGCATACGCGGCTGGGCGCCTCACCCAGGAGCAGCTCCGCGAGGTCGAGGATCGCGCGATCCTCGACGCACTGGCGCTGCAGCGAGAGATCGGGCTCGATGTGTTCACCGATGGGGAGTTCCGCCGCTTCTCGTTCCAGAGCGACATGTCGGACGCGGTCGAGGGGTTCGTGCCCGATACCGAGGGCCGCGAGTGGCACACCCCCAGCGGGGTGGAGCGGAGCGTCGGCGGCTTCGCTCGCGTTGTAGGGGGCAAGCTGCGGCAGACGCGGCGGCTAACCGCGCACGAGGTGGCCTTCCTACAGGCGCATGCGCCCGGGCCCTTCAAGCTGACGCTCCCCAGCCCCTCGCTCTTCGCCGGTCCCGCTACCTACCGCCCGGCGCTCGTGGGAGCCGTCTACCCCACGCGCGCCGACCTGCTGCGCGACCTGGTTGCGATCATCGGCGGGGAGATGCGCGCGCTCGCCGCGGAGGGAGTGCCTTACATCCAGCTCGACGCCCCCAGCTACACGTACTTCGTCGATCCCCGCGAGCAGGAGCGCGCTCGCACCCAGGGCATCGACCTCGACGCGCTGCTCGACCAGTTCATCGCGGCCGACAACGCCTGCCTGGCGGCCGCACGCCGCGAGGGGGTCACGCTGGCCATTCACTTCTGCCGCGGCAACTCGCGCAGCCGCTGGCTCCACTCGGGCGGCTATGAGCCCATCGCCGAGAAAGTCTTCACCACGCTCCAGGTCGACCGGTTCCTCCTCGAGTACGACAGCGAGCGGGCAGGGGGGTTCGAGCCGCTGCGCTTCGTGCCCCGGGGGAAGATAGTGGTGCTCGGGCTAATCACGACCAAGGAGGGGCGGCTGGAGTCGCAGGAGGCGCTGCGGCGCCGGATCGAGGAGGCGGCGCGCTACGTACCGCTGGAGCAGCTGGCCCTCAGCCCGCAGTGCGGGTTCGCCTCGAGCGTGCCGGGCAACCGGCTCACGCACGACGAGCAGCGCCGCAAGCTCGAGCTCGTCGTGGAGACCGCCCGCAAGGTCTGGGGGTGAGCAGCCGAGGGAGAGGGACCGATGCGTGCGCTAGAGGTGTGGCTTCCCGTCAAGACCTGGCTGGGACTGGCGACGGGCCTGTTGCTCGCCTGCAGCCCCGCGGCTCCGGGCGCAGCCGAGCGCGCCGTCCCTCCTGCGAGCGGGGCGAGCGAGAGGGCGCCGGCCGTGGCGCCCGAGGCGCGCCCCACGGCCGCCCCGCCGCCACTGATCCGGACCCGGTCCGCCTACTCTACCCTGGCAGTGAACAGCTCGCCCAGCTGGCTCGCGCTCGAAGGCGGCTACTTCCGCGAGCAGGGGTTGGAGGTCGAGCTCCAGCGCATCAGCTCGGGCGCACCGGTGCTGGCGGCGATGAGCAACGGCGAGGTGGAGGTGACCCAGGCCGGGGGCGCGACGCTGGTGCTAGGCTATCTCCAGAGCCTCAACACGAAGATCATCGGCTCGACTTCGAACGTGATGGACTCGGTCGTGTTCGCTCGGCCGGAGATCCAGAGCGTGGAGGGGCTGCGGGGGAAAGTCATCGCCGTCTCGCGGCTCAAGTCGCTCAGCGACGTCGCGGGGCGGATGGCGCTGCAGCGGCTCGGCCTGCAGCCGGACGTCGATGTCTTCTTCCGCGGCGTTGGCGGCCAGCCGGAGATGCTGGCGGCCATGGAGACCGGGGCGGCCGATGGGGCGGTGCTGGGCATGCCGCTGATCCACGAGGCGCGCCAGCGGGGCTTCTACGAGCTACTGGACATCACCGCGCTGCGTATCCCGTTCGCGCAGGGCGCGATCGGGGCCACCCAGCGCGTGCTGGACGAGCGGCCCGAGCTGGCCGACCGCTACCTCCGCGCGGTCGCGCAGGCGCTCCACCGGCTGCAGACCGACCGCGAGTTCGCGATCGAGGTCGTGGGGAAGTACAGCCAAGTCGACGACCGCGAGCTGCTCGGCGCCACGGTGGACTACTTCCGCCCGATCGTGCAGCTCGACTTGTATCCCGAGCGCGCGGCGGTGCAGACGGTGATCGACCTGGAGGAGCACCCTGGCGCGCGGACGCTCCGGCCCGAAGATGTGACCGACTACCGCTTCGCCGACCAGCTGCAGCGCAGCGGGTTTCTAGAGACCCTGCGCCGCTAGCCGCCGACCGATCCCGCCTACACGCCGGCAAGGATAACGACTTGAACAGGCGCTCGGGCGTGCCATGAACCCAGCTGGTGCCTGGAGCCTGCCGCTTCGAGCAGAGACAGCGGCGCTCTCATGGTGTCCGCGAGCTTGTACTGCTCCGGTGCACGGGCTTGTGCTATCTTGTAGCCCCGCCGAGCGAGCCAGCCGCGCGGTCTGCCCTGACATGCGGCTTACTGCCGTGAATACCGCTGCGTGCCCAGACAAGGAGAGCCACGGTGACTAACCACGCCGCTACAGCGACCACCCGCCGGATCGACGTCCACCACCACGTGCTCCCCCCGCAGTTCGTCGACAGCACCCCGATGCCGGTGCCGGTGCCCGATACCGCCAGCCAGCTCCAGACGATGGACGCCTTCGGGATCCAGGCTGCGGTCACCTCGCTGACGCCGCGGGTGTTCCTCGCCCACGCGGCGCGGCGCCGCGAGGTAGCTCGCGCCTGCAACGAGTTCCAGGCCCGCCTCGTACACGACCACCCTACCCGCTTCGGCGCCTTCGCCGTGCTGCCCCTGCCGGACGTCGAGGGCGCCCTGGCCGAGGTCGCCTACGCCCTCGATGTGCTGCACCTCGACGGGGTGGGGCTCTTCTCCAACGCCGAGGGGCGCTACCTTGGGGACCCGCTGTACGAGCCGCTGTTCGAGGAGCTGAACCGGCGGCAGGCAGTAGCGTTCGTGCACCCGGCCCACTGCGCCGCGCCGCCTGAGCTGAACCTGCGCGCGCCCGGCAGCATCGTGGAGTACGTGTTCGACACCACCCGGGCCATCGTCAACCTGCTCTACCACGGGGTTCCCCGGCGCTACCCCAACGTGCGCCTGATCTTCTCCCACGCCGGGGGCGCCGCCCCCTTCCTCACGCGGCGCATCGCCTGGCTCGAGCACAGCGACCACGTGCCCGATGTGGTCACCACCCTCCGCTCCTTCTACTACGACGTCGCCAGCGCCATGGCACCGTACGCGCTGCGCTCGCTCCAGGCGCTGGTCGCCCCGACCCAGGTTCTGTGGGGCACCGATCTGCCCTTCATCTACGGCGAGCGCCTGCGCGAGGAGATCGCGGAGTGGGAGACCTACGACGGGTTCGACGCCGCGGGCCGAGCCGCCGTGGAGCGCGAGAATGCGCTGCGCCTCTTCCCGCGCCTGGCCGCGGCCGTCGAGAGGCCTCAGGGCCGGTAGCGCCCCAAGCGGCCGATCGCATAGTCGACGAACGAGGTGTCGATGACCTCGTCCAGGTTGGGCGGCGTGGTGACGAGGCCACGCCGCACGAAGAAGTCGAGCGTTTTCTGGAGACTCTCCTTGAAGGGGTAGCCGTCGGGATTGATCACCGGCGCCTTCACCCGCCGGATCAGCGCCGGATCCTTGATGCTGCCGTGCGTGACCATCGACTGCACGACGTCAGCGGGCGGCTCACCGGCCGCGAAGGCCTGCGTGTACGCGCGCACGCCGCGCAGGTAGGCGACCATCCAGCGGTTGCCGGCGTCGCGCAGCTCGTCGACCAGCTTGGGCCCGAACAGCACGACCGACGCCTCGTTGTTCGGGGTGATATCCCCCGTCAGCCGCCACATGCGCGCCAGGCCCCGTTCCTGGAAAGTCGTGGTATACGACTCGAAAGTGCTGGTGACGTCGATGGAGCCGTTGGCCAGCGCTGCCGCCTGATCGGCGTAGGGCACCAGTTTCAGCACCACATCGTCGTAGCTGAGCCCGCCCTCCTGCAGGAGCGCGTCGAGCTGCACCTCCTGCGTGGTCCCCTGCGCCCCCTGAGCGATGGTCAACCCGCGCAGGTCCCGCGCCTCGCGCACCCGCCCCGACTCGAGCAGGTCCGTGCGGACCAGGAACCCGGAGCCCTGGTAGCCGGCTGGAAAGAACTGCTTGTCGGCCACGATCCGCAGCTTGACGCCGCGGCCGATCGCGTTGAAGATGCCGACGTTGACGCCACCGGATCCGAGATGGAGCTGATCCGTGGTCAGGAGCGGGATCATGTTCGCCGCCGAGTTGAACTCCTCGAGGCGCACCTCGAGGCCCTCCTCGGTGAAGTAGCCCCGATCGACCGCGATGAATACGGGGAGATCGACCAAGCTGCCTAGCACCCCTACACTCAGCGCGATCGGGGCCGCGGACGGCGCGCCCTCGGCTCCAGGCGGGGCCTCCGCCTGGGGAGCCGGCTCGGGCACTGCTGCCCCGGGCGGTGTGCCGGGCCGGCAGGCGACCGTCAGCAGGCCGAGGACGAGAGCGAGGGGCAGGGACCAAAGCTTGGCATGCGATCCCATCTACTCCTCCATGCGCGACGCGGCGCTCCGCCATCACCGGCGAGAGGCGCGGCGTCCGGGGATGCGCAGCGGGCCGCACCTACGTGTGCTGCTGGGGGCCTCGTGCAGGGTAGACCGCGTGTGGCTCGGCCTACCCTGCCTCCGCGCGGCATCGGCCCTGACTATAGCGGGAAGCGGCCCGCCCGGACGAGCCCCGGTTGCTGGTTCGCCACCACCAGGAGACAGCCGTAGCTATCGCGGCGCTCGCAGGAAGCCACAGCCATTCTCCGGCCCGGTCAGGGGCGGCGGGCCTCGGCCTCCGCCCCTAGCCACGCGCGTGGCTAGTTGGGCGCGGCAGCGGTCACCTCGATCTCAACCAGCATACCGGGACGCGCGAGCGCGCTGACCACCAGGAACGTCTGTGGGGGATACGGCCCATCGCCGAATACCTCTTGGCGGCAGGTACGGTTATCTACAATGTAGAGGAGCACTGCGCTAGCCACGCGCGCTGGCATCCCTATGGGCTTGCGGCACTCTGACGGTAGGAGTATGCTCAGCACGGGTGATCTGTTTCTTCCGCCGCGCCAACAGCTGGTGGAGTAAGGTGGGAGAGTGAGCCATGGCTCCCCACGCCGCCCTGCGTTCCTGGCAGCATGTCTGCAGATCGCGCCGCCAGGAACGCAGGTGGGGTGTTCTGGCGCCACAAATCTCGAGCACACTCATCACACTGGTCCTAGGCGTGGCTTGTGCCGCCTCTGCGACTGCACCTAGCGCGCAGCTGTCCCCACCAGGTACCGAGACCAGCGCGACCACGCCGGCCCTGGTGACCATCAACTACGCGGCCACCACGTTGGGCTGGAACGTAGTGCCGACGATCATCGCGCAGGAGAAGGGGTTCTTCGCAGCGGAGCAGCTGACGGTCGAGCTGAACATCGTTGGCCAGTCGGCCACGGTGTGCCAACAGGTTCTAGTACGCGCTGTGGAGATCGGTCTCTGTTCGGTGAACGATACGATTCAAGCCATCGAAGCTGGCGGCGCGCCGCTAGTGATCGTCATGCAAGAGACGCTCAGCGCGCTCCACAATGGCCTGATGGTTCGGCCGGATCTCACGAGCTGGGCCGACCTCCGTGGAAAGACGATCATACTTGGGGGGCCGAAGGACAACACGGTCTATTTCTTCCGGGTCATGGCCCGCGCTAACGGCCTGCGCGACGATGAGTATGACATGATTTATGCGGGCTCCAGCAGCGCGCGCTACGCGGCGCTGAAGGCCGGCGGCGCCGACGCCTCACTCCTCACCGACCCCTTCGACTATCAGATCGAGCAGGAAGGCTTTCGACGCTTCGATAATCTTCGCCCGAAGTACATTAGTCCGGACAATTATACCGGCAACGGGCCCGTCGTACGCAGAGATTGGGCTCAATCTCATGCGGATGTACTCGTGCGCTATATTCGTGCCATGCTTGCAGCCATTCGTTGGATCAATGATCCAGCGAACAAGGAGGAGATGTTTGCTATTTTGGCCCCCAGAATCAATCTCTCGCGCGAGACTTTCGAGCGGAGCTACCAGCGTGCCATCCTTATTGACAGGGAATGGTCGTCTGACGGCCGCGCGCGCCCATCGGCGTATGAAGGTGTGCTAAAGTCCTTGGTGGAGCTGAGAGTATTGCAGGAGCCCACGCCGCCGCCCACCAAGTACTTCGATATGACCTATGTGGAGCGCGTCCACCGGGAGTTGGGGCGCTGAGGAGCGGCTGCTAGCATGTGCTGGCGCGCATGCGCTAGCATGCACCCGTGCATGATGTGGAGGGAGGTGCACAGCATGGGCGAGCGGATCTGGGATCGGTTCCTGACCGAGCAGGACCGGGCGCACCTGGCGGCGAGCCGCGACCGCCGCGTGGGCTTCGGCCAGCGGCCGGCGCTGCTGCTGATCGACCTGTACCGCTGGGTGTTCGGCGACGAGCCGCAGCCGCTGCTGGAGGCCATCAAGACCTGGCCTGGTAGCTGCGGGCTGGCAGGCTGGCAGGCCTTACCGCACATCCAGACGCTCCTGGGCGTGGCCCGTGAGGTCGGCATCCCTATCATCCACGTGACCGGCCTCCATCCGGATGACTGCGGCGTGCTCGGCTGGAGCGAAGCCGCGCACCACGACGAGTCGCAGCCCCTCGACGCGGCAGCCCGGGACCGGGCGCGCCGGAAGTACGACATCGTGGACGAGGTGGCGCCGCTGCCCGGCGAGGCGGTGCTGCGCAAGTCGTCGCCCAGCGCCTTCTGGGGCACCCCTCTGGTCGGCCACCTCAACTACCACGGCGTGGATACGGTGCTTGTAGCCGGCGAGAGCACGAGCGGCTGCGTCCGCGCCTCGGTGGTCGACGGCTGCACCTACCGCTACCGGATGATCGTCGTGGAGGAGTGCGTGTTCGACCGCCACGAGGCCTGCCACGCGATCAACCTGTTCGACATGCACCAGAAGTACGCCGACGTGGTGCCGCTCTCGGAGGCGATCGCCTACCTGCGCCGGTGGCAAGCCGAGCACGGCCAGGGGCGCAGCGCGGCGGGGCTCGTCGCCGCTCGCTAGCGCGCCCGCTCCCCTCGGCACCGACGGGTGGCGCTCAGCCCCGCGCTCCCGTGCCGAGCGCGGCGCGCAGGGCGGGCGCCACCGCCCGGCCCCACAGCTCGATGGCCCGCAGGGCGGCGCTGTGCGCGATGCCGCCGAAGTAGAAGGTGAGCCCCAGGTGCGTGACGCCGAACGTCGCCGCAATCCAGCGGGCGTTCGCGATGCACTCCTCGACCCCGCCAAAGAGCACATGCCGCTCCGTCACCAGCCGGTCGTAGCTCAGCAAGCGCTCCCAGGGGGCGTCAGGCCGTCCCGCGCGCAGCTCGGGTAGGGCCAGCGCCAGCCAGCGGAGCCAGGCCGGTTCGGCCACCGCGCGGGCCTCGGCAGCGGTCTCTGCCACGTGGGCCGGGTACATCGCCAGCACCCGGCCCGGGCCCGGATGGCCCGCTGCCGCGCGCGCCTCGCGGTAGAGCGGCACCAGGGTCTCCGCCACCGGGAACAGCCAGGGCACGAGCATCAGGTCATAGCCCTGCTCCCCGATCCAGCGGAAGCTGGCCGGATCGAGCGTGGCGGTTACCCAGATCGGCGGGTGGGGCTGCTGCAGCGGCCGGGGCAAGAGCGTCACCTCGCGGCACTGGTAGAACCGTCCGGTGAAGGTCACAGCGGGCTCGGTCCAGGCGCGCCGGATCAGCGCGAGCGCTTCCTTCAGGCGCTCCTGGGCGCTCGGCCAGTCGAGGCCATACCCCGCGTAGCCGGAGTGCACCATGCCGCGCCCGGCGCCGAACTCCACCCGCCCGCCGCTTAGCACGTCGAGCACGGCGAAGTCCTCCGCGATGCGCAGGGGATGGTGCAGCGGCAAGATCGACACGGAGGTACCCAGCCGCAGCCGGCGGGTCCGCTGGCTGACCGCAGCGAGCAGGAGCTGCGGGTTGGGCGTCATGCCGCCGAAGTGGGCGAAGTGGTGCTCGGTGACCCACACGGTGTCGAACCCGACCGCCTCGGCGGCATCGATCTGCTCCAGATAGCGGCCGTAGACCGCCGCCGCCGGGCCGTCCAGCTCCGGCACGTAGGTGTTGAGAACGTAGTACCCGAACTGCACGCCTCCCTCCCAGCATGTTGGTGGCCCTATCATATCGTCCCCGCCGCCCGCGCGCTTGTTCCCGCGCGCCCACACGCGGACGCGCTTCCCAGCTCAGAGCTCCAGTCGATCCGCTCAGGACGACCGCGCCGAGCGGTCAGCATGGCGAACAGTCAGCAGGCGGACAGGGGGCCGCGCTGCAGGCCGCGCTCCGCACGCCGGGACCCGCCCGGAACACGGCTCGTGCTTGATTAGCCAGGGGCCGGGATGCTCGCGACCTACACGCGGCGGACCCCGCCGCTCAGGCGCCAGTACAGCGCCGCCAGCGGCAGGAACACGAGGAGCATCAGCAGCGTGACCGCCGCCGCCTGGGCCAGCTGGCCGGCGTGCCACAGGCTCCAGACCACCACCGAGAGCGTGATGTTCTGCGGCGAGAACAGCACTGTGGCCAGCGTCAGCTCCCGCACCGTCAGCAGCGCCAGCCACAACCAGGCGTACAGCAGCGCCGGCCGCAGCAGCGGCAGCACCACCCGACGCCAGGTGACAAACGGTGTTGCCCCCGCTACGGCGGCGGCCTCCTCCAGCTCGGTGTGGATCTGGATCAGCGCGCTGTTCGTCGACCGCGTGCCGAAGCTCAGCTGGACGATCGCGTAGGTCAGCAGTAGCAGGAGCAAGGAGCCATAGAGGTCGACCGGCCCGCGGATCACGAACAAGGCCGCCAGCAGCGCAGCCAGGCCGAACACCACGTTCGGCACGGCGTGTGGCAGGAACGCCACGAAGTCGAAGGCGAGGCGGTAGCGGCTGCGCGAGCGCAGCACCATCCAGGAGAATAGCAGGCTCAGGGCCAGCGCCAGGGTCGGCGCGCCCAGCATCAACACCAGCGAGTTGCTCAGCCCGCGCGTGACGAGCGGCCAGGGCAGGTTCAGGAAGTTCCGCAAGGTGAGCTGCTGGAGCGCCTCGGGGGAGGGCGGCTGGAAATACGGGAGCAGCGCCGCCCAGGCGAGCATCGCCAGCGGCACCAGCTTGGATAGGAGAAGGTACCCGCTGATAAACAGCCAGGCGACGATCGCCCAGCGGCCTAGGCGCACCAGCCGCGGCTGGTAGCTCTTCCCCGTGATCACCTGGTAGTGGCGGGCGCGTACCAGCACGCGGCTGTACAGCCAGCTCAGCAGCAGGGCGAGGAGCACCATGAACGTGGCGAAGGCGGCCGCCAACCCGTAGTCGGGCAGGCCCTCCTGCGGGTTGGACTTCACATACAGGTAGGTGCTGAAGACGAAGATACGGTTCGATAGCCCGATGATCAGCGGGATATCGAACGCCGAGATCCCAATGGTGAACACGTAGAGACTAGCGGCCAGCAGGCCCGGGAAAGCGAGCGGCAGGGTGATCCGGCGCAGCGCCGCGAGGAAGCTCGCCCCGCTGGTCTGCGCCGCCTCCTCGAGCGAGGCGTCCATGGCGCGCAGGCTGGCCGCGGTCATGATGAAGACTACCGAGGCCAGCCCCAGCCCCTGCACCCACCCCATGCCCGGGATCGAGATGATGGTGAACGGCGCGCTCTCCAGCCCCAGCATCCCCATCGCTAGCTGGTTCAGCAGCCCGATGCGCGGATGGGCCAAGAACAGCCAGCCCATGGCGGTGAAGAAGCCCGGCACTAGCAGGCTGGCGGTCATGAACATGAAGATGAGCGATTTGCCCGGCAAGTCGGTGCGCTCCACCAGCCAGGCGATGGGCAGACCGAACAGCAGCGCGACTACCAGCGCGATGCTGGCGAAGCCCAGCGTGTTGAGGAAAGCGAGGTAGGCGAAGCGGTCGGTATACAAGGTGGTATAGTGGCGCAGGGTGAGAGCAGGAGAAGCGACGTTATCGACCAGGCTCACCCAGGCCACCAAGAGCAGGAGGCCCACGACGATGGCGGCCGGCACCGCTGCCACGGCGATCAGCGGATCGACGCGCGGCAGGGCTGGAAGAGCGCCACGCCGCGCCCAAACCTGGGCCAGGGTTCGCGTGGCCACCGTTGTTTCTCCGTCACGCGAGGCAGCCGCGAGCGGTGCTGGGTCGCGCCGGCTGGGTGCCCGCCTGATGCAAGCTATGATACTGGGTTTCACGGGCCAGTCAAGGCGCGCCGCGGCACGCCGGCCCTGCTCCAGCCCCCAACGCTATGGCAGCGGCTAGCAGTAGTCGCTTGCTCACGGAGAGTGCGTCGATACAGCCCCGGTGTCCCCCATTGCAGCGCCCCACAGTACAGAAAGCGTTTACCGGCGCTGGAGAATACGCTGGAGCTGCTCACGAACGCGGCTCAACTCTTTCTCGTCGTTTCGCTGCACGAACGCCACATCCACCTCGACAAACCTAACACCAGCAGCCTGCAGTTGTTGAATAGGACCTCTAGTCCTCGAGCCGTCAAGCAGATAATGGTCAGACCTATCGGCATCGTAGAGAATATCCTGCGCCTCGCGGCTCAGAATATAGTTGATGAACAGCTTGGCCGCGTTCGGATGGAGTGCATTCTTAGGCACGGCCATATACCAATATACAATAGCTGCGGCATCGGATGGAATCACTTGTGCGATAGGTACTCCTCGTTCTTGCATCTTCAGGGCATCCTGGGCACCACAATCGATAGCCATGGCATCGAATTCACCACTCGCAATGCGCTCGAACTCGCCACAGCGCATCAATCCGGCGATCTGATCGGCGAGCTTGGTGACATACTCTACCGTGCGCTGTTCACCCCACAGCTCCGGGCTGGCCAAGCGATCGAAGAAGGCGGCATAGGGCGTGGAGGCGATACGCCCCTTATACGCCGGCCGGAGCAGATCCTGGAGCGACCTCGGGACTAACTCGCCGGTGAACTTCCGGGTGTGGTAGCTGATCCCCGGGGTGCGCGAGGCGATCTCCACCGCCACCCCATCAGGCGTAGCCAGCAACTCAGGATTCTGAATATTCGGCGCCCAGCTCAGCCAGTCCACCGGCTCCAACACGTTGGCTTGGATGAGCGCCGCGATATGCGCCTCCGACCCGATATAGACATCGCTAACCGCCGGCCGGCCCGCCTGGTACTCCTGCGCGATCCGGGCCGCAACGTCCGGCATCGACGGCCCCGGCGTGAACTTGAAGGTTATGTTGAGCCCGTAGGCGCGGTTGAACCCCTGGTTCCAGCGCTCCACCGCCTCCTTGCCACCGGCCGTATTCTCCCCCCAGACCAGGATGAGCTCGCCCTCCTGACGGGCGGCTTCGATCAGCGCCCGCAGCTTATCCTCCACCCCACCCTGCGCCGGCTCTGCCACCCTACCGGGGACGGGCGCCGACACCGTAGAGGCTCCCTCTCCTGAAGCGCAAGCGACCAACAAGGCTATCGCGCTAATCGTCACGCTGGCTCCGAGCCACCACCCACTCATAAGGCACACCCGCCTTTCCATCACTAGGCGGCGACCGTGCTCTCCGTGAGCCGATTTGCAACAGCCGTGGCGTATTATTTCAGGTATCCTCGCTCGCGGTAATATCGCTCCGCCGCCGCATGCAGCGGGATCGGCGTTCGCCAGAACTCAGCGATAGGCCCGGTGAGCGGCGAGCGCAGTGTGAGCTCAGGGATGGGGAGTTGCTTCGTATAGTTGTACTCCACCATCACCGCGCCCTCTTCGATGCGCCGACGGTTCTCATCGATGATTCGCGCTATCTCATAGATCAACTGATCCTCCGCACTATCGCGGACTACTAACACGAAGTCCGACTCATCGATGGACAGCAGCGGCTCAGAGATCCCGGGCAGGAAGCCCGCCGGCACGGTGTTGGGCTCCATCCCTTCCTCCCGCACCAACGCATCCACGACCTGCTGGTCCAATGACAGGAAGCGGAACCCGTTGGCCGCGAGGTAGGCCCAGATGGGCTGCGTGCTCGCCTCCCCAACCACAAGATCAACCGCTCGCGCCTCCACCTCGCGTTGGATCGAGCCCACGTGCGTGCCGACCGACCAGTGGCGGCCGCCCCAAGCAACCACATCGTCTAAGCTGAACCCATAGCGAGCGAAGATCTTGTTCTCAAACCAGCCGTAGCCTTCACCCGGATTGACGCGAACGGCGATCCGCAGCGGCCGTTTCGCCTCCGCGATCTGCGCGAGGCGCGTGATCCCGCTCCAGGGGGCGGCGGCAGCCATGAAGCGATCGTTCTGCGGGAAACGGGCGACCGCGCGCAGGTTCGGAAGCGGCGTGGTGTAGCCTGGGCCGCGGCCCTCCATGGCCCACTTGGCCTCGATCGCCGGGATAGACCAGCCGAGGTCGATAGATCCGTCAGCGACATGCTGCAGCCGGCCAGCGGCCGGCACGACCATCACCACCCTGCGCCGCAGCGGGCCCTCCGAGAGCTGGCGCCCAATAATCCGGGTCATCGAATAGGAGCCCGCATAGCCGCTAGCAACCTTGACCGCCGTGCTCAGCGTCTCCTCCCAGAACCGGTTCATGCTCCTCTCCCTAGTCGACAGCCCACTCCGTCCCTAGCCCTCGCTCGCGTGCCTTCGCGTAGATCCAGTTAGCAAAGGCGATATCGCCATATCCCCCCTGCGACTCCTTGAAGACGATGATCTGTGCAGCGGAGGTACGCCCTGGCACGCGCCCAACGGCGATGTCGCACAGCAGCGGGATGCGCTCCCAGCTGAGCCGTCCCGCCTTCACCAGCTCCAGCAGCTGGTGGGTATACCGACCCACATCAAAGTAGCCCTCTTCGTGCTCCTTGTTTCCCACCACGATGAGATCCGCGGCGAGATAGACCGACGGGCTTAGCTCGCTGGGCCGCCCCATGGAGGCCACGAACACCCCGGGCGAGAGCCACTCCGCCTCCAACACCGGCGCGAGCGAGTCGGTAGCCACGTAGACGATGTCGGCGTTCAGCGTGGCCGCGCTGGTCTCCGACACCGCCTCCACCGGTATCCCGAGCACCGCCGCCGCCTGCCGGCTGAACGCCTCGCGCCGCTCGGGCGTCCGGCTATACACGCGGATCCGCTCGACCGGCCGCACGTGGCACGCGGCTCGCAGCAGCGACAGCGCATTGCGCCCCGTTCCGATCATTCCCACCACGCGGGCGTCCTCGCGAGCCAGCAACCGCGTGGCCACCCCGATGGTCGCGCCGGTCCGCAGCGTGCCGAACGGATAGGCCATCACCGCCAGCAGCTCGCCGGTCTCGGCATCGTAGAGCAGCGCGGTGCCCCGACTGCTGGCCAGCGCCGCCGCTGGTCCGACTCTGACCCCCATGCGCCGGCTCTGCACCAGGGCGCCGCTGACGATGCGGAGCGCGCCGTTCGGAACCGTGACATGGCGCGGGGGCACCGCAACCACCTGACCGGCGGCTTGCTCACGCAGCACGTCAGTGGTGAGCTCGATAGCTTGCGGCAGGTCGAGTAGCGCCTCGACCTCCGCCCGTGTCAGGAGCAGCGTCATACCGCGCAATACCTCACTAGGGGACAACCGGCAGCCGCGCGGCTCGAGTCGTAGTTCAAGAGCTGCAGGCGCAGGCCGTTGGGATCGTTGAAATAGGTGCCCAGCTCGCCCGGCAGGCGGTCAGCCACGTAGGGCTGTCCACCTGGCTCCGCACCGCGCACGTCTCCCTCTTCGATCCCGGCTTCCCGCAGCCGCGCTACGATGGCATGGAACGTCTCGTCATCGACATGGAAGGCGAAGTGGCGGCCGCGGTACGGTCCGATCGTGGCAGGCGAGAGCTGCTCCACGCGGTGCACTATCCACCACTGCCCCGACGCCAGCTTGAGAACCGCGCGCTGCGCATCCTGCTCCAATAGCTCAGCCCCGAGGAACCGGGTGTAGAAATCAACAGTGGCCGCTAGCTCTAGGGCTTCCACGTGCATGTGGCTGAGGCCCGTCACCCGATATCCATCGATACGCCCCTGAGGATCGGCCACCAGCTCCAGACAGTTGCCTTCGCTGTCGGTGCAGCGCACGCTGCGCCGCCGCTCACCGCCATAGGAAACGGTCTGCTCCGGCCCCACGGTCACGTTCGCCGCCCGGACGCGCTGCACGACATCGGCAAACTCTTCCTCGGCGACGGCCAGGCCCCAGCAGGGACAGCCCTCCGCCAGCGATACTGGCGGCACGACCTTCGTCCGGTGCTGCAGGAACAGCCCGACATGGTGCCGTCCCAGCTTCACGAACGTGCCGACCGCCGCGCGGCCACTACTCGCCTCCTCGAAAGTCTGACCTACTTTCTGGAAGATCGCTCCATCGAGCACCTCGGTGTAGAAGCGCTCGGCCCGCCACAGATCCATCACCGGAAGAACGGTGTGATCAAACGCCTTGACCGCTACAGCCTGCTGCGTGGCCATCGCTCTTCCCTCCATCTTATCCGGGGCTTTATCTACTTCTTCTGCAAGATGCGCTGTAACTCTCCATTAATCCGCTGAAGCTCCTTCGGGTCGTTACGCTGTACAAATCCTACATCAATATCGTAGAACTTTACACCGGTAGTTTGGAGTTTCTCGATAACATCTGCAGTTCTCGAGCCAGGCAGTCGATGATGATCGGTGAATGCAGCTTGATAAAGAATATCCTGCGCCTCGCGGCTCAGCATATAATTTATCCACAGCTTGGCGGCGTTGGGATGCTCAGCATGCCGAGGCACTCCCATATAGCGGTATAGAATGAGCGGTGCATCTGCAGGGATAACATAGTCTATCGGCGCACCCTGTGCCTTAAGCTTGCGAGGCTCGTAGTCGTTGCTATTGATAGCGAAGATATCGAACTCACCGCCCAGTAAGCGCTCTAGCTCACCAACACGCATCAATCCGCTCACTTGATCGGCGAGTTTCGTCACGTAATCAAGCGTGCGCTGCTCGCCCCAGAGCTCATTGCTAGCCAGCTGGTCGAACAGTGCGGCATAGGGCGTTGAGGCAACGCGCCCTTTGTACTGCGGCTTCAGCAGATCCTGCAGACTCTGCGGGATTGATGCGCCGGTAACACGCCCACTATGGTAAGTAATGTTTGGGGTGGTTGAAGCGATCTGGACCGCAATACCCCGCGGAGCGATCAACTCCGGCAGCTGGATATTCGGCGCCCACTCAAGCCAGTCCACCGGCTCTAGAGCGTCCATTGCGGAGGCAATGTGTAGCTCCGTCCCCACCAGGATGTCGCTTGATGCTCGGCGGCCCGCCTGATACTCCTGTGTAAGCCGTGCCGCCATCTCGGGCATGGACGGCCCCGGGGTGAACTGTATCTGGAGATCCAAGCCGTAATAGCGATTGAAGCCGGCGCCCAGCCGCTCTGCGGCCCTATGCCCACCCAGCGCCGTCTCACTCCACACCAGCGTGAGCTGGCCCTCCCGGCGTGCCGCCTCGACCAGCGCTGCGAGCCGGCCGCCCCAAGCGCGCTCTGTCGCCTCACCCCCTTGCGGTGAAGCCCCACGACTGGCCGGGGCCTCTCGCGTCCCCAGCGCACAAGCCACGAGCGCTAGCGTTGCCAGCACGCCCGCAACCCCGTCGAGTCTGCCCGGATGAGTCATGGCTGCACTCGCAGACTCGCTCGCGCAACCCGCGAGACATCAGGAGGCGATCTCTACCTCGGTGCCGCATCCTAGCTTTCGCGCCGCCTCATAGAAAACCGAGGCGGCAACCACATCCCACATGGCGATGGGCGCACTGCCAATGAATACGGTGACCTCGGCCTCCGACACGCGCCCCGCGGCTTTCCCAACCACCAGATCGGCTAGCTCGCAGTGGAACCATTGTGGGGGGATGGGCTCATGCCAGGGCGGGTCCATCGCCTGCAGCTGAGCGATCGAGGTGGTGACGAGCTTGCTTCGGCGGAACGTGGCCAACTCGAGCTCATTGCGCGCCATGACATTGACATGCGTGCCGTTCCGGATAGCGCGGTCGGGCACTACCGGCCGATCGGCATCTGTCGCGGTGATCACAACGTCCGCCTCGGACGCCGCCTCCTCCGGGCTAGCAACCGCCCGCACCTCGATCCCTAGCGCGGCACTCATCTCCGCGGCGAAGCGCGCGCGATGGCTCTCCGTCGGGCTATAGACGCGGACCGCCTCCATGGAGGGCAGCACCTGGCGGACCATCGTCAAGGCCCCACGGGCGATACGGCTGCTGCCCACGCATGCCACCCGACGCGCGTCGGGCCGCGCGAGATAGCGGGTGGCGAGCGCCGCTGGCGCCCCGGTGCGGTACTGGTGCAGGATCGAGTCGTCGATGATCGCCAGGCAACGCGCAGACGGATAGTCGAAGAGGATCAGGAGGCCGTCGCCCCCTCCGGTGTGCCCCGACAGCGCGAGGAGACGGGTGCCCATGATCCCAGCGCGCGGCAACAGCGCGGACATGGAGAAGAGGCCAGGAGGACGGCGCCGGGTGTCCTCGGGCGAGCGGAGGTAGACCCGCCCGTGCTGGCGCACCATCCCCTCGGCGAGCTCCCGGTAGCCCGCCTCCATCCCAGCAACCAGCGCCCTGAGCACCTCTCCTCCGTGGGCGCTCAGGATGTACTCGACGTCGGTCCGGGATACCACTAGCGTCATCGTGTCGCTGGCCTAAGCTTGCTCCACCTAGCGCGGCCGGCGGCCTGACGGACAATCGCACGCCGCGTTAGCTGTTTTCCCGAGCTAACGACCGATGCAAGAAGCTTCTACCGTGCCCATTGTACTCGAGCGCCGCCACCCGATATATGCCAAATTCGCAGGACATTTATACTTCCAAGTCAAGTGATCTGCAGCGCATATCCCGGTCGAGCAGTCCCACGCTGACTAGATATCTTTAGGGGGTTGTGCCGGACTCGGATGGCCGATGGCACGCATAGTGTGCGCTCCAGCCATGGCAGCGCGCGGTTCGCTATCCAGCCGTAGGCGCGGTAAGCTGGCACGCCGGACCTGGCGCCAGCGCAGAGCAGCAGCTCAGCGCCGCGCTCGCCGCATGCGGCCTAGCTCCCCGGAGGATAGGAGCGCATCGGAGGGAGGCTCAAGCGAACTGAGGACAAGGAATCAGCAGCGATAGGCGACCGACACTCAACGTCTTCCAAGAATGTGCACTGCGGCATCGGCGAACTGCATATCAACAAACTTCGTGAAGTCCGGTATCGGTCCGGTAAACATGCCCTTTTGGAGGTAATACTCGGCAGCATCGCGAAGAGCATCGAGATCCACCATCCCGTTCAGATCAATCGTTGTGGGATGGTAGCTCTCCCATATTCGAGGATCTTTGGGCGACAAGCTCCGTACAAGGGTATCGATAGCTGCTTCACGATTTCTCCTGAGAACGAACGCATCATAGTAATCGCGTACACCTTGGAGATAGCCGATCATGAAGCGGATCGCGGCGTCAGGCTGCTCAATCGCGAACTGCGAGGAGTACTGCAGGACCGAGAGGATCGCGCCTGGAATCACCGCTCCTGCGGGATAGAGCACCACCGCGATCCCTTGTTGGACTGCTTGAGTAGCCAGCGGCTCGGTCAGAGTGCCACCATCCACACGCGCATTAGCAAGCGCCGCGAGGATATCCGGAATAGGCATGTATTGCACCTGGATCCCATCCCGGCCGATCCCCTCCATCGCTAGCGCGCGGTCCAGTAGCAGATCCGAGACGGTACCAGGTACTGTACCCGCCGCGAACGTGCGGCCCCGGAGATCGGTCAGCGAGCGTACGCTTCCAGCGTCCCAGAGATCTTTGCGCACTAGGATAGCGAGCGTGGTATCCGTGGGAGGACCGACATGGGCGTAGTCCGCTACAATCCGGATGTCCACACCGCGCGACATCGCGTTATAGAGTGCAGCGCTCGGCGCACCGTTGCCGACCTGGATCTGGTTGGTCGCAAGCGCGGGCACCATCTCCGCGCCACTCGTGATGTGAACCGTCTCTACATCGAGCCCTTGCGCGGCGAAGTAGCCTCGATCAAGTGCTAGCTGGAGGTGCGCCTGATCCGGCCGCCCCTGAACGGCCACCCGCACAGCTACGCGCGCTGGCGGGCCGGTGGGCGGCGTCGTGCCTACGGAAGCTGCGCCGGTGAGCGCTTGACGCGCCGGCTCGGGGCTAGCCGGCTCTGCCGGGGAACTAGGCACTCTGGCAGGAGTGCTATCCACTGCGACACAAGACACTGCGAGCACGCCTGCCAACCATAGCGCGGGAGCAGGCAGCCAGCCGGTCGCGCTCATGACCATCCTCACTAACCGAGGCAGAAAAGCCAACGCGTTGCCAGAATGCCTCGGATATCCGTGCGCACAATCGTTGGCGGAGTATTACACCAGTAGTTACCAAAGCTTGCGCGCAGCCTCTTCCTCTGGAGTATTCTTGTTAGCCATGAAGCGATAGCCTAGCGGATGCTCCCAACCACAGTTCGGACAGATGCGCAGCTTGCGATCGCTATTAAAAGTTCTCACTGCTTCGTTCTCAGCTCGCCAGAAACCTTCGAAGCCAAGGTTGCCAGTATCGTAGACGAAGCAGTAGAGGAGAGTAACACATTGTTCACAGTACCATGCGAACATATCCCGCTCTCCGGGGCGAGGCATGCGCATCAGGATGATCCGCGTTGCCTCATCGTCTGGCGATTTTCCACCGACGGTGATATACACCTCATCGACATCATTGATATGCCAGTAGCCAAATAGATGGCGGGTATGGTGCGGTGTGCCGCCATAGATGATATATAGACCAAACGGATCGCGCCTTGGTGCAATGATGCCCTTTGGACCGATCTCCAGCGAGTCTTCCTCCATGAGTCTGGTCGCCCGACGGCGTATTCCGATCAGATTCTCTCCAAGAGGCGTGAAGCCCAGAAACTTCCGCAGCTCACGCTCATCGTGCAGGTCGACTGTTTCATGCATCCGCAAGGCAAGTTCAGCAGGCGAACGCATCATCGTTTCTTCTCTCCTGCTAGCGGTGTTTCCCCGAGTCGGACGCTAGAGCGACCTGGATAGCGTCCCCTACGATCCTCACCGAGAAGGTCTCTACACCAGGATGCTGCGCCGGCATCGTCGCGCGTCCGGTGCGCGGATCGTACCGAAAACCATGCCAGGGACAACTCAGCTCACCCTTGATAAGGCGCCCGCTAGCCAGCGGGCCGCCGCGATGCGGACAGATGCCATTCACGGCATATACTGAGCCATCGACATTGATCAGGGCGAGACTATGCTCCGCGACCTGTACCCCTTTGACCGTACCCGGTGGTACATCCGCGAGTCGCGCCACACTAACCCACTGCTGCTCTAACTCAGGCATTTACCAATACTCCCCCGCCCCTAGTGGATGAGGCCCTGCTCGCGATAATAGCGCTCTGCGCCAGGATGCAACGGCACGGGCGCGGTTTTCCAAAGCTCCTCGGGGCGAATAGGATAGTGCAACGGGCTTTGCGTGACCGGCAGATGTTTATACTTGCCCTCAAAATCCGCTCGATCCTCCACAATGACACGGGTTATCAGATGAGCAATCTCTTCTGGCATATCCTCGCGTACCACGATCAGCCAGCCGCTCCATTCTAACGTTGGTATCACCTTATTTACACCGCGGAACTCGCCAGGCTCGATACTTGCCTGAAGATACCCATACCGTTTGTAGAGTTCCTCGAGCACAGGTGGGTCAATGGGCAGGAATCGCATTAACCGCCGCTCAGTGAACCCATGCCAGGTCATGATAGCTTCGTAGAAGATAGCGTCGGCCTCACCAGAGACTACCATGGCCGGTGCTTTGGGCGGGCGTTCGAACTGGAACCAGCGTCCGCCCCAGCGTTCAATATCGTCCCAGGCGATGCCATAAGCATTCAGGACACGCTCCACGGCGAAACCAACATGATTAACCCCATCATTGAGCCCGGTAACGATCCGCAACGGAGGGCGCTTAGCGGCTAGATCTTCATACGATGCGATGCCGTAGCGTTCAGCAACATCGGCAGCGATCGCTAGCACGAGGCGGTCGCGGTGTGGCAACACCGCAAGAGCCCGAAGACCGGGATGCGGTGCATCATATAGCCCACGGCCTTCTAGAGCCATAGCGGCAGTGACGATCGGTGTGGTGATAGCCACGTCGACCGTGCCATCGAGAACAGCATCGACATTGTCTTTATAGCCGCGCCCGGTGTGAACAATGAAAGTTGACGTCTTCGCAGTCCTCCAGCGCAGGCCGGTGGCAATCCAACCACAGGCGCTGAAGAGATTGGTAATCCCCCAATCCCCCATGAACCGAAGATGCACCTCAAGATCGCTCTTACCCCAATCTGCCTCAACGCTCATGCTGCATTCTCCACCGATGATTCTTATCAACTACTGGATACGACCAATCCGTTCCAGTGCATAGTTTAGATACGAGCGATCGATCACCTTGTTCAAATCCACCTTCTGCTGCTGCGTCCCGATCCGGACGAAATAATCTTGCATGTCCTCTAGCACACGGGTGTTCAATTCACCGTTCGGATCGACACCATGCCAGCCCATATTAGCATACAGTCGCGGATCCTTCACCTGCGTATATTTTGTAAGGATATGTATTATCTCTTCACGGCTTCCTTCATCTTTTAGAAAGGCGCGATAGTAGTCGCGCTGACCGCGTAGATGCGCGGTGACAAAGCGCCGTGCAGCATCGGCCTGATCCCTAGCGAATACGGGGCTCAGCATGACCACCATAGTAACGGCGCCGGGGTACGCCTCAGCCATAGGGACAACACGCTTACTCACCCCTTGTACAGTACCAATGGTCACGAATGGCTCGACCACCCAGGCCGCATCCACCGCTCTATTAGCGAGCGCCGCGATCATTTCGGTAAACGGCACCACAGTAAGGGTAATATCTGCAGGCTTCAACCCCGCTTTTTCTAGAATACGTTCCACATAGAGCTGGCTCGTTGTCCCTTCGATGTTAATAGCTACAGTCATCCCTTTAAGGTCGGCAAGCTCCCTAAAGCGGCCGCTCTCTATCAAATCAGTTCGTACAATGAAGGCCGCTGATGCATCTCCTTCGGTGACTAAAGCATTATGCGCGACTATTTTCACGTCTATTCCGCGGAGCAACGCATTGAAGAGACTTGGGTCTGGACCACCCGCACCAAAATGCAACTCACCGGTCGCCAATGGCGCGGTCTGCTCAGCACCAGAGCGAAATGGTACCAATTCTACATCTAACCCCTCGTCACTGAAGTAGCCTCTCTCAATGGCAATATAGAGACCGGCCTCCGGCGCAATCCCTAAAGTGCCCACCTTTACTTTAACCAGAGTACTCGCCGGCCGCGGGACCGATGCGATAGCCGCCGGCGATGAAGGAGCACTTACTGATGATGGCACAGTAGCCGTACTACATGCTATCAGGAGTACACTCAGTGTAGAACAAATAAGTCTCATCGCACAGCTCACGCGCTGTAAGCCATCGCCGTTTGGCATTATCGATCACACAGGATAAGACGCAACCCTCAAGGTTATAAGTTGCATCTACCATCACACGGAAGCGGTGCTACTCGACCCTAGATATCCCCTCTCGCGATAGTAACTCTCTGCACCGGGATGCAGCGGCAAACCGGTATCGCGGCATATACATGTCAAATCGATCGGCCCAGTCAGTCCAGCAAATGGATCCTGGAACAGGGCTTCGATCGCCTCATGCTGCTCCTCAATGGCTTGAATAGTAAGATAGGCGATCTCATATGGGAGGTCAGCACGGCAGAAAAGCAGCCAGCCGGAGAAATCCAGCGTGGGGATATCTTCTGTAAGCCCAGGCAGGCGCCCCGCTGGAATAACCCCACGCCGCGCTCCCCACGATACGAACTCGTCGAGGACCTCCTCGTCGATGGGCAGCACCCGCATGCGATACTGCGAAAAGATGCGCTGCCAACGCCGCGTCATGATCGCCTCATCCAAAATCACATCGAAGCTCGGATCCACCGGCGCCGCATCCGGATGGTTCTGGTTGCGTGGACGATCGCGCAGGATCTGTCCCCCCCAACGCTCGATGTCGGCAAGGGAGGCGCCGTAAGCGCGGAGCACGTAGTCGGCCATGATCCCCGCGGGATGGCGCATCTCGGGCGCAGGCGTCGAGACGCGCAGGGGCAGCCGTCGCGCGACCAGCTCCCGTAGCGAGGTGATCCCTGTCTCCTCGCGGACAGCGATGACCAAACGATCGTCGTGGGGCAGAACAGCGAGGGCACGGAGAGGCAGAGCATGGTCGAACAGCCCCCGGCCCTCGCCGGCCATCTGGCCATACCAGGCCGGAGTCGTGATGGCCATATCGTACTGCCCCTCGGCCACCAGCCGCGGCGCGTCCGTACAGCTAGGACCGGGGTCACCGGTGACCACTGCGACGGTCGAGCCCTTCGGAAGCTTACTGTAGTAGCCATCCAGCCCCAGAGCGATAAGCGATCCAACTTTAATCCAATTAGCACCAGGCGCTAAGATACGCAGGTGTACCGGTGCGCTCATTCTCAACTCTCCCGATATAGAATCACCTGATCTCCCTCAACACGTACTGAATAGGTCTTGACGCACAACATCGGGTTGGTCAGGCTCCGGCCGGTGGCGAGATCGAACCGGAAGCGATGCCATGGGCAGGTAATGGTGCCTTCTCGCACCTCTCCCAGACCGAGCGGGCCGCCACGGTGGGGACATACATGGCTGAGAGCATGGAGGCGCTCCTTTACCCGAACGAGGACCACCGCCTCCCCATCGACGGTGACGAGCACCGGCTTGCTCTCCGGCAGCTCGCTGACACGCGCGACAGTGGTCCCGCCTCCTCTCACCGGCGCTTGCTCGGATACCGGCACGGTTAACTTACCGGCCTCCCCAACGCGCTCCCCCGGGCGGGCACGGAAGGCGTAAGCTAGAGGGTGAACCGTGCTGCACTGGCGGCAGGTCCGTGCAGTCACCGACGCATTGAAAGTCTCAACGACCGCCGCTTGTGCCTCAAGGAATGCAGCGGGTGTTCCATCATGAGAAAGCCGGTGCGCCTCGCCGAGCTGATAGCCGCAGCTCGGGCAGTACCAGGTAATGGTGTGCACGCGATTTACACCGGTCTTTCCTCCGGCGATGAGCACATAGTGCCGGCTATTGCTACGCGGTGCCTGTATCCAGATGTGATCAGCATCAGCAATCAGCCAGTAGCCGAAGAGCCCTTCGATATGATGCGCCACTCCCGCCTTGACGACATGGACGGAGTACCGATCAGTAGTGATATCGGCAATACCCTGCGCAGTCCACTCCAGCAACCGCAAGGGCGCAGCGTGTGGGCTGTAGGTCTGGGCCCAGATCCAGTACGTGCCAACAGCATGGATACAACCGAGCCTATCTGGCTCCTGGCCGGCGATCAATAGATCAAAGTGTTGTACGATATCCGTGCTAGGAGACATAGAGCCGCTCGCACTCTGAGCTACCACAGCTGACGTGCCGTGCGTTCTTCCGGTGTGTCCTTGACCGTGTTCCAGCAGTAGCCCTTAGGGTTTACATGTCCGCATTCCGGACATCGCTGATGACGCGGATCGCTGTTATATGTGGTGACTGCATCGCGCTCGGCGCGCCAGAAGCCGTTGAAGCCGAGGTCACCGGTGCGATATTGGCGCTCGAACAGTAGGGTCAGACACTTTTGACAGTACCAAGCGAACCGGTCCGACTCACCGGGACCAGGGTTGCCCATGCAGAGAAGAAAGTAGCCGGGCTGTCCGGGTTCAGGGCTGGGGAGAGGAAGATATAGTTCATCCATATCGTTGATATGCCAATATCCGAAGTTGTGAGCCACCCGGTGGGGCGTACCCGCAAGGGTGACGTGGAGCTTGAAAGCCGCGTGGTGCCATACCTGGATACCGGAGGGCCCTAGCTCATAGTGCTCACTGATGAGCCCTTTGCGTGGATCTACGACTTGAGACGCGTCGATCTGCCGTCGGCGGATACCATAGATATTCTGGCCTTCAGGCCGGAAAGTTGAGAACCGGCCTATGACCTTCTCCTGGAGGAAATCCCAATCCCCCAGCACTCGCTCGAGCGGCTCTCGAAGCATTATCGTCGCGTACATACATCATCCCCCATAAAACACCCGGATCAGCCAGCACCGGCACCGCCAGTATACCAGAACCGATACGCAGCTGCGATTCCAAAATTTACAAAATACATTCCTGAGACGAATATTTTTCTCGGAATCGCGCCAGCAAGAACTGTCGGAATCGCTGCGCCAACGGCGCCAATGGTACCCCACGCCGCGCAATAAGGCAGAACGTCTGTGAGTATGCTACTTCTGGCAGTACTAATGGTACTAAGCGCCGATCGTCGAACTCGCGCTTCAGCGCAGCGCCGAAGAGTACGCCAACATAGTTGCTGTTTTCCACTAGCCGCTTTACTCCCTCAAGCGCTCGCAAGTCAATGTGCTTGCCAAGTGTGAATCCGCGTGCCGCCAGCTGCTCGAAGAACTGAGTCCAATACGGCTGTGTGAATGGCCCAACGAGTGTGCCTTGACGAATATCATCCCAGGTCACCCGGCTCTTTCTGACTAACGATGTACGTGGCGAGACAAAGAAGGTGATCGGATCATCGTATAGCGGTTCTACAACCACGTCCTCGGGATGTACCTGCCGTGGGCCAACTGCGAAGTCGTAACCCTCTTCGAAAAGAAAGGTTAGAAGAGCCTCGGCCGGAACGACGCGGAGCACGAGCTGCGCTGCAGGCCAGTCGCGCAAGAACTCGCCGATGAGCGCAGGCAAAACGTAGTTGCCTGGCGTATTGGTGGCCAGAAGGCGCAGCGTGCCAGTAATACCAGCCCGCATCTCCTGGAGGAGGCGGCTGAGCTCCTGGAGCTGGATCTCTATCCGCTGGCCCGTGCGAGCAACCTCAGCGCCCGCAGGCGTGAGGTGCAGGCGGCGTCCGCGCCGCTCGACCAGGGGCACCCCGGCCTCGCGCTCAGCGGCGTGCAACAGCTTGCTGATCGAGGGCTGGGTGAGATAGAGCTCCTCGCCGATCTGTGCCAGCGTCTTGCCCTGCGCCAACCCACAGAGGATCTCCAGCTGAACCAGAGAGAGCGGCATGGCCATTTACCAGCTAACTAGCGCGTCTTGGCCAGATGATAGGCGACACATATTCCAACCGCACGTGGTCGACCGCAGTCCGCAGCGCGGCGGTCCCGGCACCAGCCACCGCTAGGCCAGCGACCTAAACATTCCTTACAAGAATGTTTACTTTAAATATTGGAATCCTACCGCGGCGGTGGTCCCCTGCTATATCACTGTTGACAGCCCGTGTGTTCGGACGGTCGGAGGAGACAGGGCTATGTACGTTTCCTGGTATCGAGCTGGTCTGCTCGTAAGTCTCTGTAGCCTGCTGGTCCTCGGGGCCTGCGCGCCGGGCGGGGCCGCTACCGCCCCTCATACTGCCGGACAGAACTCCTCCCCAGCAGGGTCGGAGACGTCATTGTCGGTGCTGGTTGAGGCGGCGCGCCGGGAAGGTGCTCTCGACCTTGTCTGGGGTGATAGTGTCCTCGGCGGACGCGAGGGAGTCAGCCGGCTGGCGGAGGGGTTCAACCGCCACTATGGACTGAATCTCGAGGTGCGCTTCACGCCTGGTCCCAGTTTCCCTGAAGCAGCAGCGCGCCTTGCCCAGGAGTATCAGGCCAACCGGCGTGCCTTTACCGACGTGTACATCGGTGCGGACCGCCACATGAACTGGCTCATGGCTCAGGGTGTTCTGGAAGCGGTCGACTGGAGCGCCTGGGCACCGCACATTCGCGACGCTGCGCTCGTGGGACCAAACGGTATGGCAGTAACGTTTCAGAGTTGGGTTCCTGGAATAGTCTACAATAGCCAGCGGATCACCGGTGATCTCGTGCCACGTACCCTTCAGGACCTGCTTAAGCCGCAATATCGTGGACGGATCGCCTCGACACCCTATGCATCAGGATTCGATCGCTTAGCTGCACCAGAGGTATGGGGGAAAAACACGCACAATCGAGTTTGCAGTGCACTTCTCTGACCAACTTAGCGGCCTGATTCGTTGCGGTGAGACCAACCGCATTGCGAGCGGCGAGTTCGATGTCTTTGCACTCAGCTGCAATCAGCGTGACGCACTTTTGGCGAAGGCAAAAGGAGCACCGATCGGATTCACACTTGCCGACGACGTGCCTCTAGTCTACCTCGTGTACACCGCAGTTCCAAAGCACGCCGCTCATCCGGCAGCAGCTAAACTATTCATCAACTATCTGCTCAGCCGCGAGGCACAGGACACCGTCTATGAGTTCGACTATATCGATTCACATCTCCTCCCTGGTTCTAAGACTGCACAGGAGCTCGAAAAACTGCAAGCTAGCGGCGTCCAGTTAACCTTGTTCACTATCGAACGGCTGCAGAGTCGCGGTGAGAGCGAGGCAGAGCTGGACGAAGCATTGTCCCAAATCCAACAAATCTTTCGCAAGCAGTAACGTGGCGAGAACTTCGGTATAATCCGCTGCCATCATTATACTCGGAGAAGGATGACATGGCTGAGGTCGAGACTCCAATTGTGGAGCATCCCAGCGCCAAGTACACCGACTTCGCGCACACCGGCCCTGGCACCCTTGCAGGCCGTTACCTCCGGCTCTTCTGGCATCCAATCTATCGCGCGGAGGACCTACCTCCTGGCCGCGCCGTGCCCATCCGCATCATGAGCGAAGACTTCACCCTCTATCGCGGCGAGAGCGGCGCTCCCCACGTCCTCGCCTTCCGCTGCGCCCACCGCGGCACCCAGCTCAGCACCGGCTGGGTGGAGGGCGACTGCATCCGCTGCCTCTACCACGGCTGGAAGTACGACGCCTCCGGCCAGTGCGTGGAGATGCCGGCCGAGGACCCCTCCTTCCCGCCCAAGGTG